>Ga0335083_10001987_pt1 | contig 27586 bp, 21 predicted proteins | sample Lox_Sample_42_FD_206716 | JGI IMG/M metagenome (GOLD analysis project Ga0335083, IMG submission 206716) | Soil microbial communities from Loxahatchee National Wildlife Refuge, Florida, United States - Lox_Sample_4.2 | ecosystem: Environmental > Terrestrial > Soil > Wetlands | place: USA...
TGCGCTTCACCTCGACGCTCGTCACCGAACCGACGCGCTCCCCGAAGAGCGTGACGGAGGAGCCCACGTCGAGTCCGTTCACCGGACTTTGGTAGTAGGTCGCGCACGCGAGACCCGGACCGTAGAAGCCGACTTCAGCCTGCTCGCGACTCGGAAACAGCAGAAAATGGCTCTCGGCGGGGCTCGCGGGGGCCGCGGCGGTCGGGCTCGCGAACGAGATGCCGCCCGCGATGAGCGATTCGACCGAGTCGACCTCGACTTTCAGGCCCTGCGCGCCGTTATCGACGCGAAGCCCCGAGTCGTTCCAAAAGCGCGTGCCGGCGACGACGTGGGCGTCGTACGGCGCGCGCACGAAGATGCGCAACGAGAATTCGCCGCTGTTCGGATCGAGCTCGTAACTCAAGAGCTCGCCCGCGCTCACTTCGTGGTAGCGGATCGGCGAGCCCTCCCCCAAACCGCCGAGCGTCTTGCTCGAAAGGTAATAGACGTGGCCCGGCTCGTCGGAACGCGTGCTCGGCGGCTTTTCGAGACCCTTGAACGCGGTCTTGCGCTTGCTTCCGTCGCGCGGGCCCGGATCGATCGCCACGTACGCGCCCGAGACGAGCGTCTCGAGACCGCTCTGCAGCGAGCTCAGCCCGCCCGTGAGGCGCGGTCGCACGACCCAGAAGCGAGCGTGTTCGGTGAGGAGCGGCGCCGCTTGCGCGTCCATGCGCACCTTCGCGACGACGCGCGAGAAGCCGTCCGTGAGCTGGATTTGCTCGACGACGCCGAGCGTGACGGCCCGGTATTTGACGGGCGTTTGACCGGCTTCGAGTCCGTCGGCCGTCTCGAAACTGATCGAGATGGTGGGCCCGCGCTCGGCGACGAGCGAGTAGAGGAGATAGCCGACCAAACCGAGCGCGGCGAGCGGCAACAGCCAAATCCACGAGAAGCCGACGTGACGGCGCACCTCCGCGGCGGGCAACTCGCCTTGCGGCTCACGACGCGCCGGCGCGTTCACGACGAGCGGCTCCCGAGCGCGGCCTGCCGCGCGTTCATGCCCGCGGCGTCCCACATCAGCCGTGGATCGAAGGCGTCGGAGGCGAGCATGGTGAGCACGACCACGCCACAGAACGCGATCGCGCCCGGTTCGGGCATCACGTTCCCGAGCCAGCCGAAGCGGGCAATCGCGACGAGCGTCATCGTCGCGAAAATGTCGACCATCGACCAGCGGCCGATGAGCGCGATCAGCCGGTACGCGCGGGTACGGAGCGGGAGGTGCGCGCTCGAGCGGCGCGCCGTCGAGACGAGCAACAGCGAAAGGCCCGCCACTTTGACGACGGGCACGAGCACGCTCGCGACGAAGACGACGACCGCGAGTCCCCAGATCCCCGCACGGGCGAGCTCGAAGGTGCCGCCGAGGATCGTGCTCGGGCCGCCGCGGCCGAGCTTCGTGATCGTGAGCACGGGCAAGACGTTCGCGGGGATCGCGAGGAGGGCCGCCGTGAGGGTCAGCGCCCAGGTGCGGCCGACGCTCGCGCGCTTGCGCGTGTGGAGCGCGCGTTCACAGCGCGGGCAGCGTTCGCCGTCGAGCGCGCGCGAGACGAGACCGCACGACTCGCAGCCGATGTCGCTCGCGTCCGCGGCGGACTCGCGCGGACGCTCCGCGAGCGCCACGGAACGCCAGAACGCGGCTCGATCGAGCGCGGCGTCGATCGCGAGCGAGCAGAGCGCGGCGCCGCCGAGCGCGAAGAGCGCGGGCCCGTACGTCACGCGCATCCACGCCTGCAGCCGGAAGAGCGCGATGAGCGCGCCGAGCAGGAACACGTCGATCATCGCCCACTCGGCGTTTTGCGTGACGAACGCGAAAGCCGCCTTGAGCGGGCGCGGTGTTCGGCCGAGCGACACCGAAACGGCCATCGCCAGCACGGACACGAACTTGAAGAGCGGCCACGCGAACAGCGTCACGCTCACGGCGAGCGCGAGCTCCCACGCGCCCGCTCCCCGTAAACTCTCGGGGCCGGTCACGAGGTAGCTCACCGCCAAGCGGCCGCCCCGCATCCAGACCCGGGCCGTCGGAAACAGGAACGCGAGGCCGAAAAGGGCGAGGCCGGTTGCCGCGGCGGTGGCGCAAAAGAGCACGCTGCGGCGCCGCGCCTGCCGCAAGGTCGCGCCGCAGCGCCCGCAGCTCAGCTGGACCGGCGGCTCGATTTCCGCGAGTGTTTGCAGCGCGCCGCACCCAGGGCACTCCATCACTGCGTCGCGCACGGTCTGCACGAGGCGGGGCGATGCAATCGCCGTACCCGCTTCGCCGACGGCGCTCGGCGCGCCCGGACCGGCGCGGCCGAGCTCAGTACCAGAGCTGGAAGTTGCCGCTCACGTGCACCATCGCGAGCATGTAGAGCACGCCGTTCCAGTAGTCGTGGCTCGGCGGGTTCGTCGACCAGAGCTTATCGACGAACGCCTTGCCGCTCGACGCGGGCAAACCGAACCCGAGCAGCGAGTTGCACGATTGCTGCGCGACGCCGCTCGCGTGAGTCTGCTCGTACGCGCCGTATTTCGTGGCGTACGTGTCCGTCTGCCACGAATCGGCGTCGAAGAAGTTGTGGTCCATCATGATGTTGGCCACGCAACGGATGGTGTCGGCGCCGGGGCCCTGCACCGTCTGTCCGGTGTACGACGACTGATCGCCGATGACGCCGTTCGAGTCGATGGCGTTGTGGAAGAAGGTGCGGCCCGCCGTCACCGCCGCGTTCCAGAAGTCGGCGTTGGCCGTGTCGAAGCACGCCCACGTCTGATAGAACGCCGGCAAGACGTAGGAACCGTCCGTGTGGCCCGCGTTGACGTAGAACTCGACGATGTGGCTGTTCTTGTCGAAGTCCTGCGTGCGGATCAGATCGAGCACCCACTGCGCTTCGGTCCCGTAGTTGTACTTGCCCGAGGTGTCGCCCCAACGCGTGTGCGCGAACACGAGCGCGGCCGCGAAGTATTCGTCGCCGTCGGGCGCGCCGCCCGTCGCGAGCTTCGAGCCGGACGTCGACGTGTGCCACGCGATTTGCCCGGTGGTGCCTTGCGCCATGTGCGCCTTCACGAACGCCCACAAGCGATCGAACTCGGTCTGGTGATCGAGCTGAACGGCGATCATCATGCCGTACGACATGCCCTCGGTGCGCACGTCGTTGTTGTACGTGTCCTCGACGTAGGACTCGTCGCTCCCGGGTCCGTTGTAGAAGATGGTGCCCTTACCCGTGGGGTCGAAGAGCGACGACCACGCGGCGGCGACCTTCGAATCACTGTCGGCCTGCGTGTGCCCGGAGACGCTGACGAAGAGATTGTTGTACGCGGAGGGCGGTGTGCAGCCCATGCCGGGGGTCGTCATCGTGCCCACCGGCGCGGCACCGGCACCGCCGCTCACGCTGCCGCCGGTACCCGAAGCGCCCATGCTCATCCCGCCGGCACCCGAACCGCCCGAGCCGGTGCTGCCCGCCATGCCGCGACCGGCGCGGCCCGCCATGCCCGCCGTCGCCCCGGCGCCCGTGCCGCCGCTGCCCGACTGCGCTGCGCCGGTGCCGCCGCTGCCGTCTCCACCCGTCGCGCCGCTGCCGCCGGAGCCGGGATTGGCACCGGTTCCACCCGTGCCGCTCGTCGTCCCGCCGCTGCCGCCGCTCCCCGGTTGAGTGGAGCCGCCCGTGCTCGAGCCACCGGAACCCGGCGAGCCGCCGCTACCGGTCAGCGTGCCGCCGCTGCCGACGGCTTGTCCGCCGGTCGCGCCGGCGCCGCCGCCCGTCACCGTGGACGAGCATGCAGCGACGCTCACCGCGCCCACCGAACCGAGACAGAGAACGAGCGACCAATGAGAACGACGTAAGAGACGCACCGTCATCGTGAATTCCCGCGCGTCCGTCGAGGGATCGCGTCAGCGTTCGAGTCTCTCTACTCTAACATGCCTGGGTTACTCGGCAGCCGTTTCGATCCGTGTGGTCAGACGTAGGAGACGATCACGCACTCGCGAGGAACTTTGCAGCCGGGAAAGATCGAATCCGTCGCGGTCACTTCGGATGCACGGACGGAACCGGAAAGCTGCCGGCCCAGAGCGCGTGCGGCGTCGACTCGCCGTTCGTCCCGAGCAGGATCGCGTAGCGCTGGTGAAAGAAGTCGGTCGCCGTCGTGAAAGTCGACAGATCCGCGACCAGGGTGCGCGCCGTGAGGTCGTCGAGATTCATCGCGACGAGCGCGTCGAGCGTCGAGTTTTGCATCAGCGCCGGATAGAGATCGACGCTGCCGTCGTCGCTCACGTTCAAGCCGAGCAAGCTCGTCACCGTCAGCGTCGGCGCGCCCGGCCGCAGGCGCGTGCTTTCGCCCAGATTCATGAAGACGGCGGTGCCCTCGTCGGCGACCGCGGGCGTCACGGAAACGGCGGGGACGGTGTCGCCGAGCGTCGCCACGTCGCCGTCGAGCCAACGCACGAGGCCCGAGCGCGCGGCGTTCGGGTTCGAAGGGTCGACGTTCGGCTCGAGCACGAAATACGCCGCTCGCTCCGCGGGCGAGATCCCGAAGGTCGGCGGGTAGTAATCCGGATCGAGCCTGTGACCCGAGTACTCGGCGATCGGCGTCGTCGCGCCGCTCGCGAGATCGAGGTAGACGAGCTCGGCCGTTCCCGACTCGGTCGCTCGAAACGCGAACGCGCGCCGCTTGTCGCGAAAGACGTAGAGGCCGCGAAAGCCCGGCCAGGAGAGAACCCGATTGCCGTCGTCGACGAGCAACGCGAGCTCTTCGGGGTCGAGCCGATTGGCCGCGTTGTTCACCGTGCCCGGGATCGGCACTTGCTCCCAAGCGTTCGCGAGCAAACCGCCGTCGCGGAGTGAATAGAGAGGGCCGTTCGCGAACACGTCGGCCGTCGTCCGGGCCGCGGCGTAGCCGTCGAGAGTGAGCGCGAGTCCGCCGGAGCTGCTGCCGGCGTACGGCGGCAATGCCTCGGAGAGCAGGCGGCGTCCGCGCAGGTCCACCGCGTCGATCTTGGAATCGGCCGCCCAAACCAGAGTGGCGCCCGCCGGTTCGAGCGAGCACGACGGCACGCTCGTCTCGAACACCGGCTGCTCGCCCGCGACCCGATCGGCGTAGATCCGCAGATCTCCCGCGCTACAGATCCAGCTTTCGACGTCACCGGCGAAGTCGAGGAAGAGCCCGAAGTCGAGCTGGCTCGTGTAAGCCGTGCTCGCGACGGGCGTGTCGAACGTCTGCATCGTCAAGAGGTCGAGCCTGCGCACGCGATCGTCCTCCGGCGCCGCGGGCACGAAGATGACGCGCGTCCCTTCGGGGCTGAAGGAAGGCAAGCGCGCCGAAGCGAGGATCTCTCGGAGGTCGGGCCCCCACACGGGCGTCGAACCGCTCGTCAAGAACGTGAGGTGCCCGCACGCGCCGAAAATGGGGAAGCCCTGCGCCTCGGTCACGTACGCGGCCTCGGGCGGCAGCGCGAACGCGGAGCAGCGCGCGGCGGCGAGCGCTCCCTCGTCGAGACCGACCGAGCTCGATGCGCCTCCTTGCGCGGCCGCGCCGGCACCCGCGTCCTGTCCTCCGCCGAGCGACGTGAGGCCGCCGTTCGCCGCTGCGGGTCCGCCGCCGAGCGACGTTTGCCCCCCGCTCGCCGACGCGGGCGCTGGGTCGAGCTCGAGCTCGGAGCGCCCACAAGCGAGGAGCGCGCACGCGACGAGCCCCAGGACCACCTTCATCGACCGCAAAGTGTAGCCTCGCTCGCACGCGAGCGCGCCTTCTCGCCCCGCGCGCGCTCGCGGCTGACGGTGCGGCGCGACAAATTAGTTTCGCAACTCGTGCCGACCGCCGACGCAACGCGGAGCGCGACGCAATTTGCAGTCAAGCTGCGTGATCTCGCCCATGGCTGCAAGAAGGCGCGCCCCTGTAGCCGCCGTAACCACTCGCCGGTCGGGGCCGCTCCGGGCCGCATGCATCGAGTCGGGCTAAGCTCGTCGTTCACTCGCCGGGCGAGCGCGCGGATTTGCGCGAATTGCTCCAGTTATGAGACGACCGGCGCGAACAGCTGCCGCCAAGATGCGGCACGCTCTTAGCGTGGAGACCCAAACATGATTCGACTCCGAAATCACGTCGCCGCCCTTCTGACGCTCAACGCCGGACTCTTGTTCAGCGCGGCGGCGCACGCTGGGAGCTGGTCGAACAGCTACGCGTTCGGCGCCACGCTGAAGGGCGACCTCTACACGCCGACCACGCCGGCGGCGTCGCCGGCGATCCTCGTCGCGATCCACATGTGCAGCGGGCACTCCTCGACGGTGCACGGCTGGTTCGATCAGTACGCCGACAAGCAGGGCTTCTACATCATCGCTCCCGACGCCGGAAAGAACTGCTTCGATTCGAGCGCGAAGCGGAGCGGCGACCCCGCGGCCATCGTGACGATGGTGCAGTACCTCCTCACGAACAAGAACGCGGACAAGACGCGCGTGTTCGCGGCCGGCATGTCGTCGGGCGGCTGCATGACGAACACGCTGCTCGCGATTTATCCGGACGTGTTCGCCGGTGGCTCGGCGATGCCGGGCTTCCCTGCGGGCGGTTGGCCCGCGGGTGACACCTCGTGCACGAAGTGCGGCTCGTCGCCGCCGAGCACGGACGGATCGTACTGGGCCATGCAAGCGACGAGCGCCTTCCAATGGAGCGGCCAATACGGCTGTTCGCAACAATGGGTCGGCGGCGGTGACCAATACAACTTCAACGGCTGGCTCCCCGCCGTGGTCGCGCAGTGGCAGACGCTCGCCGGCCTCGACAAAGGCACCATGGCCACGACGACGTGGAGCGGGTGGACGCGCACCGTCTACAAGGACAAGTCCGGCAACATCCGCATGGAGACGAACCTCGGTCCGACGAGCCAGAAGCACGACATCGAGACCGTGATGCCTCCGGTCTACGGCGACGTGGTGCGCTTCCTCGGCCTCGACACGGCGACCGGCATCTGCAGCGGCTCGGTGAGCGGCGGCGGCGGCATGTCGGGCACCGGTGGCGCGTCGAGCAGCGGCGGCGCGCCGGGCACGGGCGGCACGATGGCGGGCGGTGGTCGCTCGAACGCGGGCGGCGCGCCGGGCACCGGCGGTACCGGCATGTCCGCGGGCGGCGCGCCCGGTACGGGCGGCACCACGGGAACGACCGGTGGCACCACCGGAACCACGGGCGGCACCGGCGGCACCGTCGGAACCACGGGCGGCACCACCGGAACCACGGGCGGCACCACGGGAACGACCGGCGGCACCGGCGGCACGTCGATGACGACGACGGGCGGCACGACCGGGACGACCGGCGGCACGACGGGTGCGGGTGGCTCGACCTCGACGGCCGGCTCGGCGAACGGGAACAAGGGCGGCAGCACTTCGACGAGCGGCGCGCCGGGCACTTCGGGCACGAGCTCCGAGCCGCCGCCGGACAAGGGCGGTTGCTCGGTGAGCATCGGCGAGCAAGCGGCGGACGGTCCGCTCGCGGGTTTGATCGTGGCGGGCCTCGCGTTCTTCGCGCGCCGCCGCCGCGCTCGCGGCTGAGCGACTCACGACGCGCGGGTCGCGTTCGAGAAGGCCTCCCTGCGGGGAGGCTTTTCTCGTGGGTGCGTCCCAGTGTCCCACGCCGGGTGTCCCATGGGACACCGCGCCAGCGCCGCCGCGCGTCTCCGTGATTTACGGGGTTTCTTCGAACAATGCCCCTTCCGTGCGCTCGGCACGGGCGCTGCAAAAGGGTTCGTCGCCGCAGCGGGAAGTCCCGCGGCGCGCAAACCAAGGAACCCTCGCATGAACCGCTTCAAGCCCGCCGTTCTCACCGCTCTCGCTGCTCTCCCGCTCATCGCCTGCGGCGCCGCCCCCGAGGGTGACACGAGCGACGGCACCGCCGCCGAAGAGATGACGACGGGCGCCGTCAAACAACCGCCGAGGCTCATCGACTTCGACTCGGACGGGTTCGGCAGCGCGGTGACCGACGGCGAAGACGTGACGAGCGTCTACACGCTGCGCGGCGTCAGCTTCGCGTGCGAAGGGTCGTGCTACGACCACGGCGTCTTCGCGCGCGCGCCCGGGCACAGCGGCAACGGCATCAGCGTCCGTGCGAAGTACGCCGCGCAGAACGTACCGCAGCCCGAGTTCGACGCGAGCTTCGGCGTCGTCCGCGCGACGTTCATCAAGCCGCCGAGCAGCGTCAGCATCGACGCTTACGGCATGCACAACCCGAACTCGGCCCCGCAAGTCGCGCCGCAGGGCACGCTGTGGATCAAGGCCTACGACGCGTACGGCAACGAGCTCGCCGAGGACGATTATTCGGCGCCACTCGGGCAATGGCAGACGCTCAGCGTCGCCACGGGCGCGTACGACATCGCGTACGTCGAGTTTTCCTCGAGCACGGCGCAGGCGTACCCGTACGCGATGATGGGCCGCTTCGACAATCTCACCTTCGATCAGGCGCCGATCGCGCCGCCGCCGCCCCTCCAGCCCGTCCCGACGAGCACGCCCGTGCTCCCGCCGCGGCTTCAGTGACGCGCCTCAAGACGCGGACGCGGCGAGCGCGGCGGCGAGCGCTTGTCGCGTCAACGCGCCGACTTGCCCGTCCGCGACCAAGCCGTGCGCGCTTTGAAACTGCTTGACGGCCGCGGCCGTGTTCGGCCCGAGCGTGCCGTCGGCGACACCCGGATCGAAGCCGAGACTCGCGAGGGCCGTTTGAATCCCCTTCACGCTGAAGAGGTCGGGGCCGGACGCCGCGCCGCCGCCCGGCGTCATCGGCAACGTGCGACTGAACTCGTTGAAGAGCGCGACGACCGTGTTCGTGTATTGCGTCTCGTCCGCGGTGAAATACTTCGCCTGCTTCAAGAGGTGCACGAACGTCGCCGGATCACCCGCGACGACCGCCGGCCACGCCACGTCGAAACGGCGTCGCAGCGTCGTGAGGTAATCCGTCGCTCCGTCGGCGAGCGTCTTGAACGCGCGAAAGCAGCAGGCCGGATCGTCCGGCTCGAACCACACGACCTTGCCGTTCAGGACTTCGTCGCAGCGAAAAAAGCACCAATCGCCGGCTTTTTGATCGCTCTTCACGTTGCCGAGATTGTAGCAATGCATGGACGCGCCCCGGCCCGTTTCGAGCGCCCATTGCGAGAGCAACACGAGAATGCTCGTGCGATGCGCGTCCGCGCCGAAGAGCGCGCTCCAAGCCGTCGTGAGCGCCGCCGCCACGTCGCTCGGAGACACGGGCGTGAGTTCGTCGTCGAGCTTTGCCAAAACGCGATGCCTTTCTCGCGGCGAACGAGAGCGCCGCTACGCCTTCACGAAAGCGCGCGCGCACTCGGATGAGAATAGTCAATTGTCGGCGTCCGACGCGCCGTCGCGATCGCTTCACCGTTCTCCGCGCGCCGTAACTTTCGCCGCACACTCGAACGTGGACGCGCGCAGGTGGCGATTTTGCCGCTACTCAGCGCTGCCGGCGCTGCGTTCAATGGTGGTGCGCGTACGCGCGGAGCTCCTCACATGCAATCTCGATCCGTTGTCAAAAACTTGCGCGGTCTCGGCGCACCCGTCGCGGCGGCGGGCGCCTGTCTCGCACTCGTCGTCGCTTGTTCGTCGACGCCCGATCAATCGAGCGGCGGTGCCGGCCAGCCGGGCGCCGGCGGCACGCAAGGCGTCGCCGGAATGAGCGGCGCGGGCAAGGGCGGCACGACCGGCACGACCGGCGGCACGGGCGGCAGCGGCGGCACGAGCGGCACCACGTCGAGCGGCGGCACCGGCACGGGTGGCACCGGCGGCGGCACGGGCGGCTCCGTGACGTCGGGTGGTCATCCGGGCACCGGCGGGAGCTCGATGGCAGGCGCACCCGCGGCAGGAACGGGCGGCTCGCTCGCGACGGGCGGTCGTCCCGGCAGCGGCGGCGGCGCGGGGACTTCGGCGGGCGGCCGGGTCGGAATGGGGATGGGCGGCGCCCCGACGGGCGGCACCAGCGCAGCCGGCAGTGGTGCGGGCGGCGCCGCGATGGCGGGCTCCGGCGGCACGAGCAGCGGCGGTTTCGATCCGTGTCCGAGCACGGGCCCCTGCAAAATCCTGCCGCTCGGCGACTCGATCACGTGGGGCATCAACTACGGCGGCGGCTACCGCATCAAGCTCTTCATCCACACGAACACCGACAACCACGTGATCAACTTCGTCGGGTACGACACGGCGAACCCGCCAAGCTCGAGCGTTCTCTCGGGCCTCGGCTCCGGCATGTCGAACTGGAAGCCGAACCACGAAGGCCACAGCGGCTGGACCATCCAGCAGGACGACGACCTCGTCACCGGCAAGTCCACCGCGACGAACGACAACGTGATGTACACGGGGAAGAAGGTGGTCGCCGACTTCAGCCCGAACATCGTGCTCGTCCACCTCGGGACGAACGACATGTACCAAATGCCGACCGGCGCGCCCGATCGTCTCGGCACGCTCATCGACCACATCGTGGCCGACGCGCCGAACGCCCTCGTCGTGGTCGCGAGCATCATCCCGTTCCCGCAAGACGCGAGTCAGGTCATGACGTTCAACGCGGCGGTGCCGGGCGAAGTGAAGACGCGCGCCGACGCCGGCAAGCACGTCATCTTCGTCGATATGTTCTCGGCGCTCACCGCCTCCGATCTCGGCAGCGACGGCATCCACCCGAACGAGGGCGGCTACGAGAAGATGGCCGTGGCCTGGTACGGCGCGATCAAGTCGTACCTGCACTGATCAGCGGATTTTACGCGCGCGCGGTTTCCGCACGGAAGCCGCGTGCGACGCGCGGAGCTCCTCCTCGCTGAGCTCCGTCGCCAGGCGCGCCGTCGCCGCGGCGAGCGACAGGGGCCGGGCATGGAGCTCGGCCCACGCGTCGCCTTCGGCCGCGAGCCGCGCCGGCACGTTGCGGAGCGTGAAGGTACGCGGCTCGACCTCGCCGCGCTCGAGCTCGTCCCAGCGGCACGGCATCGACACGGGCGCGCCCGGGCGCGGCCTCACCGCGTAAGCGGCGGCGAACGTCGCGCCGAAGCCGTTCCGGCCGGTGTCGATCAAGATGCGCCCCGCGCGATCGGCCTTGATGAACTCCTGGGTGAACACGTCCGGGTGGCGCTTGACGAGCAGCCCGCCGAAGGCGTGTGAAAACCGCCAGACCGCCTCGGAATCCGCCGTGCCGTCGAGCGCCACGACGAGGTGAAACCCCTTCGAGCCGCTCGTCTTGATCGAGCTCTCGAGGTCGAGCTCGCCGAGCAGCGCGCGCACGAGCAACGCCGCGGCGCGCACCGCGGCCGCGTCGTCCACAGACGGATCCAGATCGAAGACGCAGAGGTCCGGCCGAGTGAGGTCCGGCACGCGCGAAACCCACACGTGCGGCGTGATCGTGTTGAGGTTCGTCATCCAGAGCAAGGCGCGCTCGTCGTTCACGAGCGCGTACGTGCTCGTGCCGCCCTTCTTCGGAACCTCGACGCGCTCGACGTAAGCCGGCGCCGTGCGGCCGGCGTCTTTTTGGATGAACCCTTTCCGCTCGATCCCGGCGGGAAAGCGCTCGAGCGTGACGGGCCGGCCGCGGAGGTGCGGCAAGATCGCCCCCGCGACGGCTTCGTAATAGCGCGCGAGCTCGCCCTTGGTGATCCCGTCGGCCGGAAACAAGAGCTTCTCGGGGTGCGTGATCACGGGCGCCTCGCTCGGACACATGGCGCGCGGATCGCCCGCGAGCAAGTCGCGCGCTTGCGGAAGCTAGAGCGCGTGCAAGTACGCGAGCAGCGCCGCGCGCTCGTCCGCGGTGAAGTCGAGGCCGAAAGGGTGGCCGGCCACGGCGCCCGAGCCGTGCAGGCGGCCGCTGAACGCCGGCGTCGGTCGTGCCGGATCGAAGAGCGCGTCGACGGACGCGACGCTCGCGTCGTGGAGCAACGGGCCGCGCGTCCCGACGCCGTGCAACGACGGCACGCGATAGGTGCCGGTCCCGCGATCGGTCGAGAGTCCGAGCGTCGGATCGGTGCCGACGACGGCGAGCGGCACGGGCGGCCCCGTGAGACCCGGCGCGGCATGGCACGAGCTGCACTGGGCGTCGAAGAGCTCGGCGCCCTGCGGCGACGCCGTTCGCGCCGAGCTCTCGGCCGGCAACGCGTCGGCCAGCGTTTCGAGATAGAGCGCGAGCGCCCAGGCGACGACGCGCGGCGGTCGCAGCACCTGGCCGCTCGAGGTGATGGCGAGCGTCTCGATCCGAATCGCGAGCGTCGTCACGTCGCGCGTCGCGAGCGTCGCGTCCTGCTGCAGGTACGTGAGAAATCGGCTCGGGCGCAGATCGGAGATGCGCACCGGCTCGAGACCGGTCGCGGTCGTCACGTCGAGCCGGCCCGGGCCCCACGCCTTCACGGCGTCGACGCTCGCGCCGCCGAGCCCGGTTCCGGAGGCGATGAGCGCGGCGCCGAGATCGAGCGACGCGTTGGGCAAGCCGTCCTCGACGCCGCTCGCGCCGGGCGACGCGTGACAGGTCGAACACGTGACGGCGAGGCTCGTCGAGCCGTCCGCCATCTGCACGCGCACGAGCCCGCCCACGCCCCGCGCGTCGTCGAGCCAGAGTCCGTAGCTCCCGGCCGCGTCCGCCGACGCGAGCGCGACGGCGAAGTAAGGCGCGAGCTGCACCGGGTAACGCTCGAACGCCGCCTTACCGAGCGCGAGGAGCTCGCCGTCGGTGGCGTGAACGGGATCGGCCGGGAGCGCCAGGGCGGAAGCGTCGTCGGCAAGAGTCGCTGCGGCGGCCACGCCGAGCTCCGCGCTGCCGATCGGCGCGACCGCGGGGTTCCACTCGGCGAGTCGCTCCCAATCGCCGTCGGCGCCCGTCGCGTAGTGCTCCAAGCGAAGCGTCGAGTACCCGTTCGACGGATTCACGAGCGACGCTTCGAGCTCACTCCGTCGCGCCGAGGCGTCGGTGAGATAAGCCGTGCGTTCGCTCGGCTCGGCTTCGTTCGATGGCGGCGCCGCGCTGCCGCACGCCGCGAGGAGCGCGGACGTGAACGCCAGGAGCACGCGGCGCGTCATGCTTCAACCCGTGCAAAGTACCGGCGGTTGACAACGCCAAGAGCCGAGCGAGGGCTGATACGCGCAGGTGGTCACGCCTTCGCAGCAATCGGCGTCGGTTTGGCACTGATCGGACGCCGTATGACAGTAAAACCCGGTGATACCGCCGCAGTAACCGCCCTTCGATTCCGAACAGACGCCGTTCGAACCGCAATCCGCATCGACCCGGCAATTCGCGGAGACGCACTGGTTCACGTGTGCCGTGTCGCCGCTGAACTCGGACCCACAACCGCAAGCCTGCCCCGCCCCGCAATCGTCGTCGGTCAGACATTCGTCGAGCCCACATTGACCGTGCAGGCAATGACCCGGTCCGTCTTCGGCATCCATGCAATCGGCGTCGAGCGTGCACGCCGTGACACCGGCGTCAGGCGCGCCGAGAAACATCAAACTGTTCGCAGGACAGCTCTGCGTGCGGCTGACCGGGGCCGAGGGGGCGCCGCAAACCCCCGCGCCGGGAGCCGCGTTCGAGGCCCCGCTGCCGCTCGAGCCGCCGCAGTTCACGAGCACCCACGAGCATCCGAGCCCGAAGGTGGCGCGAAAGAATCGACTCCCGCTCGTGAACATCGTCGCTCCGCTCGCCGTCGTCAGCCGTTGCACACCGAGACGGCGTGGCATGCCCAATGTCCGAGCGCCGGTTGATACGAGCACACGGGCGCGCTCGACTGGCAGCAATCGGCGTCGGTGTTGCACTCGTCGTCCGGCGTGTGACAGTAAAACCCGCTGATGCTGCCGCAGGGAGTGGGCGACATGGACTCGGAGCACACGCCGTTCGGGCCGCAGTCCGCGTCCACTCGACAGCCGGTGTCGATGCAGAGGTTCGTGTGAAAGGCGTTGCCTCGGAATTCACTCGCGCAAGCGCACGCCTGACCGGACGGGCAATCACCGTCCGTGAGGCACTGATCCGCGCCGCACTGTCCGTTCAGGCACCACCCTGACAAGCCCGCGTCCGCGCAATCAGCGTCGGCCGAGCAGGCTTGAGTGCCGGCGTCCTCGAACGTGTTGGTCACGTTGCACGCGGCTGATTTCGATCGACCCACCGGGGTCGACTGCGGTGCGGGACAGCCACCACCGCCCGCGCCACCGCCACCCGCGCCGCTCGAGCTCGTCCCGCCCGAACCCGCGCTCGGCGCGCCTCCTGACGCGCCGCTTCCGAGCGGTGTGGCTCCCGAGCCACCGCTGCCCACTTCCGCTCCACCGGATCCGCCGCCGGCCCCCGCACCGGCGCCGCCGCTCGTCGTGCCGTTCCCGACGTGGCTCGTGGAAGTGCCGCCGCAGCCCACGAGCGCGAGCACGAACGCGCTTGCCACGAGCCTTCTCACCAACAACGTGCTTACCACGCGTTCGGTCAAAGCAAGATGCTGACCAGCCCGTGCGGTCCCGGGCGCACCCTCGCGAGCCCGAAAAATGCCGCGTTTGCAGGCGTTTCAGCCTCGCCCGCTCACCCGGTTGAGCCGAGTTGGGCCAGGGGTTCTGGCATGGGTGTCGCGGCCGCTGCCGCAGCTTCGAGCTTCACGCCCAACGCGCACACGTCTAAGTGCCGGGCTCGGCTCACCGTCGCGCGGCTCGCTCGAGCTCTTCTTGCTCGCGCGCCGTGAAGCGGGCCCACGGCACGGCGGCGAGACGGCCGTAGTCGATGGGGTCGCCCGAGAGCTCGCTCGTGCCGTAGGTGCCCGCTTCGATTTTGGCGAGCGCTTCCTCGACGTCGACGAGACGAGTGCGGCCCTGCTCGGAGCGCTCGATCGCGCCCGCCTGTTCGAGGCTCGACTCGGCGCCGTCCATCTCGTCGCCGACGTTCGAGTCGACTTCGCGCACGGATGCGAGCACCGAGCCGCCCCGCAAGCGGGTTCGTTCGGCGAGCAGACGGTCGCGTAACTGCGCGATTTGCACGAGAGTGAGCGCCATATGGGGTCGTCTCCGTTCGCGACAACGTAGGGGACGACGCCGCTCCGCGCAACCGCCGAGGACGTGGCCGTGCGCGTGGCTTTGTGACACGGCGGACGAAGCACGCTTGCAACGAAGCGTGGTGGTGACGGAGGCTCGCGCGGAAACCGGGGTGCCACCGAGCGGGCCGGTTCGCGCGTCAGCGGCCGCCCGTGTAGGCACGCTTCGGAACGAAGACACGGTGACCGCTCGGTTCGGCGATTTCGAGCCCGTCGTCGCGAAACGTGACGACGAGGCGCTTGGCGTAGGCGTCGACCGAAAGCGCCGCGTCGACGAGCTCGGGGTGCAGATCGAAAGCCATGCGATAGCCGTAACCGCTCGGCTCGTCGTCGCGTCCGACGTAAAGGTAGTGTCGCCGCGTTCCGCCGAAGAAGAACGCGCCGAGGTCCCGCTCGCCCTCGTAAACGAGAACGTGCTCGCCGCTCGGCGCCGTCCAGCGCATGAGCACTCGGTCCGAAGGGCGAGTGAGGGCAAAGAGCACGACGGGGACGAGCACCGCCGTCAGCGCGAACGCGAGCGGTACGGCTCGTGCCCAGAGCCGCCCGTGAGCCGGCGCTTCGTTTCGCTTCAGCATGGAGTTCGCGGCCCCGAAGCATCCGAGGTCGCGCGGCCGACGAGCCTATCGCGTCACGCGTCGCCCACGTGTGGCAGGATCCGCGCATGGCTCCGGAACCGCTCGTGCCCGCGGATTTGGCCGCGCTCTCCATCTTCCCGCTGCCCGACGCGACGCTCTTTCCGGGCGCGCCGCTCCCGTTGCACGTCTTCGAGCCTCGCTACCGCGCGCTCGTTCGCGACGCGCTCGCCGGCTCGAAAGTGCTCGCGGTGGCCCGCCTGAAGCCGGGGTTCGAGAACGACTACGACGGGCGGCCGCCCGTGTTCGAGATCTGCGGCGCGGGGCGCATCGTCGAACACGTCGAGCTCGCCGACGGCCGCTATCACGTGATGCTGCGCGGCATCGCGCGCGTGCGCATCCTCCACGAGCTGCCGCCGGCGCAAGCCTACCGGGTCGTGCGCGCCGAGGTCGTGGCGGACGAACCGGCCGAAGCGAGCGTCAGTTCCGCGCTCGAGCGCGAGATCGCGCAGCTCTGGCGCCTGCTCGCGCCGAAGTTGCCGGAGGGCGTGCGCGACCTCGCCGAGGTGACGCGGGGAGCGCCGGACGCGGGAAACTTCGCCGATCGCGTGGCGGCGCTGCTCGCGAGCGACGCAAGCACGAGTCAGGCGCTCCTCGCCGAACCGGATCCGTGCGAACGCCTGCGGCTCATCGTCGAGCGTTTGCACGCGGCGGCGGAATCGCTCGGCCTGCTCGCCGAAGCGAAGCGCCGCTCGAACTGACGCTCCGCGGCGCCGCGCGAACTCGTGCTACGGGAGCGCGGTGAAGCTCGATTTTACGAACCGCGCCTGGCGCGAGCTGCCGCTCGATCCGAACGAAGAGAACCGGATTCGCCAGGTGTTCGGCGCGTGTTTCAGCCGCGTTCGCCCGACGCCGGTCAAGGCCCCGAGGACGCTCGCGGTCGCGCGTGAGGTCGCCGAGCTCCTCGACTTCACGCCGGAGTTCACGGCGAGCGCCGAGTTCGCCGAGATTTTCGCCGGCAATCGGCTGCTGCCCGGCATGGATCCGGTGGCGGCTTGCTACGGCGGGCATCAATTCGGCAGCTGGGCGGGACAGCTCGGAGACGGCCGCGCCATCAGCCTCGGCGAGCTCAAGAACGCGCGCGGCGAGCACTGGGAGCTCCAGTTGAAGGGCGCAGGACCCACGCCGTATTCGCGGCGCGCCGACGGGCGCGCCGTCTTGCGCTCGTCCTTGCGCGAATTTTTGTGCAGTGAAGCGATGCACCACCTCGGCATCCCGACGACACGCGCGCTCGCGCTCGTCGCGACCGGAGAGGACGTGCTCCGCGATCTCTTGTACGACGGCAACCCACGTCACGAGCCGGGCGCCATCGTCTGCCGCGTCGCGCCTTCCTTCTTGCGCTTCGGCAACTTCGAGCTGTTCGCCGCGCGCGAGGACGGCGTGAGTCTCGAGCGCCTCGCCGCCCACACGCTCACGACGCATTACCCCGAGCTCGGAGCGCCCTCGCCCGCCGCGTTCCAGCGGCTCTTGGCCGAAGTGTGCCGGCGCACGGCGGAGCTCGTGGCCGCGTGGATGGCCAAAGGCTTCGTCCACGGCGTGATGAACACGGACAACATGTCGATCCTCGGGCTTACGATCGATTACGGCCCGTTCGGTTTCTTGGACGATTTTTCGCCGACCTTCACGCCCAACATCACCGACGCGAGCGGCCGCCGCTACCGCTACGAAAACCAGCCGAGCATCGCGCTCTGGAATTTGGTGAAGCTCGCGCGCGCTCTGGTGCCGCTGATCGGCGACGTGAGCGCGGTGGAAGCGGCGCTCGGCGCGTACGGCGACACGCTCGTGCGGGCGCGGGCGCGGACCCTCGCCGACAAGCTCGGCCTGCGCGCGCTGCGCGAAGACGAGACGCTGAGCGACGGCTCGCCGTGCCTCCCCGACGCCGTGCTCGTGGACGACCTCTTCGAGTTGCTCGCCGCCGTCGAGACCGACTTCACGCTCTTCTTTCGCCGTCTCGCCGACGTGAAGGCCGACACGAGCCCGAGCGCTCCGAGCGACGACGAGCTCTTCTCGAGCGTCGGTGACGCCTATTACGACGCGAGCTCGGTGAGCGGCAGCGAGCGCGCGCGGATGGTCGCCTGGCTTCGCCGTTACGTCGCGCGCGTGCGCGACGACGCGCGTCCCGACGCCGAGCGCCGCCGCGCGATGAACGCGGTGAACCCGAAGTACGTGCTCCGCAACTACGCGGCGCAGCTCGCGATCGACGCCGCGGAGCGGGGCGATCTGAGCGTGCTCGACGAGCTCTTCGAGGCACTTCGCCACCCCTTCGACGAGCAGCCTTCGCGCGAGCGATTTGCGGAAAAACGCCCCGACTGGGCACGCCATCGGCCCGGCTGTTCGATGCTTTCTTGCAGCTCGTGACGAGTCGCTCGCGCGTTCGCGTCGCGTCGATTCAAGTCTTCTGCGCGCTCGGCGCGCGTGACTGCGAGTTCGTAAAAACTATTTGCCTCGCTTCGTCGCGAGCGTGAAAGCAATTTGCGAGCGCGCAGCGTCACCTCGCCGACTCTGGCGTTCGACGTTCGATGTAGTACGCATCACCCATGATGGTGCGGTGGCAGAGCGCGCGCGCTCTCGGGCAAGCGGTGTGCGCGACGCTGGTCGTTGCGACGGCGAGCGGCTGCGGCGGACCCAAACATCGACCCATCGACACGACGCCGCCGACCGACACGGGCCAGGGCGGGACGGGTCAAGGCGGTGGCGTCGATCAAAGCGGGACCGGCCAAGCGGGCGTGACCGAGCCGAGCAACGGCGGCGCGGCCGTCGCGGCGAGCACGGGCGGCGACGGCGGGCAAGCGGACGCGGCCGACTCGGCGCCGACTCGCATTCAGCTCGAGAACGCGCTCCCCGGCACGACCGCTTTCGAGCTCCAGGCGCCGGCGACCGACGGCGAAGTCGAAGGCTATTTTTCGGCTGTCTCGGCCGTAGCGGGCGACACCGTCGACGTGCACGTCAACGTCTCCGTTTCGTCGAGCGTGAATTGGCAGCTCTTTCGGCTCGGGTACTACCAAGGGCTCGGAGCGCGGTTGGTCGCGCACGGTGAGGGGCTCGAGCTCGACCCTCAGCCCGCCTGCCCGCCGAGCAAGGCGACCGGGCTCATCGAGTGCCGGTGGGCGACCGCGTTCAGCATCAAGATCGATCCGAGCTGGGTGTCGGGCTACTACCTGGTGAAATTCACGCGCGAGGACGGCTTCGACGCGACGGCGCCGCTCATCGTTCGCGAGGCGACGCCCTTCGCACCGCTCCTCGTGCAAGCGAGCGTCAATACGTGGCAGGCGTACAACCGCTGGGGCGGCACGTCGCTCTATCACGACGCCGAGCAGGTGAGCTACGACCGGCCGTACGGCGAGCTCGACGAACCGGGCAGCCTGTTCGCGCACGAAACGTATCTCTACACCTGGCTCGAAAAGCACGGCGTGGAAGTCGCGTACACGACGGACGTCGACATCGATCGCGATCCGAGCGTGCTCGATTCGATTCGGCTCTTCGTCGTCTCGGGACACGACGAATATTGGTCACTGCCGCAGCGCCACGCGATGGATCACGCGCGCGACAACGGGCTTTCGCTCGCCATCCTGAGCGCCAATACCGGCTATTGGCGCGTGCGGCTCGAGGCCTCGAGCAGCGGCGTCGAGCGTCGCATCGTCACTTGTTACAAGAGCACGAAGGATCCGGTGAAGAACAGCCCGGACACGACGGTGCGCTACCGCGACGACCCGGATCCGCAACCGGAGAACGAGCTCACCGGCAGTCTGTATCAACTCGGCGACTATCCGAACGCCGGGCAGTTGCCCATGTACGTGGCCGATCCGGTGCACTGGCTCTTCGAGGACACGGGCGCGCTCGCCGGCGAACGCTTGGCCGTGGCGCTCGGCGGCGAATGGGACGAGCCGGCCGACGACGCGAACGAGCCGTCCGGCGTCCACTACGTGCTCGGCTCGACCGGCATCGATCAGACGGGGCACGTCATGCAGGCGGCCGCCGCGCTTTACGAGCCCACGGCTCAGAGCTTCGTCTTCGCGGCCGGCACCGAGGAGTTCGCACACGCGCTCTCGGAGCCGCACACGGTGAACGCGCGCGCCGAGCGCATGCTGGACAACGTGCTCGCGCGCGCCGGCGTGCGCGATCCGAACCCGACACCGCCCGTCCCGCCGACGCCGAAACGCATCGTGCCGGGTCAAGTGGTGGTGCTCGCGGGCACCGGCGAGCCGGGCTACAAGGACGGCCCGGGGAACGAGGCGCGCTTCGATTCACCCGCGGGACTCGCGGTCGGCCCCGACGGCACCCTCTACGTGACCGAAGCGCGCAATCACGACGTTCGCGCGATTGCGCCGGACGGCGCCGTCACGACCTTCGCCGGGCACGGCCCGCACGGCACGCGCACCGGCGAGTACAAGAACGGGCCGGTCGCCGACGCGGAGTTCGACGCTCCGGACGGCATCGCCGTGAACGCGGACGGCGTCGTCTTCGTGGCGGACACCGGCAACAATCGCATCCGGGCGATCTCGGGCGGCACGGTGAGCACGTTCGCGGGCGGTTCGGCGGGCAGCACGGACGGGCACGGCTCGCACGCTCAATTCGCCGTCCCGTCGGGCCTCACGCTCGGCACGGACGGCTCGCTCTACGTCGTCGAGCCGAAGAACGCGAGCCTCCGCCGCATCGATCCGAGCGGCAACGTGACGACGCTGACGACGGGCGCCGCCGAAGTCGACGCCGTGGCCGTCGCGTCCGACGGCGGCATCTACATGGCGAGCCCGCACACCGGGAAAATCAGCGAGTGGACGCCGAAGGGCCTGCGCGACGTGACGGACTCGGACAGCGCGCCCGGCGAGCGCATCGCCGGCGGCGACGTGCACTCGCTGCTCGACGCGTGGATGCGCCCGTCGTCGGGCCTCGCGTTCGACGGGCACAAGCTCGTCTTGTCCGACATGTGCAATGACGCCATTCGGCAGATCGTCTTCGACACGGATCCGGCGCAAGCGAGCCTCGAGACGCTGCTTCCGGAAACGTCGCCGGCGGACACGCTCCCGAACGGACAGCCCGCGGGACTCATGTTGCCGCGCGGCATCGTGCCTTACGGCGGCGGCTACGCGGTCGCCGACAGCGGGCATCACCGGATCGTGATCGTGAAGTCCGCGTCCGACGTGCACTGACGTAAGGCGCGGCAATTCACGCTGGCGCCCGGCAATTTCATAGTGGCGGTGAAGTCGGTGCGCGCACGCGCAAAAGTTCGTGCGGCGTCGAATGGCCCGCTCGAGGACGTCGCCAAAGTGCCTCGCAAGACCTTGAAATCGCGCTGCATCCGCGCGGCGCGACGCTGGACACGACCGGTATTTGGGGGAACGCTTCGCGGCAATTGCCATGCGGAATGCACTCGCGCTCGTGGCGCTCTCGCTCGGATTCGTCGCGGCCTGCGGCGATAACTCTTCTCCGTCGACGAACTCGAGTTCGGGCGGTTCGGGCGTGATGTCGGGCGCGACGGGCGGCGCCACGGCGAGCGGCGGGACGCCGAGCGGCGCCGGCACTTCGAACGGGACCGGCGGCACGTCGAGCGGCACGGGCGGCAGCGCGAGCGGCGCGCCGGGCACCGGCGGTTCGGCGACGGCCGGCCAGCACGGCGGCGGGGCGGGCGCGCCCGCGAGCGGAACCGGCGGCGGCGCAGGGACGCAGACGAGCGGCAGCGGCGGGACGAACGCCGCGGCGGGCAGCGGCGGCACGTTCGGCGGCGGCGGCATGCTCGGCGCCGCGGGTACGGGCACGGGCGCCGGCGGCGCCGCGGCAGGCAGCGGCGGCAGTGGAACCGGCGGCGCCGGCGACGGCACCTGCTCGCGCGATCTCTTGAAGAGCACGGTCACGGCGTACTTCACGGCGCTCGCGGCGCACGATCCGTCCACGTTGCCGCTCGACCCGAACGTGAAGTTCACCGAGAACGCGAAGACCATGACGATCGGTCAGATGGGTCTCTGGACGACCGCGGGCATGCTCAAGGGCTCCTTCAGCGCGTACGACACCGACACCTGCAACTCGGCCACGCAGGGAGTGGTGCCCGACGGAACGACGGACATTCCGGTGTCCGTGCGGCTGAAGCTCGTGAGCGGGAAGATCACCGAAATCGAGACGCTCGCGATCCGCGCGGGCGACTACAAGGTGAGCGGCTCGAACTTCGCGTCGGACACGAAGGCGCTGCTCGCGAGCGTCGACACGGTGCACTGGGAGGATTCGGTGCCGGCCGCGATGCAGAACACGCGCGACGAGATCACGGCTTGGGTGACGAAGTACTTCGTCGACTTCCCGAACGGTGTTTGCAACACGACGAGCGATTGCAAGCGCCTCGAGAACGGCGGCGGCTCTTTCTCGTGCAGCGGGGGCGCCGGCTGCATGACGGGCGATCCGTCGAAGCCGGTGATCAACCCGCGCCTCATCCTCGTCGATACGGAAGCGGGACTCGGCGTCGGGTTCGACCTGTTCGAGGGCACCGACGACGACACGCACATGTTCAAGATGTCGGGCGGCATGGTCTCGGGCGTGAGCGCCATCCTCGGGAGCGCGACCAGCACCGGCTGGGAATGACCGGGCTCAGCGCTGCTTGAACCACGGCACGCGCGCGCCCTGCACGAACCCGAGCTCCTCCCACGTGGACAGCGACCGGCCCGCGGCGCCGGGCCGCTCGAGCGGGCGAAGCTCGTCGACGTCGCGGGCGAGGTCGAATTCGAAGTTTCGATCGGCGATGAGCCCGTGAAATGCGTGGTCGTCGCCGAGAACGAGCGAATGGATGTGGGTGAAGGGTTTTTCGAGGGCGCTCGCCGCCGGTACGTCGCCGCAACCCGCTTGGCCCAAACACAAGAACGGACCGCGCGCCTCGGCGAGCTCCTCCGGCGCGATGAGCGCGATGAGCGTCGGTGAAATCCCGATGAGCGAGGTGACGGCCGACTCCTCGCCGCGCAGGATGCCCGGGTAACGCACGACGAGCGGGACCGCGAGCTCGTCGCGATAGAGCGCCGTCGAGTGGCCGTACACGCCGTGCTCTCCGAACGACTCGCCGTGATCGGCCGTGACGATCCAGACGGGATCCTCGCCGACGGCGCGCCAGAGCCGCGCGAGCTCGGCGTCGATGGCGAGCGCGGTGCGGTAATAGTCGTCGCGCCCGCGCGTGGCGTGGAGCGCGAGATAGTGCACCAGCATGAGGCGCGGCTTGCGTGCGTCGAGCTCGTGCCACACGTCGATGGCCGTATCCGTCGTCTCGTCGGCGCGGGTCAGCATCGTGAGCGGGCGCGGCACGTCGGCGTCGCGAAAAAAGGCTGCCGAGAGCCTGCCCTGCACGCCGCCCGCGATCCCCGTCGCGTAGCCGGCGCGGCGCGCGGCGGCGAAAACGGTGGGGGGCAGGTGCTCGACCATCGCGTCGTGCGGGCTGAAAAAGCGATAGTCGGCGGCCGTCGGCAGGGAGCCGGTCAGAATGCCGACGAACGACTCGACGGTGAGGCTCGCCGTCGAGTACGCGCGCGTGAAGCGCCTGCCTTCGCGCGCGAACGCGGCGAGGTTCGGCCCGACGGCGTCGGCTCGCATGGTGTCGACGACCACGAGCACGGCGTCGCGCCGCACCGGAGCCGGCGGCGGATTGACGGCGAGCGCGTCGCGCAAAAATGTCTGCGGATTGCCCTTCGCGTCACCGCCGGTGCAGTTGTCGTCACGACCGTTGTTCGGAATCTCGTGGGCACCGGGCGAGCGCGTCGCGTCGAAGGGAGCGCAATCCCGCCCGCCGAAGAGCGACGCGTGACCGTCCCCGTCGAAATCCGTCACGCGACGCAGGGCTTCGATGGTGGCGCCGAAGGCGCCGTTCGGCTGCTCGCGCGTCGTGAACGCGTGCGGATGGTGCGTCACGAGGCGTTCGCTGCCGACGGCGACGGCGAGCCAGGTGAGCCCGAGCGCGACGGTGCGCCACCCGGCGACGGGCAGCGGGCGCGCGGCGCGGCGCGGTCGCAAGGCGGTGAGCTCGCGGACGCCGAGCAGGGCCGCTCCGAGCGCCACGCCGAGCGCGACGCTGCGAAGCGCGAAATAACTGCGATCGACGCGCGGCAATTCGAGCGCGATCGCGCCCGCGAGGCACCAGGGGCCGAGCGGCCCCGAAACGCCGCTCGCGAGGGCGAGCCAGCCGGCGCTCGCGAGCACCGCGCTGCCGAGGACCACGGTCGCAACCGGAACGGCTTGCGCGGTGAGCGCCGCGAACACGAAGACGGTCACGCCGATCGCGATCGCGAGGAACACGCTCGAGACCCGCCCGATGCGCGTGGAGCGCCCGAGAAGCCGCTTGGCAACCGTCGCGGCGACGAGCGAGAAGGGCAGCGCAATCGCGAGCCCGGCGAGCGTGACGAACGGCACTTCGAGCTCGCCCGCGCGCCGGAGCGCCCAGACGAGCGTCGGCGCCCCGAGGACGGGCGCGGGCGAGAGCAGGCACGTGACGAGGACGCGACGACTCGTGACGCGGCGCGTGGCCCACGCCGGCAGCGCGCCGATCAGCGTCCCGAGCCCGAGCGCCAGTGCGACGCACGGAACATCGACGACGTCGAAGAGTGAGCTCGCGAGCTCGGTCCCGAGCAAACACGCCCCCGCCGTCGCGCCGAGCGCAAACGCGAGCCCCGGCGAAAGAACGGGGAGCGGCCGTGCGCTCGCCCGAGACCAGCGCGTCCCAAGTCGGTGCTCGAGGGCGCCCGAGCGTCCGGCACGCGCGGGTGCGTCGCTCGCGTCGCGCTCGACCAGAAGCTCCGTCCTCGATTCGAGCGGTACGCGAGCAATCCCTGGGAGTCGGGTTTGCATTTCGCGCGATCATCGAGATTACACCGCCGAACCCTCGAGTCGAGGTTCGGAGTAACGTTTCACGATTTGTACAAATTGCGCAAAACGACGTACCGATGACGCGAAACGTACGTCTTCGCGTCCTCAGCGCTCGATGCCGAAGAGCTCGAGCCAGCGATAGATCTGCCGGCGATCTTTGCCGAAATGCTTGGACGTCGCGCGCACGTTTCGGCCGGTTCCCTCATACACGCGCATGAACTCTTCGCGGGTGGGTCGCTCGGCCGCGGCCTGCTCCGCTTCATCGGGCTCCGGGCTCTTCGCCTGAGCGGGTGCCGCCGGCGCGTCGCTCGGTAAAGCTCCCGCCGCGTGCGCCTGCTCGTTCAAGAGCTCGGGCATCACGGCCGCGAGCACCCGCCGTCCGACCACGGTTTCACCCGTGGCGAGCACCCGATGCACGAAGCGGTCGAGCCCGCGCAGATTCTCCGGCCACGCATGCAAGAGGACGAGCTCCGCCACGTCGGGCCGGAGCTCGAGCGGCGTGAGCGGCGTGCCGCGCGAGCGAGCAAAATCTTCCGTGAGTTGTCCGACCCACCAGAGAACGTCTTGTCGGCGCGCGCGCAGCGGCGGCAAGCGCACCTCGAAGAAAGAGAGCCGCGCGTAGAGATCGCGGCGAAAGGTGCCGCGCTCGACCTCGGCCGCGAGATCGCGGTTCGTCGCCGCCACGACGCGCACATCGACGCGCTGGGTCGTGAGGCTCCCGAGCGGCCGCACTTCCCCCTCCTGCAACACGCGCAAGAGCTTCGCCTGGAGTCCGAGCTCGAGCTCGCCGACTTCGTCCAAGAACAGCGTGCCGCCGTCGGCGGCCGCGAAGAGGCCCTTGTGCGCGCTCGTCGCTCCGGTGAACGCGCCGCGCTCGTAACCGAAGAGCTGCGACTCGACGAGCTCGCGCGCGAGCTCGGCACAACTGAACCGGACGTAGGGCCCCTTCCGCTCGCTCCGGCGGTGGAGCTCGGCCGCCACGCGTTCCTTCCCGGTCCCGGTCTCCCCGGAGATCACGACCGACGCGTCCGAGAAGGTCGCCCGCTCGAGCGCCGTGCGGGCGCTCGCGACCGCCGGCGCGACACCGGGCAACGCGGGCGTCGAGGCGGGCGCGCCTGCCTGAGGCTGCTCGTCGACCACGGCGAGCACGTCTCCGATCCGAACGACGCTTTGGGGCGCGAGCGGATGCCTCCGGGAGAGCACGGCGCCGTCGACGCGCGTGCCGTTGCTGCTGCCGAGGTCCATGATGAGCGGCGTGCCGAACCCGAACTCGATGGCACAGTGACGTCGCGACACCGTGGCGTGCGCGATGAACGCCGCCGGCGGTTCGCTCGCCGGGCTCGGCGCTCCGGGCGCGGCGGGCGGCAGCGTGGGGCCGCGACCGATCACGAGCCCGGGGACGAGCTCGATGACTTGCCCGGCGAGCTCCGGCGGGTGCACGACGTAGAGCGCCTTTCGCGGCGGCGACAGCGTGGACGACGGACCACTCGGGTGCGTGCTGGCGGTGAGCAAGAGGGCGGGCGGGAGTTTATTCGCTCGCGCGTTCGCGCACGATACCGATCTTTCGGCGGGCGGAGAGCGCGAGGAGCGCCGCCTCGGCTCGCGCGACGAAAGACGCCGGAGCGTAACAGCCGAGCAAGAGCACGATCATGAGCAGCGCGAACCATTTCACCGGTCCGAACATGAGCCCGATGCACGCGTGCATGCCGACGAACAGCACGAGCGCCCAGGGCCGCGTGCGCTTCCACGAGAGCCAGAGCGGCGCGAACGTCTCGAGACCGAGCACGAGGAACTGAAGCGCCGTCCACCCGCGCGCCGGCATCGCGCGTGCGATGAGCCACGACGCGGTCGTTTGGTAGCTGTCGTGGACGTGCGTCCAGAGCACGTACGGATGCACGAGCCAGTCGCCGCGCGATTTGCAGATACCGGAGGCGCAATAGAAGACGGGCAGCAGCACTTGCAAGAAGCGCAGCGCGCCGCTCTCCACGAGCGCGGGCGAGCAGGCGGTCGCGGCGTCGCGGCGCCAGGCGTCGATGCCGTAGCGACAACCGGCGGGACTGAAGAGCAACGCGAGGCCGATCGTCGGTGAGAGCTTCGTGACGGTGAAGGCGGACAAGCGATCGGCGAAGGCGAGCCAGAGCGCGCCGAGCACGAAACCGAGCGCCGCGAGGCGCGGGCGAAAACCGAGCGCGAGCGCCACGGCGGACAGCGCGAGCAGCGCGGCGACGAGCCAGGCGACGCCGTCCGGCAACGGCGGCAAATACAGGGGCTGCCGCCAATCGTCGCGGCCGAGGTCGGGGACGTGAAAACCGGTCTCGCCGAGCACCTCGTCGGCGTGGACGAGCCGCCCGGACAGGAAGCAGAGCGCGGCGAGCGGCGCTCCGAAGCGCATGAATTCGAGCCGCAGCGCCGGCTGCGGGGCGCGGATGAAGCGATCGAGCGAGCGGGCGAGACTCACGGCGCGGTCGCTCCGGTGAGCTCCGCGCAGCGACGCATGCGCTGCGTCGAAGGCGTGTAATAGAAGTGCTTCACGCTCGCCTCGGGGTACGAGCTCAAGGGCTTGCGTTCGTAGCGCTCGGCGGGTTCGTCCGGCGCGCCGAGCGGCAGATGGATGCTCGAAAAGCGAACGCCGCCGAGGAGTCCGGAACCGTCGTCCGCACGAGCGCGCGTCTCACCGACGTCTTGGTTGTGATGCACGAGAATGTACGCCTCGAGCGCGCGCATCGTCGTGCGGTCCTCGCGGTAGAAATGGAGCGCGCGAAAAAAGCGATTCTCCTTCGTCTCGCGCTCGATCGGGAAATACGGACGCACGTCGATTTCGCTGAAAGCACGGTGCTCGCAAGAAAAGCCCTCCGCGCGATAATCGATGACGGCCGTCGCCGCTTCGGGAAACAGACACGCGACTTGAGCGAAGTAGCGGAGCGGCCGCGGGATCCGATTGAACCAGCGCAACCCGAGGTCGTCGCTCAGGATGCTCACGAGAAAGAACGCCGCGAACCACGAGAGCCCGACGCCGGCCCAATGCGGCACCCACGACTCGATCACGGCGAGCGGCGGGTCGGCGCTCTTGACCTTCGGCGTCGGCGACTTCGGCGGCACCGCCGATCGGTCTCACGACCCGCGCCGTGCGTCC
>Ga0335083_10001988_pt1 | contig 27585 bp, 26 predicted proteins | sample Lox_Sample_42_FD_206716 | JGI IMG/M metagenome (GOLD analysis project Ga0335083, IMG submission 206716) | Soil microbial communities from Loxahatchee National Wildlife Refuge, Florida, United States - Lox_Sample_4.2 | ecosystem: Environmental > Terrestrial > Soil > Wetlands | place: USA...
CGGCCTCGATCAGCTCGATTCCCTGTGAGATCACCTGCTGCGCATTCCGGGCATCGACGGCGCGGACATAGGCGCTGTTGACGAGGCTGAGGCGCTGATCGGGTGTGCGGTGCCAGACCGGCATGGGCGCGGCTTCGATCACGCCTGATAGCGCCTCGAGGGCATCGCGATAGAGTGCGACCTGATGAAGCAGGTCCTCGATACGCGATTGGCTTTCGGTCGAATCGAAGAACCAGAGCACGATGCTCCCCGGGCGAGCCAGCTCCGGATCGGCAAGTCCGCCACGGACCAGCAGCGTCCGGCTGGAGCCGCGCGCGCGCACGGGCAGAAGGAACGGCCTGCCACCGCGCTGGGCGGCCTTGACGTCCGCGGCCAGCGCCTTGGCATCGTCAGGATCGAGCCCGCCATTCTCGTCGACCAGCTCGGAAAAATAGACGGGCAGGTCGGCTCGGCCGAGCCAGCTCGCCAGCCGCTCGGCGGCCTCGATGCGGCCATCGCCGCGCACCAGCAGCGGAATGGCAGGCGCGGATTGCAGGAGCGAAACGACTCGCTCGGTGTAGAGTTTGCCCTGCCGGGCGGCCCGACGCATTGAAAGACCGGAGAGAGTCGCCCAGCAGGCAAGGATCAGCCAGGCCGCGAGCAGCCCTCCGACCAGCGCGAGAACGATCGGCGAGAATGACATCATGCATCCCGATACGTGCCGCAGCGATGCCGCACAAGGGTGAGTCGGGCTGACAGCGATACGTTATATCGCGCAGAAATGGCGGCAATCCGACCGCAGCGCGATAATGACGATTCCGGCGCGGATCTTCCGCACGCAAAATCCAGTTTTTACCGAATGTTGTATTTCTGCAACGACTGGCAATATCGATGTTCGCAGATGCAAAATATGACTTGTTGCTGAACAAATGTTGCGCTGTTCTGTCGCCATATAAAAATACAGGGGAATATCATGCGCAAATTTGAAGCCGCCGCTCGGGCCCTCGGTTCGTGCGCCCTTATAGCCATCGCCGCCATGACAGCGGCACAAGCCTACGCCCAAGACGCCAAGCCCGCCGATCAGCCGGCCCCGGCAAGCGACGACTCCGATGCATCGAAAGGCAAGGACGAAGTCATCGTCGTCACCGGTTCCCGCATCCGGCGCGACAATTTCGAGACGCCATCGCCGCTGGACATCATCACACGTGAAGACAACGTCCTCGCGGGAACGCGCTCGACGGCTTCGACGCTGCAGGCCGCCACGATCACCTCGGGCACCTCGCAGATCAACGGCGCCTTCCTCGGCTATGTGTCCGAGGGCGGTGCGGCGGCAGAGACGATCGGCCTGCGCGGCCTCGGCTCATCCCGCACCCTGGTCCTGCTCAACGGCCGCAGGCTCGCGCCGTCGGGCACCGGATCGCAGCTCGTGTCCGCCGACCTCAACGTCCTGCCGGCCAGCATGATCAAGCAGATCGAAATCCTGCGGGAAGGCGCGTCCTCGGTTTACGGTTCGGACGCCATCGCCGGCGTCATCAACATCATCACCGACGACAAGTTCAACGGCATCACGCTCGACGCCTATACCGAGCAGCCGACGCAATACAGCCATGACGGCCGCACCTATCGCGGCTCGATCACCATGGGTCACGTCTTCGACCGCGGCCATATCACGGCCTCCTTCGAGGTTCGCGATAGCGAGGGCCTGCGCGTCAGGGACCGGAGCGAATTCACCTGCCCGCGCGACCTGCTGTTCAGCCCGACGACAGGCGCCGAAGTCGGGTCGCTCGATCCGGCCACCGGCCAGCTCGCCTGCTTCCCCTATGCGCTGAGCTCGGGCGTAGGCGTTGCCAGCGGCTATGGCATCGCGTTCAGCTTCAATACCGGCGCGCAGAATCGCATCACCTATAATAATGGCGACATCAATTCGCTGCGCACGGTCAACGGCATCACCCGTGTGAGCCCGAGTCCGGTGCAGTTGGACGATCATGTCATTTCGCCGGTGACGACCTACACCGGCTATCTCAACGGCTCCTACGAGACCGACTTCCTGGGCGATGCCGAAATTTATGGCGAAGCGCTGTTCACGCGGCGCGAATCCCACCAGGATTCGACCTATCAGCTGAATATCGACACCTCGCAGCTCTCGCCTGGTATCGAGATTTACGGCGGCAGCTATGCCGGCACGCCGCTCTCGGTCTATGGCTATCCGACCAGCCCATTCTTCCCGAAGTCGCTGGCCGCGGCGGGTTACAACTATTTCACGCCGTTCGTCATTCCCGACAAGCCCAGCACGAGCAGCCAGCGGGTCGATTTCTTCCGTGCCAATGGCGGATTGCGCGGCCATCTCCCCTTCGGCGACTGGCGCTATGACGCGAATTTCCAATATTCGCGCACCAAGTCGAGCTACAGCATCACCGGAATCTTGACCGATCATCTCAACAACGCGCTGCAGACTGTACTGGCGCCAACAGGCACGCCGGCGAACCTGATCACCACGGCGGTTGCCGGACAGGCCGGGGAAGGCAATAGTTACACCTGCGCGTCCAACGTCTCGAACGGACAGATCATCGCGGGCGCGAGCTGCGTGCCGCTGAACATGTACGATCCGAACATCATGATCGGCGGGCATATTCCGGCGAATGTGTACAACTATCTGTTCAGCAACATCGTCGGTCACACGACCTTTGAAGAGGCAACCATCTCGCTGAATGCGGATGGCACGCTCTTCCAGCTACCGGCCGGCCCGCTGCGTGCTGCCGTGGGCTATGAGCACCGCTACGACATGCTCGACGACGTGCCCTCGGAAGCGGCGCAGAACGGCACGCTGTACAATTACAGCTCCGCCGGCATCACCAAGGGATCCGACATCGTCGACGAAATCTATGGCGAAGTCGACGTGCCGCTGGTGAAGAACAAGCCGCTTTTCCGGTCCCTGGACCTCGGTGTCTCCGGCCGGTACACGCACTATGAGTCCTACGGCTCGGATTTCACCTATCATCTCAACGCGCAGTGGGCGCCCAACGACGTCATCCGCTTCCGCGGCAACTATGGTACGTCGTTCCGCGCGCCGAACCTCTATGAGCAGTTCGTCGCCGACCAGACCGGCTTCTATGGCAGCGGCGTCGATCCGTGTGCCGGCTGGTACACCGCTTATGCGCCGGGCACGACCTTGTTCAATAACTGCAAGGCCGCGCTCGAGCCGATCCTGGGCGTGTCGGGCGCGCAGGCCTATCTCTCGACCGCCGGGCCACAGGTTATCACGCGCGGCGGCCATGGGCTGCTCAAGGCCGAAAAGTCGAACACATGGGGCGGCGGCGTCGTCATCACCCTGCCGCCGACCGTAGCCGACTTGTCGGTGGCGATCGACTACTGGAACATCACGGTCAAGGACGAGGTCGCGGTTCTCGGAAACCTCATCCTCGACCGCTGCTACGAAGCGACTGACTTCCCGAACAACCAGTATTGCGACCTGATCGGCCCGCGTCGTCCGGCCGGCAATGCGCAGCAGGGCACGCTCAGTTCCTTCGTCAATCCCTATCTCAACGTCGCCAAGCAGAAGGCGTCGGGTATCGACTTCGATGTTCGCTACAACAAGGAAATCGCTGGCGGCCGCCTGAAGGTCGAGGCACAGGCGACGCGGAATATTCACCAATATTTCCAGTTGTTCGCGGAGGATCCGATTGTCGACTATAATGGCACGCTCGGCGAGCAGGGCGCCGGCGCCGGTCCCAAGTGGGTCGGTAATCTCGATGTCCGTTACACGCTGCCGTCCAACAAGGTTACGGTCCGCTATGGCCTGAAATATGTCGGCAAGCAGGACTCGACCGACAATATCGGTTCCTACACGGCCGGCCTTGGCGTCGGACCGGTGAACACCGACTTCGTCGCCGAAGCCTATTGGGAGCATGCCCTCTCGGTTCAGGTCAAGTTCGAGGACATCACGCAGATCACGTTGGGCGTGAACAATCTGTTCAACGCGCATCCGCCGACGGTCAGCCAGATCCCTGCGAGCAACGGCCTCTACACGAGGATCGGCAACTACTTCAATTCGAGCAATTACGACTATTATGGTCGCACGCTCTTCCTCAACCTGACGACCAACATCAAATAAGTCCGGTCGACAGCCGGACGATTGAAGATGAAGGGGTGAAGGCGACTTCACCCCTTTTTCTTTGCGGCTGGCCTATCCGGCCGGGCCGGGTAAAATGGTCCTTCGGCAGAGGCAGAGCAGCGGCACGGATACACAGGTGACAGCCAATTCGAATGACGTTCGCGACGGTCCCGTCGCCCGAATGACGGTGGTGCTGCAGCGGCTTGAGCGCGAGCCGGACGCGGCCCATGCCGAAGCTGCGGCCATCCTGCGCGACCACCCCGACCTGCCGCCCGCCTATCGCGTCCTGGCCCTCGCTTGCCGTCGGCTGGGCAGGCAGGAAGAGGCCGACCGCCTTGAGCTGGAATCGATCGCGGTTGCGCTGCAGCACCCCGCCTTGCAGAACGCCGCGCAAGCCATTGCCGACGGTCGCCTCGAAGATGCCGAAAAGGATGTACGCGCCTATTTGAGGCAAGATCCGGAAGATCCCGGCGCCGCGCACATGCTTGGCGACATTGCGGCGCGTAGTGGCGCGCGGCGCGAGGCCGAAAATCTGTTTCGCCGGGCGATCCTGCTGGCGCCGGCCTATGCTGAAGCCCGCATGGCACTGGCAACGTCCCAGCGCGAAGCCGGCGATTATCCGGCCGCGATGGAGACTCTGGCGGCGCTGCTGGCGCGCGAACCAACTCATCTTTCAGCGTTGGCACTCAAGGCGCTCATCCACGTCCAGCTTCGCCAATATGAGGATGGCGAGGCGACCTATCAGGCAATGCTCGGGCAGCACCCTGAAGATGCCCTGGGCTGGCTCAACTTCGCCTTCCTGCTCAAGACGGTGGGGCGGCAGGACGAAGCAGTGGCGGCCTATCGCAGGTCGATCGCCCTCAACCCGTCAGCCGCCCAGGCCTGGTGGGGCCTCGCCAATCTCAAGACCGTGCGCTTCGGCACTGAAGATGTTGCGGCCATGCGCGCCACGCTCGAGCAGGGCGAGCTTCCGGACGACGACCGCCTGCACCTCCTCTATGCCCTCGGCAAGGCGCTCGACGATATTCAGGCCTTCGGCGAAGCGTTCGCGGTCTATCAGCAGGGCGCCGCGCTCCGCCTGCAAAAGACGCCCTATGACCCGGCCAGAACCATGGCCAATGTCCGTCGCGTCGAGCGCGTGCTGACGCGAGATTTCTTTGACGCGCGCCGCGACTGGGGCTGCGCGGAGCCCGATCCGATCTTCATCGTCAGCCTGCCGCGCTCCGGCTCGACACTCATCGAGCAGATCCTCGCCAGCCATCCGCTGGTCGAAGGCACCGAAGAGTTGTTCGATATCGAGCGCATCGCCGCCGATCTCGCCCCCGGCCAGGCATCGGGCGCCTATGTGGAGACCATCACCGGCCTGTCGCGCGACAAGGTCCGCGCGCTCGGCGAGCATTATATCGAGGCGACGAGCCGCGTTCGCCAGACCAGCAAGCCGTTCTTCACCGACAAGATGCCGAGCAACTGGGTGTTCACCGGGCTCATCCATCTCATCCTGCCGCACGCCAGGATCATCGACGTCCGGCGCCATCCTTTGGGCTGCGGCTTTGCCAATTTCGCTCAGCACTTCAACTGGGGCATTAATTTCTCCTATGATCTAAACCACATAGGAAGCTTCTACCGATCCTATGTGCGGCAGATGGCGCATTTTGATGCGGTCCTGCCGGGCCTCGTCCATCGCGTCTTCTACGAGCGGCTGGTCGATGATTTCGAGGCCGAGGTGCGGCGGCTAGTGACCTATCTGGGCCTGCCGTTCGACGAGGCGTGCCTGCGCTTCTTCGAGAATCCCCGGGCGGTCCTGACCCCGAGCTCGGAACAGGTACGTTCGCCGATCAATCGCGCCGGCATGGATCGCTGGCGCAACTATCAGCCCTGGCTGGGTCCGCTCGAGGCGGCACTGGGGCCGGTGCTGGACTCCTATCCGGAGGTGCCGCCACTGGACGCCGACTGGTAGCCTGCGCGGAAAAGGAAACGCCTCCGCCCGGGCGAGCGGAGGCGCATCATTTTTTTAAAGCCGGTCCTGGCCGGTCAGTAGCGATAGTGATCCGGCTTGAACGGCCCTTCGGGCGTCACGCCGATATAGGCCGCCTGCTTGGGGCTGAGCTTGGTCAGTTTGACGCCGAGCTTCTCGAGGTGGAGCGCGGCCACCTTCTCGTCGAGATGCTTGGGCAGCACGTAGACCTCGTTCTTGTAGTTCTCACTCTTGGAGAAGAGTTCGATCTGCGCGAGCGTCTGGTTGGTGAAGCTGGACGACATGACGAAGCTGGGGTGGCCGGTTGCGCAGCCCAGATTCACCAGGCGGCCCTTGGCGAGCATGATGATCTTCTTGCCGTTGGGGAACTCGACCTCGTCAACCTGCGGCTTGATCTCTGTCCACTTCATGTTGCTGAGCGCCGCGATCTGGATCTCGCTGTCGAAGTGGCCGATGTTGCAGACGATGGCCATGTTCTTCATCGCGCGCATGTGATCGAGCGTGATGATGTCTTCATTGCCGGTCGCGGTCACGAAGATGTCGGCGCGGGTGGCGGCCTCTTCCATAGTGACGACTTCATATCCTTCCATCGCCGCCTGAAGCGCGCAGATCGGGTCGATCTCGGTCACAAGCACGCGCGCGCCGCCATTGCGGAGCGAAGCAGCTGAGCCCTTGCCGACATCGCCGAAGCCTGCGACGCAGGCGACCTTGCCGGCGAGCATGACGTCTGTGGCGCGGCGGATCGCGTCGACCAGGCTTTCCTTGCAGCCGTAGAGATTGTCGAACTTCGACTTGGTGACACTGTCGTTGACGTTGATCGCCGGGAACGGGAGCTTGCCCTTCTTGGCAAGTTCATAAAGGCGGTGGACGCCGGTCGTGGTCTCTTCCGAGACCCCCTTGATGTTCTGAACGGTCGTGGTGAGATAGCCGGGACGTTCCTTGAGGAAGCGGTTCAGCGTCGCGACGAAGATTTCCTCTTCCTCGTTCGACGGCTTGAACAACGGCTCGCCAGCCTCGACCCGCGCGCCCCAGAGCGCGAACATGGTGGCGTCGCCGCCATCGTCGAGGATCATGTTGGCCGTGACATCGCTGCCCCAGTCGAAAATCTTGATCACATAGTCCCAATATTCTTCGAGCGTCTCGCCCTTGACCGCGAACACGGGGACGCCCGACTTGGCGATGGCGGCGGCGGCGTGATCCTGCGTCGAGAAGATATTGCAGGTCGCCCAGCGGACCTCGGCGCCGAGCGCGGTCAGCGTCTCGATCAGCACGGCTGTCTGGATGGTCATATGCAGCGAGCCGGTGATGCGCGCACCGCGCAGCGGCTTCGCATGGCCGAACTCTTCACGCAGGGCCATCAGGCCCGGCATCTCGGTCTCGGCAATCTCGATCTCTTTGCGGCCGAAATCGGCCAGCGAGATGTCCCTGATGACATAGTCTTGTGCGATGGTGGCCACCGTGCGACTCCTTGGGTAGCGGAAAGGGGCAAGCCTGCGCGCCATATGACCGGCAGGCGATGAGGCGGTGCCTTATCAATCCCGGCTTTGCATGGCAAATATAAAGATTTCTTTATATGAGGTGGGATGCAGATCCGAAGCCCTCAGATAAAAGACAACCGGACCGCCAGGGGAGACGGCCCGGTGCCTTCGCGTCGCGGGAAAGGACGAATGCGAACTTTAAAGCATTTTCAAGTCGGACGATCCGTCTGACGGCTCGGAAAATGCGGCAACCAATGCGTCAGCGTCCGAAGGCGACTTCGCGTGTGCAAGCCTGTACCGGCAGTGTCGGGCTGGCGCCCGCCTTGACCGCGAGCTGGAGCAGCGCCGCGCGATCGGCCGAGCCGGCCGAGGCCGCGCGGGTCAGTGCATGATATTCGTCGCAGCTCAGCCCTTCGGCATTGGCGCCATGGCTGTTGGCGAGCTGCGTCACGAACCGGTCATAGGCATCCATGCCGGCCTTGGCTGTCCGGCCGGTCGACAGTTGCGTGCGCAATTCGTCATTGGCTGCCGTCAGCAGCGCTCGCTTGTCACGCACGAACTTGTTGTAGTCCGCCGTCATCTCCGGCTTCTCGACGCGGCAGCGCAGCGTCGCAACCATCAATATGGTGTCGAAGTCGCGCACATAGGCGGCTTCCACTGTCGCGTTCGACCAGCATGCCGCTGCCGAAACCGGACCGCTCACCAGCATCGTGCCGGCGGCGGCCAAAACCAATCTCCCGATACCCTTCATGTCGAACAGCTCCCAATCCATCACACCCACGAGGAGTGTGCGGGAGCGCGCTTGCCGAGAGGTTTCAGAAGCTGGTTAACACCAAATTCCGTACCTCTATAGTTGTGTGCAAAAATACACGGATTTCCGAGGAATTCACGCTTCGCCGCTGGTCGCCGCGAGCATTGCGGGATCTATACCTTCGCCGGCGAAAGCCGCCGCCCAGCGATTGGCCGGGGTTACGTCGAAAAGGCCGCGCGGACTGAGCGTCGACAGGAACCAGCCGGGTGCGGCGAGCTCCCGCTCGAGCTGGCCGCTGCCCCATCCCGCATAGCCCAGCGCGACCAGATAATCGCGCGGCCCCTGCCCGGCCCCGATGGCGCGCAGCACGTCGAGCGATCCGGTCAGCACCAGGTTCTCGGCGATGATGACGCTGTCCTCCGCCGTCCAATCTGTACTGTGGAGTACGAAGCCGCGGCGCGGCTCCATCGGCCCGCCTGCCAGAACCGGCTCATTGCCGACGCCGCTGCCGTCGATGTCGAAGGACTCGAGCAGCTCCTGAAGACCAAGCCCGTCGACCGGCTCGCCAAGCGCGATGCCGAGCGCGCCGCCTTCATCATGAATGCAGATTCCGATGACCGAGCGGCGGAAACGCGCGTCGGGCATATCGGGCATGGCCAGGAGCAGTCGACCTGCCAGCGACTCCGGAGTCTGGGGAACGGTCATCGCCCGACAGCTAGCACAGTGGCTGAAGCGGGCAATGCGCATTGCCTCGATCCATAGGCATGCGCGGGGCGCACCGCCGAAAAGCAGCTGGGCCTTGACAGCAGGCCAGCCAACGCCGACTTGCCTCGGGCGCCCGGCAGGACCGGACGGACCATTTCCCATTCCCGAGGAGAGCGCGATGACCATCAGCACCGGCGACAAGCTGCCCGATACGACGTTCGTCACCATGACCGAAAGCGGCCCCGAACAGGTGAGCAGCGGCGATTTCTTCAAGGGCAAAAAAGTCGCGTTGTTTTCCGTGCCCGGCGCGTTCACGCCGACCTGCTCGGCCAAGCACCTGCCCGGTTTCATCGAGAAGGCCGATGCGCTCAAGGCCAAGGGTATCGACGCGATCGCCTGCACAGCGGTCAACGATCCCTTCGTCATGGGCGCATGGAGCAAGTCCGCAGGCGCGGACGGCACGGTGACGATGCTCGCCGACGGCAACGGGACCTTCGCGAGCGCCGTGGGCCTCACCATGGACGGCAGCAAGTTCGGTCTTGGCACGCGCGGCCAGCGCTTCTCCATGATCGTCAATGACGGTGTGGTCGAGACGCTCAATGTCGAGGCGCCGGGCGAGTTCCGCGTCTCCTCGGCCGACTACATGCTTGAGCAGCTTTGAGCGCCATACCAAAATAAGTTTGCGAAGAGGGGGCGACGCCGCCCCCTTTTTTGCGCAGAGTGCCGCCAGACCTGATTCAATTCCCGCGAAAGAAGCCGAGTATGGGCAAGCCGACCAGCGCCGAGATCATCGCACAGATCCAGTCGATCTACGACGAGGCCGTCGCATCGCTGAGCGGCGCCATGGCCGACTACGCCGCGACGGGCCGCGCGCCGGGTCCGGACGCCATCACCGAGCGCCGCTTCTGCTATCCGCAGCTCAGCATCGACTATCATGCGTCAGCCGACGAAACCGGGCCTCGGCGCTCTTATGGCCGCCTGACGCGTCCGGGCCGCTATTCCACGACGATCACGCGGCCATCCATGTTCGCGGGCTATCTCACGAGCCAGATCGACCTGCTGCTCGAAAATTACGATATCAGCGTGACCGTAAGCCGGAGCGACCAGCAAATCCCCTTCCCCTATGTGCTCGACACACTGCCGGCAGGAACGCTGGGTTCCACGCCACCGACCGAACTGGCGCGTTATTTCCCGGCCACCGAGCTTGCCGAGATCGGCGACGAGATCGCGGACGGGCTGTTCCTGCCCGGCCCGGACGGCGAGCGCCCGCTGGCGCTGTTCGACGCGCTGCGGACGGATTTCAGCCTCGCGCGTCTGCGCCATTACACCGGCACGCCGCCCGAGCATGTCCAGCGCTTCGTGCTGTTCACCAACTATCACCGCTATGTCGACGAGTTCGTGCGCTGGGGCTGTGCCGAGCTGAAGCGCCCCGGCACGCGTTTCACGGCATTGTCCGGCTGCGGCGGCGTCCACGTGACCGCCGAAACGGCCGACCCCGAGGGCATGGTCGCCGACAGCGCCTGGCGCAAACACCAGATGCCCGCCTATCACATGATCGGCCCCAATCGCGGCGGCATCACCCTCATCAACATCGGCGTCGGCCCGTCCAATGCCAAGACGATCTGCGACCATCTCGCAGTCGTGCGCCCCGAAGCCTGGCTCATGATCGGCCATTGCGGAGGCCTGAGGCCCAGCCAGCGCATCGGCGACTATGTGCTCGCCCACGCCTATCTGCGCGACGATCACATTCTCGACGCCATGCTGCCGCCGGAAATCCCGGTACCGGCCATTGCCGAAGTGCAGGTCGCCATGGCGGAAGCGGCAGAGCATGTGCTGGGCGGCGATATTCGCGAACGGCTGCGCACCGGCACCGTGGTCACCACCGACGATCGCAACTGGGAGCTGCGCTATTCGCACTCGGCGCTGCGCTTCAGCCTGTCGCGCGCGGTCGGCATCGACATGGAGAGCGCGACCATCGCGGGGCAAGGCTATCGTTTCCGCGTGCCCTACGGGACGCTGCTCTGCGTCTCTGACAAGCCGATCCACGGCGAGCTCAAGCTGCCCGGGCAGGCGAACCGCTTCTACGAAGAGGCCATTGCCGGCCATCTCGCCATCGGCCTTGAGACCTGCGAGCGGTTGCGGGCGCAGGGCCATCGGCTGCACAGCCGCAAGCTGCGGGCCTTCAACGAACCGCCGTTCCGCTAAACGATCCCGGCCGGCACGATCATCCATGCCGGTACGACCGCGAGGCACAGGAAGGTGCCGAACGGAATACGGGTCTGTGCGCCAACGGGACGACCTGTCAGGCGCAGGATGAGCACCCAGAGCAAAGCCGCCGCACTGGCGATCAGCAGCACGAAGGGCAGCCCCTGCCAGCCGAGCCAGGCACCGATGGCGCCGAGCAGCTTGGCATCGCCCAGTCCCAGCCCGTCGCGGCCGCGCAGGCGCTTATAGGCCAGCGCCAGCAGCGCGAGCAGGACTGCCCCGCCCAGGGCGCCGATCAGGCGATCCAGAAACGGCGCCGGCAGGATCCAATCCCCCAGCGTCAGACCCAGTGTCGCCAATGGCAGGGTCAGGGCATCGGGCAGCCAGAGGTGGCGTGCGTCAAGAAAAGCGAGCGTCAGCAACAGCCATCCGCCAACCGCGAGCAGCGCCGCCGGCAATGGCGGAAAGGCCCAGCCGCAGAAGCCGCCGATCAGCGCGCAGCCCAGCTCGACAAGCGGATGAACCGAGTCGATGCGGGCGCCGCAGGCATGGCACTTGCCGCGCGCGATCAGCCAGCCGACCAAGGGCACGAGATCAATGGCGTGCAAAACGCGTCCGCATCCATCGCAGCGCGAGCGCGTCGTGATGACCGACTGGCCCCGCGGCCAGCGTGACACGATGGTGGCGAGGAAGCTGCCGATGATCGCGCCGAGCCCGGCACCGATGAGAGCCTGCAGGAGCGGGTTCACAATGTCCCGGCGATCCGCAGCATCTGTTCGCCGCCAGCGCTCTGGAAGCCGCCGGCGGCGAGCGCGCCGGTCAAGGCCGGATCATTGGTCCTGATCCGCATGGTCGCCTCATAGGCGCCATCGGGCCGGACTCGGAAATCGAGCTTCTCCTGACCCGACTGGCTGGTCAGCGGCAGGAGCAGCGCGTCGCCATCGCATCGCGCATCGCCGCTGAGGCCATTGGCGAGATCGAGCCCTTTAGCCAGCGTCGCAAGCTGGACACGCACATGACCTTCCGCCGAAGCACAGCCGCCGCCCGAAAAACGAACGGAGAATTTGTCGAATGTCGCGCGATTCACCGGCAAAGGCCCCAAGGCCGAACCCAGCGGGACGCTACCTGTCACCGTTTCGAGACCGCGCACACCCGGACCGGCCAGCAGCGCGCCGAGCAGATCGTCGGCGCGGCCATTGACGCGAATGAACTCGACCTGCGCCTGGCCGATAAGCAGGTGGAAGGGATCAAGGAAAATGTTGACCGTGCCGAGGCGGACCCCGCCGATCGACAGTTCCTCTGCCCGGCCCCACCAGACCGGCCCACGCAGCGATCGTGCGGCGATGCCCATGTCGCCAAGGCCGATGACACCGAATGCCAGTGACAGGGGAAATGTCGCGACAAGGCCCAGGATCAGTGCGGCGGCGGCCCAGAGGCGCGCCCGGCGCGTGCGCAGCAGGGTCACGGGGCCCGCTCCTGAAGCACGGCCTGCACGGCGACTGTGCCATCCGTGACGCCGGGAACGATGTTGATCGACTGAACGCCGACGCCCGAGGCTTCAAGCTGTGAAAGCCAACCCAACAACGGCCCGGTTCGGGCCGACGCGATGCTCAGCGACATGCGGCCCGCGCCCGCTGTGCCGACGCGATCGAGCGTGAAACCGGCCTCGGCGGCACTCTGGCTGACGAGCTGGTCGATAGGCGTAGCCGCAGCGGGCGATGCCGCCGGGAGGTGCTTCAACGCGTCGATCTTGGCACGCACCGAGCTATAGCGGTCGAGCGCCTGTCCCTGCCGCTCCCAGCCCGCATTCAGGCCATCGGTGACCGGACGCCAGACGCCGAGCCACAGGAACACGACGAAAATGGCGGTGCCGAGGGCACCCATGATCCACCGCTCGCCGGTACTATGAGCGCCCCACCAGCTTTTGAAGCTCGCGACCATCAGCGTATCACCATGATATCGGCGACGAACTTGCCGCGCTGCTGCTGCACGGCATTGGCGCTGATCCGCCAGCCGGCATCCTGCAGCGCGATCAGCACGCTGTTGATGTCCTCGGTATGTGCCGCCGACAGCTGGATGCGCAGCGTGCCGTCCGCCGTCTGGCTGACGCTTGCCAGGCTGACGGTGGGCGTGGGGTGCATCGCATTCATGATCCCGGCCATCGCGCCCGAGAACCCGCCATTGCCGCCGCGCGCGGCAAAGCGCGCGCCGATCTTGAGTTCAGCATCGGCGGCGTCGGTGACGGAAGGGTCGACGCCATGGGCCAGATCGACAGTCTTCTCGTCGAGGTGGGATGCCGCGACATTCAGCTGGACGATGCGGACCAGCGAGATCAGCAGCGCAAACAGGAAAATGAATCCGATCAATATCGCGATACGCTTGAGCCGCGCCGCGTCCAGCAGGCGCGGCGGCCTGGCCGCAAACGCTCCGCTGCGCAGATCAAGCGGCGGATTGTCGAGCGCCTCGCGTAGGATGTCGTCGATCGAAGGCTCGGTGAGGTCGGTAACCGGCTCACGCCCCATGATAAGCGCCGCCGCCGGCTCCGCGGCATCGAAGGCGGAATCGACGCCGCGCGCGACTTCGCGGGGGCCGACCTGCCCGCGCATGAAACCGGCGTCGGGCGGCGGCAGCATGAGCGCGGCAGGCACGACCATGGCATTGGGCATGCCCCGCGCCGCGCACCAGTCGATCCAGTGCGTCATGACGCTGTCGCTGGTCACGGCGACGACATGGGGCGCATCGGGGATGTCCGACGGCATGACTGCGGCATGGAGGCCGGTGCCAGTTCCGATGCTCGCTTCGAGCGCCATGATCCTGGCTGCCTGTGCGCCTTGCCTCACAGTCATGTCCGGACATGCGATCCAGTGCAATGTCGTCGCATGCGGCGGCAGCACGAGCAGCGCGCGGCCGTCGATCGGCCCCTCCGCCGCCTCGGCGGGATGGCGCCAGCGCTCACCCGTGCCGCGCTGGACGATATAGCCGTCGACCAGGCGGATCCAGTGCGGCGGCGCATCAGGCTCGGCGTCCGGCAGGATGATATAGTCACACCGCATCAGTCGCCGTTCCCGCTCCATTGGCGTCTTACCACGCGCGCCGGACTGATCCCGGCATCGTAAAGCACTGTGTCTTCCACCCTGTCTCCACCAAGATCCACCGAAAGGGCAACCTCGAACCAGCGGCTCCGCGCCTGGACCTGCTTCTTCGCAAGCTCCGGCAACTGCAATGCCGCGAGTGGCTGCTGCGCCCAGAACTCGTCGAGACTGCCATAACCGTCAAGCGGACGGCGCGCCAGCAGTTGCCGCGCCCGCTCGATGCCGAGCTTGTCCGGCGACAGCATGGCCAGCAGCGCCGCCTGTTCGGGCAGCAAGGTATTGATGTTGATGGGCGAGAGCTCCGTGCCCGGCAAGGTACAGATCCACGGCCGTAGGCGCTCGTAAATATCCGGCGTCACTGCGTTGACCAGGCGCAGCTCGCTCGGGTCGGCCATGAGATCGTTGGGCGTCCGGTAGGATGGCTTAAGGCCGAGATAATAATCGTCTTCGGCGCCGCCCGGCCCCGGACTGCTGTCGCTGTCGATCCAGTCGGCGGCGGAGACGGCGATCTGGTCCGCCGTCGCGCGGTCGATCCCCAGCAGGCGCATCAAGCCGGAGAACTGGTCGATTCCAAGACGCCGGGCGATCAACACTGTTCCCTTGCTCCCGGGAACGGAGGTCCGGTCGACCAGGCTATTGAGGTTGAAGCAGTTGTCGGCATCTCGCGCGCGCGCCGTCACACTGCCGCCCGGCACGGTCATGGTCTGTGGCGTGCCGAGCCAGTCACCTTCCAGCGTCGTGCGGTCGCCATGGGTTGCCAGCAGATCGTCGATGCGGGTGCCAGCGATCTGCTCGGCCGCGATGAGATAGGCCTTGCCCTGATCGGCCGAGACGACGTTTCGGGTCATGCGGCTGGCGAGGACCAGCCGGTCCAGCGCGACGGCCGCGATGACGGCGAGCACCGCGACCAGCAGCAGCACGGTGAGCAGCGCGGCGCCGGCCTCGTCGTTGCGGGGCTCAGGCGCCATTGGAGATCGCTCCGCCGCTACCGATGCTGTCCGCGCTGGGTGCGGTCTGATCGGGACGCTGCCCGACGCCGGGTCCTACGAGGAAGCGCAGGGTCAGCGGCGCCTCCCCCGCGCGCGTTATGATCATTTCCACAGCCACCGGCAGTTGCTCCGGCTTGGCGGGCGCCCAGACGTCCAGCCAGTCGCCGGTCGGCGCGCGATATTTGAGTTGAAGGTCCGTCACATGATCGAAAAGAATCGCCGGCTCGGGCGCTTGGGCCCCGTCCAGCGCCTGATAGCCGACGCGCTCGATCCGGCCGTCGCGCCACCAATAATCGACCCGCTGGATGCCGGGATGGCGCTGGCGTGCCGGATTGCTCCAGCCGCCGCGCACGAACTGCATGACCGGATCGTCATGTTGCGGGCCCCGGCCGAAAAAGGCGGGCGCGGAGCTGCCGCTGCGCGTGCGGCTGACGCGCGAGACCGCCTGCGAGAGGTCGCCGTCGAGCGTGGCGATGCCGCGCTGCACGTCGGAGAGCGCGTCGAGGTGCCTGCCCACGGCCTTCTGCGTGTCGACGCTACCGCGCAGCAACATGACGCCCGCCGCCGCGATCATGCTGAAGATCGCCAGCGCGACGAGCAGCTCAATCAGCGTGAAGCCCTGTTGGGCGGAACGCCGCAAAGACGCGAAGCCCTGCTGGGTTGGGCGCTCATTCATCCGTCTTGACCTTGCCGTCGAGATCGACGCGGACATGGACATGGCTCTTGTCGCGCATGAGCGCGAAGTCGAGCGGCTGATCCGCGCGGCCGACGCTATCGAACACCAACCGTAGCTGGCTGACGCCCACGAACTGCGCCATGGTCGCGCGCGACCAGCTTGCCGACGCCAGCGGACCATCGGTCACGGGACGCCACTCGCCCTGCTCGCGCCGGTCGAAACCATAGCCGGTTTGCGAGATCCAGAGCGCCATCGGCCGGCCCGAAACGATCGCGGCATCGCGCGCGGCGCGGACGCGGCCTGCGAAACGATCGGCGTCGTTCGCAATGCGGCCGCGCGGGTCAGCCATGGTGATGACCACAACCGTCGAGAGCAGGCCGATGACGACGATGACGACGAGCAGCTCAATGAGGGAGAATCCTCGCTCCGTACCTTCCCCCTCCCGTTTACGGGAGGAGGACTGGAGCGCGCGAAAAACGAGGAGTCGTATACTCATCCCGCCGGCCTCACGAAGCTGAGGATCGCGGGCGACTGGCCGCGGCCGCTGTCGACGCGAATGGTGATGGCGATGAGGCGCTTGTCCTGCAGCGGCGCCGTGCCCTGCCGCCAGCTCCATTCGTGGCCAAAATTCACTGTTTTGCCGGTCTCGCTGCCGAAGGCGGGCGGCTGCGGATCGGTGAGGCGCTCGACCATCAGATTGCGCGCGACGATCTCCGCCATGGTCCGTTCGCGCAGATCATAGGCGCTGCGCGCGGACACGGCCTGCAGGCGCACCACCGCAAGGCCCGCCAGCGCGAAGATCGCGAGCGCAACGAGCATTTCCAGAAGGGTAAATCCCTCCTGGTTCTGCTTCAGCGTCCGGTTTCGGCCGTCAAGAACCGCTCGAATAGATATCGGCATTGTCGCCCGTTCCGCCGGTCTGGCCGTCCGCGCCTAGCGAATAGACATCGAACGCGCCTTTCTTGCCCGGCGCCTGATAGAGATAGGGGCGGCCCCAAGGGTCATTTGGAAGCTTCTTGATATAGCCGCCCTGCCGGTAGCGCTCGGGCTGGGCGAGCCCCGGCGGCGGATTGACCAGCGCCTGCAGGCCGTCGCCGCTGCTGGGATAGGTCAGATTGTCGAGCCGGTACTGCTCCAGCGCCTGTTCGAGCTGGGCGATATCGGCCTTTGCCTTCTCGACGCGCGCCTTGTTCCCCGCCGGAATGACGTTGATCGCGACAATGGTCGCGAGCAGGCCGATGATGACGATGACGACAAGCAGCTCGATGAGGGAAAAGCCACGCTCGCTGTCACGGGAAGAGACGGTCATGGTCAAATTCCAGTCAGATTCTGCAGCTGCATGATCGGCAGCAGGATGGAGAGGATGATGGTCGCGACGACCGCGCCCATGAGGATGATGATTGCGGGCTCGAGCAGCGACAGGGCCGCGGCAGTGAAGGCGTCGAACTCGCGCTCGAGATAATCGGCGGCGCGCTCCAGCATCATGTCGAGCTGCCCGGCACTCTCGCCGCTCGCCGCCAGATAGACGAGCAGCGGCGGAAACACCTCGGCGCGGCGCATGGCAGCGGAGAGGCTGCCGCCGCCGCGCACGGACTCGACAATCTCGCCGGTGGCACGCCTCAAGACCCGGTTGTGAATGGTCGGCACGGTAAGCGCCAGGCCCTCCATGACGGGAAGGCGGCTCTCGATCATGGTCGAAAGCGTGCGGGCCATACGCGCGGCATGGAGATCGCGCAGCAGCCGGCCGATGAACGGCATGCGGAGCAAAGCGCCATCGACGCGCAAGCGGACGGAGTCGACCCGCAACGCGCGCCAGAAGCCGGCGCCAGCCAGCACCAGCAGGATCGCCAGCAGCCAACCCCAATGGACGAGGAAGGACGAGAGGCCCATGACGATGCGAGTCAGCAGCGGCAGTTGCTGCCCCAGCGTGTCGAACTGTTCGACGACGAGCGGGATGACGAAGATCATCAGCGCGATGACGACAATGACCGCGAATATGGCGATGGCGGCAGGATAGGCCAAAGCCGCCAGCATCTTGGATCGCATCGCCGCCTGCCGCTCGAGCAGGCTGGAGAGACGCTCGGTGAGCGCGGGCAGGCTGCCGGAGCGTTCGCCCGCCGAGATCATGGCGCGATAGAGCGCAGGGAAGCTGCGCGGTTCGGCGGCCATCGCTTCGGCAAGGCTGCGGCCCTCGACGATGCCGGCATGGACCCTGGACGCGATGGTGCGGACATGCGCCTTCTCGCTCTGGCGCGTGATGGTGCGCAGCGCTTCCTCGAGCGGCGAGACCTGGGCGAGCGTCGAGAGCTGACGGGTGAACAGAGCCAGTTCCTTGCCGGACAGGCGATTGCGGGTGAAGTTGAGCAGGGTCCCGGCCTTGCTGGGAGCGGCCGCGGCGCTGCCCCGCCCCTCACCCAGCTTCACGACGAACAGCTTTTTCGCGGCCAGACTCGCGCGGGCGTCGCCGGCATTTTCGGCGCGGACTTGCCCGCGGCGTTCCCGGCCGCCGCCGTCGATCACGACATAGTCGAATTCAGGCATCGACCGCTTCTGCTTCGCGCCGCGAAATGCGGATCGCCTCCTCCGCGCTGGTTTCCCCGGCACGGACAAGCGCCCGCGCGGACGCGGCAAGATTGGGGGCAGTCTCGAAGGCGTGGCGGGCGATCAGCGCCTCGTCGCCGCCTTCGTTGATGAGGCGGCGCAGCGTCTCGTCGATCCGCACCGCCTCGAACACGCCGATGCGGCCCTTGTAGCCGCTGCCGCCGCATTCCTCGCAGCCCGCAGCCCGATAGATGAGCTCTCCGATCTTGAAACCGAGCAGATCGGCAACGGATTTGTCGGCCTTCACCTGCTCACGGCAATGCGGACAGAGGCGGCGCACGAGGCGCTGCGCGATCACGGCGCGCAGGGTCGAGGCGAGCAGGAACGGCTCGACCTTCATGTCGCGCATACGGGTGATCGCGCCGACCGCGTCATTGGTATGAACGGTCGAGAGCACGAGATGACCGGTGAGCGAAGCCTGGACGGCGATCTCGGCGGTTTCCCGGTCGCGGATTTCGCCGACCATGACCACGTCCGGGTCCTGGCGGAGAATGGCGCGCAGGCCCGCCGCGAAAGTGAGGCCGACCTTGGGGTTGACCTGGGTCTGACCGACACCCTCGATCGCATATTCGACGGGGTCCTCGACAGTGAGGATGTTGCGACTGCCGTCATTGAGTTCGCGCAGGCCCGCATAGAGCGAGGTCGTCTTGCCGCTGCCGGTCGGGCCGGTGACGAGGATAATGCCATTGGGCTCACTGAGCGCAGAGCGGAAAACCGCATCGGCGACGCCGGTCATGCCGAGCACGTCGAGCGACAGGCCGGCATTCTCCTTGTCGAGAATGCGCATGACAACGCGCTCGCCCGCGCGGCTCGGCAAGGTCGAGACACGCACGTCGAGCAGCTTGCCGCCCAGCGTCAGGCCGATGCGCCCGTCCTGCGGCAGGCGGCGCTCGGCAATGTCGAGCCGGGCCATAACCTTGACACGGCTGACCACGACTGGGGCGACATGGGCCGGCATGCGCAGCGTCTCGCGCAGCACACCGTCGATGCGCATGCGCACGACGAGGCCCGTCTCATAGGGCTCGATATGGATATCGCTGACGCCCTGCCGCGCCGCCTCGGCAATGATGCCGTTGATAAGACGGATGGCGGGCGCATCGTCGCCGCTGTCGAGCAGGTCCTCGGCGGTCGGCATGTCGCCGGCGATGAAATCGAGATCGCCGCCGCCCATGGCAAGCGAACCGGCCATGGCCGCAGCCGACCCATCCATTGCATAATGATCGGAGAGATGCGTATCGAAGGTTTTGGCATCGACGACGGCGACGTCGAAGCGGCGGGCGAGATGGCGGCGCACCTCGACCAGCACGCGCGGATCGCCGCCTTCGCGCAGCGCCACCTTGAGCGGTCCTTCCCCGTCCTGCCGGGCCATGATGACGACGCCATATTTGCGGGCAAAGGCGTAGGGAATGTCGAGCGGCAGGAGGCCGTGCGCGGGCACGCCGCCCTCGCTCACGGCTTCGCGACCCCGCCGGCCGGCGCCGCTGCCTTGGCGCCGTCGATCACCTGATCGCCGGGGCGCGGGCCGTCCGTCACCGGCGGCGTCGTACCCAGATAGTCCTTCACCAGCTCGTCGATGGTCGGTTCTTCCTGAGGATTGTCGGCCTTCTGGCTGGCGCGGACATAGCCATAGCGCCGCGCCGTGGCGGCGGCATTGTCCGCGCGGTCCTTGAGGATGGTGGCGCGGATGAAGACCACCAGATTGGTCTTGGTCCGGCTCTTGCTCTTCGACTTGAACAGCTCGCCGAGCAGCGGAATGTCGCCGAGCAGCGGGACTTTTTCGATGGTGCGGCGCTCATTGTCGTCGAGCAGGCCGCCGATCGCGAAAATGTCGCCATCGTCGACCAGCGCGGTCGTCTCGAACTCGCGCTTGTTGAGCACCAGCTCGCTGTTGGTGCTGGAAACCGGCCCGGCGATGCTGGACACTTCCTGCTTGATGAACAGCTTGACCTGGCCATTGGCACCGACCTGCGGCGTCACGTCGAGGATGATGCCGACATTCTCGCGCTGCACCGTGCGGAACTGATTGTCGAAATTGTTGCTGAGCGCCTGGCCGGTGGTGACCGGTATCTCCTGGCCGACAAGCATGTGCGCCTTCACATTGTCGAGCGTCGTGATCGAGGGCGTGGAAAGGATGTTGCTCTTGGTGTCGGACTGGACCGCGCTGATGATCGCGCCGAAGATGCCGTTCTGGCCGAGCTGGGTGGCGACGCCGCCGAAGCCGCCGGTCGCATTGGACAGCGCATCAACCGCAGACTGCTGCAGCTGGTTGGCGAGATCGGTGTTTTCCGTCGCGGTCGTCGTGGTCGTCGAGCCGCCGGGATTGATGACCGTCGTCGTGCTCTGGTTGAGCTTGGTGGCCGCGATGGCGCCGGCTACGGTCAGGATGCTCGGTTGCACATTGGAATAGTTGGTGCCGGCGAAACCGGTCTTGGTGTTGCCGATCAGGAACTGCACGCCCAGTTGCTTGGCGGCGTCATTGCCGATCTCGACGATGATCGCCTCGATCTGGACCTGTGGACGGCGCGTGTCGAGCTGGCGGATGACCTCGCCGACCTGACGTTGCACATCGGCATTGGCGGCGACGATGAGCGCGTTCGTGCCTTCATAGCGCGTGACGACCGCCGGGCCGCGCGTGGCGATGCCGGGGCCGCTGGACACGGAAACGGGCGTGGCCGGCGCCGCGGGCGATGCCGGACCGGACGGACCGTTGGGTCCTTTGGCGGTGAGCGGGGACGCCGCTTCGGCACTGCTGCCGCCGCTGCCGGTGATGGCGCCCTGCCCGAGAAGTTGCTGAAGCACCGGCACCAGCTTGTCGGCATCGGCATGTTCGAGCCAGTAGATGCGCACTTCCGTGCCGGCAGCGGCGCGCTTGTCGAGCTCCTGCGCCATCGCGACGAGCTTGGCGACGGTGCCGCTGTCGCCGCGAATGGCGATGCTGTTCGAGCTGTCGACGGCAACGACGGTCGCATTGCCCTGCGCGCCCTCGGCACCGCCGCCACCACTGCCGCCCGATAGCAGCGTCTGCAGCGAGGTCGCGATCTCGCGAGCGCCGGCATTGGTCAGCGCGACGATCGTGGTCGTGTTGGTATCGGAATCGATGCGGGCCAGGATCTGGCGGATGCGGGCGATATTATCGGCATAGTCGGCGACGACGATGGAGCGACCGGACCGGTTGGCCGAGACCGTCCCGTCCTTGCTGACCAACGGGCGGATCGTGTCCATCGCCGACTGGGCGTCGATCGAGCGCAGGCGGATCACTTCTGTCACGAACTCGTTGCGGTTGGCGGACGACTTGCCGACCGGGCTCGGCTGCCCGGCGGCGCCTTCGGCCGGCTGGATGCGCAGCGAACCGCCAGCGGCGGGCACCGCGACAAGGCCATTGGCGCGCAGCGTCGAGAGGAAAATCTCGAAATATTCAGACTGGCTGAGCGGCCGATCGGTGACGACCGAGACCTTGCCCTGCACCCGGCTGTCGATGATGAAGGTCCGGCCCGTTGCCTTGGCCGCATCCTGGATGAACGCGCGGACATCAGCGTCGCGCACATTGAGGCTGAGCTGCGCCAGCGCCGGACCTGCCAGCACGAGAGCCGAAATGAACAGGCCGGCGACGCGGCGGCGGAAACGCTGGGATTTCATTTGTTATCCGGAATGACAAGAGCGAGAGGGACCGTCGCGGAACCGCGCACGACCATGAGCGTGAGACGGGCGCCGGGCCTGATGGCGCTCCTGAGCGCGGCGATATCCTGGGCTGACCGAACCGGCGAACCGTTGACCTGCTCGACAACATCGCCGGGATGGAACCCCGCGCGCGCGAAGGCGTCGCCATTCCCCTGCGGCGCGATGACGACGCCGGTGATCGCGCCATTTTCCATGCGCGGCGTGAGCGAGATCGCGCCCGCCAGTGCCTGCGGCGAGGGCACGTCGCCACTCACCGGGGCGACATTTCCCGGCCCGGCAGGCGGTGCCGGAACCGTCGGGTTGGCGAGAGGCGCGCTGCCGGACTGGTCGATATAGAGCATCTCGTCCGCGCCGTTCCGGGAGAGCAGGACATGATCGTAGCTGACCGCCTTCAGTGTAATGCCGGGCGCGATCTCCTGGCCGGTCGCAAAGCTGCTCTGCTTGCCGGTCTCGTCGGCAATGATCGCCGTGCCCTGGCCGGAGCCCTCGTTGATGCGGATGCCATAAAGCTTGAACGGCAACGAGGTGACCTGCTGCACAGCGTCGCCGGCGGCAGGCGCCTGGCGGTAGAAGGGATCGAAGGAGGAGAAGATCACGGCGCGCGCCTGGGCGCCCGGCACGGCCGGCTCGAAGGCGCGCCAGTCGCCAAAGACGCCGGGCGGCGAGACCAGAACCCAGAACAGCCGCGCGACCTGCACGGCGAGAATGAGCATGAGCAGGATCTCGGCCGCCCGCCCAAGTCGCGAGGACGAGCGCAGGGACCGCGTTCCCGCCGGGCTTTTCAGGCCGTTAAATCGCATGCTTGTGCCGCCGCCTCCAAAAGCCCGAACTGGCTATGCGTGCTCGATGACCCGATCAACAATAATATGGTTAACAAAAAATTGATGCGCGGTCATTGCGCGCTGTTGATTGCGCCATTTCCGCCCTGCTAGAGGGTCGATCCGACAGCGATGACAGCCTTCGACGCCCCTCTCCTCGCCGCCCAGCCCGGCATCCAGCGATTTCCGCGCCCAGAGCTCGAACTCTATATTTTGCGTGATTTTCTGAGTGGTTACGACTGCGCGGGGCTGATCGAGCGGATCGACGCGCAGCGCCGCCCGTCCACCATCGCCGACGATCTGGGCTATGAAGCCTATCGAACGAGCGAGACCTGCGATCTCGATCCGGGCGATCCGTTCGTTGCGGCGATCGATGCAAAACTTGCGGCGGCCAGCGGCCTCGACCCATCGCATGGCGAGCCTTTGCAGGGTCAACGCTACGCGGTCGGCCAGGAATTCAAGGCTCATACCGACTATTTCGAGCCCAATGGCCGCGACTATCAGACCTATTGCGGCCGCTCGGGCAACCGCACCTGGACGCTGATGGTCTATCTCAACGAGCCACGCGACGGCGGCGCGACGCGTTTCATCGAGGTGGACAAGATGATCAAGCCGGAGCGCGGCAAGCTCCTTGCGTGGAACAATCGTCTGCCGGGCGGTGGCGTCAATCATGCGACGCTCCATCACGGCATGAAGGTCCGCAGCGGTACGAAATACATCATCACCAAATGGTATCGTGAATTGGTTTGGACCGGATAAGGCATGAACCGGGCGCTGTCGGTTCACCTTCTCGCCAATGTCGTGGAAGTGCCGGAGGTTCTGTTGCCCGGCCCTCCGGCGGCCGCTGGAATCCATTCTGTTGCCCGGCTGGCCCAGCCGCGTTCTGTTAGGGTAATGTCAGGCCGTGAGGCCCTCAATTACGCTGCAAGAGCAAGTGCTTCGTTGTCGTTGGCACTTATGAGTTTGAGCCTTTAACGGGTTACTCAGCCCGAGCGAAAGCGCCGCTTTTCAACACACGTCGATCCTAGTTCGGCCCCGTCAGGACCGGCTCATTTCTCTAAGAAACGGGCCGTTTCTGGTGGAGCCGCCGGGTACCGCCCCCGGGTCCGCTGTGCCTATTGCACGGTACAGTTTATCGCCATAGCCGGACGAGCCGGCGAGGCCGATATAGGCATTTTCTGCTCAATGAAAAGTGTACCGCCCGGCGCGGAGGGCATGCCGGGCGGCAAGCGTCACTTCTTCAGCGCGTCGCGAATCTCGGCGAGCAGCTCGATTTCGGTTGGACCTGCGGGCGCTGCGGGCGCCTCCTCCTTCTTCGCCATGATGCGGTTCGCCGAGCGCACGATGAGGAAGATGATGAAGGCGAGGATGACGAAATTGATCACCGACGTGATGAAATTGCCATAGGCGAAGACCGGCACCTTCGCCGCCTTCATGGCGACCAGCGTGTTGGCGGTCCCGGCCGGAATGGCGCCCAAAGGAATGAAATGATTGGAGAAATCGAGCCCGCCGAAGATAGCGCCGACCACCGGCATGATGAGATCGTCGGTCAGCGACTTGACGATCGCGCCGAACGCCGCGCCGATGATCACGCCGACGGCGAGATCGAGCACATTGCCTCGCATGATGAAGGTCTTGAATTCAGAGAACATGGGCGTTTTCCTCCCCTCGGGCGGGATCCGAAACGAACCCCTTGCAGTGCGCTCAGCTAATCCCGTTGCAAGGCGGCGATCAACATCCTATTTAGCGTATCACTCAGGTGATACACCGCCGATAGAAGAGGACGCATTGCCATGGCTTCCCTCCCCTCCCGCTCCACGCTGGTCCGTGCCGTCGTCGTCATGATGGCCGCCTTTTCGCTGGCGTCGTGCGGCTTGAACTCGATCCCGACGGCCGAGGAAAATGCCAAGGCCAAATGGGCGGATGTGCAGGCCCAGTATCAGCGCCGCGCCGACCTGGTTCCCAATCTGGTTGCCACGGTCAAGGCAGCCGGCAAGCAGGAGCAGGGCACGCTGGTCAAGGTGACCGAGGCGCGCGCCAAGGCGACTTCGGTGACGCTGTCCGCCAGCGACCTAAGCGACCCGGCCAAGGTCAAGGCCTATCAGGACGCCCAGTCGCAGCTCTCGACAGCGCTGCGGGGTTTCACGGCGATCAGCGAGGCCTATCCGGATCTCAAGGCCAACGACAATTACCAGACGCTGATGAGCCAGCTTGAGGGCACTGAGAACCGGATCACGGTCGCGATCCGCGACTATAATGAGGCAGTCCAGGCCTTCAACACGCGCATCCGCACCTTCCCCGACATGATCGGCGCCAAGGTCATTTACGGCTCCAAGCCGATGACGCCTTTTGCGGCGGCCGCCGGTGCGGACAAGGCGCCGGATGTCGGCGCGGCGTTCAACGGCAGCTGATTACTGACATGGCCCTGCGCCGCATCCTGATGGCCCTGTTCTCGCTGCTGCTGGTCATCCCGGCAGCGGCGCAGGCCGATCCGACCTTTCCGCCGCTGACCGGCCGGGTGGTCGATGCCGCACACCTGCTGCAGCCCGACCAGATCCAGGGGCTGACCGCCAAGCTTGCGGCCTTCGAGCAAAGCACAAAACAGCAGCTCGTCGTCGCAACGATCCCCGATCTGCAGGGCTATGACATCGACGACTATGGCTATCAGCTTGGGCGCGCGTGGGGCATCGGCCAGAAAGGCGTCAACAATGGCGTCGTGCTGATTGTCGCACCCAAAGAGCATCGTATGCGGATCGAGGTCGGCTATGGCCTCGAAGGCGTGCTGACCGACGCGCTTTCGAGCCGGATCATCCGCCAGGTCATTACGCCCTATTTCAAGGCCGGCGACATGCCTAGCGGCATCAATGCCGGCGCCGACGAGATCATGCGCGTGATCCAGCTTCCGCCGGATGAGCAGCAGAAACTCAACGCAGAGGCCGCGCAACGTCCCCATGCCAATCCGGCCGATGTCTTCAAGGCCTTCGGCATCGTCTTCGTGATCATATTCTTCATCATCATCTCTGCGGTCCGCGCCGTGTCACGCGGTGGGACACGCTATCGCAGCGGCGGCGGCGGCGTCTCGCCGATCGTCGTCTGGGCGGCGGCCGATATCCTCGGCAACGCCTTGCGTGGCGGAGGCGGTGGCGGCGGAAACGACGGTGGCGGCTGGGGCGGCGGCGGCTTTGGCGGTGGAGGCGGTTTCTCCGGCGGTGGCGGCAGCTTCGGTGGTGGCGGCGCGAGCGGAGGCTGGTAAATGGCGAAATCCATTCATCTCAGCGACGCCGATCTCGAACTCGTCACCGACGCGGTCGGCAAGGCCGAAGCGAATACCGATGCCGAGATCGTTACCATCGTCGCGGCGCGCTCCGACGCCTATCATGATGTCGGGCTGCACTGGGCGATCCTCTGCGCCTTCCTCGTCGCCGGCGTCGCGGCGGCTTTCCCGCATTTTTACGAAGGCATCATCATCTGGATCATGGGCGGCTGGGAACATGAAGTGCCGCTGCAGACGCTGCTGCTGTTCCTGCTCGGACATATGCTGCTCAAGTTCCTGGCGGTGCGCTATCTGCTCGCGATCCCGCGCCTGCGCATGTTTTTCACGCCACGCTCGACCAAGGCGCGCCGGGTCCGCCGCCGGGCGGTCGAACTGTTCAAGACTGCCGCGCAAGGCCGCACGAAGCGGCTCACTGGCGTCGTGCTGTACCTCTCCGTGCTGGAGCGCCGCGCCGAGATCGTCACGGACGAAGGCATCGCCGCCAGGGTCTCGCCCGATGTCTGGGGCGACGCCATCGCCGCTCTGGTCGACGAGGCGAAACATGGCCGCGTCGCCCACGGCATGGCGGCGGCCATTGCAAAATGCGGCGTCATCCTTGCCGAACATTGCCCGCGCCAGTCCGACAATCCCAATGAACTGCCGGACCGGCTGATCGAACTGTGAGCGGACCGTCCGCCGACGAGGAGCGCCACTTCCCCGAGGAAGTGATGTGGGAAGGCCGCTTCATCGTCGCCAAAAGGCGTGGCAAATGGGAATATGTTTCGCGCGCCCGGAACATTGGCGCGGCCGTGATCCTCGCCATCCACGAGCGCCATGTGATTCTCGTGGACCAGTATCGCGTACCGCTCGAAAAGCGCTGCATCGAGCTGCCCGCCGGGCTGATCGGCGACGATCACGAAGGCGAAGACCCGACCGAAGCGGCCCGACGCGAGCTCGAGGAAGAGACCGGCTACTGGCCAGACCGGCTCGAACCGCTTGGCGACTATTGGTCATCGCCCGGCATGGTCTCGGAAAGCTTCACGCTCTACCGGGCGCACGGTCTGGTGAAGGTCGGAGAAGGCGGCGGCGTTGCGGGCGAAGGCATCATCGTCCACCGCGTGCCGCTCGACGGCTTTGCCGGCTGGCTCGCGGGCAAGCGCGCGGAGGGCTATGCGGTGGACGTGAAGCTATTGCTGCTGCTCGGCGCCGGGATGATCGCGAGCTGAGTCTCAGTCCTCGTCCTCATCCTTCGGCGCCCGGCGCGGCAGCGCCCA
>Ga0335083_10001989_pt1 | contig 27583 bp, 28 predicted proteins | sample Lox_Sample_42_FD_206716 | JGI IMG/M metagenome (GOLD analysis project Ga0335083, IMG submission 206716) | Soil microbial communities from Loxahatchee National Wildlife Refuge, Florida, United States - Lox_Sample_4.2 | ecosystem: Environmental > Terrestrial > Soil > Wetlands | place: USA...
ATCGCGGCGAAATAACCGTCGGCCACCTTGGCGAGACAGGCGCGGTCGCAGTTGAAGCGCTGTGATTGCGCCAAGGCCGGCAACGCAAGCGCTGACATCGTAACGATGATCAGTGATTTGACGGTAATGCGCATGTTCCCCTCCCGAGGTAAATGGGGTCTAAATGGGGTCAGAGCCCATTTTGAATATTAAGAAATCGGCCGTGCGGTCTTAACAAACTAAATGGGCTCTGACCCCATTTAGACCCATTTAGGTCCGGAAGAAGTGGTCGTTGACGAAATTCTCGAACAACTCCTGTTTGCCGCTGATCGCTCTCGTCTCGCCGACGGCTGCCGCGTGATTGCGCAGGTCGGCCAGTGACAGCTTGCCGGCTTCGAACTGCTGGCCGTTGCCGGCATCGAAGCTGGCGTACCGCAGCCGTTTGAACGCTTCCAGCTTGCCGCTCTGCATGATGCTGTGCGCGATCAGCAAGCCGCGCGCGAACGAGTCCATGCCGCCGATGTGGGCGATGAAGAAATCCTCGAGATCGGTCGATTCGCGGCGCAGCTTGGCGTCGAAGTTCAAGCCGCCATGTTTGAAGCCGCCCATGCCGAGCACCACCAGCATCGCCTGCACGGTGTCGTACAGATCGACCGGGAACTGGTCGGTGTCCCAACCGTTCTGTGCGTTACCGCGGTTGGCATCGATGGAACCGAGCAGGCCGGCGTCGGCTGCCATCTGCAGGTCGTGCATGAAGGTGTGGCCGGCCAAGGTCGCGTGGTTGGCTTCGATGTTCAGTTTGAAATCTTTTTCCAGCCCGTGCTCGCGCAGGAAGCCGATCACCGTCTGAGTATCGACATCGTACTGGTGATACATCGGCTCCATCGGCTTGGGTTCGATCAGGAAGGTGCCCTTGAAACCGATGGAGCGGCCGTAGTCACGCGCCATGGTCAGGAAGCGGCCCATGTGGGCGAGCTCGCGCTTGACGTCGGTGTTGTACAACGAGGCATAACCTTCGCGGCCACCCCAGAACACGTAGTTGTCGCCGCCGAGTGCGACGGTGGCATCGAGCGCAGCCTTTACTTGCGCACCGGCGTGGGCGACGACGTCAAAGTTGGGGTTGGTGGAAGCGCCGTTCATGTAGCGCGGATTGGAGAACACGTTGGCGGTGCCCCACAGCAGTTTGACGCCGGTGGCCTGCTGCCTGGCCTTGGCCAGATCGACCATGTGTTGCAGATGTTTTTCGCTTGCGGCCACGCTCGAACCTTCGGGCGCGAGGTCGCGATCATGAAAACAGTAGAACGGCACGCCGAGCTTGGTGAAGAACTCGAATGCGGCGTCGAGCTTGTCGGTGGCGGCACCCAACGGATCGCTGTTGCCGCGCCACGGCAGCGTGCGGGTGCCGGGGCCGAACGGATCGGCACCGTCGGCAACAAAGGTGTGCCAGTAGCACACGGCGAAACGCAGATGCTCACGCATGGTCTTGTTGCCGACCATGCGGTCGGCATCGTAGGCCTTGAACGCCAGCGGATTGTCCGACTGCGGCCCTTCGTACCCGATTTTGCCGATGCCGGGAAACATTTCCTTGTTGCCGATGAATGCCTTGGTGTTCATGCGCTACCTCCAGAATCAAATTCGTAAATGGGGTCAGAGCCCATTTGTTTTGTTAAGACCAGCCGGTTGAAATCTTTATATTCAAAATGGGCTCTGACCCCATTTACGCCCCATGGCGTGCCCTACGGGAACAGCGGAACGATCTGTTTCAGCGCGCGACGGTAGTCGGCGTAGCTGGCTTCATAGATTGCCGCCATGCGCGCATCCGGCTCGGCGCGCTTGCCGGCTGACATTGCCACATGTTCGGCGCATAGCTCGGCCAGCGTCAACCGCGGATTGTCCTGCAATTGCAAAACCCACAGCGCTTGCAGCGCGGCGCCGAGTGAGGCGCCTTCTTCGCCATCGGGCACGCGCACCGGCAACTGGAACAGGTCGGCGATCAACTGGCGCCACACCTTGCTGTTGCCGCCGCCACCGGTCAGTGTGATTTCGCGTGCCTGCAGCCCGAGTCGGTTCAGTTCGTCGAGGCCGAATTTCAATGAGAAGCTGACCGCTTCCAGCGTCGAACGCAGCAAGTGCGCCTTGCTGCTGTTGTGCGCGTCGAGGCCGAGGATGCAGCCCTTGGCGTGCGGTAGATTCGGCGTGCGTTCGCCGCTGAAAAACGGCAGCGTGATCAAGCCGTCGCAACCGGCGGGCACGCTGGCGGCCAGCGCATCGAATTCGTCGAGCGAGATGCCGAGCGGCTTGCGCATCAACTCGGTGGCGGACGTGCAGTTCAGCGTGCACAACAGCGGTAACCAGCCGCCGCTTGAGCTGCAGAACGCGGCGATATTGCCGTGCGGATCGATCACCGGCGTGTCGGAGTAGGCGTACAGCGTACCCGAGGTGCCAAGACTGATAGTCAGTTCGCCGGCCTTGACATTGCCGGTGCCGATGGCGCCCATCATGTTGTCGCCGCCGCCGGTCGAAACCGGAATGCCGATGGGCAAACCGTACTTGTCGGCCGCCAGCTTGCTGACGCCGCCGATGATGTCGCGCTCGTGATGCAGCTTGGGCAAACAAGCGGCGAGATCGCGCTCGTCATCGACTGCCTTCAGCATCGCCTCGCTCCACGCCCGCTTGCGCACATCGAGCAGGCCGGTGCCAGAGGCATCGCCGTATTCCATCGCGTATTCGCCGGTCAGCACGTAGTTGAGATAGTCGTGCGGCAGCAGGATGTGCGCGAGTTTCTCGTACAGCGCCGGATGCTGGTTGCGCAGCCAGCGGATCTTCGGCGATGTGTAGCCGGCCAGCACCGGATTGCCGGTCAGCGCGATGGCGTTGTCGCTGCCGCCGCAGCGCTCGGTGATTTCACGTACTTCCTGCTGCGTCGCGGTGTCGCACCACAGCTTGACCGGCGCCAGCACGTTGCCCTGCGCATCGAGCGGCACGAAGCCGTGCTGCTGGCCGCTGACGCCGATGGCTTGAGCCGAACTGCGGACGCTGGCGGGCACTTGCGCCAGCGCATTCTGCAAAGCACCAAGCCACCATTCTGCCTGTTGCTCGGCTTTGCCTTTTTGATCGCGCTTCACCTCGAGCGGAGACGACGCCGTGACGGCGATACACTTGCGTTCATAGTCGTAGAAAACAACTTTGAGACTTTGCGTGCCGAGGTCGATGCCAAGAACAGTTTTCATAGTTTGAATCGTATTGCACACTCGAAAGCCAGGGGCCGCAGCAGGTTCTGGCGAGGCTCGGAGGGCAGGATGCCCGGAGCGCCAGCGCCCATGGATGGCTTGCAGCGGTCGCCGGAACCTGCTGCGGCCCCTGGCTGTGCCACCAAACAACGACAGCGATCACTGAACATTCTTCAACCGCTCACGATTAGCAACGTAATCACCCGGCCCATCGTGCTCGAGATATTCAAACCACTCGAAGTCCGCCGGCTGCCTGCGACCACTCAGATCATGACAAGCCATGCCGACAAAGGCGCCGGTGAAGCTCTTGTGCTCACCGCGGCCGGCCTCGTCGGAAATCAGCGTGTAGTCGAGCACGTGGTCGATGCGGTTCCAGTGTTCGCCGTCGAGCGACCACGCAAACACCAGGTTGTGATGATCGACGTTGGCGCGCAGGTACACCGCCATGCCGCGCGGCAGCGGGATTTCACGGGCTTTTTCGGTGGGGTAGCTGAAGTTCCATTGCTGCTCGCCGAGGCAGCTGACGATGCACAAGTGCTTGTCGCCGTTATCGTTGCAGGTCACATGCAGGTAATGCAGCTTGTGCGCATTGTAGTAGCAGATCAGGCCGGCCTGCTGCTGGATAGTGTCTGGCTCGAACTCCAGCTTGGTGGTGGCAGTGAACGTGAACGCCTGTTGCCGCCGCGCGATCAACGACTGTTTGAACCAGGAGCCGATCGACTCGTGACCGTACAACCGCAAGAAACCGGGCCGGTCTTTCAGCGTGAACATCTGCTCGTCCCACGGAATCCGCAGCCATTGGAAATCGAGCGGCAACTTGCCGTGTTTGAACTCGGTGCGTGCCGGTGGCTGAGGCCATGGATGTGGCGCCAGTCCCTTCGGTGGTTGCACGGTGAGCTCCGGCTGGTTGCCACCGTGATGAATACGCAGCCAGCCATCGTCGCTCCAGTAACCTTTTTGTATCGCGGTTTCGCGACCGTGCGGGCAACGTTTCTTCGCCGTGATTGGACGCCCGCTCAAATGCACGATGTAGATTTCGCCGTGCTGGGTTTCCACCCAATCGCCGTGGCCGGAACGTTGCAGCGGCAACGACGCGTCTTCCTTCGACGTCAGCATGTGTTTCATCGGGTCGATCTCGTACGGTCCACGCAAATTTTTTGAGCGCGCCATCGTCATCGCATGGGTATAGCCGGTGCCGCCTTCGGCGGTCAGCAAATAGTAGTAGCCGTTGCGCTGGTAAATGTGCGGCGCTTCGGTCACGCGCAAATCAGTGCCCTTGAAAATGTTGGTGATGGGGCCGACCAGCTTCTTCTGTTTGGGGTCGTATTCCTGCAGCAGGATGCCGTTGAACGGATGCCGGCCCGGCCGATAATCCCATTCCATGTTGACCAGGTACTTCTTGCCATCGTCGTCATGGAACAGCGACGCATCGAAGCCGCTGCTGTTCATATACACCGGGTCCGACCAGCGGCCGTCGATGGTGGCGCACGTCGTTAAATAGTTGTGCATGTCCTTGAACGAGCCTTCGTGGCGTTTGACGTCGGTGTAGATCAGCCAGAACAAGCCATCGTGCCAGGTCAGGCACGGTGCCCAGATGCCGCCGGAGTCGGGATTGCCGCGCATATCGAGCAGTTCGGCGCGGTCGAGCGGATGCGCGACCAGCCGCCAGTTGACGAGATCGCGCGAGTGATGGATCTGCACGCCGGGGTACCACTCGAAAGTGGACGTGGCGATGTAGTAATCGTCGCCGACGCGAACGATGGACGGATCCGGGTTGAAGCCCGGAAGTATCGGATTGGTAATCATGCGAACTTCAGTTCCCAGCCCTTGGTCAATTTATAGAAGCGCAGGCAGATCAGCACCAGCACCGCGCCGACGATGGCGCTGCCGGCGAAGGCAATCATGATGCCTTGCAGCGTCGCGTCGCTTTGAGTCGTGTTGGCCTGGTAGCCGAACACATCCAGCAACCACCCGGTCAACGAGCCGCCGAGCGCACTGCCGACTTTCAGCGAGAACAAATGGCCGGCGAAGAACAGCGCCATCGCGCCTTTGCCTACCGTCTTCAGCCCGAAATCCACCGTGTCGGGAATGGTGGAGAACAACATCGGGATGAACATCATGTGGAAGTAGTTGGCCACCATCATCAGCGCCACGGCGGGAAGTACTTGATCGCGCGGCAGCAGCCATATCAACACGTTCATGACGATTTCGCCGATCATCGCCACCTTCATCACCGAGGTCTTGCACATCTTTTTGACCATCACCATCGCCGTCAGCGCGCCGGCGACACCGGCCAGCATCGGCACGCCCTGGAACAGGCCCTGCAGGTTGGCGATGTCGGCAAAGACGCCGGTCAGGTTGTTGATCAGATAATATTTGACGTAGTACGACTTGGCGGCGCTTTGCATGGCGCCAGTGGTCATGATCAGCAGTGTCGCCACGGCAATGATGAGCCACTGCGAGTTGGCGAACATGTCCTTGACGTCGGCCAACGGGTTGGTGGTGGGTGCGTTGGCGGACGGTTGCAGACGCTCCCTGGTCCACGCGAAGCAGCCCACGAAACACACGATGGCCACCACTGCCATAATAGCCATTGCCATCGGAATACCGGCTTGCTGGTTGTCGCCGCCCAATTGTTTGGCCAGCGGGAAGATCGCCGTGGTGACGAGGAAGCCGCCGACCATCGCCATCGCGAAGCGGTAAGTCTGCAAGTTGGCGCGCTCGCCGCTGTCGGCCACCATCACGCCACCCAGCGCCGAATACGGAATGTTGAGTGCCGTGTAGGCCACCCACAGCAAGGTATAGGTGATGTAGGCGTACACCAGTTTGCCGGTGGGGCCGAAGTCGGGCGTGATGAACATCAGCACTGCCAAAATGCCGTACGGCACGGCGCCCCACAGCAGCCACGGCCGGTAGCGGCCATATTTACTGCGCGTACGGTCGGCCATGGTGCCGACCACGGGATCGAGCACGGCATCGAACACCCGCACCACCAGGAACATGGTGGCGGCGGTGCCGGCGCCGAGGCCGAAGATCTCGGTATAGAAGAACAACAGGATGTTGTTCATGGCCTGGTACACGATGTTGCACGCGGTATCGCCGAGGCCGTAGCCGACTTTCTCCTTGAGCGAGAGACTGGGTTGAGTCATGGGGTTCCCCTTATTGTTGTTTGGCTCGTTGTTTAGCTAAGGCGCATCCGGAAATCTGAGCGCCTGATAATACCCGAGGTCGTGCTCCGGCGGGCGTACGCCGGCAGGCAGCGGCAGTTTCGACACGCTCTGGAAATACGCGATGGACGCATCGCGCCACCACTGCGCTTCGTTGCGCTGGATTTGCAGGAAGCGTTTGGTCTTGTCGTGGCGCTCGGCATCGACATAACTCTGCAAACCTTCCCACTGTTGTTGCATCGCTTCGACTTCGGCCACGCCGTGGTCGTAGTGATCGATCAGCGCCTGCCACACGGTCTGGCCGTTCTTCAGTTTGTGCTGCCACGGCACGTGATGGAACCACAGCAGGTACTTGTCATCGATGGTGTTGACGTCGGCCCATTGCGCCGCTGCCTGCGGGAAGTACTGCGCCAGCGCGTCGCTGCCGGTGGCGGTGCGATCGAAGCCGATGCCGTTGGCGTCGGCGCGGTTGTAATAGACCGGATTCCACTCCGGCCGCTTCTGGTCGTTGACCCACGGCGCCGGGCCGTAGTGATGGCCAGTGCCCATCTGGTGCGCGAGGCCGAGTGGTGTCATGTAATCGACCGCGGCCTCGCGTGAACGCAGCATGATTTGGGTCGCTTGCTCTATGAAAGCCGGATCGGCGGAGAACGTTTGTGCCAGCCACTCGCGTACGATGCGCTCGCTGCTGTCATACGGATTCCACGCCAGCCGGCCGAACGCGTACCAGTTGGCCTGGTTGAAATCGGAACCGCTCCAGTCGCGGTCGCTGCCGATGTTGGCGACGCCGGCGATGCCGGTCAGCGCGTGGTGTTCCAGCGAGCCGTCGGCGATCTTGGCCACGGTCGAACCGGCGCCGTGCGCGTAGGTGTCGGCCTGCAATACTTCTTCAAACAACTTGCCGAGATACACCAGGTGGGTGGCAAAGCCGAGATATTCCTTGGTGATCTGCAGCTCCGGCATCAACGGTGTTTTTGGCATCGCACCAAACAGCGGGTGGAACGGTTCGCGCGGCTGGAAGTCGATGGCGCCGTTCTTCACCTGCACCAGCACGTTGTCGGCAAACTTGCCGTCGAGCGGTTTGAATTCGCTGTACGCCTGCTTGGCGCGGTCTTCCGGATTGACGTCGGAATAGACGAAGGCGCGCCACATCACCACGCCATGGTGCCGCGCCAATGCAGCAGCCAGCATGTTGGCGCCGTCAGCATGAGTGCGGCCGTAGTCGCCGGGGCCGGGTTGGCCTTCGGAATTGGCCTTGACCAGGAAGCCACCGAAATTGAGGACGGTGTTGTAGATTTCATCGGTCTTGTCCTGCCACCACTTGCGCACTTGCGGGTCGAGCGGATCGGCTGTGTTCAAGCCGCCGATTTCCTTGGGCGCGCTGAAACGCGCCGACAGATAAACCTTGATGCCCCAGGGTTCCATCACCTTGGCGATGGCGGCGACTTTCAGCAAGTAGTCATGGGTGAGCACACGTGCATTGGCATTGACGTTGTTCAGCACGATGCCATTGATGCCGATCGACGCATTGGCGCGTGCGTAATCAGTCAGGCGCGGATCGACGTAATCCGGCAAGCGCCACCAATCGAAGATCGAACGCCCGGCGTAACCACGCTCGATCTTGCCGTCGAGATTGTCCCAGTGGTCGAGCATGCGCAGTTGCGTGGCAGGATTGCTGACCAGCGCGAGCTGGTCGATGTGCGGATTGGTCTGGAATTGCCGCAGCAATTCGAAGGTACCGTACAACAGCCCGACATGGGTTTTGGCCCAGACAACCAGTTGATGATGACCATTACGGGTGACGGCATACAAGGCAAAACCGTCGCCCTGTAGTAGAACTTCAGAGTGCCCGAACTCTGCGAGTCCGCGATCACCGCCCACAGTGAGGCCGATGGAACCATCGGCGTTCGCCGAGAAAGGATCGTACTTGAGCGGGCGGCCGGCCATGGCGCCCACTCCACGCTCCAACTCCTGGCGGGCCAGCATGAAGGTGGGAAAGAAATTGCCGCTGACCCAATAGCTGACGGCGTGCCGTTCCAACTGAGCGGCCAGTTCGCCGCTCAGTTTGGGATAACGCAACCACAACTCGTGCCCATCTTCGGCATGCACCAAACCGCAGACTGAAAGCGCCAACAGACAGAGCAAGACTTCAATTCGCTTCAGCAACGCGTTATTCCTGCCGACAGTCGTCACCCCCGCGAAGGCGGGGGTCCATGGATTCCCGCCTTCGCGGGAATGACGGAGACTGGCATTCATCACAACGTCTTCGCCAGCGCCAGCAACCGTTGATACGCCAGCTTCGGTTGCAACTGCCGGTCGAACAGCAGCGGATAGTTGGTGCGGCCGCGTACCGGGAAATCGTTCTTCCACGACATGCCGTCGTACGAGCCCCAGGTGGTGACGCGCTTGATATGCGGCCGGTACTTCAACAGCAGCGTGAACAATTGTTCGTAGCGATCCGCCAACGCAACGGCAACTTTCTCCGGCAAGCCATCTTTATAAGGATCCAGCTCCGCACTGTTGCGCTGGCCGCCAGCGCCAACATCGGCGGTATTGCTGCGCGCGGGCAGCACATCGAAGTCGAGCTCGGTGATGTGGATTTCCAAACCGAGATCGATGTAGGCCTTCAGGCTGGCTTCGAAGTCCCGCATGTCGGGATAGTCCATGCCATGGTGGCACTGCATGCCGATGCCGTGGATGGGCACGCCGCGTTTCAGGTAGTCGCGCAGGATGGGCACGAAGAACGCCGTCTTCTTGGGCAAGTGGGTGTTGTAGTCGTTGTACAGCAGCGTGGCGTTCGGGTCGGCCTGGTGCGCAAAGCGGAACGCGTGCTCCATGAAGTCGGCGCCGATCTGGTTGAACCACGCCGACTTGCGCCAGCCATTGCCTTCGTCGAGCGCTTCGTTGACGACGTCCCACGCCTGGATGCGGCCTTTATAGCGGCCAGCGAGCGTATTGATGTGCTGCTCCATCTTGGCCAGCAGCGCGTTGCGGGCCAGCGGCTGGCCGTTGGCGTCCTGGAACACGCTGCGCGGAATCTGCGAATGCCAGATCAGGTTGTGGCAGACGATGTACATGTGGTTGCGCTGGCCGAACGCGACGTACTTGTCGGCGATGTCCCAGTGCCAATCGTCGCCGGTGCGGATGTTCTCCCACTTCATGCAATTCTCGGGCGTGATCGAGGTGAACTCGCGCGCGACCAGCTCGAGCTCGGCGCTGTTGGGCTGGCTCAGTGCCTGGGTGCTGACGGCGGCACCGATGCGGAAAGCATTTTTATAAGCCTGGCCAAGCCCGCTGCGTTCGAGCGCGGCGGCGAAGGCCTGGCGTTTGAGCAAGGTCAGCGCAGCGGCGGTGCCTGCGGCGCATTGCAGCAAGCGGCGGCGGGGGAGCAAGGAGGCCCGGTTCATGGGTACGTTTCTAGTTATTGTGGTCCGTGAGTGGCCGGGGATGCTCCCGCGAAAAAGCGGTGAATGCAACATGGAAGAAATAAGACGAATGGCGGAAAAACCCCGGGCAAAGGTGTTCGCATCTGGACGTGCGCGGCGTTGGCCGTTTAACCTCGCCGCAATTCGCCAACAGGCGATGGCTGATCGAGGGGATCACGGTATGACCAAGCTGTCGTTATCGAAATTGTCCGGATTGATGCTCGGCTGCGCATTCAGTTGCGGCATCGCGCTGGCGCAACCGCCGACCAGCCCCAAGCTCGGTGCCGGGCCGTGGGTGGTGGAAACCTACGAAGAACCTTACGTCAAGGTTTCGGTGCTGGCGCGCGGGCTCGATCATCCGTTCGGGCTGGCGATGCTGCCGGGCACCGTCACCGGCGACAACGCGTTCGGCGATGCGCTGATCAGCGAGCGCAGCGGCAAGATCAAGTACTACAAGCACGGCCAGGTGCAGGCCGAGATCGTCGCCGACCTGACCAAGACGTTTCCGCTCGAGCAACTGTTCGATCTCAAGTTGCATCCGCAGTATGACAAGAACCACCTGATCTACTTTACCTACATCAAGACCGCGCCGCGCCCCGACGGCAGCAAGGGTTACTACGCCAACACCGCGCTCGGCCGCGGCCGCTTCGACGGCACCCACCTGGTCGATATCAAGGAAATCTACGAGGCCAAGGCGTGGAGCCAGAATATCGGCGGCGCGTCGTCGCGCCTGCACTTCCTGAAAGACGGCACGCTGCTGTTCGGCGTGTCGCATCGCATCGATACCAGCGCGCCGCAGAAACTCGACAGCGACATCGGCAAGATTCTGCGCCTCAACGACGACGGCAGCGTGCCGAAGGACAATCCGTTCATCGGCAAGGAAGGCGCGCGCCGCGAAATCTATTCGTGGGGCCACCGCTCGGTGATGGACTTCGCCGAAAACCCGGTGACGCACGAGGTGTGGGAAATCGAAAACGGCCCTCAGGGCGGCGACGAAGTGAACGTGCTCAAGCCCGGCGTCAACTACGGCTGGCCCATTGCCACCTACGGCCGCGATTACGACGGTCAACGCTTCAGCCCGCAGCCGTGGGTCGAAGGCACGCAGTTGCCGGAAGTGTATTGGGTGCCGTCGGTCACCGTGGCCGGCATGACGTTCTACACCGGCAGCAAGTTCGCCAAGTGGAAGAACAACCTGTTCGTCACCTCGATGATCGTCGGTCGCATTCCCGGCACCGGCCACGTCGAACGCGTGGTGTTCAACGACAAGGGCGAAATCCGCCGCGAATCGTTTTTGAAGGAACTGCATCAGCGCATCCGCTACGTGCAGCAGGGGCCGGACGAATTGGTGTATCTGCTCACCGACGAAGCCGACGGCGCCTTCCTGAAACTGGAACCGACCACGAAGCAGGAGTTCATGACGGTCAACGGCATCGCTGCCGTCAATCCGACCGTGGTGGAAAACACCGACAAGGACGCGATCAACGACAGCGCGGCGTTCGCCAATCTCGATTGCAAGGCTTGCCACCGCAGCAACATCAAGGCGGTGGGGCCGGCGTATATCGACATCGCCAAGCGTTATCCGCTCACTGATGCCAACGTCAACCAGTTGGCCGCCAAGGTCATCAAGGGTGGCGAAGGCGCGTGGGGCGACACGCCGATGCTGCCGCATGCCGACATGAAGCCGGCGCAGGCGCAGCAACTGGTGCGCGCGATCCTGCAAGCCAAGTAGCGCAGTACGCTAGTCGAGCCGGAAGCCGCGCGCCAGCAGGTAGTCGGCGCCTTGCACGCCGAGGTGGTGCGAATCCAGGTACAGGATCTTGCCGTCGGCGCGCGCCACACAACGTGTGCTGTCGCAGAAGGCGTCGAGCAGATCGACCGTGCGGAAGCGGTAGCGCTGCTGCAAACCTGCGATCAAGGCCCGATAACCCGCCTGCCGTTGTTCGACCACCGTGCGGTCGAGCGCGCACTCGCGCAAACTCTGGCGCAGGCAACTGCGCGGATCGAAATCCAGTTCGGGCAGATCGAGAATCACCGTCACCTGTTTGTTGGCCTGTGCCAACCGCTCGAGCATTGCGGCCAGGCCGGCGGCGAAGATGGCGTCGCGGTCGGTGACGCCGGCGTCGCCTTGCAGATGCATGTGAAAGAAACCGGGCGCGGTTTCGGCACCGTAGTCGATGCCGGTTTCGGCGGCGGCGAAACGCCCGGTCAGATAGACCTCGCGGATTTGCGGCTGGCTCGCGACGAATTCCACTGCGTTGCGCATGGTGGCGGCGCAGTTGACCTGGTCGCGCTCGACCCCGAGAAAGGGCGGGCAGCCTTCTTCGCCGAGCAGCACCACGCCGCGCTTGCGTGCGGCAAAATAGCGGTCAACGTAATCGAACAGTGCCATCGCATGCGAGTCGCCGATCAGCGCGACAGTGGGCGGATTGGCGCGCGACAGATGACACAGGCGGATGTGGCGCGGCTGCAGCAGCGCAATGCAGCCGGCATCGGCAATCTGGCTGGCCGGCAGGTCGAACGCGCTGGCGTTGCCGTCGTGCACCAGCGGTCGCAGACCCATGCCGTAGTTGGCGTGCAGCGTGGCGCCGAGTGAGCCGAGCAGGATCATCAGTCCTGCCAGCGTTGCCAGCTTGCGCGGCGTCGGCGCTCCCACGCGGATCGGCTGTTCGATGCAGCGCCAGGTAAGCCACGCCAGCACGATGGATGCAGCGACGATGAAGCTGCGCAGCACGATGCCCGGCACGCTGCCACCGACGATGCGCGCGAACGACAGCAACGGCCAGTGCCACAGGTATAGCGGATAACTGATCTTGCCGATCCATACACATGGCGTACGCGCCAGCAGCGTGCGATTGACCCACGCCGTTGAGCCGGCACCGATCAGCAGCACGGCACCGACGACAGGCACCAGCGCCGGCAGGCCGGGAAAATGCGCTTCGTCGAGGCCGACGAAACCGGCGATGAGCAACGTCGCACCCAGCAGCGACGCCGCGCTGGCAGTGCGCGCATCGACGTTGAATGCAGTTGGCCGCAGATGCAGCCATGCCAGCAGACCGCCACAGGCCAGTTCCCAGAAGCGTGTCAGCGGCGAGAAGAACGTCGCCACTGCGTAATCGGCCATGCCGGCCACGTTCAACGCGAACGACACCACAGCGACAACGGCGATGCAAACCACGGTGGCAACATTGCGGCCGCGTGCCAGCCACAGCAGCAATGGCCACACGATGTAGAACTGTTCCTCGATGCCGAGGCTCCACAGGTGCAGCAACGGCTTGGTCAACGACGCGTTGTCGAAGTAACCGGCTTCGTGCCACAGCACGAAGTTGGAAATGAACAGCGCGCTCGCCGCCACGTGCTTGCTCAACTGGCGCAATTCGTCGTTCAGCAGCGTGAACCAGCCGTACAGGCAACACGCGGCCAGCACCACGATCAAGGCAGGGAAGATGCGGCGCACGCGGCGGGCGTAGAAGCCGGCAAAGCTGAAGCTGCCATCGTGCAAGTCTTGCAACAGCAGGCCGCTGATCAGGTAGCCGGAGATGACGAAGAACACATCGACGCCGCTGAAACCGCCGCGCACCAGGCCGGGAAACGCATGAAAGGCGATGACAGCCAGCACGGCGACGGCGCGCAAGCCGTCGATGTCGGGGCGGTAACGGTGGAAGGAATCGGCGGGCGGCGTTGCGGTCATCGTGGCCCTGGCGAAGGCAGGGTGCGTCCAAAAGATGCCGGCAGTATAACGCCGCGCGTTTCAGCGCCGTGTCATTTTCCGGTCTGTTTTGCCAGCCATGCCTTGCTCTCGCTGCCGACGATATCGACCAGGTTGCCGAGTGCAAGATTGACGTCGATCGTGTGCAAGCCCCAGTTGGGCAGTGTCCGCGAGCCGAGCTTCATGTCGCCGGCGATGTCGTCGAGCCGCGGCGTGGCGGGGTCGCCGTGCAGCGTGATCTCGAGGTAGGTCGCATATTCGTTGGTCTTGCATTCGGCGCTGATCAGGCCCGGCAACGTGATCCACGGCGTGGCGATCGGTTGCTCCGGCGTCAGCCATGACTTGGCGGCACCGACTGCACGACTGTCGCGCGCAAAATAAGTTTTCAAATCGCCGCTGCCGCCACCGAGCGCGGCCGGGTTGGTGCAGGCGGCCGTCATGCCGGCCTCTTCCACGTGGCCGAAGCGCGTGTTGGCCGGCGGTTTGGCAGTGGCGCGGAACGACGAATAGACGATGACGCAGCCAGGCTGATCGGCAGCATGGCACAGCGGAATGTGCTGGAACGTGCCGCCAATGTCCTTGCCGTTGGCCACCGCTACCGTAGTGCCCGCCAGCATCGCCGACACCAACTGCCGTTGCAGTGGCTTGCCGTCGATTTCGCGCGCGATCAGTTCCTTGAGGATGGTCGAGCCCTGTGAATGGCCGATCAACACCACGCCGCGGCCCTTGTTGTCGTGCTCGAGGTAGTAGTGCCACGCGTCGCGGATGTCGTCGAACGGCAACGCCAGTTCCTGTGCCGGGGCGTTTTCGTCGCTGATGAGAAAACTCAGCAAACCCACCCGCGTCACTTGCCGGTACATCGGCGCGAACAGGCGGCAGTGCACGCCAAAGCGCGCGAACTGCTGACGCACGACGTCGAACTCGGCGGCATCGGGTTGCATGTCGCTGTTGAAGCCGCGGTCGGTCGACACCGTTGGATACACGTAGAAGCAATCGATGGGTGCTGTTGCATCGGCCTTGGCGTCTGCGCGCGTCAGCGTGCCGTCGTCGGCGATGGCGGTGGTGGAAAGATCGATGTTGCACGCGGCGTTCGCATCGGGCCGGCACAGCCAGTTCTTGCTGTTGCCGTAGTCATTCGGCGGCGGTGCGTCGGCGGCGAGGGACGGCAGCGCCAGCGTGATCAGCAACAAGATGGTAATGCACTTCATGTCAGCGTCTCCTGCGAGTCGGTTTGGCTTGCAACGGAATCCACAGCTCGCAGCGTTGATTGCTGCAGGCAGTGTGGTATTGGCGGGTATAAATCTGCAATTGCGGAGTCGGCGCGTGTTCCCAGCCGGATTCCGGGAACCACTCGGTGTAGATGCGGCGCCAGAGCTCCTTGACGGTGACCGCCAGCGGGCCATCGCAAGTGAACACGGCGTAGTCGGCGGCGGGAATGTCGATGCGCTGCCAGTGGCTCGGCAGTTCTGCATGGGCGTTGACGGGTTCGACGATGCCGATCAGGTAATAAAACGACAGATCAGCCAGGCCGTAGTCGTAACACACGCCGATCAATCCCGGTGTTTGCCGTCGGGCCACCAGCGCGGCGACGGTGCCATCGCCACGCCTGGTCTGCCAGAAGTCGAGAATGGTGGCGCCATGGCCCATGATGACCTTGGTACCCACGCCCACCACGGCGAAAGCTTCGCGCGCGACGATGCGGTAGGGCAGTGGTGGTTGCGAAGTGCGTTCGATATTCATGCGCAGCGGCGGATACAGCGTCAACGTAGCGCCGCGTGATCGGGCCGCGCTCGGCGTCAGCCCGAACAAACGCTTGAACGCCTTGGTGAAGGCTTCCGGTGTTTCGTAACCGTGGTGCAGCGCGATGTCGAGTATGCTCGCCTTGCCCGCTGCCAGTTCCATCGCCGCGCGGCTCAACCGGCGCCGGCGTACGTATTCGATCGGCGTGGTGTCGAACACCGCATCGAACAGGCGCAAAAAGTGGAACGGCGAGCAATGCGCCAACCGCGCGGCTGCCTCCAGCTCCGCCGTCTGGCCGGTGCCGAGCTCGAGACTGCTCTCGAGATAGTCGAGGGCTTTTTGCAGGCGGTTGGTGCTGTTCACGGTTGATTGCTTCGAGTCACATCATGGCGCGCAGCATAGCGGCCTGCCTGGCGGGTGTCCTGTCCGGAATTGCGCAGCTGTGGCCACACGGTTTCAAGTGGAAATATTCCGGGGCCGGCGCTAAGGTGGCGGCGAAAACCTTGCAGAGGGAATCGCCATGAAACGACCGGTACGCCTGTTGTTCTCGTTGTGCGTTGCGCTGTGCTGTGGCACCGCTGCGCTGGCTCATGCGCAACAAGCCGTGACGGCGCAAGAGCTCAAGCAAGTGCGGGCCTCGGGCAAGGTCATTACCGCCTTGTGGACCTCCCGCGGCGATTCCTACACGCTGCAACTGGTGTTTGCCGTTACGCCGACTAGCCGCAACATGAAGCCGCCCACTGCCAATCAACCGGCGTCGGCGCCCGAGCCGGTGCAAGTGAAACTGCTGCGCGCCGACGGAACCAGCATTACGCCGCTGCGGCAATGGGGTACATCGGTAGCGCCAAAACCCTGCATCCGCTGCACGCCGCCGGAACTGGTGTACACGTTTGCGCCGGCCGACGGCAAGCAAGCAGTGCTGGCCGATATCCGGATCGGCGATGCTGTCTTCCTGGAACAACTGGAACCGCTATGACCGTGAAACTCTCGCGTTGGCTGCTCGTCATAAGCATCGTCGCTGCGGTGATGCCTGCACTGACTTTTGCGCAAGCTGCCAAGCCCACGCTCGAACAACGCTTGCAGCGGGTAGAGGATGAACTGGCGATCCGCCAGGTGCTGATCGATTACTCCTCGCGCCAGGACCGCCACGACTACGACGGCTACGTGGCGTTGTTCGCCAAAAACGGCGAGTGGGTCAGCGGCACCAACGTCTATAAAGGCCGCGAAGCGATCAAGAAGATGCTGGTCGGTTTGTACGGCGAACCACCGCCGAACTACGTCAACGGCGACAGTTTCCACATCTCGTTCAACCCGGAAGTGACGATAGCCGGCGACAAGGCCACGGTGCGTTCACGCCACTTATTACTGATGCGCGGCCGCAACGGTCAGCCGGAACCGATGTTGTCCGGCCGTTACGACGACGAGTTCGTCCGCGAAGACGGCCAGTGGCTTATCCAGCGCCGTGTCGATACGCCGGTGATGCCGACGTCGGATGAGTGGAACCGGATCATTCGGGAGAGGAGGGCGGGGCAGTAGAATCCAGCAATGGCTACCGCCCCTTTTGTAGCAGCTCTATATCTTTCTTCAGCAAGCTGTTCACAAACGCCGAGAGTTCAACCCCTTTGGCATCGGCGATTGCAGCCAAAGCTGACTGAACATCGGCATCGAGATAGACGGGTAAGTGCATTTCGGCATCGGGTTTGGAGAATTTGCCGCGTTTGCCCTTGCTGAAATCGTATTCATCACGCATGGCATCACCCTTCGTATTGTTTCATTTCTTGCACCGTTGCTTCGCGGGCTGAAATGATGCGCACATGGATAACCTCATCGTCTTGCTCTTGCCATGTGTGTATCACTACAACCAAGCGCAGAGTTTTGACTTTGCCCAGTGTAACCCAGCGGTCTTCCCCGTTGGAGTGGTCAACATCATACAATGTCAACGCCAGGGGATCACGAAACACATCGGTGGCGTCAACAAAGCTCACTTCGTGTTTGAGTAAATTTCTTGCGGCTTTGACAGAATCCCACTCGAAGTGCAGTTGCATGGTTTCATCCCTGATTAACCCAACTGCACTGTAGTACAAGCCAGAATTATTGCCAGGAAATCTTACTTTCAAATCTATGCAACTCGATGATTGGATAATCCGGCAAACCGAAATCAGCGCCCACAACCTCGCGCTCGCCATTTCTGCCGACACGCTGAGCCGCGAACGCCCCGAGTTCGACCAGCGCGTGGTACCGGCGCGCGGTTCGGTGCTGGCATCGCGCGTCGTCGCCAACTGGGATCCGGAGCCGGATTATTTTTTCCATTGGACCCGCGATGCCGCGGTGGCGATGCGTGCGGTAGTCGATCTGGTGGCGATGGCGAACACGCCGCACGAACACGAAACCTGGCGCGCGCGTTTTCTCGACATGGTGGAGTTCAGCCTGACGATAGTGCGGGCAGAAACGATCAAACCGGCGCCAGCCGATTATCGCGAACGCACGCAGCGCAATTGCCGGCGCTTCCTGCGCACCCGCACGGACCTCGGCGGCGTGCATGGCGACAAACTGCTGGCCGAGCCGCGTTTCAATCCGGATGGCAGCATCGACTTTCTCAAATGGTCGCGGCCGCAACTGGATGGCCCGGCGTTACGCGCGCTGGCGTGCCTGGCGTACTTGAACTACGGTAATGCACCGACGCCGTCGTTGCTGGCATTGCTGCAAGCCGATCTCGACTTCACCCGCCGCATGGCCGGCAAACGCAGCATCGGCCCCTGGGAAGAACCGAAAGAGTATTCACATCACTACCACGTCGCGCTGGTGCAACTGGGCGCGCTGGTGCACGGCCGCCGCTTCGCCGGCGACCATGTGTTAGCGTGGCATCGCGCCGAATCCCGGTTGCGCAAACTCCTCGATAAGCATTGGCTGCCGCAGCAGCAAGTGTTCACCGCGCTACTGCCAACGGCACTGGAAACTGTTGCGGACAAACCCGCCGAACAGCTGGTCGATGTCGCCAGCATACTGGCGATCATGGAAGCCGATTTGCCTGGCGCAACGCACAGCCCGCTCGACCTGCGTGCAACTTCGACATTGGCCGCACTCGAACGTGCGTTCACTGCGGCGTTTCCGATCAATCAACAGCGGCCGCAAGGCTCAGCGCCAGCGCTTGGCCGTTCGCTGGCCGACAACTATTTCGGTGGCGGTGCGTGGTATGCGACGACGCTGGGCGCGGCGGCGTTCTGTTATCGCCACGCATTGAACGAGCCGGCGACAGCAACCGAGTGGCGGCAGCGCGGCGACGACTACCTGGCCACGGTGCGCTGGATGACGCCGGCAGATGGTTCGATGTCTGAACAAGTGGATAGAGCGACGAAGCAGCCGCGTTCGGCGCGGCATTTGACGTGGAGTTACGCGGCGCTGGTGTCGGCGGTGCGGTGGCGACGAAGAGCGTTGGCAGTCGTTGGCTAGACAAGGCTAAGCGTGCCACCAAAAATCGGGCAGGCAAATACCGAAAATCTGGACCATGTTGTGGTAAGAGCAGTTTGATAAATTGACCATTTAAAATGACCATATTTAAAATGGCGGCATCGAGTGGGTTCCGTGGAGGAGCTTTTATGCAGAAGATGCCGGTTTCCGAATTCAAAACCCATTGCCTCGCGGTGTTGAGCCGGCTGGAACGTACGGGCCAACCGTTGTTGTTGACCCGCCACGGCAAGCCGGTCGCGGAGCTGCGCCTGCCTGCCCCGGCGCAAGCGCGGGCAGTATTCGGCAGCATGAAAGGCTTATTTGCAATTGTCGGCGACATCGTTGCCCCGACAGGGGAACGCTGGGAGGCGGAAGATTGAAACTGTTGCTGGACACCCATGTATGGCTGTGGCTTGTTGCGGGCGATACGCGGCTCAAACCCAGGCTGCGTAGCTTGCTGCAACACGGTCAGACCGAGCTGTGGCTGTCACCCATCAGCGTGTGGGAAGCCATGATGCTGGCGCAGAAAAACCGGATAGTCATCGATGCCAAGCCCGCCGCATGGGCGCAGCAGATGCTGGCGGCAACCGGGGCCAGGGAGGCGGCACTGACGCACGAGGTCGCGATTCGCAGCAGAACGTTGTCGTTGACTCACGCCGACCCTGCCGATCGTTTTTTGGTAGCCACCGCCCTGGCTTATGGCCTGAAACTGGTAACGGCGGATGCCAACATCTGCAAAGCCAAGCCGTGTGAAGTCGTAGCGGCTTGAACACGAGCCCCAATCACGGCCGCTCGGCAAGTGCCTGAAAAAAAAGTGCTCACTTGGCCTGCCACAGTTCGATCGGGTTGCCTTCCGGATCTTGCAGTCGCGCAAAATCGCCGTTCGGATAACTCTTGGGTTCTTCAACGGTAATGCCGGCCGCACGCAACTGCGCGACCATCGCTTTCAAATCCGCGACGCGGAAATTGATCATCCAGTTTTGCTCCGGCTTGCCGAAGTAGGTCGTCGTCTTTTTGAACGGAGCGAATGCGGTTGGCCCCGCAGCTTGTTCCCACGATTTTTGCCCGGCACCGGTCGGCACCGGCGAAATACCGAGATACGTCTCGTACCACGTCGCGAGCTTGTCAGGATTTTCCGATTTGAAAAAGAAACCGCCGATGCCGAGGACTTTTTGCATGCTGTTCTTCTGCGCGGGTTCGGCTGCCAAGGCAGGGTGGAGTAGCGGGACATGAGCCGCAATAAGAGCCGACAACAACAATGGCTTTATATATTTTTTCATGTCCCACCAGATCGTCTTTACGGCCGCGCCGGCGCCGGCCCACCCGGACCAACGGCATTGGCCGGACGTGGCGCATTGGTGTCGTTGCGGAAACGTCCGACGTACGCCGCCTTGGCGACTACCTTGCCCTTCATCGCTTCCAGCAACTCGGCGCGGCCGCCCGGCGTCGCCGGCAGGTCGAGCATCGCGTTCAGCGCGTAGAACTCGAACACGTAGTGGTGGTAGCGCGGACCGTTCGGTGCGCCCATGCCCATGTAACCACGACCGCGGCCGTTGACGGCACCGTCCGGCAGTTTGCCTTCTTCGGTCTGGATCATCGGCGGCGTCGCCGGAATATTCCACGCCAGCCAGTGCAGGTTGTCGTCCGGGTTGCCGCCGGCGGCCACGTCGAGGTCATGCAGGATGACGGCGATGCTCTTGGCAGTAGGTGGAATGTTGCTGATCTTGAAATCCGGCAACGTGTTGGTGCCGTAGAACGAATACTTCAGCGGCACGATGCCGCCGTCCTCGAATGCCTTGCTCTCGATCAGCAGCGGCACCAGCGGAGAACGCGCCGCGCCGCCGGCCGGTGGGCCGCCTGCGGGCGGTTGGGCGAGAGTAGAGGTGCCGATAGTTGCAAGCATCAATAATGCTGCGGCCTTGATGAATTTGCTTCGCATGCGTTTTCCCCTTTGATTTATGTTGAAACCGATACAGATAGGCTACTCGATTTTCGTCTGGACGTCTTGGGGAGAAATTTTATCGGGCGTCGCCAGCAAGACGGGTCAGGTGTCTCTCGATCACGCTGGCAGTGAGGTCGTCAGCATAGTTCGGGCAGGTGGAATAGCTACGGCTCAAGCCATAGGAGCGCTGGTCAAGCAGTGCCAGGTCAAACTCCGGCATCTCGTCGATCCGGCTCTGTGGAAACAGTGCAAGCAACGTCGGCTTCGACATGACTCCGTTGCCGCCGTCATAGTAATAACCATCGGGCAGCCGAACCACAACGTGATAGCACTGGGTGCCGTCGCCGGCCATCACGAAAGCAATAGTGGTCTTGGCCTTGAAGCGGGCGTTCCATTGCTCATAAAACGCCTTGGCAAACCGTCCGCAAGGGCCAAGGTTGATGCGGGGTGCGCCAAACCGGTAGCCGTAATTGTCGTTGATTTCGTCGCGCAGTCGATTCAGCACAGCCACTGTGCGCTTGTCAGCCGGTGTCTTGCGTCGTTCAGCCAGCCACTGGCCTGAAGCCAGCGCAACGGTAAACAGCTTCTTCAAATGCAGGTATTTCGCAATTTTCATCGTGTGAAATCAAACTGCTTTGACCCCGGTGGCTGAAATAGGCGGACTTCAGCGGTTAGCTGAATTATGCGGAATGTGCGGTAGGGGCGGGAACCGGATCGCCAAACTCCCTGGCAGTTGCGATCCACAACTCGATGGCTTGCTTGCTGTTCAACAATGCTTCCATGTCGGTCTTGCCATGCGCCATGCAGCCCGGCAAATCCGGCACCTCCGCAATGTAAAGCCGGTCTTCCTCGCTCCAGTAGATGACTGTTTGGTACTTGTGCATCACTGAACTCCCCGGATATGCAATCCATGTTTCAGTATCACGGCTCTAACCTGCTTGATCTGATAAGGCTTGGCTTGCGAACCGTCGCGCTGAAGATTGATTTTCTCCGGAATTCCCGGTTTTCTGAAAATAAAATGGCTGCCGCGGATTCTCGCCTCAAAGCCCAGATGCTTCAACAAGAAACATAGCTCCTCGAAGCGGATGGCTGCATCAGCAGCGCCGCCCAGCACCTTCTCCAGCAATTTTCCATGTTTGCCCATGTCAGGATTCCTTTCCGTCCTGACTCCTTGATAGTACCGCTTTGGCGATTCGGCAAATTTTTCTTGCAGCGGCTGATCTGCTAAAGTGTGGGCAACAAAACCCGCCAAGGCTATGTTCGCAAGAGCACCCTCAAACCAGCGGGTTACTTGTTTATAGCGTATTGAAATGTGACTCGGGCGCTCATTTCTGCACTCGTGGTCAAAAAAATCACTACTTGCTGGATATAGCTCGATTAAGCAGATCAATCAGGTTTTTGACTTCTGTTCTATCCAATGTAACCGGCGTCATCGAATAGCTGCCAATAGTTTTGGCAACCAGCTCCAGGCCAACGGCCTTTTCTCCTTTAGAGTCTTCAAGTTCATGAACCTTGAGAGTCAGCCTGCCAAACCTTGACCCAGAGTCGGAAACCTCCCCAATGGTTCTCTTGATACTTGCACCAAACATTGCAGCTTTGAAACCACCGTACCGCACTATCTTGTACACGAAGGAAACAACTACGATGGCAATTATGGCGTAGAAAACATTATCAAAGTCGAATTCCATTTTTTAGCTCTCTCTTTAGATCGTTGCCCGATGTCCATTAAAAACCTTCTAGCTGAATTTTCAGTTATGAAGTCCAATTGCGGCCAGAAGAAAGCAGCATCTTTTATTTAGCGTAAGAGTCGGATTATTTTGTCGGAGGAATTATGACTCTGACTCCAATTTCCGAATGCAGTTATTGCGGAATTTGCATAGTATGAATTCAAACTGCTTTGACCCGTTCGATCAGTTGCAGCTGACGTAGTTGCTGTTCGAGTTCGGCCATGTTGCTCCACGGCAGTATTGGTGAGTTGTTGCGCTCGTCGGGCGGATTGGACGGCAACGACTCCGACCAACCACCGCAACCGACCAGCGGCAGCAGAGGCCTCTTGTGCAACCAGGCCAGGCAAACTTCCGAAATCGTGCCAGCGCGCCCACCGATGACGATGCAGGCATCGCCGGCCAGCGCCATCAGCAGATTGCGCGCATCGCCCATGCCGCACGGCACCACCACTGTGGCCGGCCAGTCCGCGGCCGGCATTACATCCGGCGGCACGATGCTGAGCACCAACCCGCCCGCCGCCACTGCGCACTCCGCCGCAACGCGCGTGGCCGGGCTGCCGCAACCGCTGACCACAGTGATGCCGTAGCGCGCCAGCAAGGTACCGGCCTGGCCGGCGAGCTCGTACGCCGCAGAGCCAGGCTCGGCGCTGCCGAGGATGCAGATTTGGGGTTTGCGGATGGAGGCCGTGGGCATGTTGTTTACTCTTGCGACTTGCGTCTATATCTGATGAGGATTGATCCTACAGTTTCTCGCCCGCCAACCTCAGCCCAAGTCCGACAAAGACAGTGCCTGCTGCTTTGTTCATCCACTTCACTAAACTCTGGTTCTGTCTAAGGCTCGCGGTGGCAGCGCTGGCCATATAGATAATCGCCAGATTCAACGTAATGCCCACAATGTTGCCGGAGACACCGAGCAATAACAGTTGTTGACTGACAGTAAGAGTCTTGCTGTTGGCATCGACAAACTGCGGCAAAAACGCCAGAAAGAATATCGCCACTTTCGGATTCAACACATCGCTCCAGAAGCCCTGCCAGAAAATGGCTTTGTTGCTCAAAGTGACCGCTTGGTTATCTTCAAGATTGATCGAGCCTGCCTTGCTGACAAGTGCCTGGATGCCGATCCACACCAGATAGCAAGCCCCGATCCATTTGATGGCAGTAAAAGCGAAGGCCGACGAAGCGAGAATTGCTGTCAGCCCAACGACCGACGCGAAAACATGTACGTAAGCACCGGTGTTGATGCCGGCCGCGGCCAGCATGCCTGCTCTGCGGCCTTGCACGATCGTACGAGTCAGCATGTAGGCCATGTCGGGGCCGGGGGCGAGTACCAGTACGATGACGGCGCCGATGAAGAGGAAGTAGGTGTGTAAGTCGATCATGAGTTATGACGCTTTCCTTAGAGTGATTGATCTTGTTAATCGACATCCAAGTTGTATTGTTTTTCAGGAAGAAATGTGACTCTGACTCCTATTATCTACTCCTATTATCTTTCAACTGCGGGCACGGCATGCCGTGCCCCTACGGGTGCGCGATAACCCTGCAAAACCGCTTAAGTAAGTGCCATTGGACTTTGACAGTTATCTTTTCCAAGGTATCAGTCTTCAGTATCCCATTTGCAATCTTCGCCTGCCTCAATGCTGGGACGTACGCGCGAATAAAGGGTCTTGCTCGGTCTGGTCTTCGCATGATTGACACCTGGAACTACGATCTCGACCCTCTCGTATTTCTCGATGAAAGGGAGCATTACCTTACCACGAGCGATAGCTTCGCAAGTCAGAACTTCACCTGGTCCCTCACCAAGGTAGAAACCGAGCAACACAGCGATCGCCTCGTCAGTCTGTGGAGTTCGATGTGCAAAGAGCGGCTCCATGGCCTTCTCCTCCACATCTTCCGTTGCGAACGTATCGTGTTTCGCGACTGCCGCATGTGCTTTGAGAACAGGAGCGACGAGTGCCGCAACACCTGATGGAACCTGTACGGTAGCTGCTGACAGCGATGTGCTCCAAAGGAATACACCGATTAGATTGATTGATTTATCCATAAAATCCAACACTCCATAAAAAGTCCGTTATCGATACGAATGCGGACTAGTGAAGCCCAGTTTCTCCAGCGATATCCGCACTTCCACCCCCTTCATAAACAACCCCCACAACAACCCCGAGCGATAATTCTCGATCATCCCCATGATCGCGCCCTGATCGATCGCCAGTTGTCCTTCGGCCACCCAACCCGTCACCGGGCTGAATGCATCGCGAAAGCCGAGTGGGGTCCACAGTTTTTCGCCGCGCTTCAACAGAAAGTGGCGCAGCGCCTGCATCGATTCCTGTGGTGCGTACGGCATCGCGCTGAGTGCGGCAGTGGGGGCGATGATGCCGTGGTCGCTGTCGGGGGCGAAGGCGCCGTAGGCGAGTTCGCCGTCGCAGGCGGTGAGGCCCCAGCAGTCGGGGCCGTAGCCGGTGAATTGGCCGGGGTTGGCGAGGCAGTGGGCGCGGTTGATCAGTGTGTGCGCCTTGTTCTGCTCGAAGGAATCGGCGTAGCGGTCCTTGAGGCCGCGCGGGTCGAGGCCGAGGAACGAGTAGTGCGAGAAAAACAGCGGGCCGCCGTAGTCGGGGCCGAGCGGCAGCGTGATGCCGTAATAACTTTTGCCGTTGGCGATGCGGCCGGTGCCGGCCCAGCCGCGGTGGTAGCGCTCCACCGCCACCGCATGCGTCGGCGAGGCACACGCCAGCACATAGACGATCAACGCTTCGTTCCAGCCGGTGATCGGCAGGTTGATTTTCCATTCGTGGTGCGGGCTCCAGTGCCATAGCAGCGCGTCCTGCTCGGGGCGCGCGTGCCAGTCCCATTCCACTGCATGCCACAACGCGTCGATGTTCTCGCGCAGTCTGGTTTCCTGTGCGGTGTTGGCGGCGAAATAACTGCGTGCGCACAGCAGGCCCATCATCAGGTAGGCGGTTTCCACCAGGTCGGCGCCGTCGTCGAAATCGGAAAACGGGATCACCTTGCCGGTGCCGCCGTGCAGGAAGTGCGGGAACACGCCATGGAAGCGGTCGGCCTTGCCCAGAAAATTGACGATGCGGGTGATGCGGCTGCGCACCGCCGCGCGCGTCAGCCAGCCGCGTTCGCAGCCGGCGATCAATGCCATCAGGCCGAAGCCGGTGCCGCCAGTGGTGACGGTTTCCAGGTAATCGTAGCCGGCCGGGTTGCTGCGCTCGCGCGCCATGCCGCTGACCGGATGCGCAAAGTCCCAGAAGTACGCCAGCGTGCCGCGTTGCACCAGGTCGAGCAGCGCGGCGTCGGAGTTGGCGCCGGCTTGTTGCAGCGCGGCGGCGGTCTTGTTCGCGGTAGCACGCGAGCGGCGCATGGCGTTCACTCCTGCCACTCGATGGCGACTTGCAACGAAGTAACCGAACCGCCGCCGACGTGGATGACGAAGGCGCCGGGTTCGAACACTGAGTCGGGTTTACTCAACGCGGTGCCGAGAAAATAGCGGAAGGCCTCGCTGCCAAGTTCAAACTGCACGGTCTGCTGTGTGCCGGCCGCCAACTCGATGCGCCGAAACGCTTTCAACAACTTCGTTGGCCGCGAGCGGCTGGCGACTGGATCGCCCACATATAGCTGAACGATCTCGGTGCCAGCGTGTTGGCCGGCATTGCGCACTTCAACACTGATGCGCAGCACATCGCTGGTGCCTTTCAAGGCAGTTTTCTCCGCGCGCAGGTTGGCGTAGTCGAAGTGGCTGTAACCCAATCCATGCCCGAACGGAAACAGTGCCGTATGCGCGCCTTCGATGCGGCACGCGGTGGTGAACTTGCGGAACACGTGGCGGCCTTGCGCATCCACTTCATCGTCACCGAATACATCGACACCGATGCGGTCGTGCGGGCGGCCGGTTGGTGCTTCGGCGTAATGAATGGGGCATTGGCCGGAATCGCGCGGAAAACTCATCGCCAGTTTGGCCGACGGATTGACGACGCCGTACAGCACGTCGGCGATGGCAGGGCCGGCTTCGCTGCCGGCAAACCACGTATGCAGCAGCGCGTTGGCGATCGACGCTTCCCATTCCAGCACCAGCGGGCGGCCGCTCATGGTGACGATTACCAGCGGTTTGCCGAGCGCTTGCAGCGCGGCCAGCAGATGGCGCTGGTTGTACGGCAGCGTCAGCGTGGTGCGGGTGGAGGATTCGCCGGTGTGTTCTTTCGCCTCGCCGACGCAGGCGACGATGACGTCGGCGTCGCGCGCAACCGCCACTGCTTCGGTGATCAGCGTTTCCGGATCGCGCTCGTCGATGCTGAAAGTAGCGCCGAACACGTTGACGCGCGCAGCGATGTTCTTGTCGTCGATCAGGTTGGAACCTTTCGCATGCACGAAGTTGTGCTTGGCGGCGGTGAAGCCTTCCAGCACGGTGATGCTGTCGGCCGGCCGCGCGGCCACGGCCCAGGTGCCTTGCAGGTTTTCGCGGTTGTCAGCCAGCGGCCCGATCAGCGCCACTTTTGCCGTCGGCGCCAGCGGCAACACGCCGTCGTTCTTCAACAACACGCACGCGTTCGCTGCCGCCTTGCGTGAGAGCTGACGATGCAAAGGGGCGCCGCACACGGTGTTGCGCAGCTCGGGATCGAGGCCGCGATACGGGTTATCGAACAGTCCAAGTTTTTTCTTCGTCACCAGCACACGCCGGCACGCGGCATCGACTGCTTCGACACTGACGCGGCCCTGCCGCACCAGCGCCGGCAGATGTTTGACGTAAGCCTCGCTGACCAGATCGATATCGACGCCGGCAGTGAACGCCAGTAACGCCGCGTGTTCGAGATCGGCGGCGACGCCGTGATTGATCAGCTCGAGGATCGCCGTGTAGTCCGACACCAGCAGGCCATCGAAGCCCCAGGTTTTGCGCAGCAGATCATCGAGCAGTTCGCGGTGCGCTGTGCACGGAATGCCGGCGAGGTCGTGAAAGCCCACCATGATGGCACCGACGCCGGCCTCGACCGCGGCCTTGAACGGCGGCAGCACCGCGTTGTGCATGCGGTACGGCGTGATATCAGCGGCGTTGTAGTCGCGGCCGCCGTCGGCGAAACCGTAACCGGCAAAGTGTTTGGCGCAACTGAGCATATTGTCGGCTTGCGCGAGATCGTGGCCTTGAAATCCTTCCACCATCGCTTTGGCGTACACGCTGCCGAGCAGCGGATCTTCGCCCGGGCTTTCGGCGCAGCGGCCCCAGCG
>Ga0335083_10001990_pt1 | contig 27540 bp, 21 predicted proteins | sample Lox_Sample_42_FD_206716 | JGI IMG/M metagenome (GOLD analysis project Ga0335083, IMG submission 206716) | Soil microbial communities from Loxahatchee National Wildlife Refuge, Florida, United States - Lox_Sample_4.2 | ecosystem: Environmental > Terrestrial > Soil > Wetlands | place: USA...
CCTCGCTGTTCCTGGTGGTGCTGCTGGCCATCCTCTACTGGATCTTCAAGACCGGCTACCGGCTGAAGAAGTAGCCGCGGGCGTCGACCAGACGGCCCGCAGGCGAGACGCGACGTCGATGCGGGGGCGCGCGGGTGAGGCGCCCGGGCCGGCCTCGTCCGGGCGCTGCGGGACGACCCGCTCGAACCGGTCCAGGATCGCGTCCGGGATGAACCGGGTGCGCGGCGTGAACACGTGGCGGTCGCCCAGCCGGTGCTGCTGCCGCACGTAGAAGCGCAGCGGGTGGACGATCGACAGCATGGCCTTGGCGCGGGTCATCGCGACGTAGAGCAGGCGCCGCTCTTCTTCGATCTCGGCCGGATGACCGGTGGCCAGGTCCGACGGGATGCAACCATCGGCCGCGTTCAGGACGAACACCGTGTCCCACTCTTGCCCCTTGGCCGAGTGGATGGTGGACAGGATCAGGTAGTCCTCGTCCAGGTGCGGGGGACCGGCCTGGGCGCCCGTCGCGGCCGGCGGATCGAGCGTGAGGTCGGAGAGAAACCGCTCCCGGCAGGGCGCGGCGGCCGCGAGCTGCTCCAGCTGCTCCAGGTCGCCCAGCCGGGCGCGCGCGTCGTCGTACAGGCGCGCCAGGTGCGGCTCGTACCAGCGCCGGACCAGCCCCAGCTGCGCCGCCCAGGGCGAGGCCGGATCGCAGAGCCGCCGGTAAAGCTCGACCAAGCCGGGCCACTCGGGCCGCGCGGCGGCGGGCGGATCGAAGGCCGCCACGGACGCGGGCAGCGGGCGGCCGCCGCCGGCCACGTGCCGCGCCAGGGCGTCCGCGAAGCGCGGGCCCATCCCGGGGAGGAGCTGCGCCACCCGGAACGCCGCCAGGCCGTCGCGCGGGTTCTCGGCCCAGCGCAGGCAGGCCAGCGTGTCCTTGACGTGGGCCGCCTCCAGGAAGCGGAGCCCGCCGAACTTCACGAAGGGGATGTTGCGACGCCCCAGCTCGACCTCCAGCGCGTCGCTGTGGTGGCTGCTGCGGAACAGGACCGCCTGCTGGCGCAACGGCACCCCAGCCTCGCGCCGCTCGAGGATGCGCCGGACCACGTGGTCGACCTGCGCCCCCTCGTCGGGCACCGTCACCAGCTCCGGTCGCTGGCCACCCGGCCGCGTGGCCAGCAGGCGCTTGTCGTAGCGCTCGGCCGCCAGCGCGATCACCGCGTTGGCGGCATCCAGGATCGGCTGTTGCGAGCGATAGTTCTCCTCGAGCAGCACGATCCGCGCGGGCGGCGTGTACTGGGCGGGGAAGGCCAGGATGTTGCCGGCCCGGGCCGCGCGGAAGCTGTAGATGGCCTGGGCGTCGTCGCCCACCACGGTGACCCCGCGCCCTTCCGGGCGCAGCAGCCGGAGGATCTCCGCCTGCAGCGTGTTGGTGTCCTGGTACTCGTCGACCAGCGCGTGATCGAACAGCGCGCTGACCCGCCGGGCAAAGGATGGGTCGCCCATCAGGTGGTACCAGTAGAGCAGCAGGTCGTCGTAGTCGAGAACGGCCCGTTCGGTCTTGGCGTCGACGTACGCGCCGAACAGGCCGCGCAACGGCTCTTCCCACTCGAGACACCAGGGGAAGCGCGTCTCCAGACAGGCGCGCAGCGGCTCCTGCGCGTTGACCGTCGTCGAGTAGATCGCCAGGCAGGTCCCCTTGCGCGGGAAGCGCCGATCGGTGCGGGCCAGGCCGCGGTCGTGCCGGACGCGATCGAGCAGGTCGGCGGCGTCCTCGCGGTCGAGCAGCGTGAAGCCGGGGTCCAGCCCCGCCTCCCCGGCGTGCATCCGCAAGAGTCGGTTGGCCACCGCGTGGAACGTCCCCGCCCAGGGGAGCCCCGCGTCGCTGCCGGGCCCCAGGGCAATCTTGCGGGCCGCTCGCCGGGTCATCTCCTGCGCTGCCCGCCGCGAGAACGTGAGCAGCAGGATCCGGCGCGGGTCGGCGCCCCGGGCCACCAGCACGGCCAGCCGGTGCGCCAGCGTCTGGGTCTTCCCCGTCCCCGCGCCCGCGACGATCAGCAGCGGTCCGTCGTCGGCCAGCGCCGCCTCGCGCTGTGCCGGGTTGAGACCGTCGACGACGCCGAGGGGGAGCATCGAACGGACTATACGTCCGTTCAGGTGCGGCCGAAAGTTTTCCTGCCGAAAGTCTTCTACCGTCCCGCGAAGGCGTCGAGCACGCCCTGGATGATCGGCTTGGGGGACATCTTGGCGTCGAACAGGAGCGGGCGGTGCGGGCCCTCGCCGCGCAGCTTGCCCCAGTGCGGATCGTTCAGCCACGAGTCCCGATCGGTCAGGCCCCAGAAGGTGACCGCGGAGCAGGCCGGCTCGGCCACGCAGGTCGCGACGATGTCGTGCGCGATCTGCTGCTGGCGCTGGAGCTTTCGCTGGGCGTCGCCGGGCAGCTGGCCGACCGGGACGTCCATCTCGGTGAACTCGACGGTCAGTCCCAGCGCGCCGTACCGCGCGATGTTGGCGCGGATCGCTTGGGGGGTCGGCCAGTGGCGCGGGTCGACGTGCATCTGGAAACCGACGCCGTCGATCGGCACGCCGGCTTCCTTCAGGCGCTTGCAGAGCTGGTACGCCGCCTCCGACTTGGGCACGCCGATCCCCTCGATCTCGTAGTCGTTGTAAAAGAGCTTGGCGTCGGGGTCGGCCTGGTGAGCCAGCCGGAAGGCCTCGTCGATGAAGTCGGGGCCCAGCGCGGTGAACGGCGAGTCGGCCCGCAAGCCGCCCCCGCTCCCATCGGCGAGCGCTTCGTTGACGACGTCCCAGGCGCCGATCTGTCCCCGCCAGTGTCCGGCGACGCCGGCAATGTGGCTGGCCATGGCCTTGGACAGGTCGGCCCCGTGCAGATGCCTGGCCCAGCCGGCCATCTGGCTGTGCCAGACCAGGGTATGGCCGCGCATGCGGAGCCCGTTCGCCTTGGCGAACGCAACCAGCCGATCGCCGCCCGCGAACGCGAAGACGCCGGGCCGGGGCTCGACGAGCTCCCACTTCATCTCGTTCTCGGGGCTGAGCGAGTCGAACTGGCGCGCCACCAGCGCGCGCACCGCCGGATCGTCGAGGCGCGCGCTCATCAGCGCGGTCCCGATGCGCCGGTGAGCGGCCTCGGCCGCCGCGCGCAACGGCGGGTTCTCGGTGCCGGCCGGGACCTCCTTGACGATCTCGTCCGACGGCGGGCTGGGGATCACGCAGCCCGCCGCCGCGAGGATGATCAGACAGGAACCCTCAAAGGGTTCCTTGAACCTCCCGCGACGACTCCGCTGGGCAGAGCCCATCGGAGTCAACGCGATCGCAGCGGCGGGCGCATCGGGGACGCTACGGCAGGAACTTGATGTTCGTGACCGTGGCGTCGACCGGGCAGACGGCGCCCGCGTCAGACACGGCGGCGTCGGCCGGGATGTTCGAACCGCTGTAGGTCCACTGCCACTGCAGGCCGACCACCTGGGCGGCGGTCGTGGCGGACCAGTTGCTGAAGTTGCTCAGCGGCACCTTCACGGTCTGCGGCGTCGCGGAGGGGAACGCCACGGTCAGCGCGACGGGGTAGTTGTAGCAACCGCTGGAGCCGGCGTCGCAGCCGCCCATCGGCGTCTGACCCGTGGGCGTCTGGTCGAACGTCTTGATCTGCAGCTGCAGGTCGCAGCCGGGCCACGAGCCGGCCACGTCGAACTGCACCTGCGTGAAGGCGGCGACGGTGGTGCACGAGCAGTAGCTGAGCCCCATGCCGCCGTAACCGCCCGAGGCGACCATGCCCTTGCCGTGCAGGTCCTTGTTGGTCGTGTCGACGCTGGCGCTCATCGACGAGTCCGAGGTCGGCCCGCCGTATCCGTAGATCGACCCGTAGAGGCCGCCCATGCTCCCCCAGTGCCCGGTCGAGGTGCTGTAGTCGGTGAAGTCCGTCACGCCGCCGTTCACCAGGTTGTTGGGCATCATCGGTGACGCGCAATCCAGCTCGCAGGTCGCGATGTGCGTCCCGCCGTCCGGATTGCTGGTGGTCAGGCCGGGCGTCTCCATGGTCGCGTCCCAGTTCACGAACGTGACCACGCTCTGGCCCGGCAGGGCGTAGGTGAACTCGTCGCTGCTCAACGTCACCGCGTCCTTGGCGGCCAGGTCGTCGGTGGGAGAGGTGACCCAGGGCGTGAGCGAGCTGATCGTGGCGCCGTTGACGATGAACTTCTGGTTGATCGAACCGCTGTTGGTGTTGATCGCGATGATCGCCAGGTGGTTCGAGCCGTCGCGATAGGCCTCGGTGTAGACGCCGCCGTTCGGGTTGTCCGAGGCGTTGAGCCGCTGGAAGCCCGGGCGCACGAACTTGGACCAGTTGCCGAACGCGAACCCGCGCTTGAACATGATCGGGTTGCTGGTGTTGTTCGGATCGGGCTGGATGAACGCCGGGTTGAGGCGGGTGTTGTCGTTCAGGCCGTCCTCGTTGATGTAGATCGCCCACCAGCTCCAGGCGTTCATCCCGGTCTGGACCAGGTCAGAGTGCATCCGCTGCGCCATCACCAGCGCGCTGGCCATGGAGGGATCGGGCGTGTCGCCCTTCGAGTTCTCCTGCGACCACTCGGTCTCCCAGAACTCTTTGCCGGCCTTCTGCGGCTTGTTGTAGTTGCCGAAGGCCCCCTGGTAGCCGTGCGCGGCGATGACCGGAACGGCGGCGCTGGCCGTCGAGTCGGCGAGCAGCGGGGTGACGAAGGGGTCGAGGTTGGTCACGCCGGCGACCTCGGGCGCGATGATCTTGATGTCGGGGTACTTGGCGTGGAGCGTGGGCGCCATGTTCTGGCTGATGAACTTGGTCAGCGTGTCTCCGGTCCACTGGGCGTTGTCCCAGGTGGCGACGTAGTCGGGCTCGTTGGCCGGCGACATCCCGAACAGCTTGACGGGCGGGCTGGCCGCGGCCAGCGCGTCGGCGTACTTCACCAGGTAGTCCGCGAAGTCCTGGTAGTGGGTCGGGTCCAGCGTGTTCGTCGTGAAGGCGTTCCCGTTGGCGTCCGTCCCCGAGCCGTTCTTGCTGTCGGTCGTCTTCCAGATCGGGGGCGGCGTCCAGGCGGCCGCCCAGATCTGACAGCCGCGCACCTGGGCCTGCTGGGCGGTGGTGATCTCGGGCGCGGTGGGGATCGGGTTGGCGGTGCCGTCGCTCGGCTCGGAGCCGTCGCTGGCCGTGTCGGCCGGCACGCCGATCATCGTGCGGAGCAGGGTGAGGCCGATCCCCTTCTTGGGATCGAAAAGCTGGTCCGCCTGATCGTTGGTGATGCTCTGGCCGAAGAACGCCGAGGAGGCGCCGAAGCCGTCGATGGTCTGCTTCGTGTCGGTCCAGTTCACCGTGACGTCGTGCGACTTCGACCCGCAGCCAATCAGGCTCGCCGAAAGACCCGCCGCCACAACCAAGCGCGATAAGTTTCTCATTGACGCAGTTTTTAACTCATTTGCCGGTCAACCGGGATCGCAAAAGCAGTCGGCCATCCGACGTCAGGCGGTGGTGGGAGGGGCGGGTGGGGGGCCGGCGGCGGCGGGTGCACCGGCCCGGACGCGGCGAGCGGCCTGGACGATGTGAACGACCTGGTCGAGCACGACGGCGATCAGGATCACGGCGCCGACGATGATGAAGGTCCAGTTCGGGTCCAGCCGCCACAGCCGCCGGATGCCGTCCGCGTCCTTGTACCTGAGCTGGAACATGTTGATGCCGTTGTCGATGACCCGCATCATGGTCGAGCCGATCACGATCCCCAGGATCGTCCCCTCGCCGCCCCGCAGCGAGCAGCCCCCCAGGACGACGGCCGCGATGGCGTAGAGCTCGTACGCCACGCCGACCTGCTGGGACATCTGGCCGATGTACGCCGCGTAGCAGACGCCCGCCACGCCGGCCAGCCCCGCCGACACGACGTACGTGGTGGTCTCGACGCCGCGCACGTTGATGCCCGAGTAGGCCGCCGCCTCGCGGTTGCCGCCGATCGCGTAGACGTAACGGCCGAGCACCGTGTAGTGCAGGACGTACGAGCCGATCGCGATGACGCCCAGGAAGATGAGCAGGGGGTAGGGGAGCAGCGGGTCCCCGTTCACCTTGAACAGGCCGCCGTTCGCCAGCCCCAGCAGCGGCGACGAGCCCAGGCTGAGCGTGCCGCCCTGAACGATGGTCTGCGACACGCCGCGGATCAGCAGCATGCCCGCCAGCGTGACGATGAAGGGCTGCAGCTGCAGCCGCGTGATCAGCAGCCCCTGCAACAGGCCCACCAGCAGCGCGACCCCCAGCGCGACGATCACGCCCAGGGCCAGCGAGTGTCCGCCGCCGCCCGTCGCCTGCGACGAGATGCGCGCGATGATGACGCCGGTGAGGCCCACCACCGAGCCGACCGACAGATCGATGCCGCCCGCGATGATGACGAAGCCGCTGCCGATGGCGTAGATGCCCAGCATCGCGATCTGGCGGAGCGTGTTGACCGCGTTGGACTGGCCGAGGAAGTCGGCGTTGGACAGAAACAGCACCAGGCAGATGACCACCAGGGCGCCGAGCATTCCGAGTTCGCGCTTCATGCCGCTTTCTCCACCGAGGTGGTCATCATCGCCCCGAGCCGCTCCGCGGACAGCGCCGCCCGCTCGACGATGCCGACCAGTCGCCGCTCACGCATCACCGCGACGCGATCCGAGAGACCCATGACTTCTTCCAGGTCCGAGCTGATCATCAGGATCGCGATCCCCTGTGCGGCCAGCGCCGCGACGTGCCGGTAAATCTCCGCGCGCGCGCCCACGTCGATGCCGCGCGTCGGCTCGTCCAGGATCAACACCCGGGGCTTCATGGCCAGCCACTTCCCCAGGACGACCTTCTGCTGGTTCCCGCCCGAGAGCGTGGCGACGGCCGTGTCGATGGTCGGCGTCTTGGTCGCCATGCGCGTCACCTCGGCCCGGGCCACCTTTCGCTCGGTCTTGCGGTCCAGCCACCCCCAGGCGTTGTAGCTGCCCACCGCCGGGAGCGAGGTGTTCTCGGCCACCGACATCGGCAGCACCAGCCCGTGCCGCTTGCGGTCCTCCGGCGCCAGGTAGACGCCGCGATTGATGGCGTCGCGCGGGCGGCGCGGCGCGAACGGCTTGCCGTCCAGGCGCATGACGCCGCCGCCAGCCGGCGTCACGCCGAAGATCGTCTGCGCCAGCTCGGTGCGGCCGGCGCCGACCAGACCGGCGAACCCCAGGATCTCGCCGCGGCGCAGGTTGAAGCTGACGCCGGCCGGCGCGCCCGGGACCATCAGGTCCTTCACCTCGAGCAGCGTCTCGCGCGTGGGGTCGGGCTCGGGGCGCGGCGGGAAGTAGCCGCCGGTCAGCTCGCGGCCGACCATCAGCGCGACGATCTTGTCGGTGGTCGCTTCCTGACGCGTGAGCTCGCCGGCGTTACGCCCGTCGCGCAGGACGGCGATCCGGTCCGAGAGCTCCAGCACCTCTTCCATGCGGTGCGAGATGTAGATGATGGCCACGCCGTCGGCGCGGAGCTGGCGGATGATGGTGAACAGCCGCTGCGACTCGTCGGCCGAGAGCGACGCCGTCGGTTCGTCCATCACGATGATGCGGGCCGAGACCGACAGCGCGCGCGCGATCTCGACCATCTGCCGCTGGCCGACCGACAGCGCGCCGACCAGCGTGGTCGGGGACTGGTCCAGCCCCACGCGGGCCAGCAGCGCCTTGGTCTTTTCGCGCGCCTGCCCGCGCGCCAGCGGCGCCAGGAGCCCGCGGCCTTCGCTGCCCAGGAAGACGTTGGACGCGATGTCCAGATTGGGCGCCAGCATCAGCTCCTGGTGGATGAGCACGATCTTGCGTGCCCGCGCGGCGCCCACGCCGTCGAACGTCACCGCTTCCCCGTCGATCCGGATCTCGCCGCCGTCGGGCGGCTGCACGCCGCCCAGGATCTTCATGAGCGTGCTCTTGCCGGCGCCGTTCTCGCCCATCAAGGCCAGCACCTCGCCGGGGCGCGCGGTGATCGAGACATTCGAGAGCGCGGTCACACCGGCGAAGCGCTTGCCGATGCCGCGCATGACCAGCAGATCCGGCGTGGCGCCGGGTGCTCCTCCGTCGGGTGCTTCCATGTTGCGGTTGCCGTTGCTACTGCGTGTGGTTCAGGAGCGCTTCATCTCGGCCAGCTTGGCCTTGAAGTCCGCCACGCTAGCCTTGTCGATGATGTCGACGCCCGTGTCGATCGTGCGACTGGCGGGGATCGTCGCCTTGGCGGCGTCGCCCTTGGTGGCCAGCTCGTTCATCCACTTCGACGAGAGGTAGCCGAACATGAACGGCTTCTGCACGACGGTGGCCTGGATGATCCCCTTCTCGATCCCGTCCAGCGTCCCGTCGTCCTCGTCGAACACCGCCGCCTGGATCTTCCCGGTCTTGCCCAGCCCCTCGAGCGCGGCGGCGATGGCCGGGCCGTTGTAGTTGTAGAGGCCGACGACCATGGCCAGGTCGTGGTGGGCGTTCACGATGTCCTCGACGTTCGAGCGGGCCTTGGCGCGGTCGGTGTTGTCCTCGCGCTTGTCGACGATCTCGATGTTGTGGCCGGCGATCGCATCCTGGATCCCCTTGAGGCGCTGTGTGGCGTTCTCGGCGGCGAAGGTCCCGACGAACACGGCGATCTTGCCGCCCTTGGGCAGGAGCTGGACGATCCGGCCGCCCAGCGCCTTGCCAGCCTCGTAGTTGTTGGTGCCGATGTAGAGCAGCCGCTTGGACTTGGGCGCGTCGGAGTCGACGGTGATCAGATTGACCTTCTCGGCGACCTTGTCGAGCACGGGCACCTGGTCGCTGGGCGCGATGACGCTGATGGCGACCGCGTCATAGCCCTGGGCCGCGAGATCCTGCAGGATCTGGTTCTGGCTCTCGGCGGTGCCGCTGGTCGGGTACTTCAGATCGACCTGCACCTTGCCTTCCTTCTCGTACTTGTGAATGCCGGCGCCGGCGATCTTCCAGAACTCGCTGGTGTTGTTCGAGACGAAGGCCAGCTTCACCAGCTTGCCCTCGGGGGCGCTGCCGCCGCCGCCCGAAGACTTGTTGCAACCGGTGGCCGCCGCCAGACCCACAACTACCGCCAAAAATGCGAACCGATTGGATTTTCTCATGGTGACCGTGAGGGCGAGAGATAGTAGCTTAGTTGCCAATGAGTCAACGACCTTCTCGCTACCCGAACGACAAATTCACACCTCGGCCGGAGGACCATTTCACGTTTGGTCTCTGGACGGTCGGGAACCCGGGACGCGACCCGTTCGGCCACGCCGTTCGCGCGGTCATGTCGCCGGTAAAAATCGTCAATGAGCTCGCGAAGTTGGGCGCTTACGGCGTCAACCTGCACGACGAGGATCTGATCCCGTTCGAGGCGACGCCCGCCGAGCGCGACAAGATCCTGCGCGACTTCAAAGGCGCCCTGGCCGAGACCGGCATGAAGGTGCCGATGGCGACCACCAACCTCTTCTCGCAGCCGGTCTTCCGCGAGGGGGCGTTCACCAGCAATGACGCGACGGTCCGGGCGCTCGCGCTGTCCAAGACGATGCGCGCCATCGACCTGGGCGTCGAGCTGGGCGCTTCGACCTACGTCTTCTGGGGCGGCCGCGAGGGCGTCGAGACCAACGCCTCCAAGGATCCGCGCGACGGCGTCAAGCGGTTCCGCGAGGCGATGAACTTCCTCTGCGAGTACGTGAAGGACAACGGCTACAACCTGAAGTTCGCGCTGGAGGCCAAGCCGAACGAGCCGCGCGGCGACATCTTCCTGCCGACCAGCGGTCACATGCTGGCCTTCATCTACACGCTGGACCACCCGGACATGGTGGGCCTCAACCCCGAGGTGGCGCACGAGGTGATGCCGGGGCTCGACTTCTCGCACGGCGTCGGGCAGGCGCTGGAGGCGGGCAAGCTGTTCCACATCGACCTCAATGGCCAGAAGCCCGGTCGCTACGATCAGGACCTGCGCTTTGCCAGCGAGGACCAGAAGGGCGCCTTCTTCCTGGTCAAGCTGCTCGAGGACGCCCGCTGGGACGGGATGCGGCACTTCGACAGCCACGCCTACCGCACCGAGGACGAGCAGGGCGTGTGGGACTTCGCGTACTACAGCATGCGGTCCTACCTGATCCTCAAGGACAAGGTCGCCCGCTTCCACGCCGACGCCGAGATCCGCGAGATCCTGGCCTCGCTCGAGAAGCGCAACACCGCGCAGACCGCCGGCCTGGGCCCGTCGTTCAAGTACGACAAGAAGACCGCTGCGACGTTGAAGGCTCACGACTTCGACGTGGCTGGCCTGGCGGCCAAGGGCTACGAGTACGAGCGGCTGGATCAGCTCACGACCGAAGTCCTCCTCGGCGTCCGCTAAATCCGTGTCGTTTTTTCTCGGCGTTGACGTCGGGACCGGCAGCGTCAAAGCGCTCGTCGTCGACGGGCGGGGCAGGGCTGTTGCGAGCGCCAGCGAACCGCTGGCGCTGCGCACGCCCCAGCCCGGCTGGGCCGAACAGGACCCGACGGCGTGGTGGAAGGCCGCGACGCGCGCCATCCAGCGCGCGATCGGCAAGGGGCGCAGCGCGAAGAAGATCGACGCCATCGGCCTGTCCGGCCAGATGCACTCGTCGGTCTTCCTCGACGCCCAGAACAAGGTGATCCGGCCGGCGCTGCTCTGGTGTGACGGCCGGACCACCGCCGAGTGCCGGGCCATCACCGCCAAGGTCGGTGAGCAGAACCTGCGCGCCTGGGTGTCGAACCCGGCGCTCGAGGGGTTCACGCTCCCCAAGATCCTCTGGCTGCGCAACCACGAGCCGGCGGCGTTCGCGCGGCTGGCCAAGGTGCTGCTGCCCAAGGACTACATCCGCTTGCAGCTCACCGGGGCGCTGGCGACGGAGTTCTCCGACGCGGCCGGCACGCTGATGCTGGACGTCGCCAAGCGGCGCTGGAGCCGCGAGATGCTGGACGCGATGGAGCTGTCGCCGGAGCTGGTGCCGGACGTCGGCGAATCGACGGCGGTGCTGGGGACGATCTCGAAGGCGGCCGCGCGCGCCACCGGTCTCACCGAAGGCACGCCCGTGGTGGGCGGCGGCGCGGACAACGCCTGCGGCGCCGTGGGCGTCGGCGCGGTCACGCCCGGCGCCGTCGTGGCGAGCTGGGGAACTTCGGGCACCGTCGTTTGCCCGACCGACACGCCCAGGGTCGATCCGGGCATGCGCGCGCACACGTTCTGTCATGCGGCGCCCAACACCTGGTACGTCATGGGCGTGATGCTGACGGCGGGCGGCGCGTTCTCCTGGTACCGGCAGCAGCTGGCGCCCGAGCTGGCCAAGAAGAAGGACGCCGACGTGCTGCTGAACAAGGAAGCGGCCAAGACGCCGATCGGCGCGCTGGGCCTGACGTTCCTGCCCTACCTGCAAGGTGAACGGACGCCGCACCGGGACGCCGAGGCGCGCGCCGCGTTCGTGGGGCTCTCGCTGGCCCACACGCGCGCGCACATGACGCGCGCCGTGCTCGAGGGGATCTGCTTCGGCCTGCGCGACAGCCTGGAGATCATCGCCGCGCTGGGGATGGACGTCGACCAGGTGCTGATCACCGGCGGCGGCGCCAACGCGCCGTTCGTCCGCCAGCTGCAGGCCGACGTCTACGGCAAGCCCGTGGTTCCAGTCGATCAGCCCGAAGGGCCGGCGCTGGGCGCGGCCCTGCTGGGCGCGGTCGGCGTGGGCGGATTTCCCGACCTGGCGACCGCCGCCAGCACGGTCAAGCGCCGCGCGCCGGTCGAGCCCGACGCCGAGGCCCACACCGCCTACGACGAGCCCTACCGCCGGTTCGGGCGCCTGTACCCGGCGCTCCGAGACGCCCGGCGCGCGAGCTGAGCGCGAGCCTCGAGCTCGCCCCGCAGCGCGCGCCAGGGTTCGCCGCGGGTCTCCCCGCCGTCATCGATGCCCGCGGCGATGCGCACGGCTGCGGCGGGAAGAGCCAGCCGCGCCGCCTCATCGAGGCGGCACGCTGACGGACCGGTCAATCCGTGGCGTGGACCGCCTCCTCGATCAGGTGGACCACGACCTGGGGATGGGAGATGAACGACACGTGGCTGGAGTCGATCTCCACCGTGTGGGCGCCGATGTGCTTGGCCATGGCGCGCTCGACGACCGGCGGAATGGCTTCGTCCTGCCGGCCGACCAGGTACCAGGACGGGATGTTCTTCCAGGCGGCGACGGCCAGCGTCGCGCCGAAGGCTCTGTGACGATTCGGTTTCGGGAGGACTTCTGGCCCACGTCGTGCTCCGTCTCGGCGCATGCACAGCATCGCCGAGAACGACGCGCACGAGCTGGCGACGGAGGTGGCGGCGCTCCGCTGGACGGTCGCCGACGAGGCGGCGCGGACCTACGCCGGGTGGCACGGCCGCATTCACCGGTTGACCTTCGCCCCCAGCGCGCAGAACCTGGCCGCCTACCTGGCTTTTCGGCGACGGGACATCCGGGACCTTCAAGATCGGTTGACACCCCTGGGACTGTCCTCGCTGGGGCGCAGCGAGGGGCGGATCCTGCCGGCGCTGGACGCGGTCCTATCGACGCTGGCCGCGCTCGGCGGAACGACGGGCGTGCCGGCCACGCCGCTGGCGCGGGAGTTCAGCCTGGGTGAGCGACTGCTCCGGCGCAACACCGCGCAGCTGTTCGGCGCGGCGCCGGAGGGGCGTGAGACGCACATCATGGTCACGCTCCCCGAGGCGGCCGAGCAGGACGCCGCGCTGGTCGACGCGTTGATTGCGCGGGGGATGTCGGTGGCGCGCATCAATTGCGCGCACGGCACGCATGAGCAGTGGCGTGCGATGATCGTCCACGTGCGGGCCGGCGCCGCGCGACTGGGCAAGAGCTGCCGCGTGCTGATGGACCTCTCCGGGCCGCGCGTGCGCACCGTCTGCGCGTTCTCGCGCGAGGACCGGCGGGTCCTGCCTGGCGACGTGCTGGTTTTGCGGCCGTCGGCGCCGGACGTCAGGCCGCTCGCGCCGCCGTTCCAGCTCCAGTGCGCTCCGGACTCCATCTTCGAGCGGCTGGGGGTGGGGACGAAGGTCTCGATCGACGAGGGTCGGATCGAAGCCCGGGTCACGAGGACGGGGGAGGGCGGGACGCTGGCCGAGGTGACGCGCACCGTCCCGGGCGGCGTCCGCCTCAAGCCGGAGAAGGGGCTGAACTTCCCCGGCACCGACCTGGGCATGCCCGCGTTGACCGCCAAGGACCGCGCCGATCTGGACGTCGTCGTCGCCGAGGCCGACCTGATTGGGTACTCGTTCGTGCAGTCCGAGGAGGACGTCGACACGCTCTGGCAGGAGATCCAGCGCCGCAAGGCGCACGCGCGGCGCCGCCCGCCGGGGCTGATCCTGAAGATCGAGACGGCGCGGGCGGTCCACAACGCCCCCGGGCTGATCGTCGCCGCCAGCGGTCGCATGCCCGCCGGCGTGATGATCGCGCGCGGCGACCTGGCGGTCGAGGTCGGCTTCGAGCGGCTGGCCGAGCTGCAGGAGGAGCTGCTCTGGCTGGCCGAGGCCGCGCACACGCCGGTCATCTGGGCGACGCAGGTGCTGGACCGGCTGGTACGCAAGGGGACGCCCTCGCGCGCCGAGATCAGCGACGTGGTGCTGGCCCAGCGCGCCGAGTGCGTGATGCTCAACAAAGGAGAGTTCTTGCTGGAGGCGCTCACGATCGTCGACGATGTCTTCCGGCGGATGGCCGGTCACCAGCACAAGAAGACGGCGCGCCTGCGCGCGCTGCAGGCCTGGTCCTGAGGGGGCTCCGCCGCCTGGCCGTCGCCTTCGTCGCGGCGGCCGCCGCCTGCGCGCGCTCCCGAGCGCCTGCGCCCGCGGCCCTCAGTCCAGGGTTGGCCCTGCCCGACGCGGCCGGATTCACCGCGGGCCCGCCTGCGCCGGGTGAGGGCTTCGTCCGCCGCACCTATGCGCGCGGGCGCGCCCGCATCCAGGTGACCCTGGCCCGCATGCCCCTGTCCGCCGGCGAGTACCGGCGCTGGCTGGCGGGCAGCGCCGACCTCCCGCAGGCCGACCTGGGGCTTCCGGACACCGACGCCAACGGCTTCTACCAGTGCAGCCACGTGCAGCCGCCGAGCTGCGACCTTCTGATCCAGCTGCGGGCCGGGTATCACCTGGAGGTCCGGGGCGGCGGGACGGCTTCCCGTGAGGATGTCGATGCCTTGGTGCGCGCGCTGCCCTTGGCGGGTTGGGCGATGCCGGTCAGCAACACGCTCAGGAGGCCGGCCGATCGGGCGTCGCGGGCTGGGATGGTCCTGGGGGCCAGGTGGCGATCGATGACTTCCAGGATCGCCTGGCCGGGGCCGCCGATCGCCACGATCGCCGCGAGCAAGAACGGCGGCGCCAGGTCGGCGCGGAACAGGCCGGTCGCCACGCCGTCGCGGACGAGCTCCACCAGCAGCGGCACGTGCCCGCGCTGGAAGCGCCGGAACAGGCGCGCCAGCCGCGCCGGCGAGGTCAGCGCCTCGCGCACCACCAGGCGGAGCACCTGCTGCTCGTCGTCGCTGGCCGCGGCGATGCGGTCGTAAAGGGCGCTCAACCGCGCGGGGACCGGGCGGGCCGGCGCCAGGCGCGCCTCCAGGTCCTTCAGCAACGCGACGTAGACCTCCTCGACGACCGCCAGGAAGAGATCGTCCTTGGTCGGGTGGTAGTAGTAGATCATCCCGATGCTGGTCCCGGCATCGCGCGCGATGGCGCGCAGGGAGGCGCCGTCCACACCCTCGCGCAGGAACCGGGCCCGGGCGGCGGCCACGATTCGCGGCCCGATGTCGCTGGCAGCCCGCGCCACTACGCGACCTTCTTCTGGAAGCGCAAAGCCGCGATCGCGACCAGCGCCACCAGGATCCCGCCCAGCCAGAGCAGCTCGCCGCCCAGATCGCCGAAACCTGCCCCGCGCAGCGCGATGCCGCGCACGATGCGCAGGAAGTGCGTGAGCGGCAGCGCCTGTGCCAGCACCTGCGCGGCCCGCGGCATGGCGTCGTAGGGGAACATGAACCCGGAGAGCAGGATGTTCGGCAGCAGGAAGAAGAACGACATCTGCATCGCTTGCTGCTGCGTCCGCGCGACCGTGGAGAACACCAGCCCCAGCGCCAGGTTCGCCGCGATGAACAGCAGCGCCAGGACGTAGAGCAGGGCGGCCGAACCCGCCACCGGCGTCCGGAAGACGGTGGCGCCGATGAGCAGCACGATCGTCATCTGCAGGTAGCCGATCGCGACGTAGGGCAGGATCTTGCCGACCATCAGCTCGACCCGGCCGATCGGCGAGACGATCAGCTGCTCCAGCGTGCCGCGCTCGCGCTCGCGCGCGATGGCCATGGCGGTGAACATGATCATCGTCATCGTCAGGATCACGCCGACCAGGCCGGGGACGACGAACACCGCGGTTCGGAGCTCCGGGTTGTACCAGGTCTCGGGCTCCAGGCTGAGCAGCGGACGTCCACCAGCTGGCCCGCGCGCCGCTCCGCGCAGCCGGGCGACGGTCAGCTCGGCGTCGCGCGCGGCGACCAGACCGCTGGCGGCGTCGGTGGCGCTGGCCACGGTCTGCGGATCCGAGCCGTCGACGATGAGCTGCACCTTGGTCGGGCGTCCCAGGCGAAGGTCGGAGGCGTATCGGCTGGGGATGACCAGCGCCGCCCGCGCGCGCGAAGATCGCAGCGCGTGCTCGATCTCGGCGTAGTCGGTGACCGCGCCGGCCAGGTCGTAGAACCCGGTCGCCACCAGCGACCGCGCCAGATCGCGCGAGTCGGCGCTGCGGTCCTGGTCGAAGACGACCAGCGGGATGTGCCGCACGTCGGTGTTGATCGCGTAGCCGAACAGCAGGAGCTGCATGACCGGCAGCGCCGCCACCATGGCCAGCGTGAGGCGATCGCGGCGCAGCTGGATCAGCTCCTTCCAGGCGATCACCAGCGCCCGGCCGCTCATGATCGCCGCACCATCGAGACGAAGGCGTCCTCCACCGTCACGCGCGTCTCCTGGACGCGGTCGGCGGACAGCCCGCGCGCCGTCAGGAGCTGGCGGATGAACTCCACCGGGTCTGCGTCGCCGCGCACGATCACGCGGTCGAGCGCGCCGTAGTGGGCGATCTCCTCGACCCGCGGGTCGGCGCGCAGCACGCCCTGCGCCTCGGCGCGCCGATCGTCCTTGGCGATCGTGAGCTCGACGGCCCGCAAGCCCCGCCGCGCCACGATCTCGGCCGGCGTGCCGACATCCATCACCGTGCCGGCGAAGATGAACGCCAGGCGGTGGCACCGCTCGGCCTCGTCCATGTAGTGCGTGGTGACCAGCACCGTGGTCCCGTCGCGCGCCAGGCCGTGGATGACGTCCCAGAACTCGCGGCGGCTCACGGGATCGACACCGGCCGTCGGCTCGTCGAGAAAGAGCAGCGGCGGTTCATGGAGCGTCGCGCTGGCGATGGCGACCCGCTGCTTCCAGCCCCCCGACAGCGTCCCGGCCAGCTGATCGCGCCGGTCGCCCAGTCCGGCGCGCGCGACCGCCTGATCGATCCGCTGGCGCCGGGACCGCCGCGGCACGCCGTACAGGCCGGCGTAGAACCGGAGGTTCTCGAGCACCGTCAGATCCTCGTACAGGCTGAACCGCTGGGTCATGTAGCCGATGTGCGATTTGATCTTTTCGGCCTCCGTCGCGACGTCGAACCCGACCACCCGACCGTGCCCGCCACTGGGGTCCAGGATCCCGCACAGCATGCGGATGGTCGTCGACTTGCCGGCCCCGTTCGGGCCCAGCACGCCGAAGATCTCACCGCGCCGGATGGTCAGCGACACGTCGCGCACGGCGACCAGCGACCCGAAGCGCCGCGACAGGTGGTCCGCCACCACGACCGGCCCGTCGGCCGGCGCGGCGCTCATGGCGGGCTCCCCGCGTCGACCGTCGTGATGGGCGCCGCGCCGCCGGTGACGCGCACGAAGATCGGAACGCCGACGTGCAGCTGGCGGGCCGGGTCGTCGAAGCGCACCCGGACCCGGACCACCAGGTTGGCCCTCTCGGTCCGGCTGAAGAGGTAGCGGGGCGAGAACTCGGTGCGCCGAGAGACCCGCTCGACGTGACCGGGGACCTCGCGCGCCAGCGAGTCGACGCGCGCGCGCGCGGCCGCCCCCACCTGGATCCCGCCGATGGCCGCCTGCGGGACGAACACGTCGGCGTAGGGGTGGGCGGTGTCGGCCACCGTGACGACCGGCAAGCCGGCCAGCGCCAGCTCGCCCGGACGCAGGTGCACCTCCAGCACCTCGCCGGCGTCCAACGCGCGCAGCTCGTAGCGGGCCAGGCGCTCGCGCTGCTCGTCGCTGGACGCCTGCGCGGCAGCGTAGCGATCCTGCGCCGCCTTGATCTCCTGGGTACGGGCCCCCGCCCGCGCGGCCCGCAACGCCTCGACGGCGGCGCGGGTGTCGGCCTGCGCGCGCAGGAACTGGGCGTTGGCCTCGTCCAGGGCGGCCTGCGGCGTCGCCTGCGACGCGAACAGCTTGCGCGACCGTTCGGCGTTGGCCCGCGCCAGCGCCTCATTGGCCCGCGCCGCCTCCACGCGCGCCACCAGCGCCTGGACGTCTTCGGGGCGAGTGCCGGCGCGCAGCAGCGCCAGCTGCGCTTCGGCCGCGTGAGCCTCGTTCACGCGCGCGGCCAGCGTGCTCTCCTCCAGCTCGGGGGCGATGCGCGCGATCAGCGCGTGGGCCGGCAGCCGATCGCCCTCCTGCGCGTAAAGCCCCGTGATCCGGCCGGTCATCTCGAAGCCCAGGTCCCGTTCCTGGTACTCGACCACGCCCTGATAAAGGTCGGCCTCGGGAGGCCGCGAGGCGCAGCCGGCCAGCATCGGCGCGGCCACCGACAGGGCGATCAGCCAATTCTTTATCATTCGACCAATAATACCTCGCCCGCGTTTTTGGGTCATGCCACCTTGCCGGCGGCCATCGCGGATGCATCGTGGAGGGCCATGGCACCCGACCAGAGCAAGACTGTCGCCGGCAACATCGTGGCCTTCGTGGGGCTCGGGCAGATGGGCCGCCAGATGGCGCAACGTCTGGGGAGCGCCGGCTTCGCGCTCCGGGTCTGGAACCGGACCCGGTCGCGCGCGGAAGGGCTGGCAAACGCTCGCGTGTTCGACAGCCCGCGCGAGGCCGCCGCCGGCGCCGACCTGGTGCTGAGCTCCCTGGCCGACGACGCGGCGGTCCGGCAGGTGGTGCTGGGGGACGACGGGGTGATCGCCGGGCTGCCGGCCGGCGGCGTTCACGCCGGGGCCAGCACCATCTCGCTGCGGCTGGCCGGCGAGCTGGTCGAGGCCCACGCGGCCCGCGGCCAGTCGTTCGTCGCGTCGCCCGTGCTGGGACGACCCGACGCCGCCGCTCGGGGTGAGCTCTGGGTCCTGACCGGGGGCGACGAGGCGGCCGTCGCCCGCGCCGCGCCGGCGCTGGCTTGCCTGGGGCAGGGGCAGATCCCGCTGGGCAGCGCCCCTCAGGCGGTGCTGGCCAAGCTGCTCGCCAACTTCATGATCGCCGGGACGATCGAGCTGCTGGCGGAGGCGACCACGCTGGGCGAGAAGGGGGGCATCGCGCCCCAGGCGCTCGTGGATCTTCTGTCCAGGACCCTCTTCGGCTCCCCCATCGTGAAGGGTTACGGGGGCCGGATGGCGGCGGGAGAGTTCCGCCCGGCCGGCTTCGCCGTGCCGCTGGGGCTGAAGGACGTCGAGCTCGCGCTCGAGGCCGCGCGCGACCTGCGAGCCCCGCTGCCCGCCGCCGGGCTGGCGCGCGACCACCTGATCGGCGCGCTGGCCCACGGCCGCGCCGATTGGGACTGGGGCGCGCTGGCCACCGTCGTGCGCGAGGCGGCCGGGTTGCCGGCCGGCGGTTGAACCTCGATTGCCCGCGGGGCATGATCTCGCGATGATCGTGAAGCGGCTGGCGGACGATCGCGGGCACGAGGACCACGGCTGGCTCGACACCCGGCACACGTTCTCGTTCGCGGACTACCACGACCCCAAGCAGATGGGTTTTCGCTCGTTGCGGGTGATCAACGAGGACCGCGTGGCGCCCGGCCAGGGGTTCGGGACGCACGGCCACCGCGACATGGAGATCCTCTCGTACGTGCTCGAGGGGTCGCTGGCGCACCAGGACAGCATGGGAACGGGATCGGTGATCCGGCCGGGCGACGTCCAGCGGATGAGCGCCGGGACCGGCGTGCGCCACAGCGAGTTCAACGCCTCGGACATCGAGATCGTTCACTTCCTTCAGATCTGGATCGTGCCCGAACGTCCGGGACTGCCCCCGAGCTACGAGGAAAAGCACTTCTCGAACGCCGAGAAGCAGGGACGCCTCCGCCTCGTCGCCTCCCCGGACGCCGCGGACGGCAGCGTCACGATCCATGCGGACGCGCGCGTCTACGCGGGACGGTTCGGCCGGGACCAGGCGGCCAGCCTGCCCCTGGCGCAGGGGCGGCACGCCTGGGTGCACGTGGCCCGCGGCCGGGCCCGGGTCAACGGCCAGGACCTGGGGCCGGGCGACGCCGTCGCCTTGTCGCGCGAGCCGTCAGTCGACGTGCAGGGGCTCGAGGACGCCGAGTTCCTCGCGTTCGACCTGGCGTGAAGCTGATCGCTGCCCGCGGCTGCGTGCTGGTCGCGCTGACCCTGGCGTGCGCCGCGACGCAGGTGGACAACCTGAACGCGCGCAGCCCGGGCGATCGCTGCTTCGACACCTGTCCGGAGGGGATGACCTGCCGCGGAACGGAGCTCAGGAGCGGCGGGCACTGGAAACACCCGGGGTCGTGCGACCTTCAGCCGGGCCGTTGCGTGAGCGACGCGGACTGTCGCCGCTCCGAGCGCTGCTTTCGCCCCTCGGAGCAGACAGGCTTCTGCACGGCGGCGCCTCGACTGTAAATGCGCGCCGCCGCCACGCTCGCCATCTTTGCCGCCACGCTGATCGCGGTCCTGCGCCGTCCGCGCGGGTGGAACGAGGCCTGGTGGGCGGTGGGTGGCGCCGCTCTGATGTTGCTGCTCCGGCTGGTCCGCTGGCCCGAGGCGCTCGAGACGCTCGCGCGCGGCAAGGACGCGGTCCTGATGCTGATCGCGCTGCTCTGCTTCTCGGCCGTCATCGCGCGGAGCGGGTTCTTCGAGTGGGCGGCCATCGTCTCGGCGCGCGGCGCGCGCGGTGACGCAGGGGCGCTGTTCCGGAACACGTTCTTGCTCGGTGCCTTCGTCACGGCCGTGCTGTCGCTGGACACGACGGCCGTCATGCTGACGCCGGTCGTGATCGCCGGCGCGCGCCGGCTGCGGCTGCCCGTCACCCCCTACGTCTTGCTCTGCGCGATCGTCTCGAACTGCGCGTCGATGCTGATGCCGGTCAGCAACCTCACCAACCTGCTGTTCGTCAGCGCGTTCGGCCTGCGCTTCGCGCCTTTCGTCGCGCGGATGCTGCTGCCCCAGCTGGCGGTCCTGGCGGTGACCTACGGCCTCTTGCGCCGGTATTTCCGGGCCCAGCTGGCCCGGTCGTTCCCGGCGGACGAGCTCCCGGTCGCCGCGAGCGTGGTCGTCGACGCCCGGCTGTTCCGCGCCAGCTGCCTGATGCTGGGCGCCGTCAGCCTGGGGTACTTCGTCGGCCCGGCGCTGGGCGTTCCGGTCTACGTCGTCGCCTTCGCGGGCACCGGCGCGCTGGCGGGGTACGGCGCGCTGCGGGCCGGCCTCTCCTGGGGCTGGTTGCGCGACGTGCCGTTCGGGGCGGCGGCCCTGGCCGGCGGCCTGTTCGTCGTGATCCGGGGCGTCGAGAACCTGGGCCTGGCGCGCCTGCTGGTGCCGGCCGTCCAGCGCCTGGCCGTGCGTCCCTTGTGGTGGTCGTTGCCGGCGGTGGCGGGCGCGACCGGCGCGGCGTCCAACCTGGTCAACAACCTGCCGGCGACCCTGGCCGCCCGGTCGATCCTGGAGCAGGCCCAGGCGCCCCAGCCCATGATCCTGGCGGCGCTGGTGGGCGCCGACGTCGGCCCCAACATCGCGATCGTCGGGTCGCTGGCCACGGTCCTGGTGCTGACGGTCGCCCGGACCCGCGGCGAGACGGTTCGCGCGCGCGACCTGTTCCGGGTGGGGGTGCTCGTGACGCCGTTGGCGCTGGCCGCCGCGGCGCTGGCGCTGGCCGCGACCTATCTGCTCTGAAATTGCCGGCGCGCCTGGATCGTCGACCCTGGCGCGCTCGGCGGCGATGCTTATGGTGCCACCCGGGCCCGCCACCGCGCGGGTCGACTCATACCGTCACAGCACGATGGCTGACTCCTTCCGCGATGCGACAGCGGTCGTGGCCGAAGCCCCGCGACTGACCTCGCGGGGCGACGGGCAGGCCCATACGCTGGCGACGGGGCGCATGGAGGTGGGCGACCTGGTTGCGCAGGCGCCGCTGGCGATCGCGGTGCTGCGCGGCCCCGACCACGTCTACGAGCTGGCCAACGCCCCTTACCTCGAGCTGGTGGGACGCAGCGCCGGCCTGGTGGGCATCCCGATCCGCGCGGCCTTCCCGGACGTCGAGGGACAGGGCGTCATCGAGGCGTGTGACCGGGTCTTCCAGACCGGCGAGCCGTTCACCGTCCATGAGATGCCGGTGACCTTCCAGCGCAAGCACGGGGCCCCCGAGAAGCGCTGGTTCTCGTTCCACATCACGCCGATCCGCGAGGCCGGCCATGGTCGGGCCGATGGTCCCATTCTGGGCCTGATCTGGGTGGCGGCCGACATCACCGAGCAGATCCGCGCGCGGCGGTCGATCGAGTCGACGGCCAAGGCGCTGGCCCGCAGCGAGCGCCGGTTCCGGTCGCTGGTCGAGTCCACTTCCCGGATGGTCTGGACGACGACGCCGGACGGCGAGGGGTACGGCTGGCTGAGCGCCGTCCACCCCGACGACCGCGCCCGCGCCGAGGAGGCCTGGCGGCGCGCGGTGGCCGACCGCTCGTCCTATGAGGTCGAGTACCGGGTGCGGCGGGCCGACGGCAGCTACGCCCACACGGTCGCGCGCGCCACCCCGATCCTGTCCGACACCGGCGAGGTCGAGGAGTGGATCGGCTTCAACCTGGACATCAGCGACCGCGTACGCGCCGAGGAGTCCTCGCGCGACAGCGCGCGGCGGCTCCGTCTGGCCCTGGAAGCGGGACGGATGGGGACCTGGGAGTACGATCTGGTGACCGGCGGCGTGCAGTGGTCGCCGGCCGTCGAGCGGATGCACGGCGTTCCGGTCGGCAGCTTCCCTGGGACCTTCGAGGCCTACCAGGCCGACTTGCACCCGGAGGACCGTGACCGGGTGCTGGAGACGGTGCGGCGGAACGTCGAGCGCGGCGCCGAGCACCAGCTGCTCTACCGGATCGTTCGCCCGGACGGGGCGGTCCGCTGGCTGGAGGCGTTCGGCACCTTCGTCCACGACGCGACCGGGAAGCCCATCCGGTTGACCGGCGTCTGCAGCGACGTCACCGAGCGCGTCGAGTCCGAGGAGGCGCGCAGCGCCCTGCGGATCCAGCGCATGCTGCAGGGGATCGGCGACGCGATCGCGATCTACGACAGCGACTGGACGATCCTGTTCGTGAACCAGGCGGCGACGGCCGTGATGGGCCTGCGGCCGGCCGACGTGATCGGCAAGAACGTCTGGGAGCTGGCGCCCCAGGCGGCGGGGACGCGCATCCACCGGGAGCTGACCCGGGTGCTCGAGACCGGCCAGCCCGCCACCTTCGAGGAGCACCACGCCGCCCTGGGCCGCTGGTTCGAGATCCACGCCTATCCCGTCCCCGACGTCGGCATCGTCGTCTACTCGCGCGACGTCACCGCGCGGCGCAACGAGCAGGCCCTGCAGCAGCGGCTGGCGCGGTTCGGCGAGCTGCGCACCGAGGTCGCCGGCGCGCTGTCCCTGCAGCGCGACGTCCGCGGGATGCTGCAGGCCTGCTGCGAGGCGATCGTGGCCAAGCTGGGCGTGGCCTCCGCGACCGTCTGGCTGGTCGGCGAGGCGGGCGAGGCGCCGGCGCTCCAGGCCAGCGCCGGCCAGGCTCTCCCGCCCGGGCTGGCGCCGCTGATCGCGCTCATGGCCGCCGATCGCCGCCCCCACCTGACCAGCGACATGGCGGGCTATCCGCTGGTCGTCGCCGAGCGGGTGGTCGGCGTGATGGCGACCTTCGCCGGCGAGCCGCTGCCCGAGGACACGCGCGTCGCGCTGGCCAGCCTGGGCGACGCGATCGCCCAGGGCGTCGAGCGCCGCAAGGCGGAGCTGGCGCTGGAAGAACGCGCGCGCGACCTGTCGCGCTCGAACGCGGACCTCGAGCAGTTCGCCTATGTCGCCTCGCACGACCTGCAGGAGCCGCTGCGCATGGTGGCCAGCTATGTCCAGCTGCTCGAGCGCCGCTACAAGGACAAGCTGGACGACGCCGCGCGCGACTTCATCGGCTACGCGGTCGAGGGGGTCACGCGCATGCGGCGCCTCATCGAGGATCTGCTGGCCTACTCGCGGGTCGGGACGCGGGGGCAGCCGCCGGCGCCGGTGGACGTGGGGGCGGTGGTGGCCACCGCGCAGAAGAACCTGGAGCGGGCGATCGCGGAGTCGGGCGCGGAGATCACCCGGGACGATCTGCCGGAGGTCCTGGCCGACGAGGGGCAGCTGGTCCAGGTCTTCCAGAACCTGATCGGCAACGCCGTGAAGTTCCGGCGGGAGGAGCCGCCCCGGGTCCATGTCGGTGCGCGGCGCGAGGGAGGCGACTGGGTCTTCTCCGTCGGTGACAACGGGATCGGCATCGAGTCCGGGTACTTCGAGCGCATCTTCGTGATCTTCCAGCGGCTCAACCCGCGTGAGATCTACCCCGGGACCGGCATCGGCCTGGCGATCACCAAGAAGATCGTCGAGCGCCACGGCGGCCGCATCTGGGTCGAGTCGACCCCGGGCCAGGGATCGACGATCTGGTTCAAGATCCCGGCCACGGACCGGATCAGCAGGAGCCCCTCATGACCGACGCGCAGCCGATCGAGATCCTGCTGGTGGAGGACAACGCCGCCGACGTCCGCCTGACCGAGGAGGCGCTGAAGGAGGGCAAGGTCCGCAACAACCTGACGGTGGCCCGCGACGGCGAGGAGGCGCTGGAGATCCTCCGGCGCCCTGGGCAGCACGGCGGGGCGGCGCGGCCGGACCTGATCCTGCTGGACCTGAACCTGCCCCGCAAAGACGGGCGCGAGGTGCTGGCCACGCTGAAGGCCGATCCCTCGCTGAAGCACATCCCGGTCGTCGTCCTCACCACCTCCAGCGCGGAGGTCGACATCCTGAACAGCTACCAGCTGCACGCGAACTGCTACATCACCAAGCCGGTCGACCTGGAGCAGTTCGTCAGCGTCGTCAAGTCGATCGACGACTTCTGGCTGACGGTGGTCAAGCTGCCGCCCGAACGATGACTGAAGAGAAGACGCGCGTTCTGCTGGTCGAGGACAGCGCCGCGGACGCGCGCCTGCTGCAAGAGCTTCTGTCGGAGGTCCCCGGCCGCCCGTTCCAGGTGACCACGGCCGGGACGCTGCGCGACGCGATCGCGTCGGTCGCGGGCCATGACGTGGTGCTGCTGGATCTGTCCCTGCCGGACGCGCACGGCGTCGACACCGTCAGCCGGATGGCCGACGCGGCGGGGGGCGCGCCGATCATCGTGCTGACCGGCAACACCGATCACGACATGGCGCTGCGCGCGGTCTCGCTGGGCGCCGACGACTACCTGCTCAAGTCCGAGATCACGCCGTCGCTCATCAGGCGTTCGATCCTGTACGCGGTCGAGCGGCGCCGCGGGGTCGAGAGCGAGCGCAGCGCCCGGCAGGCCCGCTTCCTGGTCGACCTGTCGTCGGCCTTCGCCAGCGCGCTGGACGTCGACGACGTCATCCAGAGCGCGCTCAAGCTGGTGGCGCCGGCCGTCGCTGACTATTGCGGCGTCGACCTGACGGACGGAGCTCAGCGGTTGCGTCGGGCGGCCGTGCGCGCGCAGGGCTGGCGCGCGGCCGACGATGCCCTGGCCGCGTCGACGCCGACCGAGATCCTCCCGACCTTCCTGGCCATCCAGGGGCGGCAGACCCTCCGGCAGATCCTGGAGGTCGCCGACGTCCCGGCGTCGCTGGAGGAGGGCGACGTCGACCCGGCGGACCGCCAGGCGGTGCTGGCGCTGGGGCTGCAGCAGGCGGTGGTGTTCCCGTTGCTGGCCCGCGACCGCGTGGTCGGCGCGATGACGCTGGCCGTGCGGGCCGACCGGCCGCTGGATCGGGCGACCCGGGCGCTGGGCGCCGAGATCGCGCGCCGCACGGCACTGGCGCTGGACAACGCCATGCTCTACCGGGCGATGAAGCGCGCCCTGCGCGCGCGCGACGAGATGCTGGCCATCGTGTCGCACGATCTGCGCAACCCGCTGCTCATCTTCGGGCTGACGCTGCAATCGATCCGCCGGTCGATCGACGGCGGGCGCGCGATCTCGGCCGAGACGCTGGCCAAGGGGACGCGGGCCATCGCCCGGATGGAGCGGTTGATCAACGACCTGCTGGACGTGGCCCGGATCGACGCGGGGACCTTCGTCGTCGACAAGACGCCGACCGATCTGCCGGCGCTGCTGCGCGACGCGGTCGAGCAGCACAGCCCGCTGGCGTCGGAGAAGGCGATCCGCCTGCACGTCGTCGCGCCGACCGGTCTCGAGATCGAGGTCGACCGCCACCGGTTCATGCAGGTGATGGCCAACCTGGTCGGCAACGCCATCAAGTTCACGCCCGAAGGGGGCGCCGTCACGGTCAGCTGCGCGCGGGGCGACTTCGCCGCCCGGGTGGTGGTGGCGGACTCGGGCCCGGGCATCCCGGCCGACAGCCTGCCTCACGTCTTCGATCGCTTCTATCAGAGCGACGCCCGCAGCGGCGGGGCCGGGCTGGGCCTGACGATCGCCAAGGGGATCGTCGTCGCCCACGGCGGCAACATCGGGGTCGACAGCCAGCCCGGGCAGGGGGCGCGGTTCTGGTTCGACCTGCCCGCCCGCCCGCCGGCGGTGGAAGCCGCGGCCGTCCTCTAACGGCCGCGGGCTCGCATCGCTCTTCGCGGGCTACACGCCGCCAGCGCCGCCGGAGCCAGCCGCGCCGCCGCTGCCGGCCGCGCCGCCGCTGCCCGCCGCCCCGGAGCCGGCCGCGCCGCCGCTGCCCGCTGCGCCGGAGCCGGCCGCGCCGCCGCTGCCGGCCGCGCCGGAGCCAGCCGCGCCGCCGGAGCCGGCCGCGCCGCCTGCGCCGCCGGCCGCCGTGCCGCCGCCGCCCGCGTGCCCGCCGGCGCCACCGCTGCCCGCGCTGCCCCCGGCCTCACCGCCGTGCCCGCCGCTGCCGCCGGTGTGGCCGCCGATCCCGCCTGTACCGACGGAGCCGCCGCTGCCCCCGGTTCCGGTCGTGTTTGACGAGCTCGAGCAGGCAACCGCGCCCCCCAAGACCGCCGCGAAGAGAATCGAACGAGCTCGAATCGTCATGGTCGTGTGTCCTCCCGTGCGGGGGTCCAACATGGGGACAGCTCCACCGTGGGGAAGGGGGGGAGCGCAATGTAATCCCGAGCAACGAATTCTGAGATTTCCGCCTGCGCGATTACCGGTTATCCGTAGGGGCCAGCTCGATGAGCGGGATGTCCTCGCGCCGCTTCGGCCCCAGGCGAAGTCCGATCGGGGGTCCGAACAGCGGCGCCTCGACCGGCGAGGCACGTGGGCTGAGCCAGTCGGCGATGACCGGCCGCAGGCGGCGCGGCTCCAGGCGGCCGTCGCCGATCTCGCGGCCGCGGACCGACGGCAGGACCACCTGGTTGGCGCGGGCCGCGATCTCCAGCAGGAAGGCCAGCGGGTTGTACGAATAGATGGTCTGGTTGGCGGGCAGCCCGGTCGCCGCCGACAGCGCGTCGGTCCAGAAGACATAGGGGGCGATGGCGATGCTGTACAGCCGCCGGCGATCGGCGTCGTCCAGTCCGGCCAGCTCGCGCAGCTTGATGAACTCGGCCTCGGTGTTCCGATCGCCCCACTCGTGGCGGTGGCGGATGGCGGCGCGCCGGAACGCCTGGCGGCGATCGAGACTGCCGGTCTTGAAGAACCGGGCCACCTCGTCGGCGTCCAGCGACTGATCCCCGTTGCCGTCGATGGGCGTGACCAGGTCGGCGCGCCGGACCACCGCGCCGTCGTCGGTCGCGTTGACGTAGTGGAACGCCTTGCCGAGATCGCCGGGGAGCTTGTCGGTCGTGAAGATCTCGAAGTGGACCTCCGGCCCCTCCTCGGGCCCGCGACTGACGGTTCCCACGTAGCCGACCAGGTCGCCCGCCTCCACGCGCTGATCGAGCAGCACCGTCTTGCCCGCGTCGAAGTCGGCGGCCGCGTCGGGCGACGACTGCGCCAGGGCCTGCAGCCAGGGGAGGGTGCTCGCCTCGGCGGACGACGAAGGCGGCAGGTCCAGGTGCGCGAGCAGCGAATAGAAGACGACCCGCTGGTCGCCGACGTCCAGGTCGTGTCGCGCCAGCACGAACGAGGTCGACGACACGCCGGCCGCGCCGCGCCGC
>Ga0335083_10001991_pt1 | contig 27535 bp, 23 predicted proteins | sample Lox_Sample_42_FD_206716 | JGI IMG/M metagenome (GOLD analysis project Ga0335083, IMG submission 206716) | Soil microbial communities from Loxahatchee National Wildlife Refuge, Florida, United States - Lox_Sample_4.2 | ecosystem: Environmental > Terrestrial > Soil > Wetlands | place: USA...
TGCTCCAGCGCCGCCGCCAGCTCGGCCGGACGCGTGAACATCGACTCGTGACTCCCCGGCACCTCCACCGGCGCGACCTTGATCCGCTCGGCGAACCGGTTCCAGCCGTACTCACCCGGCGGCAGCGCCACGTCCTCGGTGGACAGCACGTAGTGCAGCGGCAGCCCCAGGCTCCGGTACGCCTCGTCGTCCAGCGCGTCGGTAAAGGTCCGGTACGGCTGCGGCCGCAGCACCGAGTGCACCATCGCGGCCTCCGCAGGCGAGGCGTCCCCCATGAACGCCCCCTGGAACACCTCCACCGGCAGCGCGACGGTGTTGTCAGACGACGCCGCGGCCGTCGAAGCGAACAGCTCCTGGTAGGCCGGCGGGATCTCGTCGTACAGCGGCTTGCCCAGCTCGGGAACGAACGCGCTCCAGAACACCAGCCGCTTCAGCCGCGACGCCAGCCGCGGCGCCGCGCCCGCGATCACGTAGCCGCCCCAGCTGTGCCCGACCAGCGTGACGTCGACCGCGAAGGACGCCTCGACCTGGCTGACCAGGCTGTCCACGCAGCCGGCCAGGGTCACGCCCCGCGGGTCGTCGTCGATGGCGAGCCCGGGGGAGGTCGGCGCCCACACCCGGTGCCCGGCCTCCCGCAGGCGGCGAGCGACCGGCTGCCAGGCCCATCCGCCGTGCCACGCGCCGTGCACCAGCACGAAGTTCTCTCCCATCAGAGCCTCCTCAACGAGAATCCAGAGCTCATCAACCGTCCAGAATGGTCCGGACAAATGCGCTGGCCGCGCCGTGCAGGGCATCGTGAGCCGTGAGGAACAGCGTATGGGCACGTCGGCCCTGCCATCCCTCCGGGAGCAGCGCCGATGGCAGGTCAGGGTCGCGGAACGGCAGCGCCCGGTACGAGGCGACCAGCTCCACCTGCCGCCGCAGCGCCTCCGGGCCGGGCACCTCCGCCAGCGCAGCCGCGTCCGGCAGCTGGGAATACTCGCTGATCAGCTCGGTGTAGTCGCGGGCCAGGCCGTCCAGATCCCAGCAGCGGAACGCCATCTCGCGATCCGCCGCCCGGCTCAGCGCCCGGCTCTCCAGCAGGTCCGTCCGGGTGGCGGACAGCCCGGCCAGCGCCTCACGCACCTCCCCGAGCCGCGGGTGCGGGCTGACCCAGGTGGCGGCGGCCAGCGGGCCGAACCCGTGCCAGGCGAGCGCCCGGCGGACCCGGTCCCGCTCCGCCCGGCTCTCCTCGGGCACCGCGTAGATGACCATCCGCCAGATGCCGTCCCAGTTGTCGCGGCCGCGCTCGAAGATCCGGGCCCGCCCCTCGTCCAGCAGCTTGATGCTCCGGGCGGTCAGGGCGTAGCTGGTCTGCCGCCCGTCGCGGCAGGTGGTGAACCAGCCCTCCCGGCGCATCCGGGAGAGCACCACCCGGCTCGTGCTCTCGCCCACCCCGAACAGCTCGAGCAGCTGGTTCAGTGCCCGCATCGGCACGACGCCGCGTTCGGCGTAGCGCAGGTGATCCCCGAACAGATCCCACACGATGGCCCTGGGCTTCATCGGAGACCAGGGCTTGCCAAGATCAGCATGAGCGTTATTGTGTGTCATAGATTTTACGCCCGTCAATACGTTGTAACACGTAGGAGCTCAGGTGCGGATCGCGGTCCTCGGCGGCGGCCCCGGCGGGCTGCTGGCCGCGCTACTGGTCAAGCGGGGCGACCCCGGCCGCGAGGTCACGGTGTTCGAGCGTAACCAGGCGGGCGACACGTTCGGCTTCGGCGTGGTGTTCTCCGATGCCACCCTGGACGGCATCGACGCCGCCGACCCGGTGCTGCGGCGCGCGCTGACCGAGCACGGCGTGCACTGGGACCCTATCCAGGTCCGGCTCAAAGGGGAACGGTGGCGCTTCGGCGGCAACGGCATGGCCGCGGTGGCCCGCCGCCGGCTGCTGAGCCTGCTCGCCGACAGCGCCGCCGAGGCGGGCGTGGACCTGCGGTTCGCAACCCCCACCGCCCTCGGGGACCTGCTGACCGCCGATTACGACCTCGTCATCGCGGCCGACGGCGCCAACTCGCTGACCCGGTCCCGGTACGCGGAGGTGTTCGGGCCGAGCGTGGTCACCGCGACGGCGAAGTTCATCTGGTTCGGTACCACCTACCCCTTCGACGGGCTGACGTTCGTGCACGAGCAGGGCCCGCACGGGGTGTTCGCGGTGCACGGTTACCCCATCGGGGACGGCGTCTCCACCTTCATCGTCGAGACCGACGAACCGTCCTGGCGCGCCGCCGGCCTGGACGCCTTCGACGTCAGCCAGCCGCCGGGCCCCAGCGACGAGGTCAGCCGCGCCTACCTCGAGAAGCTCTTCGCCGCCCAGATCGACGGCTGCCCGCTGCTGGTCAACAACTCCCGCTGGGGCAACTTCCGCACCTGGCGCACGCAGCGCTGGCGCCACCGGATCGGCCGGACCGCCCTCGCCCTGCTCGGCGACGCCGCGCACACCGCGCACTTCTCCGTCGGCTCCGGCACCAAGATGGCCATGGAAGACGCGATCGCCCTGGCCGCCGCGCTCGAAGGGGACCGTACGGACCCTGACACGCTCGATGAGGCCCTCGCCATTTATGAGAACGAACGGGGTGGGCCCATCGCCCGGATCCAGGACGCCGCCCGTCCTTCGCTGTCGTGGTGGGAGCACTTCGGCCGGTCCTACCGGCACTTGCCCCCGTGGCAGTTCGCCTTCCACTTCTTCAGCCGCTCGCTGCCCGAGTCCAAGCTGCGCCAGCGCGACCCGGCGTTCACCGACGCGGTGCACGCCGCCTGGCGCGCCGCCCACGGCGGGACCGAGGTCCTGGCAACGCCCCTCACCATCGCCGGCGCGAGCCACTCCCGCCGGCTCGTTCCCGTCGCCACCACCACGCTTCCCAGCACCACCCTGCGCATCACCGCTCCCGACACCGAAGACGGCCTTGACCGGGCCGAGGCGACGGTGGCCCGCGGGCTCGCGGCCGGTGCCTGCCTGGTCGCGGTCGAGGGCGGCACCGCCCTGACCCGCCGCCTGCTCTGCGAGGCCGCCCGGCTGGACCACGGCGCCGTGACCATGCTGATCGAGGACGCAGCCGAGGACAGCGCTCTTGAAGACCGGGCCCGCACCGCCATCCTGTCCGGCCGCGCCGACCTGGTGGGAGTACCCGCATGAGCCGCCGGATCACGCCGATCGCCGAGGGCACGGTTCCCTGGCCGCCCGACCTGGCCCGCGCCTACCGGCAGGCCGGCTGGTGGCGCGGCGAGAGCCTCGGCGCCCAGGTCGCCGCGGTGGCCGATGCCCGGCCGGACGCCACCGCGCTTGTCGACGGCACCACCATGATCAGCTACCGGTCGCTGCTGGCCCGGGCCGACGCGCTGGCCAGCCGGCTCACCGACGACCTCGGCCTGGAACGCGGTGACCGGATCGTGGTCCAGTTGCCGAACGGCTGGCCGTTCGCCGTGCTCACCCTGGGCTGCCTGCGGGCCGGGATCGTCCCGGTCATGGCGCTGCCCGCGCACCGCCAGCACGAACTGGCCTACCTGTGCCAGCACAGCGAGGCCCGCGCCCTGGCGGTGCCCGGCGTGCTGCGCGGCTTCGACCACCAGGAGATGGCCGCCCAGCTGCGGGATTCCTCCGACACCCTGGAGCACATCCTGGTCGACGGCCCCCAGGTGGATCCGCGGCACCACGACCTCGCCACCCTCTGCGCCGCCCCCGCCAGCACCACTCCCAGCACCCCCGCCAGTACCACTCCCAGCACCCCCGCCAGCACCACTCCCAGCACCCCCGCCAGCACCACCTCTCTCGGTACGGTACCGTTCAGTACCGAGCAATACGCGACCGTCGATCGCGCACGCTGGGACGCCACCCCGCCCGCCCCCTCGGACGTCGCGGTGTTCCTGCTGTCCGGCGGCACCACCGGGCTGCCGAAGCTGATCGCCCGCACCCACGACGACTACTCCTACAACGCCCGCGCCTCCGCGCAGCTGTGCCGGCTGGACGAACGCACCGTCTACCTCGTCACCCTGCCCGCTTCCCACAACTTCCCGCTGGCCTGCCCCGGCCTGCTCGGCACCTGGCTGTCCGGCGGCCGGGTGGTCATGCTCGCGTCGCCGGACCCGGCCGCCGCGTTCGCCGCCATCGAGGCCGAAGGCGTCACGATCACCGCCGCCGTCCCCGCGGTCGCCCAGCGCTGGCTGGCCTACGCCGCCGGGCACTCGGCCGGCTATTTCCACGGGTCCGGTCCCGGTAGCGCCGCCCAGCTGCGCACGCTCGGGGTGCTCCAGGTGGGCGGCGCCCGGCTGGCCGACGAACACGCCCGGCGGGTCCGCCCGGTCCTCGGCGCGACCCTCCAGCAGGTGTTCGGCATGGCCGAGGGCCTGCTGAACTACACCAGGCTCGACGACCCCGACGAGGTGATCTGCGGCACCCAGGGCCGGCCGCTGAGCCCGGGCGACGAGGTCAGGATCGTCGACGCCGGCGGCCGCGACCTTCCCGACGGCGAGCCCGGCGCGCTGCTCACCCGCGGCCCCTACACCCCTCGCGGCTACTACCGGGCGCCGGAGCAGAACGCCCGCGCGTTCACCCCAGAAGGCTGGTACGCCAGCGGCGACGTAGTGCGCCGCCGCCCCGACGGCAACCTGGTCGTCGAGGGCCGGGACAAGGACATGATCAACCGCGGCGGCGAGAAGATCTCGGCCGAGGAAGTGGAGAACCTGCTCTACCGGCTGCCGGGGATCGCCCAGGTCGCCGCGGTGGCCGCGCCCGACCCCGACCTCGGCGAGCGCGTCTGCGTGTTCGTCGTCCCGGAACCTGGCGCCGCCGTCACCCTGCCCGTCCTCCGGGACAGCCTGGCCGCCGCCGGCGTGGCCAGGTTCAAGTGGCCGGAGCGCCTGGAGATCCTGGCCGCCCTCCCCGTCACCAAAATCGGCAAGCTGGACAAGAAAGCCCTCCGCGACCTGCTCGCGTTAGCGCTGGTCGCCGAAGGTGACGTTCTGCACCCCGGCCGCCTGGACGGCCTGCTGCGACTGGTCGTGGGCGGTCGCGTGCTGCTCGATCCGGCCGATGTTCAGCGTCGGCTGGGCCTGGACCTCGGTGATCAGGGCGCGCAGCGGTTCCGCGGCGGCCGGATCCTCCTCGAGCAGGTCCTCGAAGCGAGCCCGCCAGGCAATCGCCTGCTCGGCCCCGGCCCGTTCCCTGTCCGGCCCGGACAACGGCTCTAGTTGGGTCTTCGATCGCTCCAGGCGTTCTTCCTGTGCCTTTGCCTGCTCCGGGTCACCGCGGCCGAGCAGCCGGGCGAACCGCGACCGCACCGTCTCCCACCCGTCGGTCACCATGGCCGTCACCAGCGCGGTGCCGCCCGTCGCGGCCAGCGCGCTCAGCGCTTCGCTCAGCATCTGGGCCCTCCCCAGCAGATAGCGCCAGCGTCGATGTCCATCAGTATCTACCACCTGGTCGCGATTCGCGTTACGATCCGGTCGCGAGCAGCGCCAAGGCGAATAGGCAGTTCGTTATGAACGCTCGGGGGAAAGCCGCGGCCGGACTGACCGGCGAGCTGACGGCCCTGCTTCACGACCTGGGCACGGTGCCGCCGGACGCGGGAATGGAGCGCGGCCGGGCGCTCGTGCGGACGCTGGGCCAGCCAGCGGAGATGCTGTCCCTCATCGGCAGTGTCCTGGCCGATCCGCCGCTGCTGCGAAAAATCGCGAGCCGGTCTTATCCGCACGTCAACAACTTCGACAAGATCGTCTTGATCGGCGCCGAGCACCCCGACGCCTATCGGCTGACCGTGCATCTGTGGCGGCCGCCGTATCCCCTCGGCGGGCGCGGCGAGGAAATGATCCACGGGCACCGCTTCAGCTTCTGGTCCGCTGTCGTCACCGGTACCTTGTCCTCCGAAATGTTCGAGGAGAGCGAGCGGGGGCGGCCCCTGCGCAAGTACCGGTACCTTCCCGAGGCGAACCGGGCGGCGGAGTTCGAGGATTTCTACCAGTACGAGGCGAGCGTGAGCCTGGCCCGCATCGGCACCAGCGAAAAGCGCGCGGGGGAGTCCTACTACCTCGACGCGTCCGCGATTCACCGGGTCATCCTGCCGCACCGCGCCACGACGTGTTCGCTCGTGCTGCGCGGTCCCCGCCTGTCCGCGCATTCGTGCGTCTACAGCAGCGATTATCCAAGGCGCAGCCTCTACCTGAGGAACCGGATGTTCTCGCCGTCCGAACTAGCAGCAAGGCTGCGTCACCTCGTGTCCGCGCTCACCACTGGCTGACGTGCAGGCTCCTGGCCGCTCGCTGGTATTTGATCAGGCTGGTCTGGCTGACCCCGAACCGTTCGCACAGCGAGTCCGCCAGCTTGTCCATCAGCTGGCGCACGCGCGGGTCCCCGGCCGTCGCCGGGTCGATCCGGGGGTAGACGGACAGCTCCGCCTCGCCGAGCCAGCTGCGCTCCCGCTTCGCCGCGGGTAGCCGCAGGCTGGTGACCTCGAAGCGGTCGATGCTGCAGCGGAGCGCGTCCCGGCCGTCGAGCCAGGCGAAGTACGTGTACCGGTGGTCGTCGAGACGGATGGCGGGTTCCAGCGATCCCGGGTCGATGCCGTACTCCGCCCGCAGCATCGCGCCGGGCTGCTCGATGTCGGTGCGGACCAGCAGCTTCCTGACGATCGCGACCGCCTCCGCGGAGTCCGGTGCCCGCTGCATGACCGCCTTGTCGTGACCGTCGAACACGTAACGCTGGTCGCGCCGGATGTGCTGGCTGTCGGCGGGCGCCTTGAAGGTGCAGTAGGCGTGCCCGAACCGGTTGCACGTCGCCCGCAGCAGCGCCCCCGTCGGCAGGATCCGGAAATCCGGGGTGTCGTAGTAAATGGCGGTGTGCAGCGACGGCGAAACGCGCGCATCCGGTTTCTCCGCGATCTCGGCGCCGGGAACCATCGACCCCACGGACCCGATCATGTCGTCCAGCCAGGCGTAATAGTCGTCGTTGGAGACGGTGTCCATCTCGATCTTGACACCCAGCTGGTTGGAGAAGATCAGGTCCCCGGTCTTGGAGTAGAACGGATCGTGGTTCTGCGACGTAGTCACCGTCCCGTCTGTCCGCGCGGCAACTGAAACATAGCCCCACGTTGAGCACGGGTGCAATCGGGCCACCGCCCGGTTCCGGGGGATACTGATCCTTTCAGTGCTTGAGCCGGAGGGGCTGCGGTGACGGAGTCGGCGGGTAACGACCGGGATCCGCCGGCTGGGCTCACGCAGGAGGCGAGCGCCTCCGGCGGCGCCCAGCAGGCCGCGCTGGGATCCGGTGTCCAGAACGTCTACTTCGGTGGCCGGAAGCAGCCAGCCGAGCCGCCGGTGTCGATCGCGCCACCCTACGGGCAGCGCACCGCCGACCGGCCGATGCGCGGCCGGGACGAGCTGCTGGCCGACCTGGCCGGAGCGGGCCAGCTCCGCGTCCTGGTCGTGCACGGGCTGGGCGGATGCGGGAAGACCCGGCTGGCGGTCGAGGTCGCCTACCAGGCCCAGCTGCGCGGCGCGGAGGTGTGGTGGATCTCCGCGGTCGAACCCAGCGGACTGTTCGCGGGCATGCGCGCCCTCGGGCGCCGCCTCGGGGCCACCGAGGCGGAACTCGACCACGGCGACGCCGCCGACGTCATCTGGCGGCACCTCGCCGAACGGTCGGATCCCTGGCTGCTGGTGATCGACAACGCCGACGACCCCCGCTTCCTGGCCGGGGCCGGGACGTCGGTCAGCGACGGCCGCGGCTGGCTGCGCCCGGTCGCTTCGGGTACCGGCACGGTCCTGGTGACCAGCCGGGACGGCAGCGAAGCGAGCTGGGGACCCTGGTGCCGCCGGTACCGGCTGACCAGCCTGCCCGCCGACGAGGCCGCGCTCATCCTCGCCGACCACGCCAAGCACCGGCCGGGGCTGGGCACCGCCGCCGACGCTCGCCTGCTGGCCGAACGCCTGGGCGGGCTGCCGCTGGCCCTGAAGATCGCCGGATCGTACCTGGCCGAGTCGGTGACCGTGCCGGCCGCCTTCGCCGACGCCGGCCTGATCCGGACCTACCGGCAGTATTTCGACGTGCTCGAACGAGGTCACCTCGGTGTGACGCCGCCGCCGCTGGGCAGTGAGCTCACCCCCGACCAGACCCTCGGCCTGATCGGCTCCACCTGGGACCTGTCGCTCGACCTGCTCGACGCCCGTCAGCTCCCAGCAGCCCGCCTGCTGCTGCGCCTGATGGCGACCTTCGCCGACGCGCCGCTGCCGTACGAGCTGCTGCTGCACGTGCCGACGATGGCCGCGTCGCCGCTCTTCCCGGCCGTCACCGGGGCCCGGCTGTGGCGCGCGCTCCAGGCGCTGGACGGGTTCGGCCTCATCGACCTGGACGACGGGACCGGCGCCGCCGCCGACAACGCGGCCCCGGTGGTGCGGCTGCACCCGCTGGTCCGCGACACCAGCTCCCCGCGCCCGGACCTGCTCGGCGGTGAGCGCGCGGCCTACCTGGACCTGGCCGCTCAGCTCCTGCAGTACGCGGCGCACCAGGGCATCGGCGAACCAGAAGACCCGCTGATGTGGCCGACGTGGCAGCTGCTGACCCCGCACGCGCTGGAGGTCTTCACGATCGTCGAGGCCGAGCCGGGCTGCCCGCGCGAGGCCCGGCTGGCCGCGGCGTACGCCGCCGAGATGGGTGCCCGTTACCGGGCCGAGCAGCGACTGCACGCCGAGGCCGAGGCGGTCCTGCGCCGGGTGGCCGCGGTCCAGGCCGGCGACCTGGGGGCCGATCACCCGCACACGCTGAGCACGCGGCACGGCATCGCCCGGCGGATGGTCCAGCGCCGGGACTTCCATCAGGCCCAGGCCGAGTTCGGCGAGGTGCTGGCGGCCCGGCTGCGGGTCTTCGGCCCGCAGCATCCGGAGACGCTCAGCGCCCGGCACAGCATCGCGCGGACGATGGCGGCCCTCGAGGACTACGCCGGGGCGCAGGCCGAGTTCCGCGCGGTCCTGGCCGCCCGGCTGGAGATGCTCGGTCCCGACCACCCGCGCACGCTGGGGACGCGGCACGAGATCGCCCGGACGATGGCGGCGCTCGGGGACGACGCCGGGGCGCAGGCCGAGTTCCAGGCCATCCTGGCCGCTCAGCTGCGCGTACTCGGTCCCGACCACCTGCACACGCTGGGGACGCGGCACGAGATCGCGCGGACGATGGCGGCGCTGGGAGACGACGCCGGGGCGCAGGCCGAGTTCCGCGCGGTCCTGGCCGTCCGGCAGGAGATGCTCGGTCCCGAGCACCCCCGGACGCTCGCGACCAGGTACGAGATCGCGCGGACGATGGCGGCGCTCGGGGACGACGCCGGGGCGCAGGCCGAGTTCCGTGCCGTCCTGGCCGCCCAGCAGCAGGTGCTCGGCTCCGGCCACCCGGACACCGTGATCACCAGCCAGTGCGTGGACCCGTCCTGACGCCGGCCCGGCGGGCTACCTCGCCGAGGGCGTCGGCCAGGGTGGCGAGCTGGCCGGGGGTCAGCACGTCGATGAGGAGTTCGCGGACCAGGGTGACGTGGCCGGGGGCGGCCCGCTCGAGCAGGCGCCGGCCGGCCGAGGTGAGGACGGCGAGGACGCCGCGGACGTCGGCGGGGCAGGACCGGCGGTCCACCAGGCCCGCCTTCTCCAGCTGCGTGACCTGGTAGGTCAGCCCGCTCTTGGAGGTCAGCAGGGTGTCGGCGAGCTCGGTCATGCGCAGCTCGCCGTCCGGGGCGCCGGCCAGCCGGACCAGGATCTCGTACTGCGGGTGGGACAGCCCGACGGCCTCCTTGAGCTGGGCGTCGACGAGCCGGTCGATCAGCGCCCCGGCCGCCAGGAAGCTATGCCAGGCCCGCATCTCGTCCTCGTCCAGCCACTTCACCGCACCCATGACCACCGATCCTACCGAGAAGTTGTACAAATTTGAACCAACGTGCTACCGTCCTCAGGTAGTTATTCAAATTTGAACTACGCTGGAGATGGCCGTGACCCCGATGCCCGCGCTCTACCTCATCGACGGCTTCTGGCTCGGCCTGGCCCGCCGGTCAGTGCAATTCGGGTAACGGGGCAATTCGGGTAACGGAACCGCGGTAAGGGCCCCGGCATTTAAGGACCGTGGCCAAGCTCGCGATGTTCGCCCTGGCGGTCCGGACGCCGGACCTGCGCAAGAAGCTCCTGTTCACCCTCGGCATCATCGTGGTGTACCGGTTCGGGGCGACGCTGCCCGCCCCGGGCATCTCGACCGCCAACGTGCGGTACTGCTCCGGCCTGGCGGCGAAAAGCCAGAGCACCGCGGCGAACTTCTACGCCATGCTCAACCTGTTCAGCGGCGGCTCGGTGCTGCACATCACGGTGTTCGCGCTGAGCATCATGCCCTACATCACCTCCAGCATCATCCTCCAGCTGCTCACCGAGGTCATCCCGCGGCTGCGCACCCTGAAGGACGAGGGCCAGGCCGGCCAGGCCAAGATCACCCAGTACACCCGGTACCTCACCGTGGGGCTCGCCATCCTGATCGCGACCACCTACGTGGCGGCGGCCCGCTCGGGCAGCCTGTTCTCCGGCTCCACCTGCTCGGCGACGAACCACCCGGTCATCCCGCACCCGACCCCCCTCACCCTCGGCACCATGCTGATCACGATGGTCGCGGGCACCGCCGTGATCATGTGGATGGGCGAGCTGATCACCGACCGCGGCATCGGCAACGGCATGTCGGTGATGATCTTCACCAGCGTGGTGGCCGGGATCTTCGGCGGGGTCGAGCAGGTCTACCTGACCAAGGGCATCCCGATGACGCTGACGCTGATCGTCGTGGTGATCGCCCTGGTGGCCTGCGTGGTCTTCATCGAGCAGGCCCAGCGGCGCGTCCCGGTGCAGTACGCCAAGCGGATCACCGGGCGCCGGGTCTACGGCGGGGCGACCACGTACATCCCGCTGAAGGTCAACCAGGCCGGCGTGGTCCCGGTCATCTTCGCCTCCTCGCTGCTCTTCCTCCCGCAGACCGCCGCGTCGTTCCTGGGAAACACGGACCAGGGCTGGGTGGCCTGGGTGGACCGCTACCTCGTCCCCGGCACCGGCGCCTTCCCGCTCTACTACATCCTCTACTTCCTGCTGATCCTGGGCTTCACCTGGTTCTACGTGTCGATCACGTTCAACCCCACCGAGGTCGCCGGCAACATGCAGAAGTACGGCGGCTTCGTGCCCGGGCTGCGGCCAGGCCCGGCCACCGCCGGCTACCTGAGCTACGTGCTCAGCCGGCTGACCGCGGCAGGCTCGGTCTACCTGGCGGTGATCGCGCTGCTCCCGCTGATCGCGCTGAGCGGGATGGGCCTCGGCAGCCAGATCGCGTTCAGCGGGACCAGCCTGCTGATCGTGGTCGGCGTCGGCCTGGACACGGTCAAGGCGATCGAGAGCCAGTTGCACCAGCACAGCTACAAGGGCTTCATGCGGCCGGCCGCGAACCCGTCCGCGCCCACGGCGGGGTCGCCGCGAAAAATTCTTGAATCCGCTGGAACCTCGCGGGTCCCCGCGGCATTGAACGATGCGTGAGACGGGCGCGAGGTGCCGACCGCGAGGCGGAGTTCACCGAATTCGTCACGGGGGCGTCGGCGATGCTGCTGCGGGCGGCCCTCGTGCTGCTCAGCTCGCGGGAGGAGGCCGAGGACGCGCTCCAGCTCACGCTGCTGCGGACGTTCAGGCGCTGGGACCGGGCCCGGGAGGCGCCCGAGGCCTACAGCCGGACGGTCCTGGTCAACGTCTGCCGGGAGCGCTGGCGGCACGCCAAACGACATCCGGAGACGCCCAGCCTCATCGAGGACGCCGGCCCGAATGCGGTCGTCGCGTCGTTCGCCGAGGCGGCCGACCGCCGCCACGTGCTCGTCCGCATGCTGCGCCGGCTCCCCGACGTCCAGCGCGAGGTGCTGGTGTTCCGCTACCTCCTCGACGCCTCGGTGGCCGATACCGCCGCGGCCCTCGGCATCGCCGAGGGCACCGTGAAGTCCGCGGCCAGCCGGGGGCTCGACCAGCTGCGGATGCTGCTGTCCGCCGAATACGAAGACAAGAGGGTGCGCCGTGTCCATCCACGCTGACGACGAATTCAACCTCAAGCTCGCGCTGATGAGCGAGCTGGACGACATGGTGTCACAGCCGGGGGACGAGCTGGCCGGCCTGGTCATCGCGCGCCACCGCAAGGTCCGCCGGCTCCGCTTCGCGGGCGTCTGCGGCCTGTTCGTGGTCTTCGCCGGCATCGGCGTCCCCATCGGCATCGCGAGCACCTCGGGCGGCACTCCCGCCAAGACCGCCCCCGCCAAGACAACCCTGCGGCTCGGCGAGTACACGCTGACGCTGCCCGGCGAGTACCACCTCAGCGACGTCGGCTCGGCCCCTTGCGCCGCGGTTCCCCAGCCCGCTCACCCCGAAGCCGAGGCCGAGGCCGCCGCCGTCACCTCCGGCGTCTGCATCGTGATGTTCCTCGCCCCGTCCGGCTACACCCCGCCCAAGGGGTCCACCGCCATCGTCAACGATCACCTGGTGGTCGGCGCGACCGGCCTGTCCCGCACCGAGCTGGGCTCGCTGGTCTCCTCCGGCCTGCGGCCAGCCGCCTGAGGCCGTGAGCTAATGTCGAAAACGTGGCGGAAAACCGTCTAGCCTCGATCCACGTCTACCCGATGAAGGCGGCCAGGGCCGTGGACCTGGCCGAATCGGTGGTCGAGCCGTGGGGCCTGGCCGGCGACCGCCGCTGGATGCTGGCCGACGAGGCTGGCCGCTTCGTCAGCCAGCGGGAAGAGCCCGCCCTGACCCGCGTTTCAGTCATTTACGGAACGAACGACGACGGTGTCACCATCTCCTCCCACGGCTCGCCCCGCTGCGAAGTCGCCGTGCCCCGCGATGCGGAGCTGGTGAAGGTGAGCGTGTGGGGCACCTCGTTCGTTGCCATGGGAGCGGGACCGGCGGCGGACCGGTGGTTCTCCGCCTACCTCGGCCGTCCCGTTCGCCTGGTCTATATGGACGACCCGGCCCGTCGGCCGGTCGATCCTGATTACGGGCGGCCGGGGGAGACGGTCAGCTTCGCGGACGGGTTCCCGCTGCTGCTGACCAGCGCCGGCTCGCTCGGCCAGCTCGGCGACTGGCTGGCCGGCGAGGGGGAGCAGCCGGTCCCGATGACCAGGTTCCGGCCCAACGTGGTGGTGGCCGGGGCGCCGCCGTGGGCCGAGGACCGCTGGCGCCGGATCCGCATCGGCGCGGTCCCGTTCCGCGTGGTCAAGCCGTGCGGGCGCTGCGTCGTCACCACCACCGACCAGGACACCGGCGAACGCGGCCAGCAGCCGCTCAAGATGCTGGCCAAGCGCCGCCGGTTCGGGCCCGAGCTGGTGTTCGGGCAGAACCTGATCCCGGACGCCCCGGGTGTGATCAGGGTCGGGGATCCCGTGGAGATCCTGGCCTAGCAGCCGCATTCCCGCCGCCCTCGGGGCCCCGTCCGCCTGCCCGCACCGTTCAAGATCGTTAGCTGCCGCCACTCCCGCCCCGGCTATTCCCCGTGCCCTTGCGTTTGGCACATGCAATTGGCTAGTGCGGAATGCGGTTGGCACATGCAATCAGCCGTTGCTAGATTATCTAGGCTCGTGCCGACGGCACATGCCTTAATTCCTGTGAATGAAAACGGCATCCCGGTCACCGGAAAGCTATCAGCCGGCCGCGCGGGCCGTCAGGAAGCAAGGGGGCAGAGCCATAATAGTGCCTGCGCCGCCAAGATACGGCGATAGGTTACGCGGAGCCTTCTGAGTGGCTCGGTTCCTGACGAGTCCGCTACGGTCGAGGGCTCCGCGTTTTACCTGTGGTCGCTACACGTACAAACATGACGGGCGGGCTGGCCGGTAATCGCCGGCCGCTGCCCGCAAACGGGCTTCCGCGTCGCGCCGTGGTCCATATGCGCAGGTCGGAGAGAGGTGCCTGGCGTTGCGAACCGGGTGGCGGCGACTCTTCATTACCGCTTGATCGCACCTACCGCAGCAGTCACGAGCCTGTTCTTCGGTGCCTTGTGGTTCGCGGCGATGAGCATCATCTCCTTTTTCGTCAGCCTCACTGGGGCCCTTGACTTCCCGGCCTCCATCTTCTTCCTGAGCGTCTCCTCTTCTTCCGCTTTCGCCGTCGCTGCCTTCTGGGTCGCGATCTTCCGGCGCTCGTACTTCTCCTGTCTCCGGGCTTCGATGTTTCTCCACAGTGCAGGCATCTGTCGTTCCTCTCAATGCCGTGCCGAACGCCTTAGTCATTACTGTAAATGAATTTCCGGGGTTTGCCGAGATGCCATTTTCTGGTCGCGATACGGGCGCCACGTGGCGGCGGAGACGGCAGCCAGTGCCGGCGTCCCGGGTGCCGGCCGAAGTGCTCGTCCACCTGCTCGCCACCGCGGGCGCCGGCCGTGCCGTTCACCTGTGGGACGCGGCCACCGGCGCGCCGCTCGGCACGGTCAGCGACCCAGGCGGCGCCGGGGTGCGGTCGCTGGCGATCAACGTGATGGGCAGGCAGCTCGCCGTCGCCGACCAGAACGGCACCACCTACGTCTGGAACCTGCCGAGCTAGCCCGGCGCCTCACTGACGGGCGTGTCGGGGTGCGTCATGTGAGGCATTTCTGGCCGGTGTGACAAGCCGGGTTCGGGTGTATACCGGTACCGGCACGAAAACCAGAAAGCCGGTGGCCGGAAATGGACAGGGCGTCCGCGGGCGCACAGGAAAGTCTTATCGGCAAGGTCGGGCGGATCACGGTATCCATCCCGGCCAGCGGCCCCGGCGAGGTGCTGTTGCCGGTGCGCGGCGGGACCGAGGCCTTCACGGCCCTGTCCGACGAGCCCATCGCCCGGCACCGCCGGGTCGTGGTGGTGGAGGCCCTGTCGGGCCGCTCGGTGTTCGTGACTCCCATCCAGCAGTAATCCCAGGAGCCTGTCATGTTCTTTTGGCATGTCCCCGCGCCTAACGAGGCGCTGCTCATCTCCGGCTCGAAGCGCCAGAGCCAGGGGACGCAATTCCGCATCGTCACCGGGCACGGCTGCTTCGTGATCCCGGTCAAGCAGAAGGCGCGGGTGCTCTCGCTCGCCCTGCGCGAGGCGGAGATCGTCGAGGAGTGCATCACCAGCCAGGGCATCAGGCTCAACGTCCGCGCGGTGGCCGCCTTCAAGGTGGGAGACGACCAGGCCTCGATCGCCAACGCGGCCCGCCGGTTCCTGTCCGAGCAGGACCGGATGGAGGAACTCGTCGGCCGGGTGTTCGCCGGGCACCTGCGGTCCATCATCGGCGGCCTCACCGTTGAGAGCATCATCAGGGAGCGCGACCGGGTCGCCCAGGAGGTCAAGGACGGCAGCCACAGCGAGATGGAGAAGCTCGGCATCGTGGTGGACGCGCTGGAGATCCAGGAGATCGAGGACTCCTCCGGGTACATCAACAACCTGGCGGCTCCGCACGCCGCCTCCGTCGCCAGCCAGGCCCGGATCGCCAAGGCCCACGCCGATCAGGAAGCCGCCGAACGAGAGCTGGCCGCCGCCGCGATGAAGGCCCAGTTCGAACGGGACACGGCGATCAAGCGGGCGGGCTACCTGGCCGAGACGGACCAGGCTCAGGCGGTGGCGGCGCAGTCAGGACCGCTGGCCCAGGCCCAGGCGGCCCAGCAGGTCATCCAGCAGCAGACCGCGCTCGCCCAACGGCAGGCCGAGCTGGCCGCCCAGCGGCTGGAGGCCGAGGTCCGCCGCCCGGCCGACGCCGAGGCCTACCGGACCCGCACCCTGGCCGAGGCCGAGCGCGACCAGGTCAGGTTCGCCGCCGAGGCCGAGGCCTACCGCACCCGGGCGCTGGCCGAGGCCCAGGCCGAGGCCATCAGGGCCCGGTCAGACGCGCTGCGCGAGGGCAACCAGGAGCTGATCGCGGCCAACCGCCTGATCGAGATCCTGCCGTCCCTGGTCGAGGCGGCCGCCCGCGGCCTGGAGGGCTCCAACCTGACCGTGCTCAACGGCACCCAGGGCGTCAACGAGGTCCTGGCCGGCCTGGTCGGCCAGGGCCTGTCGATCCTCGACACGCTGAAGCAGTCCACCGCGGTTCCCGGGAACGGCGTCTCCCGCCACGCCGCCCCGGTGCCGGTCACCGCCGTCGCGGACGGCAGACTTGCGGTTGATGCGTCGTAACTCGAGCACCATCGTCGTGCTGGCCGGCCAGGTCCCCGCCGAGGTCCTGGCCGCCGCCAGCCGGTGCTAGCTCAGTGACACTGGCAGGTGGGCCGGGCCGCGCAGGTTGATCCGGCCGTTCCAGCTCGGCTCACCGTCCAGGGCGAGGCCGGGGAACCGGGTGACCAGCCGGTCGAGCGCGATCGCGGCCTCCATCCGGGCCAGCGACGCGCCCAGGCAGTGGTGCGGCCCGGCGCCGAACGAGACGTGCTGCCGCGCGTTCTCCCGGTCGAGCCGGAGCTGCCCGGCGTCGGGCCCGAAGTAGTTCTCGTCCCGGTTGGCCGAGCCGAGCAGGGCCATGACGAACGACCCGGCCGGGATCGTCACCTCGCCGAAGCCAGCGGGCTCCAGGGTGATCCGCCTGGTCGCCTGCACCGGGCTGTCGTAGCGGAGCATCTCCTCGACCGCGTTGCCGGTCAGGCCGGGCTCGGCCCGCAGCCGCGCTAGCTGGTCCTGGTGCCGCAGCAGGGCGAGCGTCCCGCCCGCGATGAGGTTGACCGTCGTCTCGTGCCCGGCGATGTACAGCAGCAGCGTCTGCGCGATCAGCTCCTCGTCGTTCAGTACGTCGCCGCCGTCCTCGGCGTTGATGAGCGCGGTGAGCAGGTCGCCGGCCGGGTTGGCGCGTTTCCACGCGATCATCTCGGCGGCGATCTGGGTCAGCTCGGCGTCGGCCTCGACGATGGCCCTGGCCGTGTCCGGGTCGTTGACCGGCTCGAGCGAGCGGACCACGGTGCCGCTCAGCTGCCTGATCCGCTCGTGGTCGGCCGGCGGCGTGCCGAGCATCTCGCCGATCACGGCGAACGGCAGCGGGAAGGCCAGCGCGTCCACCAGGTCGACCTGGCCCTGGCGTCCGGCCGTGTCGAGCATCTCGTCGACCAGGGCGGTGATCCGCGGCCGCAGCGCCTCGATGGCCCGGGGCGTGAACGCCTTCGACACCAGCCGTCGCAGCCGGGTGTGGTCCGGCGGGTCGCGGTCGAGCATGGACCGGTTCCGGGCGCGGGCCGCGTCTTCCTCGCCGAACATCTGCTCGCGCAGCTCGATCAGCTCCCGGTCGGTGACGTTGCGGTCCTCGACCGACATGTTCGCGCGCAGCAGCGCGGACACGTCCTCGTACCGGGTGAGCAGCCAGAACCCGAGCGGGTGGCGCCCGGCGGGCGCGCCCGCCCGCAGCGCGGCGTACTGCGGATAGGGGTCGTCGGTGAACCCCGGGGCGAACGGGTCGTACACCGGCGGGGGCATGGTCTGGGACATGACGGCGGCTCCCGAACTCACATACACGGTGCTTTTCACATACTCTGTGTATGTTACTACACTCGGGGCATGCAACAAGTCAGGAGCCGGCGGGAGCTGTACTCCGAGGCCACCAGGGCGGCGCTGCTCGGGGAGGCCACCCGCCTGTTCGGCACGCGCGGGTACGCCGCCACCTCGCTGGAGGACGTCGCGGCCGCCAGCCAGGTCACCCGCGGCGCGGTGTACCACCACTTCGACGGCAAGCAGGCCCTGTTCGAGGCCGTGCTGGACGCGCAGGAGACCAGGGCGATCGCGACGATCACCGCCGCGGCCACCGCCGCCGACCCGCTAGAGGCGGCCCGCCAGGCCCTCGACGCGTTCCTCGACCAGTGCTGCGACCCGGTCTACGGGCGCCTGGTCTGGCTGGAAGGGCCGGCCGCGCTCGGCTGGCATCGCTGGCGGGAGTGTGAGCAGAAATACGCGTTCGGCCTGGTGGAGCGCTTCATCACCGCGCTGGTCGGCGCCGGCTACCTGCCCGACCGGGCAGTGGGCAGCCTGGTCAGGTTCTGCTTCTGGATGCTCGGCGGCGCCGGCCTCGCGCTGGCCGAGGCGCCCGCGGCCGACAGAGCCCGGCTGCGCGCGGAGTGGCGCTACCTCATCCGGCAGGCCATCTCGGGCCTGCAAGCTGGGTAAAGACTGTTACGAGACCTAGTCGTAACCTTAGCGTTATCTTTCCGAAACGTCCGGCTTGTCCCATGAGCGTTATGGCTGTTCTGGACGAGACGGCTGTTCCCCCTGCGGCCGCGTCACGCTCTCACCCGCTCGACCCGCTCACCGCTGAGGAGGTGGAGGCGGCCGTGCGGGCCGTCACGGCCGCGGCCGGGCTCGAGCCGTCGGCCCGCTTCGTCTACGTCAGCCTGTACGAGCCGGCCAAGGCCGCGGTGATCGCCTTCGAGGCCGGCGGCCCCGCGCCCGAGCGCCAGGTCAAGGTGCTGGTCAGGGAGAAGGCCGAACGAGCGACCTACGAGGGGATCGTCGCCGTCGACCGCGCCGTGGTGCGGTCGTGGCGGCGGGTGGACAAGATCCAGCCGCCGGTGATGTTCGAGGAGTTCCTCGGCGCCGAGGAGGTGGTGCTCGCCGATCCCCGCTGGCAGGAGGCCATGCGGCGACGCGGCGTGACGGACTTCTCGCTGTGCATGGTCGACCCGTGGTCAGCGCCCAACGTGGAGCCGGGAGTGGACCCGGAGGACGGCCGCTTCGTCCGGCCGCTCACCTTCGTCAGGTCCGAGCCCGGCGACAACGGCTACGCCCGGCCCGTCGAGGGCCTGCTGACCCTGGTCAACCTGGACACGATGTCGGTGGTCGAGGTCACCGACCTGGGCGTGGTGCCGCTGCCGGAGCGGCCGGGGAACTACTCGCCCGAGACGATGGCCGCGCCGGGCAACATCCCGGCCTTCCCCGACGGGCCGCGCCAGGACGTCCGCCCGCTCGACATCGTCCAGCCGGAAGGGCCGAGCTTCACCCTCGACGGCCACCACCTGCGCTGGCAGAAGTGGGACCTGCGGATCGGCTTCACCGCCCGGGAAGGGCTCGTGCTGCACCGGATCGGCTACCACGACGGCGGCGGCCTCCGCTCGGTCATCCACCGGGCGTCGCTGTCCGAGATGTTCGTGCCCTACGGCGACCCCGCGGCCACGCACTACCGCAAGCTGGTGCTGGACGAGGGAGAGTACGGCATCGGGATGCTCACCAACTCCCTCGAGCTCGGCTGCGACTGCCTGGGGGAGATCCGCTACCTCGATGGCGTGGTCAACGACAACGACGGCAAGGCCATGGTCATCCCCAACGCGATCTGCCTGCACGAGGAGGACGCCGGCATCGCCTGGAAGCACACCGACTTCAGGACCGGCTACGCCGAGGTCCGCCGGATGCGCCGGATGGTCATCTCCTCGATCGTCACCGTCGGCAACTACGAGTACGGCTACTTCTGGTACCTGTACCAGGACGGCAGCCTGGAGTACCAGGTCAAGCTCAGCGGGGTTCTCTCCACCGGCGCCCTGCCGCCGGGAGCGCCCGCGCCCGCCCACGGGGTCATGGTCGCCCCCGGCATGTACGGCCCGCACCACCAGCACTTCTTCAACGTGCGCCTGGACATGGCGGTGGACGGCCCGGCCAACCGGGTCTACGAGGTCAGCCCGGTCGCGCTGCCCGAGGGACCGGGCAACCCGGTCGGCAACGCGTGGCGCGTCGACGAGACCCTGATCGAGAGCGAGGCGGCGGGCGGCCGTGACGCCGATCCGCTGGGCGGCCGCTACTGGAAGATCGTCAACGACGGTGTCCGCAGCGAGGTCGGGAACCCGTCCGGCTACAAGCTGCTGCCCGAGCACTCGATCGCCGCGTTCTGCCATCCCGGCTCCCCGGTCGCCCGGCGGGCCGGCTTCATCGCCCACCAGTTGTGGGTGACCGCCTACGACCGTGACGAACTGTTCGCCACGGGCGACTACCCGTACCAGTCGCCGGGCGGCGGCGGCCTGCCCGCCTTCGTCACGCAGGACCGGCCGCTGGTCGACACCGACGTCGTGGTCTGGTACACGTTCGGCACCAATCACGTGGTTCGTCCTGAGGACTGGCCGGTGATGCCGGTGCACCCGATCGGCTTCCGCCTCGTCCCCTGCGGGTTCTTCGCCGGCAACCCGGCGCTGGACAACCCGCCCCCGTCTCACTGCGACTTACGCTGCCATCCATAAGGGGAGACGCCTTGGCTGCTACCACCGGAACGGAACTCGGCACCGACACGACCCTGAAAGCCAAGGTCCTGTCCACGCCCGAGGTACTTGCTCAGTCGGTCGCCAACATGGCGCCGAGCGCGGCGATGGCGCTGCTCCCGCTGTTCGTCTTCTTCTCGGCCGGCAACGCCCTGTGGCTGTCGTTCGCCCTGGGCCTGGTGGTCATGCTCATGGTCGGCTACTGCGCGGCCCAGTTCGGCAAGCGGATCAACTCGGCCGGCTCCTTTTACGTCTGGGTGACCCGGTCGCTCGGCCCGGGCGCGGGTCACGCCGCGGGCTGGGGCCTGGTGCTCGGCTACCTGTTCACCGGGATGGCCTGCGTGCTCGGCTTCGAGATCTACGCCAACCAGTTCCTGGTGGGCCTGGGCCTGTCGCCAAGCAACCACGTCGTCCGGGCCGTCCTCTACCTGATCGGCGGGCTGGGCCCGGCCCTGGTCTCGGTGCTCGACATCCGGATCTCGCAACGCGTGGCATTCCTCCTCGAGGCCATCTCGGTGGCGATCATCCTGGTCCTGTGCATCGCCGTCTACGTGCACAACGGCGGCGTCTTCGACCACCCCCAGCTCACCCTCTCCGGCTTCAAGCCGGGCGGCCTGGTCGTCGGGATGGTGCTGGCCATCTTCGCCTTCGTGGGGTTCGAGAGCGCGGGCGCCCTGGGGCAGGAAGCCAGGAACCCGGCCCGCAGCGTGCCCCGCGCGATCATGTGGAGCTGCGCCGTGGTCGGCGTGTTCTACCTGATCGTGTCGTACGCGCAGCTGTACGGCTTCGGCGCGGGTCCCTACGCCAAGGCCAGCGCGCCGCTGCCCGAACTGGCCGACCGGGTCGGCCTGGGCACGCTCAGCCACTTCATCGCCATCGGCATCACGTTCAGCATGTTCGCCTGCGCGCTGGCCTGCCTGACCGCGGGCTCGCGGATGCTGCTGAGCTTCAGCCACGACGGCCTGGCTCCCAAGGCACTGGCCCACACGGCGCCGAAGACCAAGGCCCCGGACTTCGCCATCTGGACGGTGGCCGTGCCGATGACCGTGATCCCGGCCGCCTACGTCATGGCCGGCAGCACCGACATCATCCTCAGCTCGGAGGTAGGCACGCTCGCCACCTACGGCTTCATGCTGGCCTATGCCCTGGTGTGCATCGCCGCGCCCTTCTTCCTGTACCGCCGCGGCGAATCCATGACCTGGGCCGCGCTGCTCGGCGGCCTGGGCGTGCTGACCATGGCGTTCGTCTTCTACGTGAGCTGGATTCCCCAGCTGATCCCCAACGACATCTTCGCCGCCCTGGCCTGGCCGCTGTGGGCCCTGCCCTACGTCTTCCTCGCCTGGACCGCGATCGGCCTGGTCTGGTACCAGGTCGTCCGCCGCCGCAACCCCCAGGCCATCGCCAGCGCCGGCCGCTGGGGCGAGCAGGACGAGCCCATGGTCCCCGCCCAAGCCGACCCCGCCCCCAGCTAACCCCGCCCCCAGCTAACCCCGCCCCTCCCCGCCCCGTCCCCATGGACTCGGTGGCCCCCCGGGTACCGTCCTGGGTACCCGGGGGCCACACGCAGCCCATCCGGACAAGGGCAGCGGCAGGACCGGCGTACCCCTGGCCACTTGCGCACCACAGCCCCCCAGCCACCGCGATCACCTGCGCATGGTTGCCACAACACGTACGTCCTAGAGTAGACATTGTGGCAACCATGACATAGCGCAGGGGCGTTTGAGGCCAGGGGCGTTAGCACCGTGACGCCGGAGGCTGCCAGGCCACAGGATCACAGTGAGTACCCAGGCCACAGGATCACAGTGAGTACACGGCTTCGATTCTCAGCTGGCGCGCCGGGCTGCCTGGGCTGCTGTGAGATCTGGGCAAGACCCCTCTTGGGTACCCGGGGGCCACCCACATCCCTCAGGCGGCCTCGCCAGCCGGGCCGTCGTGGCCCCAGCGGGACCTAAGTGACCTCAGTGGCCGCAGGACATCGTGAACTTCTCCCACGAGCTCACCCGGGTGGCGTCCGAGTGGATGGTGTCGGTCGTCCGGCCGCCGGCCACCGCGGTCAGGTAGTGCCCCGTTGACCCGCTGTTCGAATCAGCGCTCGGACCTGAGGCTGCCCAGGAGCTCGTCGAGCATTTCCTGCTGGCGGGCCGGGCTGACCCGGTCGGGGTAGAGCACTCGCTCGGCGCTGAGCCCGTCGATCAGGACGAGCAGCTGGTGGGCGGCCAGCGCGATGTCCAGGCCGGAGCGGAGCTCGCCGTCCTTCTCCGCCTCGGCCAGGTGGCCGCGCAGCCGCTCGGCGAAGCGGTCGAACTCGGCGTGCTGCAGCTCGCGCAGCGCCGGGTTGCCCAGCGCCCGGCCCCAGAAGCTGATCTCGATCTGCGCCTCGAGGTCGCGCTGCTCGTCCAGCGGCAGCGCCTCGAGCATGATGACGCGCAGCGCGGCCAGCCCGGTCAGCCCGGCCGCCCCGGCTTCCATCCGCGCCACCACCCGGCGGTGGGACATCAGCAGCGCCGAGCCGAGGATGTCGGCCTTGTCGTCGAAGTAGTGCGCCAGGATGCCGCGGGAGCAGCCCGCCTCGCGGGCGATGGCCCTGATGGTGGCGCGGGCGATGCCGTCGCGCGCGATCACCCGCCAGGTGGCGGACAGGATCTCGTCCCGCCGGGCGTCCCAGTCGACGATCTTCGGCATGACCACATCCTCCACGCGACAGCACCGCAAAAAACAACGCCGCAAAACAACGCCGCAAAAGCGGCGGGGAACATGATCATCGGGTCTGTTTTTTTGTCGGACGTCCGTCTAATATCCCAGGTTAATGTACCGCAGCGACCCAGACGGGCTTCAGACGGCTCGCGACCAGCTCGTCAGCTACAGCGCGCGCCTGCTCAACGACGGTCTTGCCATCGGCAGCGCCGGCAACATGAGCGTGCGCCTAGCCGGCCCGCCCGGAGCAGGCACCCACGGAGCAGGCACCCACGGAGCAGGCACCCACGGAGCAGGCACTCCCGGAGCCGGCACTCCCGGAGCCGGCACCGTGGCGATCACCCCGTCCGGGGTCAGCTACGCCGAGATGAAGCCGGAAGAAATCTGCCTCGTCTCGCCGGACGGCACCATGCTCGGGGACGGCAGCCAGGAAACGCCCTCCTCCGAGACCCCGATGCACCTGGCCATCTACGCGGCGACCCGCGCGGCGGCCGTCGTCCACACGCACTCGCCCGAGGTCGTGGCGCTGTCCGCCACGCGGACGGAACTGCCCGCCATCCACTACGCGATCACCGGGCTCGGCGGTCCTGTCCGGGTGGCGCCGTACGTGCGGTTCGGGTCCGCGGGCCTGGCCGAGGCGGCGGTCCGGGCGCTTGACGGGCGCAGCGCGGTCATCCTGCGCAACCACGGCGCGGTGACCTACGGCCGCGACCTGGCCCAGGCCTACGACCGGGCGCTGCTGCTCGAGTGGCTGGCCCGCACCTACCGGCTGGCGCTGAGCTACGGCGAACCCGCGATCTTGTCGGCCGCCGAGCTTGCCGAGGTCACCGCCGAGTCCCGCCGCCGCCGTTACGGCGAGCGCCGCGGCGGCGCCTCGTGAACGCCTGGCCGCTGGGACCGGTAACCGTCCTGGGAGCCTGCATCCTGGACGTGCTCGGCCGTCCGGTCGAAACCATCCCGCCCGGCCAGGGCAGCGTCCGGCTGACCGAGATCCGGGCCACCGCCGCGGGCACCGCCGCCGGTCCCGCCGTCGACCTGGCCAAGCTCGGCGCGAGCGTGCGGGTCCTGGGCGCGCTCGGCGACGACCTGCTCGGCGACATCGTGACCGCCGCGATGGCCAGGCACGGCGTGGACACCGCGGGGCTTGTCCGCAAGTCCGAAGCCCAGACCTCCGCCACCATCTTGCCCATCAGGCCGAACGGGGAACGCCCGGCGCTGCACGTCCCCGGCGCCACCAGGCTCCTTACCCATGCCGACATCGACCTAGAGCCGGTAAAGAACAGCCGCGCCCTGCTCGTCGGCGCCCCGGACGCCCTGGCCGGGATGACCGGCGACGAGCTGGCCGATATCGCCAAGACGGCGAAAAGCCATGGAGCCCTCGTCGCCGTCGACGTGCTGCACCCCGGCCGCCCGCAGGACCTGGACCGGCTCGCCCCGCTGCTGGCCCAGGCCGACTGGTTCCTGCCGAACGCGGACCAGTTGCTCGCCCTCACCGGCCAGGCCAACCTCGGCGACGCCATCAACGACGTCCTCCGGCTAGGAACCCAAGGCGTAGCCGTGACCCAGGGCGCCGACGGCTGCCTGCTCGCCACGCAGCAGCAAGGCCGCGCCCAGGAACGCCTCCCCGCCCTCGCGGTCGAGGTGGTGGACACCACCGGCTGCGGCGACGGCTTCACCGCGGGCATGCTCGCCGGGCTCCTGCTCGGCGCGGCCCCCGCCGACGCGGCCTGGCTCGGCGTCGCCTGCGGTTCCCTGGTCGCCACCGGCCTGGGCTCGGACGCCGGGATCGAGAGCCTGGACCAGGTACTCGACTTTTTGAGCCATCCGCAGCCGGCCGTGGCGGGCCGGATCAAAGACCGGATCAAAGACCGGATCAAGGACCGGATCAAGGACCGGATCAAGGAGCGCATGGGATGAGCACGCCGACCCCAAATCAGCAGAGCGCTGACCAGCAGCTGCGGGAGCGGGCCAGGGCCGTGATCCCGGGCGGGATGTACGGCCATCAGGCCGCCCCGGGCGCCGCCTACCCGCAGTTCATGCGGGGCGGGCGCGGTGCCCGGGTCTGGGACGTGGACGGGACCGAGTACGTCGACCTGATGTGCAGCTACGGCCCGGTGGTCCTCGGCCACCGGCACCCGGCAGTGGAGGCCGCCGCGGCCGCGCAGGCCGAACTCGGCGACTGCCAGAACGGCCCGGGCCCGGTCATGGTGGACCTGGCCGAGCTGATGGTGGCGACCGTCCGCCACGCGGACTGGGCCATCTTCGCCAAGAACGGCACCGACGCCACCACCATGTGCTGCACGATCGCCCGCGCGCAGACCGGAAAGACCAAGATCCTGGTGGCCAAGGGCGCCTACCACGGCGCCGCGCCCTGGTGCACGCCGCGCCCGGGCGGCGTTACCGAAGCGGACCGCGCCAACCTGATCCGCTACACCTACAACGACCTGGCCAGCGTCCGCGAAGCCGTCACGCAGGCCGGCGACGACCTGGCCGGCATCCTGGTCAGCCCGTTCAAGCACGACGCCGGCTTCGATTCCGAACTGGTCGACCCGGCCTTCGCCCGCGGCCTGCGGGAACTGTGCGACCGCCAACAAGCCGCCCTCATGCTCGACGACGTGCGCTGCGGGTTCCGGCTGCACCTGGGCTCGAGCTGGGAGCCGCTCGGCGTGGACCCCGACCTGTCCGCCTGGAGCAAGGCCATCGCCAACGGCCGGGCGCTGGCCGCGGTCCTCGGCAACGACCGGTTCCGCGACGGCGCCAAGAACGTCTTCGTCACCGGCTCGTTCTGGTTCGCCGCGGTGCCGATGGCCGCCGCCGTCGCCACCATCAAGGCCCTGCAGGAAGAGAACGCCATCGAGGCCATGGACCGGATGGGCGCCCGGCTGCGCGACGGGATCACGGCCCAGGCCCGCTCCTGGGACCTGGCCGTCAACTACACCGGCCCGCCCGCCATGCCCTACCTCACCTTCACCGGGGACCGCGACTACGAGCTGGGCAGCGTGTTCGCCGCGCAGGCCCTGCGCGGCGGCGCCTACCTGCACCCCCGGCACAACTGGTTCGTGTCCGCCGCCATGACCGGGGACGACCTCGCCCTGGTCCTCGAGGCCACCGACCAGGCCTTCGCCGCCGTCCGCAAGCACCTCAGCCAGTAGGAGGACCCCTATGTCAAGCACTGAAGCCGAACCCGGCAGACCCGCCACGGCCAGCCCGGTGCCAGGGTCCGGGGACGCCGTCCTCGAGCGGGCCGGCTACAAACCCGAGCTCAGGCGGTCGCTGCGGTTCTTCTCCATGTTCGCGATCGCGTTCTCGATCATCTCCATCACGACCGGCATCTTCCTGAACTACGGATTCGGCCTGTCCTACTGGGGGCCGGCCTCGATCTGGACCTGGCCCATCGTCGGCGTCTGCAACATGATGATCGCCCTGGTCGTGGCCGAACTCGGCACCCGCATCCCGCTGGCCGGCTACGCCTACCAGTGGAGCGCCCGGCTGGTGAACCCCACCTACGGCTGGTTCGTCGGCTTCGCGGGGCTGCTGTACATGGCCGTCGGCGGCGGCGCGATCATGCTCGAGGTGGCCTCGCCGCTGCTGCTCAGCGAGTTCAACGTGAACAACCCGAGCCCGCGCCTGGTGCTCGCGGTGGCGGTCATCTTGATGCTGCTGCCGGTAGTGATCAACATCATCAGCATCCAGGTCGCGGCGCGGGTCAACAACGTCGCGGTGTTCACCGAGATCATCGGGACCGTCCTGTTCGGCGTGCTGCTGCTCATCCTGTGGGGCGTGCACGCCAAGCCGACCAGCACCGGGGCCGGCATCTTGTTCAACACCACGTCGGTCAACCACAACCCGACCTGGTACGCCTTCGCGCTGGCCAGCCTGCTCGGCATCTTCACCCTGGTCGGGTTCGAGCTCGCCGCCGACATGTCCGAGGACGCGGTCAACCCGGTGCACAGCGTGCCGCGCGGCGTGCTGTGGGGGCTCGGCCTCTCGGTGGTCCTGGGCATGATCGCGCTGATCGGCTTCACCGTCGCCATCCCCGACCTCAAGACCGTGGAACAAGCCCCGCTGCCGCTGCTCGCCATCGCCGGCTACTGGCTGCCGTCCTGGCTGGTGAAGGTGTTCGTGGCGTTCGTGGTCTTCTCGATGTTCGCGATCCTGGTCGTCGGCTCCGGCGCCCAGGCCCGGCTGGTCTTCTCGATGTCGCGGGACAACATGCTGCCGTTCTCCGGCTTCCTGCGGAGGGTCAACGTGCGCAGCCAGACCCCGATCATCGCCCTGCTGGTCTTCGGCGTGATCGACCTCGGCGTGATGTTCTACGGCTACCTGCAGAGCAGCGCGTTCGGCACCCTGGTCGGCGCGACCGCGATCATCCCCTACATCATCTACTTCCTGATCACGCTGGCCTACGCGATCAAGCGGCGGACCCTGGACAGCCTGCCCGGCGCGTTCAGCCTCGGCCGGTGGGCCTGGCCGGTCATCGGGTTCGTGCTCGTCTACACCGTGGTGGTCATGCTCGTGCTGTCGCTCCCCGCGCCGTTCCACGGGTCCGACAAGGTCCTCGGCTACGGCCTGGTGCTGGCCGCGCTGTGGTACTTCGGCGGCCTGCTGTGGCGGCTGAAGAAGGGC
>Ga0335083_10001993_pt1 | contig 27527 bp, 21 predicted proteins | sample Lox_Sample_42_FD_206716 | JGI IMG/M metagenome (GOLD analysis project Ga0335083, IMG submission 206716) | Soil microbial communities from Loxahatchee National Wildlife Refuge, Florida, United States - Lox_Sample_4.2 | ecosystem: Environmental > Terrestrial > Soil > Wetlands | place: USA...
CCACAGGCACCTGCCACGGACCGACCATCTGGTCGCGGCTGATCTGTCCGCCCACCGAGCGGTCGCCGATGGTGATCAGGAAGGTCTTGTCGGCCACCGCCGGATGCGCCAGCACGCGCAGTGCCGCCTGCGCCAGATCCAGTCCCGCGGTCGCGAAGGCGCGCCGCGGCGCCGGCACGTGCGCAACCTCGCGCTGCATGCGCGGCGGCTTGCCGAACAGCACGTCGATGGGCACGTCCACCGGCCGGTTGCCGAACGTTTCATCATGCACCTGCAGCACGCCATCCTCGGTGAGGCGCCCGATCACGGCGAACGGGCAGCGCTCGCGGCGCGCGAGCTGCTCGAAACGCGGCAGGCCGGTTTCCGAGATCACCAGCACGTAGCGCTCCTGCGCCTCGTTGCACCAGATCTCCAGCGGCGACATGCGCGCTTCCGCATTGGGCACGGCACGCAGCTCCAGGCGTGCGCCGCGGTGGCTGTGCGCCACCGCCTCAGGCACCGCGTTGGACAATCCTCCTGCCCCGACGTCGTGGATCAGCTGGATCGGATTGCCCGCTCCCAGCGCCCAGCAGCGGTCGATCACCTCCTGCGCGCGGCGCTGCAGCTCCGGATTGCCGCGCTGCACGGAGGCAAAATCCAGGTCCGCCTGCGACTGGCCGCTGCCCATCGATGAGGCCGCGCCGCCCCCCAGCCCGATCAGCATCGCCGGACCACCCAGCACCACCAAGTGCGCTCCCACCGGCACCTCGCCCTTCAGGGCCTGCGTGCGACGCACGTTGCCCAGGCCGCCGGCGATCATGATGGGCTTGTGGTAACCGCGCGCGCGCGTTGCATCCACGGGCTGTTCGAAGGTGCGGAAATAGCCGGCAATGCACGGACGGCCGAATTCATTGTTGAAGGCCGCCGCGCCCAGCGGCCCCTCGAGCATGATGTCCAGGGCGCTGGCAATGCGGTCGGGCTTGCCGAAGCCCTGCTCCCAGGGCTGCCCGAAGCCGGGAATGTGCAGGTTCGACACCGAATAACCGACCAGCCCGGCCTTGGGCTTGGCGCCCAGACCGGTGGCGCCCTCGTCGCGGATCTCGCCGCCGGAACCGGTGGCCGCGCCCGGAAACGGCGAGATCGCGGTGGGGTGATTGTGCGTCTCCACCTTCATCAGGATGTCGATGGGTTCCGCGTGCGCGCCGTAGATGCCGGTGGCGGGATCGGGGAACCAGCGCTTACCCGTCCAGCCTTCGATCACCGCGGCATTGTCCTGGTAGGCCGACAGCACGCCGCGCGCGGCGTGTGCATGGGTATTGCGGATCATCGCGAACAGCGAGTGCGGCTGCGGCACGCCGTCGACCGTGAATGCGGCGTTGAAGATCTTGTGGCGGCAGTGCTCGGAGTTCGCCTGCGCGAACATCATCAGTTCCACGTCGGTAGGGTCTCGCCCCAGGCGCTCGAAGCTGTCGTGCAGGTACTGGATCTCGTCGGCGGACAGCGCGAGCCCGAGTCCGGTGTTGGCTTGCGCCAGCGCGGCGAGCGAGCGCGGCACCTGCGCGAGCGGCCGTGGCTCACCGTCGTCGAACAGCCGCGCGACGTCCGCTTCCTCCAGCACGGCTTCGGTCATCCGGTCGTGCAGCAGCGCGGCGACGCGCGCCAGTTCCTCGCGCGTCAGCGCGCGGTCCGCATCCAGATGGAAGCTCACGCCCCGCTCGACGCGGCGCAGCCAGTCAAGGCCGCATACCAGCGCGATGTCGGTGGCCTTGCTGGACCAGGGCGAAATGGTGCCCGGCCGCGGCACCACCAGCAGCTGCCCGCCCGCCGGCGCAGCGGCGCTGTAGCGCGGACCATAGGTCAGCAGCGCCGCCAATCGTGCGTGCTCGGCAGCGGTCGGCTCGCGCCGGCAATCGGCCAGGTGCACGAAGCGGCTGGCGAGGCCGCGCACCGCCGGCGCCGCCGCGCGCAGCTGCACGAGGAGCCTCGCCAGCCGGAAATCGCCATGGGCGGGGCCGCCCGTCAGCCGCAGGATCACGCCGGGAACCGCGCTGGGCAATTCTTGCCCTGGTTCACGCACTGAACCGGGAAAATATGCTGTGATGCCATGGTTTCTTGGGGCACCGCCGCAGCGCGGCCGTGCGGGGTCATTATAGTGCAGCTTGGTCAGCGAAGGTTCCGGCGCCATGTCCCTGCGCCTTGAAATCATCAGTGCCCAGCGCGAGGAGCTCGGCAGCCGGGCCCGCCTCGTGGTGGGCGAAGGGGGCTGCAGCATCGGCCGTGCCCTGGACAACGACTGGGCACTGCCGGATGCATTGCGTTTCCTGTCCGGCCGCCACGCCTGCATCCACTTCCGTGGCGGCGAGTACTTCCTCGAAGACACCAGCAGCAACGGTACCTATGTGAATGAATCCGTCGCCCCGCTCGGCCGGCGCGGCACCCGCGCGCTGCTGCACTCCGGCGACGTGCTGCGCATGGGCGACTATCGCATCCTGGTGCACATCGACGAGGAAGCACCCGCTGCAGCGACTCCGGCAGGACCGAGCCTGGCGAATTCCGCCGGCGACATCACGCCGCGCAGCGACGCAGCGGGCCGCCGGGGTGGTGCCGATGTCATCGACTTCTCGGCGCTGATCCGCACCGCCGATGCCGGCCCCGCTCTCAAGGACCTGGGGCTCGTGCGCGTAGCCGGCGACGGCGATCTCGGCGATGCGCTCAACATCGAAGCACTGCTGCCGGAGCGGACAACGGACTCTGGCACTGCGCGCGCCACGCCGGCGCGGCCGGCGGAGCAGGAGCGGACCACGGCGACCGGCCGGACGCGGTTCGACGCCAGCGGCATGGCACCCGACCCGCGCCGGGCACTGGAAGCATTCTGTCGCGGCGCCGGCATCGATGCCGCGAACCTGCCGGTGCAGGACGAAACCCAGGCGATGCACCTCGCCGGCCGGCTGCTGCGCGAAGCGCTGCTGGGCCTGAAGCAGATCCTGCGTGCCCAGCAGGTCTTCGTGGACCGCAACGGCATCGAACGCGAGCCACCCGAGAGCGGCTCGCCGCTGGATGCAAACATGGACGAATACCTGGCGGAACTGCTGCTCGGCCACGAGAAGCACCGTCTCGACGCGGTGATGCGCCTGCGCGAGCAGTTCGCGCATGCGGGCACGCACGCCGCCGCCGTCGATCCGGCGATGCGCAGCGCGCTGCAGCAGTTCCTCGGGCATCTGGCGCCGGACCGGCTCGCCGCGGCCGATGCGGCCACCAGCTGGCACCGCTACCGCGAGGTATACGGCAGCCTGCTGCAGGCGCGCGACGGCCGCCTGCCGCACCTGTTCCTCGAGGCGCTGGCGCAGGCCTATCAGCAGGCCGGGGCCAGGGGCGCGGGCTGAAAGCGGTTCCGCTCGAGCGGAATGTCGTAGGTGATGCGCGCGCCATAGGCCTCCGGTGCCTGCGGATCGCGGCGCACCTTGTCGAAGGTCAGCAGCCGCGTGCCGAGCTGGAAGCTCTCCTGGATGTCATGCGAGATCATGAAGATGGTCATGCCGTTGGCACGCCACAGCTGCAGGATCAGCTCGTGCATGTCGGCGGTGATGCCCGGATCCAGCGCACCGAAGGGCTCGTCGAGCAGCAGGATCTTCGGCTCGCAGATCACCGCCTGCGCGATCGACAGCCGCTGCTGCATGCCGCCGGAAAGCTGCGCGGGATAGCGGTCGCGCGCGGCGGCCAGCCCCACCGCTTCCAGCATGCGCGTGGCGCGCTGCTTCGCCTCGCGCCGCGCCGTGCCGAACAGCCGCCCCAGCAGCCGCGAGCGCTGCAGCTCCAGGCCCAGCAGCAGGTTGCCCAGCACCGTGAGATGCGGGAACAGCGAGTAGCGCTGGAACACCACGCCACGGGAGGGATCCGGCTCCGGCCGTATCGGCTCGCCATCGATGAGTATCTGCCCGCGCGTGGGCTGCTCGGTGCCCAGCAGCATGCGCAGGAAGGTGGTCTTGCCGCACCCGGAGGCGCCGATGATGGTGACGAATTCATTGTCGGGAACCTCGAGATTCAGGTTCTCGAGCACCACGTGGTCCCCGTACTGCTTCCACACATTGCGGACCGAGACTCTCGCCACCGCGCGATTTCTCCTAGCGCCCCGGCCTGGCCCAGGCGAACGCGCGGGCGCGCGCCAGCCGCAGCAGGAAGTCGCTGGCCACGGCCAGCACCGTGATCCATGCCACGTAGGGCAGGATGACATCCATTGCCAGATAGCGACGCACCAGGAAGATGCGGTAGCCCAGCCCGCTGGTGGAAGCGATGGCCTCGGCGGCGATCAGGAACAGCCACGCCGCACCCATGTTGAGCCGCAGCACGTCGATCAGCCGCGGCAGCGTCTGCGGCAGCACCACGCGCAGCGCCAGCTGCCAGGTGGAGGCGCCCAGCGTCTGCGCCTTCACCAGCTGCTCCTCGGGCAGCTCCGCCACGTGCAGCGCCAGGTCACGCGCGATGCAGGGCATGATGCCGATCACGATCAGCGAGATCTTGGCGGTCTCCTCCAGCCCCAGCACGATGAACAGGATGGGCAGGATGGCCAGCGGCGGGATCATCGCGATGGTGCCGAGGAGCGGCGCCAGCAGCGCGCGCACCCGCGGCACCGTGCCGATGGCCAGCGCCAGCAGCAGGCCGAGCACCGCGCTGATCGCCAGCGCGGTGCCGATGCGTTTCAGGCTGGCCCAGGTGTCGGCCCAGAACAGGTACTGGCCGCTGCGCGCATCCTGGGTGAAGGCGTACTCGTGCATGCTCTGGCCCATGGTGCCGAAGGACGGCAACAGCTTGTCGTCGGCATTGGCGGCGAGCCGCAGCTGCGAGGCCATCACGTAGACCAGCAGCAGTGCGACGAAGGGCGCCACGCCCAGCGCAATGCGCGCGGCGTGGCCCGGGTGCTGGTTGATCAGCCGCCGCAATGCAGCCCTGCCGCGCGGATCGGGCAGTTCACAGCTTGCCGTCGGCGGCCATCTGCATGTAGCCGGGATCAAAGCGCATGGTCACGTTCTTCGGGCTGCCAAGCAGCTTGCCACCCGGAAACTCGATGCCCACCGCGTCCACGGTCTTGGCGCCCTCGCCCAGCAGGCCCTTCTCGAACGAGAACTTGCGCACCAGGTCCATCTTGCTCATCAGCTGCGGCGCCGTGACCGCCGCGGTGGCCAGCGCCGGCGTCCAGTACATGTAGGTGGTGGCCAGCTGGCTGTTGAAGGTGCCGAGGTCGGTGCCGGAAGCCTTGGCCATGGCGGCCAGCGCGGCCGTGGCCGCGGCGTTCTTCGCCTGCATCAGCTTCAGCGTTTCGTACCAGGCGCCCACCAGCGCCTTGCCCAGCTTCGGGTTCTCCTTCAGCACCTTGGTGTTGACCACCATCAGGTCCATGATCTCGCCGGGAATCTTGCTGGAATCGAACACCAGGGTGCTGTCCGGGCGCGCCGACAGCTGCGGCTTCCAGGTCACGGTGGCGGTGACCGCCGGCGTGGCGTAGGCGGCCACGATGTCGGCGTCGGAGGTATTGACGATCTTGATGTCCTTTTCCGACATGCCGATGGAGGTCAGGCCGCGCGCCAGCAGGTACTCGGAAACCGACAGCTCCACCAGGTTCACCGACTGGCCCTTGATGTCGGCCAGCTTCCTGCCCTTGCCCTTCAGCACCACCCCGTCGTTGCCGTTGGAATAGTCGCCCAGGATCAGCGCCGTGGAATCCACGCCGCCGGCGGCGGGAATCGTCAGCATGTCCATGTTGGTCATCGCGCAGGCGTCGTACTTGCCCGCGGTGTACTGGTTGATGGATTCGACGTAGTCGTTGATCTGCGTGAGCTCGATCTTGATGCCGTATTTGTCGGCCCATTTCTTCAGGATGCCGCTGGACTGCGCGTAGTCCCAGGGCATCCAGCCCACGTAGATGCTCCAGGCGACCTTGAAGGAATTGCGCTCGGCGCCGTGCGCCGGCAAGCCGAGACTCAAAGAGGCGAGCAGGGCGAAGAACACCGGCAACGACCTGCGGGACATGCGCGACATAGGTATCTCCTGTGACTGGCTGTACGGCACCCACCTCCCGGGCTTTTGTCCCGCCGTGTATCCCCAACGGGCACTGCCGCGTTGCCAGGACTGCCTCTCTCGGACCAGCGCCGCCTTCACGGCCGGAACGGCTGCAAGGCCCGTGCCTGCGCCGCCAACCCGCGCGCGCGCCGCAGAGGCGCCGCTGCACCACCGACTGCACCAACACGCGGCATTGCACGGACCGCGGCGCCCTCGTGTTGTGCAGCAACCTGTGCCGGCCATGCCGCGCCGGTGCGCCCGCCTGCCGCGGCGCTGCGATTGGTTGGTATATCCCTTGCATTTTTCGACCCAGACCGTGAACGGGGAGAATTGCTTGAACCGTCCCGCCATGCCGACCATCACGCCACTGTGGGCGGAAACGCTGCCGGGCGGCGCACACTGGTCGGGAGTACTGCGGCGCGGGCAGTCGCTGCGGCTGACCGCGCTGGCTGCCGACGCCAATGTCGCGGCGCTGTTCTACAGCCGCGAGCAGCCGCTGGAGCGCTACAACATGGCCGATACGCTCAAGGCACAGCATACGGCGCATCTGGCTGCCGGCTGCGTGTGCTACTCGGACATGGGCCGCGTGCTGTGTGCGATCACCGCGGAAACGCCGGGCTGGCATGATCCGCTGTGCGGCCTCACCGATCAGGCCACCATCGACGCCCGGTACGGCCACACCAGCTACCAGCAGCAGCGCAATGCGCGCCACGTCGGCGGCCGCGAAGCCATGCTGGTGGAACTGGGCAAGTACGGCCTGGGCGAGCGCGACCTGGTCGCGAACATCAATTTCTTCAGCAAGGTCGTGGTGGACGATTCTGGCGGCATGCAGCTGGCCCGCGGCCATTGCGCCGCCGGTGACGGGCTCGACCTGCGCTTCGAGATGGACTGCATCGTGTTGCTGCACGCCGGCCCGCATCCACTGGCCGACGGCCCACGGTATGCGCCACCGGACGTGCGCCTGGAAGCATATCGCAGCGCCGAGCCTGCGCTGCGCGACGCCTGCCGCCACCGCTGCCCCGAGAACGAGCGCGGCTACCTCAACACGGAGCGTCACGTCGCGGCATGAACACTTTCGCCTCCGCCCCATTCGACACCGTGGTGCCGGCCGGTGAACCCTTCATGGGCCTGGTGCCCGCGGGCCATCGCCTGCGCATCGTCGACCTGGAAGGCAACCAGGCGGTGGATACGCTTTTCTACAATGCCGCCGACACGCATGAGCACTACAGCGCCCAGGACACCATCCAGGCACAGGGCAACATCTATCTGACCACCGGCTCGGTGCTGCGCTCGAACCGCGGTCGCGCGCTGCTGACCATCGAGGCCGATACCTGCGGCCGCCACGACACGCTGGGCGGCGCCTGCTCGGCCGAGAGCAATACCGTGCGCTACGCGCTGGAGAAGCGCCACATGCACAGCTGCAGGGACAGCTTCCTGCTGGCCCTGGCGCAGCACGATCGCGGCATGAGCAAGCGCGACCTGCCCGGCAACATCAACTTCTTCATGAACGTGCCGGTGACGCCGGCCGGCGGGCTCACCTTCGCCGACGGCATCTCCGGCGCCGGCCGCCACGTGGAGCTCGCGGCGGCGATGGACGTGCTGGTGCTGATCTCCAACTGCCCGCAGCTGAACAATCCCTGCAATGCCTACAATCCGACGCCCGTGCGCGTGCTCGCCTGGGCGCCGGATTGATGCCGGCCGCAGGCCGGCGGGACGACCCGCCGCGCCCCTTCCCATGCCGGGACGACCTGGCGCAGATGAAGTGACTGCGCAATGTTCGACAAGGTCCTGATCGCCAACCGCGGCGCCATCGCCTGCCGCATCCTGCGCACCCTGCAACGACTCGGCATCGGCTCGGTGGCGGTGTACTCCGAAGCCGACGCGCACGCCCCACACGTGCGCCTGGCCGATGAGGCCTGGTGCATCGGGCCGCCACCAGCGGCGGAAAGTTACCTGCGGCAGGACAGGATACTGGAGATCGCCCGGCGCAGCGGTGCCGCGGCCATCCATCCCGGATATGGATTCCTGTCGGAGAACGCGGATTTCGCCGCGGCCTGCGCGGCGCAGGGCGTGGCCTTCGTCGGGCCGACTCCCGCGCAGCTGCGCGACTTCGGCCTGAAGCATCGCGCGCGGCAGCTGGCCGCGGAGAACGAGCTGCCGCTGCTGCCGGGCAGTGGCCTGCTGGCCGATGTCGATGCAGCGCTGGCTGCCGCGCGGACCACCGGTTACCCGGTGATGCTGAAAAGCACGGCCGGCGGCGGCGGCATCGGCATGCAGCTGTGTGGCTCGCCGGAGGAACTCGCGCAGGCTTTTGGCGGGGTGCAACGCCTGGCCCGCGGCAACTTCGGCGACGGCGGGCTGTTGCTGGAAAAGTACGTCGCCAATGCGCGCCACATCGAGGTGCAGTTGTTCGGCGACGGCCGCGGCAACGTGGTGGCCCTCGGCGAGCGCGACTGCTCCATGCAGCGGCGCAACCAGAAAGTGGTCGAGGAAACGCCGGCGCCGGGCCTCACCGACACGACGCGCGCGCGGCTGCATGCCGCGGCATTGCGGCTTGGCCGTGCCGTGCAGTACCGCTCGGCCGGCACCGTCGAATTCATCTACGACGCGGTCAGCAGGGAATTCTGGTTCCTCGAGGTCAACACGCGACTGCAGGTGGAGCATGGCGTCACCGAGGAAACCGGCGGCATGGACCTGGTGGAATGGATGCTGCGCGTGGCCGCAGGGCAACCTCCGGATCTGGCCACCTGCCATTACCGTCCGCGTGGTCACGCGGTGCAGGTACGCCTTTACGCGGAGGATGCGGCGCGCGCCTTCCGCCCTTCCAGCGGCCTGCTGACGGAGGTGCTGCTGCCGGAGGGCGTGCGCGTGGATGGCTGGATCGAAACCGGTACCGAGGTCGGCAACTGGTACGACCCCATGCTGGCCAAGATCATCGCGCACGGCGCCACCCGGGAGGAGGCCATCGCGCGGCTGCGCGCGGCGCTGGCGCGCACGCGCATCCATGGCATCGAGACCAACCTGCCCTTCCTGCAGTCCATCCTCGGCAACGAGGAATTCCTCGCGGGCCGTCCGCACACACGGCTGCTGGCGGGCCTTGATTTCAGCACACCCGGCATCGAGGTGCTGAATGCCGGCACGCTGACCACCGTGCAGGACTGGCCCGGACGCCTGGGTTACTGGGACGTGGGCGTGCCGCCTTCGGGCCCGATGGATGAGCGGGCCTTTCGCCTCGCCAACCGCATGCTCGGCAATGACGCGGGCGAGGCCGCGCTGGAGATGACCGCCACCGGGGCGACGCTGCGCTTCGCCTGCGGGGCGCTGGTCGCGCTCACCGGTGCGGCGATGCCGGCTTCGCTCGACGGTGCGCCGGTGGCGTTCTGGGAACCCGTGCGCGTGGCAGCGGGCAGCGTGCTGAAACTCGGTGCCATCCAGGGCGCGGGCCAGCGCAGCTATCTGGCCGTGCAGGGCGGCTTCGACCTGCCCATGTACTTGGGCAGCCGCGCCACCTTCACGCTGGGCGGATTCGGCGGTCACGGCGGCCGCGCGCTGCGCGCCGGCGATGTGCTGCGAATGAAGCGCGCCGGATGCGAGCCGGCGCGAGCCGGCGCGCTGCCGCAGCGCGAGCGGCCGGTCTACGGATCGCCATGGATCATCCGCGTGCGACATGGACCGCACGGAGCTCCGGACTTCTTCACTGCAGAAGATATCGAATCCTTCTTCGCCACGGACTGGGAGGTGCACTACAACTCCAGCCGCACCGGCGTGCGGCTGATCGGCCCGAAGCCGCGCTGGGCGCGCGCCGATGGCGGCGAAGCCGGCCTGCATCCTTCCAACATCCACGACAGCGCCTACGCGGTGGGCGCCATCGATTTCACCGGCGACATGCCGGTGATCCTCGGGCCGGATGGCCCGAGCCTCGGCGGCTTCGTCTGCCCGGCCACCATCTGCCTCGAGGACCTGTGGATGACCGGGCAGCTGCGACCCGGCGACCGCGTGCGCTTCGTGGCCATCGCAGAAGAGGCGCGAAGCGCCAACCCGGCGGTGCTGGAGACCCTGCCCGCCGGCGCGCGGCACGCGGCCATCTGCATCCGCCAGTGCGGCGAGGACCACCTGCTGGTGGAATTCGGCCCGCCCGTGCTGGATCTGGAACTGCGCTTCCAGGTGCAGGCGCTGCTCGAGACGCTGCGCGCGCGCGCCATTCCCGGCATGCTCGACCTGACGCCCGGCATCCGCTCGCTGCAACTGCATTTCGATCCGCGGCGCCTGCCGCGCGCCCATGCATTGCAGGGGCTGCGCGAGACGCTGGGCACGCTGCCGGACGCGGAGCAGATGGTGATTCCGAGCCGCGTCGTGCACCTGCCGCTGTGCTGGAACGACCCGGCCACGCAACTGGCCACGCAGCGCTACATGCAGTCGGTACGCGCGGACGCGCCCTGGTGCCCGGACAACATCGAATTCATCCGCCGCATCAACGGGCTCGACTCCGTGGAGGACGTGCGCCGCATCGTGTTCGAGGCCAGCTACCTGGTGATGGGCCTGGGCGATGTGTACCTGGGCGCCCCGGTGGCGACCCCGCTGGATCCGCGCCACCGGCTGGTGACCACCAAGTACAACCCGGCACGTACCTGGACGCCGGAAAACGCGGTCGGCATCGGTGGCGCGTACCTGTGCGTCTACGGCATGGAGGGCCCCGGCGGCTACCAGTTCGTCGGCCGCACCGTGCAGATGTGGAACCGCTGGCGGCAGACCGAGGATTTCCGCGGCAAGCCCTGGCTGCTGCGCTTCTTCGACCAGCTGCGTTTCTACCCGGTCGGCAGCGAGGAGCTGCTGCAGCTGCGCGAGGAGTTTCCGTACGGCGGCTTCCGGCTGCGCGTCGAGGAGAGCACGCTGCGGCTGGCCGAGTACCGGCAGTTCCTCGCCGCGCATGCGGACTCGATCCAGGCCTTTCGCGAGCGCCAGCAACAGGCTTTTGCCGCGGAGCGGCAGCGCTGGCAGGAGGCAGGCCTCTCCGAAGCGCCGGCAGCGGATGCGCCACCTTCCGGCGCGGCGGCCGAACTGCCGCGCGGCAGTGAACCCGTGCATGCGCCGGTGACGGGCAGCCTGTGGCAATTGCATGTGAGTGCCGGACAGCGGGTATCGGCCGGCGAGGAACTGCTGGTGATGGAGGCGATGAAGATGGAAGTCAGCGTGCGCGCGGAAAGCGCGGGCGTGGTCACGGCGCTGTACTGCGAGCCCGGGCGGCCGGTGCGCGCCGGCGACCTGCTGCTCGCCATCAACCCGGCGGATGCCAACCCATGATGCGCCTGGACATTGCCGGCCTGCGCGCCGCCTATCTTGCCGGAAGGCAGACGCCACAGCAGACCATCGAAGAAGTACTGCAACGCATCGCGCGCGCCGCGACCAATCCGGTGTGGATCTCGCGCGTGGACGAAACCGCGCTGTTTGCGCGCGCCGCGGAGCTGCAGCGGCAGGATCCCGCGACACTGCCGCTGTACGGCCTGCCCTTCGCCATCAAGGACAACATCGACCTGGCGGGCCTGCCGACCACGGCGGCCTGCCCGGCTTTCGCGTACCAGCCGGCGCAGTCGGCGGCCGTGGTGCAGAGGCTCCTCGATGCCGGCGCCATTGCCATCGGCAAGACCAATCTCGACCAGTTCGCCACCGGACTGGTCGGCACGCGCTCGCCCTACGGCATCGTGCGCAACAGCTTCGACGCGCGCTACCTGGCCGGCGGTTCGTCCAGTGGCTCGGCGGTGGCGGTGGCGCTGGGACAGGTGAGCTTCGCGCTCGGCACCGACACCGCGGGATCGGGCCGCGTGCCGGCGGCCTTCAACAACCTGGTTGGCTACAAGCCCACGCTGGGCCTGATCGCGACCCGCGGCATGGTGCCCGCATGCCGTACGCTCGATGCGGTCTCGATCTTCGCGCTGACCGCAGCCGATGCCGCCTGCGTGATGCAGGTGGCGCGCGGCTTCGACGCCGCCGATCCCTGGTCGCGGCCGGCGCAGGCGGCGGCCGGACGCGGCTGGTCGCAGCGGCCGGCGCCGCGCATCGCCGTGCCGTCGCCGGCGCAGCGCGAGTTCTTCGGCAACGCGGAGTATGCGCGGCTGTTCGCGGCGACCATCGGGCGCTGCGCGAAGCTCGGCGCCGACATGGTCGAGACGGACATCGCGCCGCTGCTGGAAGCGGCCCGGCTGCTGTATGCCGGCCCATGGGTGGCGGAGCGCTACCTGGTCGCGCGCGATCTGCTGCAGGCGCGGCCCGAAGCGCTGCACCCGGCCACGCGCGCGATCATCCAGGGCGGTGCCACCGCGCACGCCACCGATGCCTTCATGGCGCGCTACCGCCTGCAGGAACTGGCGGCGGCGGCGCGCGGACTGTGGTCGGCGGCCGACGCCTTGCTGCTGCCCACGGCCCCGACCCACTTCACCATCGAGGAGGACGCGGCCGAACCCATGCTCCGCAACAGCCAGCTGGGCACGTACACGAACTTCGTGAACCTGCTGGATCTGGCCGCGGTTGCCCTGCCCGGCGGTTTCACGGCAGGTGGCCTGCCTTTCGGTGTCACGCTGCTGGCGCCGGCGTGGCACGACGAGGATCTGCTCGCCTGGGGCGCGCGGTTGCACGCCGCGGCGGGCGGCACGCTCGGCGCCACCGGACTGCCGTGGCCGCAACAGCCAGCGACCATCCCCGCGCCCTCCGGCACCATCGACATCGCGGTGTGCGGCGCGCACCTGTCGGGCCTGCCGCTCAACCACCAGCTGACCGGGCGCGGCGCCTGGCTGGTGGCGGCCACGCGCACGGCTCCCGAGTACCGGCTGTATGCATTGCCCGGCGGACCGCCGCAGCGGCCCGGCATGGTGCGCACGGCGTCGCACGGAACGGCGCTGGAGATCGAAATCTGGCGCATGCCGGAAGAGCACTTTGCCTCCTTCATGCGCGGCATCCCCGCGCCGCTGGGCCTGGGCCGCGTGCGCGTGCAGGACGGCGCGGAGGTCTGCGGCTTCCTGTGCGAGCCGCTGGCGATCGACGGCGCCCGCGACATCAGCGACTGCGGCGGCTGGCGCGCCTGGCTCGCACGGCAGGGGCCGGCGGCGCCATAATGCCGCCCCGCCGGCATCGGCCGGCCCGCGTCCAGAGGAGCGACGATGTTGCGCACCATGCTGCAGGCCAAGTTGCACCGCGTCCGGGTGACCGAGGCCGACCTGCACTACGAGGGTTCGTGCGGCATCGATCGCGCGCTGCTCGATGCCTCCGGCATCCTGCCGAACCAGTACATCGAGCTGTACAACCTCACCAATGGCGAGCGCTTCTGCACGTACGCGATCGAGGCACCGCGCGGCTCGGGCACGATCTCGCTGAATGGCGCCGCGGCGCGCAAGGCCATGGTGGGCGACCTGCTGATAATCTGCGCCTATGCGCAGTACAGTGAGGCCGAGCTGGCCGGCTACCGCCCGGTGGTGGTGCTGGCGGACCAGCACAACCGGCCGCTGGCGCGCTGAAGGAAGTTCAGCCGCGCGCGGCCAGCAGCAGATCGCACACTTCGCGCACGGCGCCGGCGCCACCGCCGGCCGAGGCCACATAGTCCGCGCGTGCGCGGATCGCCGGCACCGCGTCGACCGGACAACACGCCAGGCCCACCGCCCCGAGTGCCGCGACGTCGGTCAGGTCGTCGCCGACGTAGGCGAAATCCCTGACCTCGCAGCCCCATTGCGCGGCCAGCGACTGCAGCGCGGCCAGCTTGTCCTGCGTGCCGGGCAGGTAGTGCCGGATGCCGAGCTTGCGCATGCGCGCTTCGACCGCGGCGCTGCGTTCGGCGGTCACCACGCCGATGTGCAGGCCGGCGCGCTCCAGCAGCTGCATGCCGTGCGCATCGCGGGTGTGGAATTTCTTCAGCGCCTCGCCGTCGCCGCTGTAGTACATGCCGCCGTCGGTCAGCGTGCCGTCGACGTCGACCACCAGCGCGCGGATGCGCGCCAGTGATTCGCGCGCCGCGCCCTGCCGTTCCCGCAGCAGGCGCTCCACCACCGGCCAGTCACCGGGCTCATCCAGCTCGATGGCGCTGTCGCCGGTCATCTCGTGGATCGCGATCCTGCCGCCAAGCCGGCAGCGCTGCTGTTCCAGCACTTCGCGACGGGTGAAATAGAACGCGCCGTTTTCCATCAGGCTGCCAGCGAAATCCTGGCGCCGCGGACGGCTCGCCGGATCGTAGTTCAGCGGCCGGCCATCCGCGCTCCAGTAGAAGCGCCTGACGCGCGTGGCCGTCAGCAGCGAATCCGCCTGCTCTTCCAGGAACAGGCGCGTGGCCGCGGCGAAATCCACCGGCAGCGTCAGCGGCGAGGTGGCCTGGATGGTGCACAGCAGGTCGAACGTGTTGGCCGCGGCGAATTCCAGCAGTGCGCTTTCGGTGGATGCCTCATCGGTGCAGGTGGCGGGGCCGCGGTCGAATACACGCACCCGCTCCCCGAACTGCGCGTGCACCGCACGGCATATCGCCTCGGCATCGGTGCCGGCCCACACCTCGTCGAAGCAACCGCTGTCCAGCGCCGCCCCCAGTGCCCATGCGAACAGCGGCCGTCCGGCCAGCGGCCGGAGGTTCTTTCCCGGAATCGATTTCGAGCCGCCACGCAGCGGCATGTAAGCGACCCGGTGCATTCAGGCCTGCGGCTGGAAACGCTTCAGCTTGCGGCGCTGGGCAACCTCGATGTCGAGTATCGGCCGATCGCGCAGCGTGAGCGCCTGGCTGACCGCGCGCAGGTCGCGTACCAGGCGGCGCAACCCGTCCGGCTCCAGCGAGGCTGCGTGGTCGGTGCCCTTCCAGGTGCGATCCAGCGTGAAATGGCGCTCGATCCACTGCGCGCCGAGCGTGTACGCGGCGATGTCGGCGGCGATGCCCAGGTGGTGGCCGGAAAAACCCACGGCACGGATCTGGCCGGCGTAGCGCGCCGCCAGTTCGCGGATCTCCAGCAGGCACAGCTGGTCGAAGGGCACCGGGTAGCCGGAAGTGCAGGCGTACAGCACGGTGCGCTCCAGCGCGCGCTCGGCGCGCATCACCTCGACGATCTGCGTCACCTCCTCGGGCGTGGTCATGCCGAGCGGAATGTGCAGGTCCCCGGAGTAGTTGCGCGCCAGCTCGCGCAGCATGTCGAAGCGCAGGTTGCAGGCCGAGGGAATCTTGATGTAGTCGGGCGCCAGGCTCGCGATCTCGCGCGCCGAGGTCAGGTCCCACACCGAGCAGGCATAACCGACGCCGAACTCCGCGCACCAGCGCTGCAGCTGGCGGTGCTGGTCGAGATCGAATTCCAGGAACTCGCGGTGCGCACCATAGGTGGGGCCGTAGGCATGCATCGGGTTGGGATGCGGCGCGGCGTACTCCTCCGGCGTGAGCAATTCGCGGTTGTTGCGCTTCTGGAACTTCACGTAATCGCACTTCGCGAACGTGGCCGCGATGCCGATCATCTCGCGCGCGATCTGCATGTCGCCCTTGTGGTTGCAGCCGATCTCGGCGACCACCACCGGCGGGGAAACTGTACTCATGGATTCACCTCGGGCCGGGACCCCTGCAGCCGTTGTTCGAAGCCAGCCAGGAAAGCCAGTGCGTCGTCGTGCCACTTCTCATCGACGGCCAGGTCCGCAAGGGTTTCACACTCGAAGGCGCGCCGCCAGTGCACCGGGCTGGGCAGCAGGCACAGCGTGGCGGTCAGTCGGTCGCCACGGGTGGGGCTGATCCCCCGATGCAGCACCTGCCCCGGCTGGAACAACACGGCTTCGCCGGGCTCGCGCTCCTGCCGGAACGTGGCAAGCGGCCGGCCCGCGAGGCGCGACAGGTGCGCCACGTCGCCCGTACGTGTCCTGGACCAGCCGAACAGGTAGCCGCGCTGCGCCACGGCCAGGGTGTCGGCGCGGTTCATGAACTCCGTATTGCCGCCATTGGAGCCGGTGCCCTTCAGGTGCGCGCTCGGTCCCTTGTCGCAATGCCAGCGGAAGGACACGGAAGCCTGCTCGGGCGCCTGGCGTGTCAGCGAGAACGCGACCCAGTGAACCAGGTATTCGCTGCGGAAGAAGGCCGCGATGGCATCGTCGGCTGCGCCCTGCAGCACCTGGCCAAGCAGACCCGCCAGCCAGCGGCGGTCATCGATGCGGAATCCTTCCAGGTCGCGACTATCCTTTTTCAGCAGCTGCGGCTGGCGGCTCTGGATCTCGGCCATGCAGGCGGCCGCAGCGGTCGCGTCCAGCGCGCGCAGGTAGGCGAACCCCTGCTGCTCGAGCCCGGCGTCGCCGCCCGGTGGCGGGCCGCGGCGGAACAGCGCGCTGCAACGCGCGAGGTATGCGGCGTAGTGATGGTCTTCGTCGAACTCGCGCCAGATGGCCTGCGCCCGCCGCGAGTCGCGCTCGCGCTTGTAGACACGATTGACCAGCCCCCGCAATCGCGACGGCAGGTTCACGATCCATCCTCCGCCGCGAACAGGTCGAACAGGTGTTCGCCGCGTTCGCGCACCCGCACCGTGCCGAAGCGGCCCAGCGTGCCGCCGAGTCGTTCGATCCGGCGCGCCACGTCCGCCGCGCTCAGCCGTGGAAACCGATGGTCGTGATAATCGGAGCGGTTGCGGCCAGGCCGGCGCATGACCAGCCTGGTCAACGCCGCTTTCAGGCGCGCCAGCACTGCCGCCCGCAGCCGCGTGCCCCGGCCGGTCGAACGGCCCGCGGGCGGGGCGGCCTCCAGCACGTCCAGGATACGCTCGCTGGCCAGCGCGCCGGCGCGCGCCGCAATGTAGTGGTCCATCAGCCGGTCGCGCTCCGCGGTGACCCGCGGCGGCCCGGCGCCGCGCACCACCGCCTGCAGCGTCGCAATGAGCTCATCGAGGGTGAAGCACTGCTGGCTGAGCCGATTGGGCAGCCCCTGGAAGTCGATATCGTATTTCTCATCGAAGGTCTTCAGGTATGCGACCGCCGGTACACCCAGCGCATAGCCTTCCACCGCCGTCGTGCAGCCATTGTGCAGCAGCGCGCGGCTTGCCAGAAGCCAGGGCAGCACGTTGCCGCGGTGCGCGACGCGCACGGCGGGACAGCGCCGGGCCAGCTCGTGGTAGACGCCATGGTGCTCGCTCGGGTGCGGCCGCAGCACCAGCGTCACGCCCGGCATGGCCCGCTCCAGCGCCGGGATCATCGCGAGGAAATCATCCAGGATGGCCTGCTTGTGCCGGCGCAGGCCTTCCGCGAACGGGCGGGGCATGCCCTTGCCCGCCTGTCCGAAGCGCGGCGGACGGGCCGGATCCGCCGACGGCACGAACAGGCCGAGCTCGGGCAGGAAGGGATTCACGTCGGTGAAGTTGGTGTTGATCAGCAGGAACTCGCCGTATTCCTGCCGCAGTGCGCGCACCTCCTCGTCGAAGAAGCCGCGCAGCTCGGGGCGCAGCATGTCGCCGCGCGGGTTGCCGGTCACGTGCATGGCCAGTCCCGGCGGCAGGTGCGGATAGGCGGCCATCAGCTCGCGGTTGTCCTCGCCCCAGGCGAACAGCCGCGACACATAGCGCATGGTGCGCGGGGAAAGCCGCAGCGTGTAGAACACCTCGGGCGGCGGATGCACCAGCGCCTCTTCTTCCCAGGCGATGATGTCGTGGCCGAGGTCGCGTATCAGCCGGAACATCAGGTCGCTCATGCCACGCATGCTCTTGGCGATGTAGATGCCGCGCGGCATGTCCGCGATCGCGAAGTGCACGTAGGCGCGCGAACCGAGCACCACCCGCCAGCCGCGCTCGACGGCACAGCAGGCCAGCAGCAGCTTGGCATCCATTTCCCGGACCTGAGTTTCGACCGGAATGATCAGCGTGGGCGTTTCGGCCATGGTGCCCGGCGGTTAACGTCGGCGACCGGCCGACGCGCGCCGCAGTGTGCCGGCGCCGAAGCACGCCGGCATCTTCGTCGGGACGCGAATCTTCATGCGATGAATTCTACGCACTGCCGGGCAGGTCCGCAGTGTCGCTAAGCGAAAATGAATTGATCGATAGCCACGCCTTGCACAACTGCATTCGTGCGATGGTGTGGTGGAAGTTTCGCCCACAACATGTCGCCATGAAGCGACGCAAGGAAGCCGGCGCCGGCGTCGGGAATACTGGGAGTCGTACGTTCACGGACAAAAAGCGAGTGCCGTAACCAATTCCCGATGCGAATCCATTTCCTGTCAGGTTCATTGCTGCCCTCCATGGAGGCCAGCAGTGCCAATGTGATGCGAACCTGCGATGCGCTGGCGCGCAGTGGGCATGAAGTCACCCTGTTTGGACGGCGCAATGGCACGGACGACGTGGCTGCCGTGCTGCGCGGTTACGGAGTTTCGTCGGACGTTCGTCTGTTGTTGCTGGGTGGCCCCGCCCCCGCGCAGGAACTGCATGGGCTTACACGCTGGGGCGGCTACAGCAAGAATGTCCGCTACCCGCTGGCCGTGCGACGGGCGCTGCAGGAGATGCCACCGCCGGACCTCATCTACGGCCGTCACCTCCCTTCGATGATGCTCGCGGCGCTGGCACTGCCCGCCGTGCCGCTGGCCTTCGAACTGCACCAGGTCCGCGGCAGCCGTCTCGGGCGCTGGGCGGAACGCTGGCTGTTCCAGCGGCTCGCATTCCTCGGTGTCACTGCTGTTTCCGAGGCGCTGATTGCGGACTATCGGTCCCTTTACTCCGACCTCGAGGGACTGGACCTGTTCCTGGCGCGCAATGGCGCCGATGAGCCGCGGGAGGTGCAACCGGCGCAGGTAGGCGGCCGACCGGGTGTGCGGCGGATCGGCTATGCCGGCTCACTGTTTCCGGGCAAGGGGATGGAAACCATGGCCGCGCTGGCGGCGCGGCTGCCGGAGCTGGATTTTCACGTGGTGGGCGGCAGCACGGCGGATGTCGCGGACTGGCGCGCCCGCACCGTGGATCTTCCCAACCTGATCTATCACGGCTTCGTGGACAATGCGCAGGTACCGGCCTATCTCGCGGCGATGGACGTGCTGCTGGCTCCCCCGCGCCCCGTGACGCGTTCGGTGACGGGCCGCGACATGGGCCGCTGGATGTCGCCGCTGAAGATCTTCCAGTACATGGCGGCGGACCGGCCCATCATCGCGTCGGACCTGCCGGTCGTGCGGGAGATACTGCGGCACAAGGTCACCGCGCTGCTGGTGCCGCCCGAGGACATGGATGCGTGGGTTGCCGCGCTCGGGCAGCTGGAGAATCCGGTTCTCGCACAGCAAGTGGCGGCGGCGGCCCAGGCCGATCTCGTGCAGCGATTCACCTGGACGGCCAAGGTCAGGGTCATCGAGCATCTTTATCAGCGCCGGCGGTATATCGCCGCGTGACCGCGCCTGCGCCACGGCAGGCAGCCGTGCGCCGTCAGAAATAACCCGCGTGACTCAGTGCACCCCCGGCGCACAACCACTGGCGTTTGGCGGCTCGCACGTGCGTCTGCCGGAAGTTCAATCGTTCCGCGCGCAGCCACTGGCGACACACCTGCACGGTCTGCCATTCCCCGGCACGGTCGGCATCATCGAGGACGGCGACGAAATCGCGCCGATCCATCGCGGTCTGCATCAGATGCAGCAGGCCGAGCCTTGAGTAGCGTGGCACGCCCGGCGGGGCATCCATGATGATGAGCTGGAACGGGCCGGCCAGGCCGGCCGTATCGTGCATCAGCACCGCGTGGCCGGCGATCCGCATGCGGACCAGGTCGCGCCGCAGTACCTGGTGCCCGACCTGCCCGCCGATGCGCTCGGCCCAGCCGGTGTCGTGCTCCAGCGTGACGATTTCGGATTTGCCCAGCTTGCGATTGAGCGCATCGAGCAGCAGGCTCGTCTGGCCCGCACCCACGTCCAGGATGCGCGGCAGGGGCAGTTCCACGTAGCAGCGCAGGACCAGATACAGCAGGCCGTGGTTGGCGGCGCTTCCCACCGGGAAGAAGCGGTCTTCGATGCCGAGCCGTTCCAGCTCCCGGACCAGCAGGTCACGGTAAACCATCTCCATGGCCTCGTGGTTGCCGTAGTTCCCGCGCAGCGAACGGATGATCCTGCGCAGCAACGGGAACCGCGCGCTGAAGGTCTTGCCGGCGGGCTGCGCCATCGGATCGTTACCTGCCCGCGCCGCGGGGCGTCAGGCCGCGGCCGGCTTGAGCTGTGCGGCAAGCCCCGCGAGCACTTCGATCATCCGGCCGATGTCCTCATCACTGTGCGCGGCCGAAAGGCTGATACGCACGATGTTGAGTCCCGCCGGCGTCGAAGGCGGCACCATGAGATTGGTGTAGATGCCCGCATCCAGCAGCCCCTGCCATGCGCGCATGGCCTGCTCGCGCTCGCCGAACACCAGCGCAGTGACCGGACCGGGATCGCTGCTGCCGGTGCGGTAACCGAGCTGCTTCACGGCTGCATGGAAGCGGTGGATGTGGCGCCACAGGCGCTCGCGCAGGTCATCACCCGCGAGCAGACGTCCCAGCGCCGCCTGCGTCGCCGCGATCACCGGCGGGGGCGGCGAGGCCGTGAAGATGTAGGGACGGCTCGCCAGGCGCAGCAGCTCCAGCTCCGGATGGCGGCTCACGCAGAAGCCGCCCACTCCGCCCAGGCTCTTGGAGAAGGTGCCGACGATGAAATCCACGCGGTCGAGCAGGCCCAGTTCGGCGCAGATGCCAAGCCCCCGTGGACCGTAGATCCCGAAAGAATGTGCCTCGTCGACGATGATCATCGCGCCGTACTTTTCCTTGACCTCGACGAATTCCCGCAGCGGCGCGCGGTCACCCAGCACGCTGTACAGGCTCTCGACCACCACCAGCGTGCGCCGGGCATCCTCGCCCAGGCGCTCGAGGCGGCGGGAGAGGTTCTCCGGATCGTTGTGGCGGAAGCGGATGGTGGTGGCGTTGCTGAGCCTGCAGGCATCGTGGATGCTCGCATGGGCGTCGGCATCCACCAGCAGGTATTCGCCGGCGCCGGCCAGCGCGGAGATCGCGCCGAGGTTGGCCTGGTAGCCGGTGGAAAACACGATGGCGGCGGGCCAGCCGAAGGCGTCCGCGAACGCGCGCTCCAGCTGCCGGTGGCCGGCGTAATTGCCGCTGGCCATGCGCGAGCCGGTAGTGCCGGTGCCGAGCTGCTCGATGGCCTTGATGGCGGCCGCGCGCGTCTCGGGCGCGAAGGTCAGCCCGAGATAATTGTTCGTGCCGGCCAGCAGCACCTTGCGTCCGTCGATGATCGCCGCGGTCGCGGACTGCACCGCATCCATCGGAGTCGCCACGGAGGGCACGCGGCCGCGCGCGGCAAGCGCGGCACGCAGTTCGGCCAGTGGCGCAAACTTGTCGAAGAGACTCATTGCCCCGTCCGGCAGGAAGCGAATCCGGATACGTGATTCATGTCTCGCTCACGACGCGGCGCACGGTGTCGCAGAGTTCGTCCAGCGTGCGTGCCCCGGCGATCGAGGCAACCGGAATGGAGATGTCGAGCCGGTCCTCGATCTCCATGATCATGTCCATGACCTGTGCGGAATCCAGCCCCAGCTCGCTGGCAAGGCGCGTGCCGCCCTCGACCCTGCCGATGTCCGGCGCGGCCAGACTGAGGGCTTCGCGCACCACCTGCTCGACCCGGTCGGGAACATTCACGCGGGCGCCCCGATTCCGCCGGCGGCGGCAGCCATGCAGGCTTGCTCAGGCCGCGACGGGCCGGCGGCCGCCGTCGCTGACCAGGTAGCGCCGGTGCGAGGCGTCGCGCAGCGTGTCTTCGTCGTGCCGTTCCAGGAACTCCTTGCGCGTCACGCTGCGCGAGAGCTTGCCCGAGGAGGTGCGCGGCAGCGTGCGCGGCGGCACCAGCTCGATCAGGCAGCGGATGCCGAACTCCGCCGAAATGGCCGCATGCAGGCGGTCGGCCAGCTCGGCCTGCGCGCGCGGATCGGTCTCACGGCATTGCACGACCAGCACGGCGACTTCCGTGCCGTCGGTGCCGGGCACGGCGAACGCGGACGCGTCGGTCGGACGCACGCCCGGCTGCTGCTCGGCGAGATTCTCCAGATCCTGCGGCCAGATGTTGCGGCCGTTGATGATGAGCAGGTCCTTGGCGCGGCCGGTGAGGTACAGGTGGCCCTCCACGCGGTAGCCCAGGTCGCCGGTGTTCAGCCAGCGATCCTTCGACAGCACCTCGGCGGAGGCTTCCGGCGAATTGTAGTAGCCCAGCATGACGCTCGGGCTGCGCAGGAACACGCGGCCGACATGGCGCTCGGGCAGCACGCTCCCCGACTCGTCGCGGATCTCCACCTCGTAGCCCGGCAGCGGGGCACCGCAGTCGACGAAGCCCTTGCGGCGCGCATCCGCGCCCGCCGCCAGCGGCAGTACCTCGCCGGTATCGGCAAGATGCCCGCCATCGACGTAGTCGATATGCATGCCCTCGCCCACCGTGGAAAAGCTGACTGCCAGTGCGACTTCGGCCATGCCGTAGCAGGGCAGGAAGGCCTTGCGGCTGAACCCGGCCGGCGCCAGCGCCTGCGCGAAGGCCTCGAGCCATTCCTCGTGGATCATCTCGGCGCCCACGCCGGCCACACGCCAGCAGGACAGATCGAGCGATTCGGTATCCTTCGCGCTGACGCGGCGCGCTGCGAGCGCATAGCCGAACGGCGGGCTGAAGGAAATGGTGGCGCGGTTCTGCGAGATGAGCTTGAGCCACAGCCGGGGACGCATCGCGAATTCCCGCGAACCCAGAAAATCGCAGGAGCGCTGCGTGGCCATGCAGCCCAGCACGATGCCCACCAGGCCCATGTCATGGTAGTACGGCAGCCAGGAGAAGAAGCGGTCCTCCTGCACCAGCCGGAAACCGTGGTTGAAGATCACGTCGAGGTTATGCATCACCCCGGCCTGGGTGATCATCGTGCCGCGCGGAAAGCGCGTGCTGCCGGAGGTGTACTGCAGGTAGGCCAGCTCCTCGGGCCGCGGCGGCGGCGGCAGGTCGCCGAGGTCGGGCAGGCAATCGAAATCCTCGAGCGTGCCGGTCACCGCGATCGGCAGGCCGGCGGCCGCCTCGCGCAGCAGGTCGATGAATTCCCCCGGAGCAAAGGCAGCGGAGGCGCGACAATCGAGCACCATCTGGCGCAGATGGCGCACATAGGCGTCGTGGCCGCCGAGATGGATGGCCGCCGGCAGCGGCACCGGCACCAGGGCCGCGTACTGGCAGGCGTAGAACATCACCATGAAATCCGGATGCGTGTGCGCGACCAGCGCCACGCGCGCGCCGCGACCCAGGCCCTGCAGGCGGCGCGCCAGCGCCTGCGCCCTGGCGCGCAACTGGCTGTACGGCAGCGTCGTGGTCAGCTCGCCACGGCCGTTGTAGTAATTGAAGCCCGACAGACCCCCGGCGGCGTAATCCAGCGCCTCCGTCAAGGTGGCAAACTGCGCGCGACGCAGCGCTATCCCACTGTCAGTGGGGGTCGGCACGTTCTGCAAAACCAGGTTCCCGTCCAATTTGTCGACGCCGCGGGCGGCTCTCCGCTCATTCCGATGGAGCAAATTTAGTGTCGCGGACGCGCCAAAGCAACGTCTTTACGAAGCTAATGTGATGAAGAGCAGGTAAGGCTAAGACTACAGGCTGGATTCGAACCCGGCATCCAGACCCCCCCGCCAGGTGGGCTCCAGGCGCATATTGACCGCCAATTCGATGCTGGATTCTTCCCGTCCCGGGATGTGTAAACTGCCCCATCCAACCCGACAGGACGATCCTTGAGCGTCGCAGAAATACAACATTGGACGTGGAAATGAGGGCCATTCTGGTCAGCGCCGGCCAGGGAACGCGCCTGCTGCCCCTGACCCTGCACGTGCCGAAATGCTTGGTGGAAATCAACGGCCGGGCCATCCTGGACCATCAGATCGAGGCCCTGCGCGAGGCCAGCATCGAGGAAATCATCGTGGTCGGTGGTTATCGGTGCGAGCAGATCCGTGAACACCTGTTGCGGCACCCCGCCCCGGTGCGGACCCGGCTGCTCATCAACCCATTCTGGTCGGTGGGCAGCAGCATCGGCAGTGTCTGGGCCGCCCGGGATTACCTGGAGGACCCGTTCTGCCTGATCAATGGCGACACCATCTTCGACGGTGCGGTGATTGCCGGGGCCTGCCGGCTGATGCAGCCCGGCGTGAACCTGGTGGTGGAAGCCACGGGCAAGCCGGATCTGGACGACATGCGGGTACAGGTGCGCGCCGGCAAGGTGGTTGCCGTAAGCAAGAAGCTGCCGGACGCCGCCACTACGCATTGCTCGCTGGGCATGGTGCTGAGCGCTGATCGCGCCGCCGGGGAATACCGGCGGGCCCTGCAGGCCGTCATCGAGGAACCGGACGGCCACAACGCCTACCACCACGCCGTGATCGACCGCCTGGCGCATACCTCGGGGGTCACCGCCATCGAGAACATCGCCGGGCTGTGGTGCGAGGTCGACCGTCCCGAGGACATCGAACGCTGGCTGCGCGAACACCGCCCCCGCCAGCAGGCCCTGCCTTAGGGACCAACCAGCCGCCGCGCCAGCTCCAGGTCGGCCGGCTTGTCGACATCGATGGCGGCGCGACCATCGGCGAGCATCACGGGGGCGAGCCGCGCGCCGGCGAGCCGGCCAAGCCGGTCGAGCGCCTGCGGCAGCGTGAGCCAGCCGAGACGGTAGCGCAGCAGGTAGGCAATGCCGAGCCGCCGCAGCAGTGACAGGGGCCGCTTGCGCTCGGACTCCAGCTGCTGCCACAGGCGCACCACGCCCACCGCCGCGGGCGTACGCAGCAGGAAGAGATTGCAGCCGGAAATGGCTCCGTCGGCGAACCGCAGCCAGGTGCGCGCGGTATCGGGCGCGGCGGCCAGCACGGCTTCGCGGCGCGCCAGCGCCACGAATGCATCGGCGGCAACATCGCGCCGTGTCGCGGCCACGAACTCATCCACCCACGCGGCCTGCAGCAGCGCGTGATCCGCCGTGGTGACGAGCAGCGGCGTACCCTCGCGCGCCAGCGCGGCCGCGACGCTCGCCGAAGGACCATTCGCGGCGGGTACGACCGCAACCGCCTTGCCGAAGTCCGGGAAACCGGCAAGCACGTCGGCGCGTTCAGTCGCCACCGCGATGCGCGCCACGGCCGGCGAGGCCGCCAGCGCGCGCAGCACGCGCAGCAGCATCGGCACCCCGCCGACTTCGATCAGGGCCTTGTGCGAAGCGCCCGCGTACCGGGCCAGGGGATCGCCGCCGGGCCGCGTGCCGGCCAGCACCAGCGTGGTGTACGGCGGCGCGAGACTCAAGCCAGCTGCTTCTCGTAGATGCGGTAGGTCTTGTAGGCCTTGGCGTCCAGCGCCTCGATCATGCTGCGCATCGGCCGGTTGTCCTCGAGGATCCACGACAGTTCGGCGATCTCCATGCCCCTGGGCCGCGCGTGCTTCTGCAGGCTGTGGATCATCAGCAGCGGCACCATGCCGCCAAGCATGCCGCCCGCGAAACTGCGCCGCACGCCCATTAGCGGCACGCGGCCGCTCTTCAGGCCGCGCTTGAGCCGCCACAGCATCTTCACGATGTTGAAGGGCAGCAGCCTGCCGCCGAAATCGCGGATCGCCTCGTTGAGGTTGGGGATCAGGATGGCGAAGGCCACCGCCTTGCCTTCGTATTCGGCCACCGCCGTCCAGGTCGGATCCAGCAGCGGCTTCATGCCCTTGGCCAAGTGCGTGAACTCATGCTCGGTGAACGGCACGAAGCCCCAGTTCTGGCTCCACGCGTCGTTGAAAATCTCCATCACCAGCCTGAACTCTTCCTCGATGCGCGAGAAATCGATGTGGCGGATGCGTACGCCGCTGTGTTCCGCGCGGCGCACCAGGCGCATCACCTTCTCGGGGAAACCGATCACCACGTCGTGCAGGTATGCGATCACGTCCTTGGCCTTGGCATATCCCTGCGCCTCGATACGCGCGGCCGCGTAGCGCGGGTCGTGCGACATGAACATCATCGGCGGGGTATCGAAGCCCTCGATCAGGAGGCCGGTCTCCTCGTTGATCGACAGGTTGAATGGACCCTGCGCGCGCGTGCGCCCGCGCTCCCGCAACCAGCCCTCGGCCGCCGCGAACAGCGCGGCGAATACCTGCGGATCGTCCTCCGCGGCGATCAGGCCGAAGAAGCCCAGCTGCCTGTCCTGCACCAGCTCATCGATCTGGGCGCTGATGCGGCCGACATCGCGGCCATCGCGCACCGCGAGGAAATACTGCGCCTGCATGTGCTCGAACAGCGGGTTCTTGGGCGTGAGTGCATCCTTGCGTTCCAGTTCCAGCGGCGGCACGAAATTCGGATCGCGCGCATACAGCCGCACCGGCACGCGGATGAAGCGCTTCAGCTCTGCGGCTGTGGTGACGGGTATGACGGTAACGCTGGCCACTGCTGGACTCCCCGCTGGACGGCTGCGGGGAATCATACCCGGGCGGCATGTTAAGTTGCCTTAATCCCGGTCCGGCTCACACGCGTTCGCAGGTGCGCAGCTGCACCAGGCCGACCAGCGCGAAGGCGGCGGGCGCGGCCATTGCAGCCAGCTCCGGGGAGATCCGGCCGCTGGTGCCGAACGAGGAGAAGATGCCGTCGGCCAGGCGGAAGCTCAGGCCGAAGAACAAGGCCAGCAGTACGCGCCCGCTCCCGCCGCCGCGCTCGGAGACGATGGCCGCGGGCATGGCCAGCAGCATCATGATGAACACGGTGAAGGGCGCGATCGTGGACTGCAGCAACACGGTCTCGTAGTAGATGCGCGGCCGCGTGGATACGCGTTCGCCGCCAATGACATCGGCGATTGCGGCAGTGGACAGCTGCGGTTCGGCCTCGCCGATCTGCATCACGTCCTCGGGGGAAAGATTCGAATCCCAGTCGCGCTCCGCCGCGCCCTGCGTCCAGGTTCCCGGCGCGACGTGCAGGTCGCGCGCGCCGGAAAGATGCCAGTGGTCGCCTGCCCGGCGCGCCTCGGCGGCGCGCGTCGTCAGGGTCAGCAGCCCGTCGGCACCGCGCGTGTAGATGCTCACGTCGAGCAGGCGCAGGCCGTCGGGACTGCTGCGCTGGAACAGCACGATGCCGCCGCTGGTGCGCACCCACTGCGGGTTCGCGGCGCGCTTCTCCAGCGGCTCGGTGGAATCCCACCACGATATACGCGCGCCCTCGGCCACGGGCACGAGCTTCTGCGCCAGCGCCAGGTGCAGCGCCGCGACCAGCACCGGCACCGGCAGCAGGTACATCAGCAGACGCGACAGCCCGATGCCGGCTGAACGCAACGCGGTGATCTCGCGCGCCCGGGCCATGCCGTAGAACGCGGACATGGAACCCAGCAATCCCGCCAGCGGCAGCAGGAAGACCAGTTCGGAGGGAACGCGCAGCACCGCGTAATGCACCAGCCCGCCCACGCCCAGGTGCCGGTCCAGCACGTCCTTGGTGACTTCCAGCAGCTCGAGCACCTGCATCAGCCCGGTGAGCGCCAGCAGCACCCCCAGGATCTGGCCCGTGACACGCCGCCGCAGGTAA
>Ga0335083_10001994_pt1 | contig 27525 bp, 22 predicted proteins | sample Lox_Sample_42_FD_206716 | JGI IMG/M metagenome (GOLD analysis project Ga0335083, IMG submission 206716) | Soil microbial communities from Loxahatchee National Wildlife Refuge, Florida, United States - Lox_Sample_4.2 | ecosystem: Environmental > Terrestrial > Soil > Wetlands | place: USA...
ACACCGATTTTAAGTTGGAGGCCGCCAGTATCGGGTCCGGAAGGTCGCGCATCGCCTCCGACAGTTCCTTGACCGTGCTCACGCGCACTTCGTTCCAATCGAAAAACGACGTCCGCAGGTGCTCGTACGTTTTTTCCGCCTTGTCATGCGCCGCGTTTTCCAAGCAACAGGCAAACAACATCAGCTCCAGCAGTCGCCGATCGCCGTTGTGCAATACCGGCTTATAACGCTGCTTGAGCACCTTGTACAATTTCGCAATTAACGTGCTACGGTTCGTGCCAGACATAATTTTTGAATGAATGTTGCAAGGACCAATCTTCGTTTTGAATGATTTACTATGTGGAAGCAATTCCGACTTGGTTTTGTCCCCTCGTGTTTTGTATTACCGCGGTCGATGTCGGCGGTCCGCGGCCCGCGTGCGGTTTTCATCGGACGCGGCATCAGCACTTTCTGGTGTGTCGATTTCGTCTTCCTCAACGTTCGCTTCTTCAACATCCACCTCGTGCGTTTCGTCCTCAGGCGGCAGCACTTGCCTCAGAAGCTGCGCGATCTCAATCGATTTTTTCACTCCCTGGTCAAGCATGAACATCAGCCGCGGCGTGTATCGCGTGTCTATCCGCTCCGCAATTTTCGCTTGTAAAAATCCCGCCGCGCTTTGCAGCCCGCGCAGGCTCAAATTCTGCCTCGTCTCGTCGCCCATGATCGAAACGTGAACTTTGGCGTTCCGCATGTCCGGCGAAACTTCCACGTGCGTCACCGTCACATCGCGAATCCGCGGGTCCCTCAACTCGGTTAATATGGCCATGCTCACCACTTCGCGGATGGCTTCGGCGGCTTTCAGGAGGCGGCGAGCGGACATAGCTAGGCAAACCAAAGCGCGCTGGGGGTTTCTTAAATCTAGGCCAAAAATGGCGGTCAAATTGCCTGAAAAACAGTACTTTTTGTCGAAAATGACGAATACCGAATGACGATTCCCGCCGCGCCGGGATGGTCATTGGTCATTTCCACTGCGGCGGATCAGTCGTCATTCAAAACGTCCGAGCAATTTCTTCCACGCGGTAACACTCCAGCACATCGCCTTCCTTGAGATCGTTGAAATTGGCAAGCTTGATCCCGCACTCCAAACCTTCGCGCACCTCGCGCACGTCGTCTTTTTCACGCCGCAGCGATTCCACCGGGTAATCGCCCACAATTCGACTGTCGCGGATCACGCGCATCCGGCTGTTGCGCTGCATATTCCCCGACAGCACCCGGCAGCCGGCAATGGTGCCCACCCGGCTGATCACAAACGTTCGCAACACCAGCGCCCGGCCCAACTCGGCCTCGCGCTTTTCGGGCTTGAGCATGCCTTCCAAGGCTTTTCTCAAATCGTCGGTGACTTGATAAATAATGTCATACCGGCGAATTTGCACGCCTTTGCGTTCCGCCAATGTCCGCGCCTTTTCATCCGGCACGACGTTGAACCCGATGATCACCGCATCGGAGGCGTCGGCCAAATGCACGTCGGCTTCGCTGATGCCTCCTACCGTGGCCTGCAACACTTTCACTTTCACTTCCGGGTGCTCCAGCTTGCCGAATTCCTTGAGCATCGCTTCGATCGAGCCTCGCACGTCGGCTCGCAAAATGATGTTCAGCGTTTGCACTTCCTGCGTGCCCAGCCGCTGGAATAAGTTTTCCAACGTCACGTGTTGCGGCGCGGTCGTGCCCAGCGATTCCAACCGAGTTTGCGCGCCACGCTGGGACGCAATCTCTCGCGCCTGGGCAATATCGCCCAGCACGTAAAACTTATCCCCCGCCGCCGGAGCAACATCCAGTCCGGTCACGTTCACCGGCGTGGACGGTCCCGCCTCTTCCAGCTTGCGCCGCGGCTGAAGGGTATCGTGCATCGCTTTCACGTGGCCGCTGGCAGCCCCGCATACCAGCGAATCCCCCACTCGCAGCGTGCCCCGTTGCACAATCAACTTGGCCACCACGCCCCGGCCTTCGTGCAGTTCCGATTCCAGGCATGTCCCCACCGCGGATCGATGTGGGTTGGCTTTGAATTGTTTGTCGTCGGCCACAAACAGCAACATTTCCAGCAAATCATCAATCCCTTGGCCCGTCAGCGCGCTGCATTTAACCAATTCCACGTCACCGCCCCACTCCCGCGGCTGCAATCCCGCGGTCGCCAACTGATTGTAAATGCGGTCGTAATTCACGCCCGGCAAGTCCACTTTATTCAACGCGATCACAATCGGCACGCCCGCCGCGCGCGCATGGCTGATGGCTTCCTCGGTCTGCGGCATCACCCCGTCGTCGGCCGCCACCACCAGCACGGCGATGTCCGTAACATTCGCCCCCCGCGCACGCATTTCGGTGAACGCCTCGTGCCCCGGTGTATCCACAAACGATATCTTTCGCCCGTCACGCTCAATTTGGTAAGCCCGTATGTGTTGCGTAATCCCGCCGCTTTCGCCGCTGGCTACGTCAATCCCGATTATCTTATCCAACAGCGATGTTTTGCCGTGGTCCACGTGCCCCAGGAACGTGACAATGGGCGGTCGCTCCTCCAATTGCGCCGGATCATCCGGCTGCGAGTCCGTCAGCGTTTGAAGTTGCTCTTCCACACTCAGCGGCTTTTTCAATTCCACTTCCACGCCCAACTCGGCCGCCAGCAATTCCAAGGTGTCAGCATCCAGCGGCGTCAAAATGTTGGGCATCATTCCCAATTCCAACGCCAGCAGTTTCCCCAGCACCTGGCTGGCCGATATGCCCAACGCCTCCGAAAAACTTCGCACCGTGCAAGGCAATTGGATCGTGGCCTTAGTCTTCCGCGGTGCAATCACCCCCCCGCCGCTGTTCCGCTTAATGCGCTTCAGGCTGCTCCGTACCACAGGAGCGTCTTCATCCAGCGAGATGCGCCCGCCCCGCTTGGCCTGTTCGGCCGCCTGACGCTTGCGATTCAGTTGCCGCGCTTCGCGGCCCCCCAACGAGGAACCAAGTTCCTCCGCATCTCCTCCCACCATCGCTTTGCCGCCGCCGCGCTTGCGTTGTTCCCGCCCTTCTCGCGCAAGGGGCGCTCCCCCGCCGCCCCCGCGCCCACTGCTTGTAGACGGTGCCGGACCAGCACCCCGCGGCGCAGGCTTTTTCACTTGTTCATCGGTGCGACGCCGCTCTTCCGCTTTTTTCAAATGTTCCGATAGCGGCTTCGCGCCCGATTTACTCGCCCGAACCACGTCCGCTGGCAATCGCAAGTCCGGCTTTTGCGGCGCAGGCTCGGCCGGCTTCAACGGCTCCACCGGCGCATTGGCGCCCGATGGCGGCAACTGTGCCAAACGCACTGCGGGGGTCCCGCGATTAACCGGTCGCGGCTCCAGTGGCTTTTTCCGCAGCTCGATCGGCGGCTTGTCCGGTTTGGGAGCTTCCAGGACCGGTGGCTTTCCCGATACGCCCCCCGGAGGAATGTATTGCTCCCGCGTCAAAGTTTGCTTGTCCGGCGGCGCCGCCACGGCCACCGCGGAAGAACTGGCCGATCCCGCCACGCGTTCGTGCCCACGGCTGCGGCCCCCAAGAAACTCCTTCAACCGCGCCACTTCGTCATCATCCAGGCTGGCCAGCGCAGAGCCTTTCCCGGTGATGCCTGCTTTCGTACAGATATCCACCAGTTCTTTGCTGTCGATTTTCAGCTCTTTGGCGAGCGAGTAAATACGCGCGGGCAAATTCAGCTCTCCCTCACTTCAGCCCGGCCGGAGCGAATCGACGCGCGGCCATCGGCTTGTGATGTTATTCAAACCATGTTCAAGTCTCCCCAGGCGGGTCGATTGACGAAAAAAACCGTCCGCAGGGCAAACCTCTAAGTATACGCTGGCCCAGCAATCGCAAAACCAGCCCACTAGTATACCCTTTTCGGCAGCGCTAATTCGAGCCGCCGGAAGCAGTTTCTCCCCCTGTGGTCGCGGGTTGGTCGCTCGACATGGCAGCCGATTCGTCGCGGTCGTCTGCTCCAGCGACCCCATTTCCAACCGTGGCCGCTTCCGAACTCGATGCTCCCGATACGCTTGCAGCCGGAGCCGAAACACCGGCAGGCAATCCCGCCGCTTTCTGCAACTCTGCTTCCTTTTGATCGGCCTCGGCCGTGGCGGCATCAATTCGTTCCTGCTCCCGCTGCCGACGGCGTTCCACCGCCGCCGCCGCTTCGGCCGCTTCGGCTCGCTGCTCCGCCTGATCCACAATGTGCTGCACCTGCTCCTCGGTCAGGTTGCCCATGCTCATCATGTTGTCCGGCTCAATTACCGAAAGCTCGTCGTACGTCAGGAAGCCCTCGCCCACCAGCCGTTCGGCCAGCGAAGGATCGACTCCATCCAATTCCGAAAAGCCCGCCACCGCGCGCTCAATTTCCGAGTCGAGCTCTTCGCGGGTCATAATTTCAATGTCCCAACCGCACAGCTTGCTGGCCAGCCGCACGTTTTGGCCCCGCCGCCCAATCGCTAGCGACAACTGATCTTCGCGCACCAGCACAATCGCCTTGCCGATCATCTGGCACAAAATCACTTCGTCCACTTCCGAAGGTTGCAGCGCGTTGGGGATGAGTTGCTGTAAATCGTCGCTCCAGCGGACAATGTCAATCCGCTCGCCACCCAATTCATCCACAATATTCTTAATCCGGTTGCCGCGCACCCCCACGCATGCCCCCACGCAATCGACCCGCTGGTCGCTGCTGCTCACCGCCACTTTACTGCGGTACCCCGGCTCCCGCGCCAAGGCCCGCACTTCAATCACGCCGTCGGCAATTTCCGGTATTTCCTGCTCGAACAGCCGCTGCACTAATTGCGGTCGTGTCCGGCTCAAAATCACCTTCACCCGGCTGCCGACTTTTTTCACGTCGAATATGGTTGCCCGCACCCGTTCGTTCGGATGATGCGTTTCGCCGGGAATTTGCTCGCTGCGGGGCAAAATGGCCTCCGTATTTCCCAGCGACACCGTGGCGGTTCCGTTCTCGTACTTTTGCACGACGCCGGGAACCATTTGCCCCATCAGTTCGTGATATTCGTCGTACAGCGAATCCCGCTCCGCTTCCCGAATTTTCTGAATGATCACTTGCTTCGCCGTTTGCGCCACAATCCGCCCCAGCGTCTCCTGCGGATCCAGCGCCACCCCGTTGTGCGTGCCGGAAATCGCCCCGCTAATCCGATCGATGCTGACGGTAATGTCCTGATCTTCGCCGTATTGCTTTTTCGCCGCCGACACCAGCGCAGCCTCAATCGCTTGGAAAACAATTTCCTTGTCGATGTTCTTGTCGCGGTGGATCGAGTCCACAATTCGCAATACTTCCGTCGCGTTCATGGTATTTAACCGCCGGGCTTGCCTTCCGTCGCGTTCATTTAGCCGCTGGGCTCGCCAGCGGTAAGTTCATTTATTTAGCCGCTGGGCTTGCCCAGCGGTGGCCTACTTTCTTCCCTACCGCTTACCGCCTTCTTCCTTCCTCCACCAACAAAAAACGGGAACGACTATCCTGCGTTCCCGCATCCCGTTCCCGCGGCTACTTCGACAAAGGCTATTCATCAGCCCTTGCCGACACGCCGCGATCACCGGCCTGCGTCGCGTGGTCGAGGTTCTTCAAAAGGCCGTGGGTCGTACGAACCCCATGCGCCTTCCGCACTTACAAGCAATTCGCTCGTCAGCACGAAACCCGTTTCGCCACACAACTTAACGTATTGTGCAATCAAGTAAATCTATCGGCCTGGCCAGTGACTGTCAACCCGGCTGATTCAGGAACTTTACGGTGATGGCCGGCATCTCAATGTTGCGCGGGTTGTAACAAAGTCGCCGCACCCTTTATGACCCAAAACGATCTCTTTTCCGGAGTGAACCCATGAAAGCCACATTTCTCATCGGTCTATTGGTCGGCCTATCGTCTGTCGTTGGAATTGCCGGTACCGCCCAGGCCCTGACCGAAGAGCGCGATGTCACCGCGGACTATGTTCAAAAGCACGACCAAGAATTTTCGGTCACCGTGACCAAAAACAAAGACGGCCTCATCCAGTTCACCATTAAGCACAACGTGCCGCGCCCCATGTACCATGTAGCGCACTTGGCCGTTTACCACCAAGGCCAGCTCATCGCCGAAAGCAACACGCCGTTTTTCGGCAGGAAGCAGGAGAACGAATCCAGCTTTTCCCTCTCCCCGCCAGACATCGCCGCTTCCAAGTTCGACTTCAGCGATAGCGCCGTCTCCGGCGAAGGCGAACACGCGGCCCCCGTCCCCGGCACCGTCATCTACACCTTCCGCCTGCAAAATTTTGTCCCCAGCGAACTACTAACACCCCCCGCGGCCAAATAATTTCCCACCCGCAACTCCCACCGACTCTCGCCTGGGTGCCTGGGGCAAAGGCGGAGCCGTCGCCCCAGCGATAAATCGCTGACACTGCTAGTCTTTCCCATCTCCCTTTCCCCACGGCTGGCGGCACAGCGGCCCGCTTGGCGTTTCGCTCTGATCTCGTCGGCAAATCAATTGCTGCCCAAATGAATAGTTTGCTGATGCACCGCCACCGCACCGTCCAAAATTACGGCAAAGGTGTTGAAATTTCGAGAGTTCTCCGGGACTGCTGAAGGCCAATTTATTTGCGTTTTCACAAACTCAGTTGATGGCGGCGGTGTGGGATCTTTCCCCCAATCCGGCCCCGCCAGCGTAATCTGGCGAGTGTAATTGGCTTGCGCTTTTGCGGGAGCGACAATCTCGCCGGTCGCAACAACTTGGAACCACTTGGCCTCCAGCCAAGGATAGTAAACATTGACCGTAATGAGCATGTCTGGCCGGGGTTCGTATTGATAGGTGTAGGCGTAGTACGAGGAATACCGGCACAGCATAATCCATTGATTCGCTTGCACCATGCCTAGCCGACCGGTCGCATTGGATGTGGCATTGCTGTCGGTCAATGTGAATTCGCCGCCGCCAATATTCACGGTCGCATCCGGCGCAGAGTCCGAGTTTGATGTATTCCAGTGCACCGGAACCAATTCTTCTTGGCCCCCTTGATCGGTGGCGGGAACCGGTGACGTCAGCTGCCTGCGGCTAAAAACCACGATCGCCAAAATCAATCCGTCCCCCGACTGCGGGGCGCGAAACGAGTTGGCCGGCACCACCGTCGGGCTTAAAGGAGCCGGTGCGTTCGGCATGATCACCGCCAACCAGGAGAATTGGCCGCTATAATCGCGCTTCAGGGGTTGCAAATTCTTGGGCGCATCGGTGTAAATCAGCTCGTTGGTTCCCGGACGGCTATTGTCGTCGGACCGGTTTGTGATAATGTCGTTACCCGCCTCCAACACCGCTTCCGCTAATCCACGGCTTGGTGCAATAACGTTGTTAGCCGTGGTTTCGAACTGCGCCAGTCCCAGCCGAGACATGATCGGCCCGCCCAGCGGATTCGCCGCATACGCAGGGTTCGCCGCGGGATTCGCGCTATAAGCGGCCGGAAATCCGGCCACCACTCCGTCCTGGCCTGCCTCGTGGCCAACCGCCAACATCATGGGATCGATCGCCACCGGTGGCAGCAAAGCAAAATCCGGAGCAACGGGCGAGTCCGCGGGATATGTCGACTCAAACGAAATATAATAAGCCAACGAGCTAGGCAGCTCCAAGTTCAACGGAGAATAGGCGCTCCACGTTCCTCCGTTATTGCGCACCCAATTGGCAATGTTTCCCATCCCGCGGATTTGAAACTCGCGCAGCGCGTTATGCGCCAGCGTGGCTTTGCGCTCCTCGATATTCGCTCGGTTCACTTGCACAGCGCCGACTGGAATCAGCGCAGCCACGCTCAGCATGCCCACCGCCATAATGCCGATGGAAATCAGCACTTCTAGCAAACTGATGCCCTTGCGGTTCAACGTGACCAAAGGCGGTCCGCTGCCCGTTGCATGTTGCGCCCGGGCAATGGCCCACCCGCGGCGCGCACCAACGAATCGCGCAAAGCTAGCTTCCCTCATCGCTCTGCTCCTTTCCCACGTTAAAAGGCGAAATGATAAGACCCGCTCGGGTAATCGCCTCTAGCGCCCGTCATGTTATCGCTCGATTGGGGAGGTTGCAACCATTTTTCTCAACGTGCGAAAATTATTTTCGCCGATCATCCTGCTGTCGCCGCCCAACGCTACCTTCCTCCTCCGACACAGCTTTCTACTTTTTTTCTGCCTACCTTCCGCCTTCCCCGCCCTCCATTCCTTCGTTTTTTAGGCCACCGGTTTGTTATAGTGCGCCAACAGCCTTCCGCTGCGCGCCATCAACAATCCTCAATCCCAATTTCCAATATGTCTACCACCCACTTCTTTCCGCCTTCCGCCTCCGCCTTCCGCCTCCGCCTTCCGCACTCCCCCTTCCGCACTCCCCCTTCCGCACTCCCCCTTCCGCACTCCCCCTTCCGCACTCCCCCTTCCGCACTCCCCCTTCCGCACTCCGCATTCTTCCTCCCGCCTTCCCCCTCACCGTTTTCATCCGTTTTTCCACCGCTTATTTTCCGTTTTCCACCGTTTTTACCGTTTTTCACCATGAACCATACTGATCCCGAATTCGTTCCGGCCGCCGCGCCGCTCGTAAGCTTTCTAAACCCCAAGTGCCAACGGTTCGCGAAGGAGGCCACGACCACACCCGAACCATTTTTCCGGTTAAGCGCTCCTTGCGTATCGATCGGGCAAACACTCTCCCCGGTCTCTTGCCATCTGCCCCGCCGAATTCGACAATGACCAACCCGGCGCGCAGCGCCTATCTCCCTAATCCCTATCCTCTCACCCCTCATCCCTAAACTCTATGCCTAGCTGCGTTTTGGCTTACTCCGGCGGGTTAGATACTTCGGTCATCTTGGGCTGGCTGCAGGAGGAGGGCTATCAGGTTCACGCCGTCTATGTCGATTTGGGCCAGCCCTGCGAAGATCGCCAGGCCATTTTGAACAAAGCCCGGCAGTGCGGCGCGGCCTCGGCCCGGCTGATTGACGCCCAGGAAGAACTCTGCCGCGACTTCGCCTTTCCCGTCATGCAGTGGCAGGCCAAGTACGAGAACATTTATCTCCTGGGCACGTCCATCGCCCGGCCGTTGATCACGAAGAAATGCTTGCAGGTGGCTCGCGAAGTCAAGGCCGACGCATACGCTCATGGCGCCACCGGCAAAGGAAACGACCAATGCCGTTTCCAATTGGCCGCCGACGCCTTGGCGCCGGGCACGCAAGTCATCGCCCCCTGGCGAATCGAAAAATTCCGTCAGCGCTTTCCCGGCCGCAAAGAGATGATCGCCTTTTGCGACCAGAAAAAAATCCCGGTCAAGGCGTCGGTCAGCAAACCCTACAGCAGCGACGAAAACTGCCTGCACATCAGCTACGAGGCCGGCAAGCTGGAAGATTTAACCGTGAACGGCACCGATTTGGTCGATTTCGGCATGACCGTCTCGCCGCAAAAAGCGCCGGATAAAATCGAAACCATTACCCTCGGCTTTCAAGCCGGCGTGCCGGTCACGCTCAACGGCCAAACCAAATCCGCCCTGCAAATGGTGCAGGAGCTGAACAACATTGGCGGACAAAGCGGCATCGGCCGCATCGACATCGTCGAAAACCGCTTTGTCGGCATGAAAAGCCGCGGCGTCTACGAAGCCCCGGGCATGACCATTTTGTACGCCGCGCATCAAGCCATCGAGCAAATCACCGTCGACCGCGATTTAATTCATCTGCGCGATCGGCTGGCTCCGGAAATTGCCGAAATGGTGTATTACGGTTTTTGGTACACCGCCAAAATGGACGCACTCATGGCCTTCATCCGCGAAGCGCAGAAAACCGTCGACGGCGAGGTTACCCTGAATTTGTACAAGGGAAACATCATCGTCGCCGGCCGCAAAAGCCCGAAAAGCCTTTACGACGAGGCCGTCGCCAGCATGGAGGGGGGCGGCAGTTACAATCAAACCGATGCCGAAGGCTTCTTGCGCATCCAAGGCCTGCCGCTGCGAGTGCAAGGCCGCGTGACGCCGCGGAGTTTTTGAATCGGAGGTCGGAGGGGGCAACCGAATGTATCTTCTCGAAAACCCTGTGCTGCAGCGTGAGTTGGTCGTGAATCTGCGCACGGTCCGGGCATTTGTCCTGCTGTTTTTGTACAACGCTCTGTTGGGTTTGGTCGTTGTCTTGGCGTGGCCGCGCGATCGGCAGCTCGATTTAACGCGCAATCCGCAGGCCGCCAAAGATCTCGTGAATTTGTTCTTTCTGGGGCAATACGTGCTGGCCTCGCTCATGGCCCCCAGTTTTGCCTCCGGAACCATTACCGGCGAAAAGGAACGCAAAACGTACGAAATGCTGCTGGCCAGCCCCCTGCGCCCCGCCGCCATTGTGCTGGGCAAGCTCTTGGCGTCGCTGGCTCACTTGGCGATTTTGATATTTTCGTCCCTGCCCATCGTCATGCTTTGTTTGCCGCTGGGGGGCGTTTCGATTTACGAAGTGTTGGCCGCGTATTTAGCGCTAGTGTTGTCGGTGGTCACGTTCGGCATGATCAGCGTGGCCTGCAGCAGTTTCTTTCAGTTCACGGCGGCCTCGCTTGTGGTTTCCTACTTGTTGATTTTGCCCCTGGCCTTGGTCGGGGTGATGACGTGGAACAGCTTGAGCGCCGCCGGCGAATTCCGGCTGCTTCTGGCGGTGACCGTGTTACCGGCAATATGCCTGGCGATTTGCATCCTGCTGTTTTCGGCCACGGCCAAGCGGCTAATGCATCCGCCCGATGTCGGCAGCGAAGGAAACGAAGTGGTCGATATGGAGGAAGAGGCCCAACAGGCCGTCGGGCTGATCATTCAGCGCGATCAATTCCCCGATCGCTTATTTGCCCCGGCCAAGCGTACTACGTTGTTACCCGACGGCGCCAATCCCGTTTACGAAAAGGAAATGCGCAGCGAGATTTTTGCCCAAGGCACGCTCATGCTTCGCTTGGTCATTCAAGTCAGCATGTTCTTGGCGATTCCGCTGATGGCCATCTGTTTGTTTTGGAAGCAAGACCTGGCGCCCTGGTACATCAGCTACGTGGTCCTCTTCAACATGCTCGTGGGACCGGTGTTTTCCGCCGGCAGCGTCACCGGCGAACGGGAGCGCCAAACGCTCGATTTGCTGCTCACCACCATCATTTCGCCCCGGAAAATTTTATTCGGCAAATTAGTGGCCGGGCTGCGAGTTTCCAGCGTGCTCACCGCGTTTTTGTTGTGGCCCTTGGTGCTGGCGTGCGCCATGCCCATGTCGTACTACTGGCACACCTTGCCGTCGATCGGCGCTTATTTGGGCATCATTTTGATGTGTTGTCTGACGACAGCCATTGTTGCTCTTTTTTGCTCCGTTCTGTTCCGCAGAACCGCGCATAGTTTAATGACCACCTATTTGTCCATCATCTTGCTGTTTTGCCTGCCGCTGGCAATGCGGTTCTTCGCGGACCGGTTTTTTCCTCAGGCTGGCGCGACGGCTACGGTCCATTCGCTCGGCATGACAAGTCCCTTTGCCGCGGCCTTCTCGGTGCCGCTTCATTTCGGTGCCCCAGATTTTCCAGATCAGGCCGCTGATTGGCCACTCTACTTTTCTTACCTGGGGTTTTCCAGCGTGCTATGCGCCGTGCTGTTGGCATTGATGCTCTGGCTGTTTCATACCCGCTGGCGCGTGGCAGAGTGAAGGTTTCTTCAGGCGGCGCATGAAAAAAGCCCTGGGACATCAATCCCGGGCTTGAACGACGCAAATTCGTAATTGGTTCGGCAGACAACGCGGGCCGGCGACAATCCGACGGCCCGATTCCAACGCCGCTTATTCAGCTTCGACGCGCAGCCCTTGCACGGGCTCGGTCAAATATCGGTCTGATTCTTGCAGCGAACCCAGTCCCAATTCCACGCGCAATCCGGTTTGCAATTGATTCATTTTCACCAACATTAAGCCGTCGGCTTCCGAAGTGCGGCCTTGGGTGGCGCCCAACAGAAACGCCGTTTGCGGCTGGCTGAATTGCACTCCGTCGCGGGAAGCCGCTAATCGGGTTTCGCCTGTGGCCGGATCAAGCAATTCGCCGCGGTACACTCGATCCGTTGTGGAAATTTCGATACGACTGCCGGGATTTAACTTCGTGAGAGAAAGCTGCCTGACATCATCTCCTCGCGCGATGGCTGCGGCGGCCAATGCGCACAACAAAGCTGTGCTGCGAATTAGCATGATGACGTTCTCCGAATGGATAATGCGAATGCAATTGAGAAGAGGAGCATCCAAAGCCTAGTTCAAAAAATCCTTAACGTACCGGTTATCCCATTCCACACTGCCCGTTGTCTCGAAAATTCATGCTACCGCTTATGAACCTGCACAACAATGAGGATTCTTTCGGTTATCCCGATCGGTTGGGTGACAATGTAGGCCTGGCAAAGTTTGACGATTACAACGGCAAGTCGGGGCTTCCGTTCCCTGGCCGTGATCCCAGAGCACGAATTACATGTTCGTCAAATCATCGCTTCCACCAGGGCCAATCAGGCGGTCCAAGGCCGCGGAGATTTCACCCGCAAACTGCTGGTTCTCCGCATAAATCCGGCAAATGCGATGGGCCACCGGGAGATTGCGATAAAGCAAATCGTCATCCAGCGGCCGTGGCTGACCCAGCGCCGGGTCGAAGAAAAAATTTTGCCCGGCGGCAGGGCCGCGCGTTTCCGGCCGATGTACATGGCGTGCTAAATCAACTTGCAGCGGCATTTCACGTGCTTCCTGCGGCAGCGCGGAGCGCACCGCCTGCTCCACAAATTGGGCATTGCTAAAAATGCTGGCCCCTTCCGCATCGCCGGGACGGTAAACTAGCGTGCGTTGGCAAATCATCTTCCAGCGCACGCGGCGATTCATAAAATCTTGCCAACGCTGGCCGGCTTCACGCTGGGCCGGATCCGCGCTGTTCTTCCACCGAGCAGCGTCGACCAGCAGAGTCCATTCGGTGAAATGCAGGTATTCATCGAGCTTCTCCAGTGGATTGCCAGGGAACAGCCAGGGGCGGCTGGCCGCGAACAAATCTTTCAGCTCCAGGTCGATGGCCCGCACCGTGCGGTGGAAATAAATCGAGCGAAACAATTCCGCCCGCACGCCGATGAACCGCAACAAGGCGTCCAATCCGCGGACGTGTATCGTCAAACCGGCTTCGCTGAAAAAACTATATCGCAGGAGCCGTTCCAAGTCGTAAGCCCGGGTATTGTAGCCTGACATGTATGCGTCCCGGAGCACGAAATCCATGTTGTCGACGGTGTAGATGCCGCTGAATAAACTGCGCAAGAAAGTGAGCCACCGGGGCGGCGGATGGGAGGATGAATTGGACTTTGGGCCGGCGCCCCCTTTTGGGCGCGTAATTAAAAGAGAAATTTGGGCGGGATCAAGCGTTTCATTCTCCTGGAGAGTGCTGTTGGGATTGCGGCGAATGCGGCGGATTAAATCGCCCAGTTCACGCTCGATAATCACGCTCCCCAACGTCTCGTGCGTCAGACCATACATCGACAGATAATGCTCGTCGAAAAAATGTCCAAACGGCCCGTGTCCCACGTCGTGTAATAACCCAGCCATTCGCAGCAAGCACTCCACGTAGCCGCGGCTGGGCACTTCGGGGCAAACGGCGCGCAGGCTATCGTACAAGGCGGCCGTCGCCCGGCTGGCCAGGTGCATCACGCCCAACACATGTTGAAAACGGGTATGCTCAGCCGAAGGAAAAACCCACCAGGCCGTTTGGAGTTGATGAATTTGCCGCAGACGTTGTAGCCACGGGTGGTCAATGATTTGCCGTTCCGAAACTTCCCCCGGTGCTAGCCCTTCGTTCGACACCAGCGGCATGTAACCGTGCAGCGGATCGTAACACAGAGCTTCGCGGCGGAGGTCTGGCATAGTTACGGGGCGTGGGCTTGGGGGATAACAGACGACAGAAAGGAGTTAAGCAATCGCTCCAAGAATTGATGCTAGAACATATTCTTCGCGGTATCCCTTTGATAATGGCTTGGTAATTTGCAATTTGGGCCGAGAAAAGGATTGCCTGTATTTCGCAGTCGCTACAAGTTCACGCATGCACAGTGCTAGCGGTCGCATCCTATCCATCTCGAGTTTGGCTCAAATCACTCCCTGAGCAGGAGTGAACATCCTTCAACGAAATATCAAATGCGACCGTAGGTTACGGCTGGCCATACCGATAAAAACTATACTCCTTCGAACCGGCTGGGTGCGCGCGCCTCGATCACAGCCCACGTGAGGAACTCGTAGGCAACACGTGGACCTTTGATCGCACCCCACCGCCGATGGAGCCGGCCCCGGTCCATGTTGGGCGGATGATGGACGCTGCTGTTTTCTCACCCGAGCTATCCGCCAATATCGCATTGGGATTGTGGAACCGCCGCTTGTCGCGCAGCACAACAAGGAGTCGAAGGTGATGATTCGTCCGTGGCTGGCTGGTTGGGTTGCGGCGGCATTGCTAGTCGGTATCGGCCATGCTCCGGCGCAGGCGGCTCGACCGTCGGATAGTTTACTTCCTGCCGCCACCAAAGGCTATCTGTCTATTCCCGATCTAGCTCAACTACGCGAACAATTCGACCGTTCGCAATTTGGAAAGCTGGCCAACGACCCGGCGCTAGTCCCGTTTGTCGAAGATTTCAAACGGCAACTTCGCCAACAGGGGCTGAAGCAACTGGATCAGTTGGGGCTCTCGTGGGATGGACTCGAAGATGTTCCAGGTGGTGAAATTGCTCTGGCCGTGGTGCAAATTTCCCCCGATGAAGCAGCGGTTGTGATGGTCCTCGACGTCACCGGACACCTGTCGCAGGCCGAGGCCCAATTGGCCAAACTGGGCGACCGGCTGACGCAAAACGGCGCCAAGCGATTACCGCAAAAAGCTGGAGACTCGCTGGTGGTGTATCAGTTGCCCGGCGAGCCCGGTCGCAAAGACGCTCCCACGGCGGCTTATTTCCTGCAGCAAAACATGCTCGTGGCCAGCGACAGTGTTCCTGTTTTGGAAGGCATGCTGCAAGCATTGACCGACGGGCGGGAAGATTCGCTGGCCGGTGTCACCGCGTATCACCAAATCATGTCTCGCTGCGCGGCGTCGGCCGGTGGCTTGGCGCCTAATTTGCGCTGGTTCATCGAACCTTTTGGATATGCAGAAGCATTGCGGGCCGCAACACCGCTGCGTGAAAAGCACAAAGGGCCCGATCTGATCAAGGTATTTAAGGATCAAGGCTTCACGGCCGTACAGGGACTGGGCGGATTTGTGAACTTTTCCGCCGGCAAGTACGAGTTGCTGCACCGGACGATGATTTACGCTCCGCCACTTGCCGGACGGGATTCTCACGATGTCAATAAATACAATCTGGCCGCCCGCATGTTGTGCTTTCCGGCCGGGGGCGATTTGCTGCCTCCAGCCTGGGTTCCACGGGACGTGGCCACCTGTGCCTCATTCAACTGGGACTTGCACACCGCGTTTAACGTCGTGAATTCGCTGGTGGACGAAATGGTGGGCGAAAAAGGAGTATTCAGCGACGTTCTCGATAGCTTGCGTGACGATCCCGACGGCCCGCGCATCGACATCGGCAAAGAACTGGTGGCACATTTGGGAAGCCGTGTGACCGTGATCAGCGATGATGAGCTGCCCATCGGCCCCAAGAGCGAACGCAAAGTGGTGGCCATTGAAACGACCGACGAAACGGCCGTGGCCGCCGCGATTGCCAAGCTCATGGGAGCGGAAAAAGACGCCCATCGCCGCGATTTTGAAGGGCACGTCATTTGGGAACTCGTCGATACGCAAACCGACGTGCCAAAACTCGAAATTGAAGGGCCGGGAGCCATTATCCAGCATGCCGATTGCGATGGACCATCCCATGGCAGCGATAGTCGTTTTTTGTCGACCACGGCCGTCTGCGTCGCCGACGGACAATTGTTCTTGTCGTCCCACATCGCCTTGTTGAAGAAAGTTTTGCAGCAGAACCAGCGTGCTGACGGGCTGGCCACGGCCGACGATTACCGCTTGATTGCCAGTCAAGCGCCTGCCGTGGGAGCGGCTCCGCTCAGTTTCCGCTTGTTCTCGCGGACCGATCAGGAGTTTCGGCCCACCTACGAACTGGTTCGCACTGGCCAAATGCCCCAGTCGGAAACGGTGCTGGGCAAAATTCTGAATGCGATGAGTGCCGACGCTCAGGAGGGCATGCCACGCAAGCAACGGATCGATGGGCATCAGTTGCCCGAGTTCGCCGCCGTGCAAAAGTATTTGGGACCGGCCGGCTCGTTTGTTACGAGCATGGAAGATGGTTGGATGTGCGTCGGCTTGATGATGGCCCCGCAGCCGATTGTCGTGAATGCCCCGGCTAATGCGGAATCGCCCGCCAAAGCGGCGGATTCAGCCACGCCCAAAGTTGGAAAACGGAATTCAAGCGTGGCGAGCCGGCATTAATCGCTACTCTCTTCCGCAGCGCTTTCCGACCGGTTGGTCATCCAGCATTGCGGCGCCCGCCGCTGGCAATTACTCCACCTTTGCCCAAAACGGATGACTCCGATCGCCCCGGGTGCGCACGTCTTCCAGCAGGACCGCAACATCCGGCTTGATATGATTGGGTGATGTCAATCGCGAGCCATTGTGCGTGATCACAATCGGCCGAGAAAAATCCACCATCTCCGGCGCCAACCAAACCGTCGGTTTGCCGCCGGCATGAATGGAAAGGCCGTTGTTGGCCGTGAATGTCGATTCGAACTGAAACAACTTGTCGTCGGGTTGGTAGTTTCGCATCTCCAGCCACCAAAAAAAGTTATCGAACGGGCGCTCGCTGACGGCCGTGAATTGATGTGGGAAAAAGTTGCGTTGCTTGCGCCCCATCCAATCGAACAGCCGCAGAATTTCATCGGAAAAGTTTTCGTGGCCACGGCCTTCATATTCGACCACGGTGCAATCGAAGGCCGCCGAGCGGTTCATATAGCGGTCGAATTCCGCGCCGTTTTTCACCATTTTGTCCCCATCCAGTTCGCCGCAGACAAAATAGAAAGGCAGCTCCGCGGCGTTTTTCCAGTATCGCTGCACCGTCCCATTGGCGGTCGCGACGATCGGAATTACCCCCGCCCACAGGTCCGGATGCGCCAGGCCAATATCCCAGGCGGCGTTGCCCCCGGCCGAATGTCCACTGAGAAATACTCGATCGGGGTCAATGGCGAATCGCCGGCACGCGTCGCGCAACGCCGAGAGCACGGCGTTATGTTCGCGAACCGATCCTTCGTATTGCGTTTGATGCGGGATGGCCCATTCCGGGGCGATGACGATGTATCCGAAGCGGCCCGCTTGGCCATGACGAACGGTGTTCCCGTTCTGCTTAATCTGCGGGCCGGCCCACCAATCGATTTGCTGCTGCGGCGTGGTGGCGCCGCCGTGAAGGGTGACGATGCACGGATAACTGGCGTGGGGATCGTACTCCGGAGGCAACTGTACGCAATACGTCGCATCGGCTTCGTCTTGCAGGCCAGGCACAGATAGCTCGTAATAGCCGGGTGCCGCTTGCTGCGGCGTTTCGACGTTGGGCTTCAAGTGCGCAATTAACGCCGCCAAAAGTTTTGGCGTGGCGGCATCTTGCGATTGGATTTTAGCGAGTAGTTCGTCCCGCTTTAGCTTCACGGTTTCTTGTAGGTACATTTGGACCAGGTTCCTCAACTCCGCCGTCGTCAGCGCCACCTGCAAGTTTTCCGTGGCTTCACCCGCGCCCAACAGCCAACCGCTGATGGCCAGCGCCAGTTTGGAATCGGGCGGCGAACTGTTTTGCGGATCGTCGGCAAACCGCCGATAGGTGGCCATACGCTCCAAGGTGTTCGCCGAAAGCTCCGCGCTGATTTCGTTGACGATGGCCCCGACGCGCTGCCGTAACGCGCCGTCGGGCAGTTGGGTGCTCAAATCGGCCAATTGCTTGATGATGATTTGGCATTGCTCCGTTTGCTGTGTGCATTCCTCCAGCTTGGTTTTCACTTGCTGGAGAATTTGCCCGTCGATCCCTTCGGACGGAAATTGGCTCAGCAGGCTGAAAGCGAATTGATCTTGGCCCGCTTTGCGGCGGATGTCGATTTCCTGGAGCAACTGCTTGGCGCCCAATTGCTTGATTTCGTGGGCCACGTCGCGCAAATTGTCGCGCTCTGGAAACTGCTTCAGCACCTCGTTCAATTCCGTTTCGGCTTCCTGGTAGCGCTCCGCCTGCAAATACAATCGCACCACTTTCAGCCGGTCGTCTAGTTTTTTCGGATCGATGTGCCGGCCGACGATTTCCGACAGCGTTTTTTGCGGTATGGAACTGGTGGCGATGCGCATGTCCCAGATGTACGCCGGCGGGTGCGATACCTGCAGCCCTTCCACGCGGCACCACAGCGGCGTGATCTTCGTGATCCCCTGCACAATGTCGACTCGACCAAGCGGACCGCCGGTCATGGAAAATATGCGGCGCCCATAGGAATCAAACGGCGTGACTTGCAAGATGGCGCCCACGCCGCCGATTTGCAGCCCGGCCGTGGCCACCGCCTGATCGATGTCGATTTCCTCCAACTGTTGCTCGGCCGGCGTGGCTTCCGGGTGCTGGATGAATTTTTCGGGAATGTACGTGCGGCACAAATCGTTATCGATCACGTCGATGAGTTTCGTCGTGGGCGAACTTGCCTGCCCGATCCCCGGATTGGCGATCATCGTGTTCAGGCGCGACAAGCGGCCTTCAATCACCCGGCCATCCTGCAGCGTGAATTTATCGGCCCGGGCCGCGTTGCAAAGCAAGAATAGCAAGAAGGGAACCAAGGCCATCGCAGAAAGCAGCGGATGCAAGCTGGCCACGAAATCGCGCTGCGATTGGCAGATGACCTGGCAAATACGAACGGCGCGCCGATTTATCGATGGCGAAAATCGCGCGATGGTGACAATACTGTTCTGCCGCATGCCGTCCCTCTTCCGGAAACATGAAAACTGCGCCTCAAGCGGCCTATGGTTCTATTCTGACCCGACCTTTGACGATCTGCAATCGAACCTGATAATTGACATGGGCCGTGGAAAACCGCACAATCTCACCCACTTGCATCGTTCTTGCCGGCTTTTGATTTTTGTGGCGAGGGAAGGGAAACACATCATGATTCCGCAGCGTGCTGTCGCCTGGCTGATTGTGGGGGCGTTGGGACTGCCGATTGCCATGTGCCTGCTGTTTGCCCTGGCTCGACTGTTGGAAGCCATGCAAGACCAGGCGGGGGCCGACGTGCTGGGACGCATCAACCTGGGCCTGTTTGTCCTATGGGCGATCAACCTGGTGGGGTTGTTGATTGCCGGGGCCATCAACTCGCTCAACAACCCGCCGCCGGGCTCTGGTCCTGTTCAGCCGTGAGCCGCGCACTACTTCGTTTTTTCCGACCCGACTAGCAATTCGCCGGTTTTCGGATCGTAAACATAATGCCGGTGGGGCGGCAACTCGGGCAGTTCAATTTGGGCCGGCTCGAGAATTTCTTTTTGGAATTCGTTGGCGTCTTTAGGCCAGCGATTGTGGATTGCCTGCCAAATATCCATATCGTGTTTGATTTGGTCCCACGTGATCAGATTCCGCATGCCGAAGAACTGATGAATCGGCTCGGTAATCAGCCCACCGCCATAGCCTTGGCCTTGGACGCCCGTGTTGGCTCCAAGCGTCTCCATCTCCGGCGGACCTTGCTGCACGGCGGGTTGCGCGACGGGCTGAGGTTGAGTCTGTTGTGATTGATCGGGTTGCGGTTGAGCGGGCTGCGTCGGCGTTGATTGTGCCGGAGTTGACGGTGCTGCGGCGCTGGAATCGGCCGCCGGGGCGGGCGTGGCTGGGTTGCTGGCCGCTGGCGGGGCGCCCGCTTTGTGTTCGTGCGCTTCCGGATCGGTTTCGATCTGCGGCGGCATCAACGATTGGGCCGGCGGTCGCTTGGAAGCGTTGTCGGCCATTTGATCGATCTCGTCGCAACCGGAGATTAAAACCGCCAATAGCCCGCCAGCCGTGCACAACACAGCGCCGGAAACAACATGGGCCATCCAGAAACTTCGCCTAGCCATAAATTCCTTCCTCCCGCCAGACAGCCGTAACATTAGCGTGACTTACCACACTACTTATTCTGCCCATCGCGCGCCTTGTTTGGCAATACCCGAGATTGGCCCACTCAATTTTGGGCAAGAAAACGGTCGTTTTTTGAAAGTCCGAAGAAATCTCTAGGGTAGCGGGACGGCGGCTGCCGTATCGCTAGCAGCTGTTCGTTGGCTGCGCAAACTTTTACCTAGAGCGTGATCCCGGCACGATTCCAACTCGCTATTCTTTCGTCTTCGGAATCTAGGTATAACCCGGACTTTTGTGGGTCGAGAAAACAGTTCCCTGCCCCGAATTGTTCACGGCCCGGAAGGAGCCAACATGTCCCCGATCCGATACCGTCGCACGTCTGTGCGAACCGCACTAGGCATCACCAAGGAAGAGAAACGCATCAAGCGTGAATTGGGAATTACTGCGATTTTGAAGCCATTTCGTTGGTGGGGGAACGAAAAACGTAAGATCAAACGCGAGGTCGGCTATTATTCGCCCGAAGCCAAATTTGCTCGGCACTTCTTGCCACGTTCCGTGATCAGGTTGTTCCTGCTGGTCGTTGCGCTAGCGACGATTACGTTCGCGATCTGGGTATGGAATTCAATGAAGGCCCCGGCCACACCAGACAACACGGCCGCAACCGTACACGAAGCGGGTGCACTGCGATAATGGTTAGCATGCCTTTCTCGGGGACCTCTCTTCAGTGGAGAATGTTCACAAATGGCCCTCGATGAGTCGTCGCAGTTGGCTGCTTGGCGTCATGGCGAAACGTGGAGGTCACCGCCGCCGCGCGCCCGGCGATGTTGAGAGTGAGCCACGACCAAAAATTGCCGCTCGCAACATTACTTCTGGTTGGCAAACTCGATGTAGTTGCACAACAGTTTGCGCGCTACGTCGGCCGGGCCTTCTGGGCCGGCAAGGTTGCCCAGGATATCGAGCGTGGAAACAATGATTTTTCCTTTGCCGCAGGGGACCACGCCCACCGCAGTGCCCAAGTTAATCGGAGCCGGCGGCATGGCCAGCGGCGTGTTGGAGTGGAAGGCGCCGGCCGCCAGGTCGTCGCCGGTCAACAGCAAACCACTGCGCGAATTTCCGTCGCGGACCACGGCCTGATAGGGCCAATCCATTCCGCCCCCCGTGGGCAAATCTTTGAACAGCGGATGCTGCCGTACGAAATGCACGCCCCCCGCCCAAGTCGTCCCCACCCGAAACGAGCCGTCGTATTTGATTTCGGGCACAATCGATTTGGCTAGTTCCAGCCATTCGGGCGCATTTTCGAGCACGATCAACGTGCTGCCATCGTTGCGCACTCGGTCGATCAATTTTTGAGAACTGGGGCGTTCCACGCCCGCCGGAACGGTCCACAGTAACCGGCATTCGGCATCGCCCGTGGCTTGATGCCACTCGACTTTGATCGGGACGGGCTTGCCCGACTCTAACTGCAAGGTACTGGTGGTGGTTGCGGGCTGCGATCCGCGAGAGCTGCGCGAAGCGCGACTGCCGCGGCCGACGCCGGAGTAAACTAATTTGCCGTCGACGGTGACGCTGGCGGTTCCGCTGCCTTGAAAAGCGAACGAGTACGACCCGCTGGCAGGCGGCAAAATTTGGCCTTCCCAGCGGACCGCGTAGTTGCCCAAGGCAGGCACCGCAGGATCGGGAGGGGCGCCTTCGGCGGCGAACAAATCAATCGTGGCGTCGGTTCGGGAATGAACCTGCGTCGTGAATTCCTGGTCGCTGAAAAATGTTGCCGCCAGCCCGGGCCTGGAAGCGGTGGAATCGCGGAGCTGCGTTTCGGGAACTAATGCAAAGGCCGAGGCGTTGGGACTTTGAGCGGCAACAATCCAATCCAGATGCGGCAAATTGTCGGAGTAATTTTCAACGTGCGCTCCTTTTTCCCGGACCAAAAATTGGCGTAACCGAATGCCGGGATCCAAAACCGAGCCCGCGCCTGCCAGCTTGGCGCTTTTCCAATCGACGCTGAAAATTTCGTCGTGACCCACAGCCGCTGGTTGGCCCGTAGAATCGATCAAAGTGGACCGAATTTGGAACTTTCCCAACGCGCCATTCAGCGGAATTTCGATGCCCTCGACCAAAAGTTGACCATAGGTGTCGCCGCCGGCCACGGAAACATCGACGGATTTAGCAAACGTTTGTTTCCCGGCCGAATCTTCCGCCGTGATTTGTAATTGATAAGGACCTTGAATGTTTTTCTCGTTGACAAGGTAAAAATCGGCAATGACTTTTCCCGTGGGCCGAACGATTTGATTGCGGACCATCACGGCGATGTAGAGCGGCTGATTGTAATACGCCATGATGGCTGGATCGCCCTTAGGATTGCGGAAGCAATCGACCACGCCCGAATGGTTTTCGAGAATTTCTCCTTCCCAGCCATTGATGCAATAAGCGTCGGCATCGTTATTGATGCGGATCAGTTCGATGGTTCGGCCCTGGTGCTCCAGCGAAATGTTTCCCATGGCCTGACACAACGCATCGACGGTGGGAAATGTGGAGCGCAGATTTTTGGCCGTCAGGAATTCATCGAACATTTTATACCAAGCCAGGTACATGGCCCCGTCCCAGCCCAGGTTCGGCGCGGTTTCCAGCTCGTGCTTAATGAGCCCTAACCGGGGCGGCGTGGAAAGCGCGCCTTCTTCGCCCCAAAAGTTGATTTCCTGCGGATCGTTGATGAGATGATAGAATTCTTTGGGATTTTTATAGGCCGATTGCGTGTAAACCGCCGGCCCACCCGCGTGATGATCGTCGTACCAGCCGGTGGTATAAAGCTGGTCGTCAAAGGGGCGGTAGTGCCATTTGGTGCTGGCTTCGTTTTCGATCCCGACGATCGAACGCAAGCCAGAGCTGCGCACAATCAACCGGCTGGGATCAAGGGCATGCATTGCTTTCATATCGGCCGCGTAGTTGGCCAGGGCCGGCGCGGTGGGGCCGGTTTCGTTCGACATGCTATAAATGATCAGGCTCGGATGGCTGCGGTCGCGCTGCACCATTCGTAATACTTTTTCGCGGGCCATGCTGCGCGCAATGCCCTCATTTTTCAAAGCGCCGTTGTCGTAATTGCCCGGTTCCTCGTAATACAGCAGCCCCAGCTCGTCAGCCTTTTCCAAAATAATGGGCTGGCCGATGGCGCGGTGAAAATTGAGCATGTTCAGGCCCAACTGTTTGGCCACGCGAATTTGTCGTTCGGCGATTTCGTCCGTGGCATACAGCCCGTTGATCGGGAAAAACCCCCAACTGATGGCGCTGCGAAGCACAATCCGCTTGCCGTTCAGGCGAAACATGGCCTGCTTGCCGATATCGACCGGCTCGAACCAACGGAATCCAAACGTTTTTTGCGCCGCGTCGTTCGGCGGTTTGGACGCTGAATTGCCGGACGCGTCGACCTCCGACAGCTTCGCCTCGCAAATATATAGATTGGGGTGATCCGGATCCCAGAGCTTGGCCTGCGGGCAGGAAACTTTGAATCTGACAACATTCGCGCCCGGGGCCAGTTCCACTTCTTTTTGCTCAGTGGCCAGCGGCTGGTCAGCATTTTGTTTATCGCGAATCGTGACCCCGATATTTCGGTGAACCGTCTGAGCCGTGGTATTGCGCAGCGTGGTCTCGATGTTCACGTCGGTCATGGCCGGCGTGTTTTGCACATAAATATCGTCCACATACACCGGATCCGTAACTAAAAGTTTGACCCGGCCCGTGATCCCGCCAAAGCCGTGGCCAAGCAGAATTTGATTTTTTCCCCAATCGATCAAACCCTTGTCGTGCCAGTCGAAGTTGCCGCCCGGATCGGTAATGCGGACTGCCAGTTGCACACGATCGCCGGGTTTGGCAACGTCGGACAAATCGACCTCGAAGGGGGTGTTCCCGATTAAATCGTAACCGACCAGTTTTTGATTCACGTACACTTCCGCCCGTTGCCGGACCGATTCGAACCGGAGCAGCATGTGGCGGGGGGCTGTCGCTTCGGGTATTTCCAAGGTCCGAACCCACCAACTGACGCCAACAATATCGCCCTCCGGCCCCGGCGTTTTTTGCAAGTATTCTTCCGCCGTCCCGGGGACCGCTGCGTCGCGGGCTTGATCGGAATCGAGCGCGGCCCAGCCGCCGGTAGGCGCGTTCGTGGGAAGCTTGGAGAGATTGACAGGGAGCGGAAAAAGTTCGTCGTTTTTCCACTCGGCTTTGGCATCGTACCAGAGCTTCCATCCGGGACCGGAAAGATTGATTTCCTGCCGTTCCGCCCCCAACAGCGATTGCCCGGCTAAGCTGCTTAGCAATGCCGCGGCAAGGAAATATTTGGACAGCGAGTGGGCGAATTTCATATTTGGCGATTGACGCACGAAGCGCCAAACCCCCGTTGGCTTTCGTGCTTATTCAGCACGCTGAATGATCGGCCGTGTGCACGATACGGCTATTGTAAACTTCGCCAAGGTCGGCCGCCACGTCGCCGCAGAAAGGGCATCAAGAAGAAGCGTGAACCTGCTCGTCGAGCGCGGCTGATTTGTACTTGCGCCGCGTGGCCAATTTCTTCTGCACCCAGCACGCTTTATTCGCTTTCGGCCCAGACGCGGAGGGTGCGATCTTCGTCGATTTCGACATGGATGACGTTGGGGTGGCAGCAGACGGGGCAATCTTCCACGTACTCCTGGCTTTCGCCGGCCGACAAGTCAATGGGAATGACAATTTCCTCGCCGCAACTGTCGCAGATATATGACGATTCGGATTGCATGCGGGAGGGGGTAGAGGATAGGGGGCAGGGAGTAGGGGAAGTGGGTTCGGGGTTCAGATTGCAGATTGCTAGTTGCTAATCGCTAATTGCTAGTCGCTGATTGTTGTCCAATCCCACTTCTGCATGGGGGTCAGGAAACTGTGGCGCGTTAAATCGTAATGCAGCGGCGTGAGGGTGATGTGGCCTTTTTCCAGTTCGGATAAATCGTTTTCTTCGTCGGGCGGAAGGTCCGGCAACTCTCCCATGGCCCAGTAGTAGTTGCGGCCGCGGGGGTCGGTTCGCTTTTCGTACTTCTCGCCGTATTGCTGAATGGCCATCGGCACAATTTTGACGTGCGGCGGGCGGCCGAGTGCGGCCGTCGGAATGTTCAAATTGTACAGCGTGGGCCGATCACCTTGATTGGCCAGAATTTTTTCGATGACCACGAGAGCGAGGTCGGCGGCTTTGTCGAACTGGAAGCGTTCGTTCCACTGGAGCGACACGGCGATGCTGGTGATGCCGAAGAACGCCCCTTCGATGGCCGCCGCCACCGTGCCGCTGTACAGCACGTTGATGCCGGCGTTCAGTCCGCCGTTGATACCGCTGACAACCAGGTCAGGCCGCTCGGGGCAATATTCCGAGATGCCGATTTTGACCGAATCGGCCGGGCTGCCTTCGACGGCGTAGCGGCGGTGGTGGCCTTCGACAATTTCTTTCACCACCAGCGGCGTGAGAAACGTGATGGAATGCCCGACACCGCTTTGCTCGGTGGCCGGCGCACACACGGTGACGTGGCCCAGCCGCGAGAGAGCCTGTTCCATGGCGGCCAGGCCGGGAGCGAAAATGCCGTCGTCGTTAGTGAGGAGAATTTGCACTGGTGATGCTTTTCGGAGGTGATTTGTTCCTGGTCGTCGAATTCGATCGATTTTTGTTCCTGTAGGAGGGGAATTCCTTCCCCGATGTCCGCGTCAAACGTCGATCTGTCGGCGAAGGGATTCGCCTCCTACAATCTGCTCAAATTGGCGACAACCAATTTATTGCTCGCGCGCCGGCAAACCCGGCGGCTAAAAGCACTACTATACAGCGCGCCGGCCGGAGCGCAAATGACGCTGGCGAAAATGGTCGAACTCAGTACGATAAGCGGCGACTTTCGAAAATTCTAACCCGAGCGATGCCGATGATTTTGCTTATCGCCATTTTGCAAACCGCACTGGTGGTGGTCATCATTCCGGTGTATTGGCGGCAGCATGGGTGGAAGAATTTTTTGTGGATGTCGGACATTGCCCTCTTCGGCAGCACGATTGCGCTGTGGTGGCCGAATCGGTTGCTTGTTAGCACGGAAGCGGTGTCGGTGTTGGTGCTCGAAATTGTCTGGGGGATCGACATTCTGCTGAGGCTGATTCTGGGCAGCAGGTTCGCGGTGCTTAGCAAATACATGTTCCAGCGGGAAATTCCGTTGTGGATTCGGCTGCTGTCGCTGTTTCATGTGTGGCTGCCGTGGCTGCTGTTGTGGCAGGTGATGCAAACCGGTTACGACCCGCGGGCCTTGGTGGTGCAGACCGTAGTGTGGTGGGTGGTGGTAACGGCCTGCTATTTTATTTCCACACCCGAGGAGAACATCAATTGTGCGCACGGCGTGGGGCAGTTGCCGCAGCGGTTGACGCCCGTAGGATATTTGATTTTGCTGCTGTTCTTTGTCCCGGTATGCGTGTACGTACCGACGCATTTTTTTCTGGGGTGGGTGGCGGGAGGGTGAAGCAGTGTAGGGGTGTGGAGGTGAGGAGGCGGGATGGATCGAGTATGATGGTGCAGGAATCAGAAACAGATCGCTTTGAAATTGGGCAGTCATTGCGAATATGGATTCAAATACGAAAAGTGATGCGTATGCTGTATGGGCCGAGTGGGGCCCCGCGCTTCGGATTTCCCGAGAAGAACGGATGGCTGAGTGCTTTCCAGAAGTGAGTGAAGCCGATCGACTCGCATTTCTCTCAGAATTTGAGATCGTGCGAGCAGAGATATGGAAAGTTGCGGAGGAGGGCGCGGAAAAACGTCACACAAAAGAAGCCTTTGAAAAACGAATGACTGATCGTTTCCCGTGGATGAAGAGAGAAGCATTGGATAAAGCTTGGTTCTTAGCGAATTATTATGCGTGGCATGAGGGTTACGACAAGAGGTAGGCGTCCTAGCCCAGCCGGCAGTCCGGTTCTATAATCTGACTTTTCCGCCCGGGCCGTGTCTCCAAGAGGAGTGTCTCGGGCGGTTTGTGTTTGTCGCCCGATGATGGAAATCGAGATAATGTAGAGACGGCTGTCCTCAGCCGTTTGCTTCGAGAAGTTTCCAGGCGTCTGAGGACAGACGCCGCTACATTCCTGCAAAAACAAAAATGGCGATGTCGGCTGCGGTGTTGAACCCTGTGGAAAAATCAACGTCTAGCATTGCCGCGGAAAAAGTGCTGGTGCTGGATTTCGGTTCGCAATTTGCGCAACTGATTGCCCGGCGGGTGCGCGAGCAAAATGTGTACTGCGAAATTGTGCGGTACGACATTACGCCGGCGCGGGTGCGGGAAATTGCTCCGCGGGGTTTGATTTTGTCCGGCGGACCGGCCAGCGTGTACGAGGCGGGCGCGCCGCACTGCGATCCGAAATTGTTCGAGCTGGGCATTCCGGTGCTGGGCATTTGCTACGGGATGCAGTTGGTGTGCGAAGCGCTGGGAGGGAAAGTGGAAAGCCACCCGTCGCGGGAGTTTGGGCGGGCGCGGTGTACG
>Ga0335083_10001995_pt1 | contig 27523 bp, 22 predicted proteins | sample Lox_Sample_42_FD_206716 | JGI IMG/M metagenome (GOLD analysis project Ga0335083, IMG submission 206716) | Soil microbial communities from Loxahatchee National Wildlife Refuge, Florida, United States - Lox_Sample_4.2 | ecosystem: Environmental > Terrestrial > Soil > Wetlands | place: USA...
TCTGTCTCAGCCCGGAGAACGTGCCGAACCGCGACAGGGCCTGGATGATCGACCAACGCTCGGCCGCGCAGAAGGGACAGAACTCCGCACCGATGTACAACACCTCGGGCTTGTTCGCGGACGTCAGCGGCGGATCGCTGATGGTGCCGATCGTCGACGACGATGCTGCGCTCGCTGATCCGCTTCCGACTGTGTCGATCGTCGCTGTCGAGACCCCGGTGACCTTCGCCACCACGGCCGGGTCGGCCGGGGTCCCGGCGCTGACCTTCTTGCTCCCACCGCTGTTGATCGCGACCAGCGCAACGACCACGATCACGACACCCAGCGCGACGACGCTGCCCAGGATCACCATCGCGCGGCGCCGCCGATCGGCCTGCGCTTGCAACGCCCGGGCGGCGGCGGCCTTCTCTCGCGCGGTCGCGGCCTGCGCCTCGCGGCGGCTCTTGTTCGTCTCTCGGCCCATCGGTGACTCAGCCCCTCGTCGTCTCAGCCCGTCGCGGCAGCATCAAGTTTCGCCTTGATCGCGGTGATCGCCGGGTCGGTGCACACCTTGGCCGGTTGGTTGCCGGTGGTGCCGCAGATCGCGGCGGTCAGCTCGTTCGCGGAACCGTCGACCGCTTTCGCCACCGAGTCGTTGGGGTCGGCAAGGCGAGAGGCGATCTGCTGCTGGGTGAGGCCCTTGAGGACCGCCGGGTCGAAGGTGGGGCTCGTGACGACGTACCGGTTGGCGAAGTCGAGGAAGGGGTAGCTCTGCTGGCCGGCGTAGTGCAGCCAGAGCGCGGCCTGCTCCGTGGTCGGCTTTTCGAGGATCTTGCGATTGCGGTCCTGGGCCTCGACCGGGGTGAAGGTGAGGTACTTGCTGGAGTACGTCGAGTCGAGGAAGTCCAGCGTGGCGGTGTTGGGGTCAACGTCGGTCGAGGACGACTTGGTCAGCTTCACGCCGGACAGGGTGCCGAATCGGGACAGCGCGACCGCCATCGACCACCGCTCCGCTGCACAGTACGGGCAGAACTCCGCGCCGATGAACAACAGCTCCGGCTTGCCCCCACTGGTCATGAACGTCCCGGTCACCGGGCGGGGCCCGCTCGCGGCACTCGTGTCCCCCGGCCCGATCGCGTCAAGCGTCGCGGTGGGCACGCTGGAGACGTCGGACACCACGCTCGCCGGCGCAACGGCGCGGATGTTCTGCTGGGGCGCGGACTTGCTGTTGATCGCGATCGCGGCGATCGCCGCTGCGACGACGGCGAGCACGAGCACGCTCGACAGGATCACGATCGCCCGGCGGCGGCGTTCGGACTGCGCCTGCACGGCCCGCGCGGCTGCGGCCTTCTCCCGCGCGCTCGCGGCGCTCGCCTGGCGGCGGCTCTTGTTCGTCTCTCGTCCCACCGCAGCCTCAGCTCTTGCTCACGTCGATCGGGCGCAACAGGTACGCCGCGAGGATGGCCAGGAACAGCAGGAAGGTCAGGATGTGCACGCCCGTGCAATACAGGCAGATCGCCTTGAGCTGCACCGCCTCCACGAAGACGAGGTAGACGACCATGCCCATCCCGGCGAACGCGCCGGCCAGTCGGGCGCGGTGGATCCACTCGTTGCGGGCGTTCCACGCCCACGGCGTACACAAGGCGAACATGACGACGTAATAGATGAGTCCGGTCAAGGCCACCGGGATGTGGCCGAAAATCTCCGACTGCGAGCTGGTGGTGACCTTCAGGCAGTTGACGTGGCCGGTATCGGAACAGGCCAGCGTCACGTGCGTGTTGTAGTGCGCGATCGTGAGGTACACCGCGTCGGCAAGACCGAGCACGCAGATCGGAAGGGTGACCGGCCATGCCCAGCGCACGTTGGGTCTGACGTCAGAGGCGTCAGACATCACATTCCCTTCCCGATCGGTCGGATCGCCAGCCTATCCAGTACACGTCGCAATCCTGAGAGGTCGTTCAGGAGCGGCGATGCGTGTTGCCGGTTCGACGGGGCTCAGAGCTTGACGATCGGGGCGTAGCGCAGCAGCAGGCGCTTGGTACCGACCTCGTCGCCGAAGTACACGTCGGCCTCTGCCGAGGAATCCACGCCGCGCAACGCGACGACCTGACCCATGCCGAACGCGTCGTGCGTCACCCGGTCTCCGACGGCGAGGGCCGGAATTGGTCGCAATCCCACGCCGGCCGAGGCCCCGCGGCGGTTGGCCCGAGTGATGGCCGCCTCCGACGCTGACACCTGAGTCGATCCGCTCCACTCGACGAGCTCCGCAGGCACATCATCGAGAAACCGTGACGGCGGGTTGTACGACGGCGCCCCCCACGCGGAGCGCACGTTGGCGCGACTGAGGTAGAGGCGCCTCTCGGCTCGGGTGATCCCGACGTAGGCGAGCCGGCGCTCCTCCTCGAGCTCGGCGGCGTTGCTCATCGACCGCATGTGCGGGAAAACGCCGTCCTCCATCCCGGTGAGGAAGACGACCGGGAACTCGAGCCCCTTCGCCGTGTGCAGGGTCATGAGCGTGACCACCCCATCGGACCCGTCCGGGCTCGGCACCTGGTCGGCGTCCGCGATCAGCGCGACCTGCTCGAGGAAGTCGTTGAGCGTGCCCTCCGGGTGGTTCTGCTCGAACTCGCGGGCCACCGACACGAACTCCTCGAGGTTCTCCAGCCGGCCCTCGTCCTGCGGGTCGGCGCTGGCTCGAAGCTCCGCGAGATAGCCGCTTCGGTCGAGCACCGCTTCGAGCACATCGCCCGGCGCCGCCTCGGCCATCGCGGTCAACGCGTCGAGGAGGGTGACGAAGCCTTCCACCGCGCTGCGCGACCGGGTCGCGAGATTCACCTCGTCGCTCCGGTGAAGAGCTTCGGCGAAGGAGATCCGGTCCCGCTCGGCGAGGGTCGCGATCGCCGACTCGGTGGTGTCGCCGATGCCGCGCTTGGGCACGTTGAGGATGCGTCGTACCGACACGGTGTCGGCGGGGTTGACCACGGCGCGCAGGTAGGCGATCGCGTCGCGAATCTCGCGCCGCTCGTAGAAGCGGACGCCACCCACCACCTTGTACGGCAGGCCGACGCGGATGAAGACCTCCTCGAACACCCGGCTCTGAGCATTGGTGCGGTAGAACACGGCAACGTCGCAGGGCCGCACCCCCTCCTCGTCCGCGAGCCGGTCGATCTCGCCGGCGACCCAGGCGGCTTCGTCGTGCTCGTTGTCGGCGACGTAACCGCGGATCCGTTCACCGTCGCCCGCCTCCGACCACAGCCGCTTGGGCTTGCGGTTGGGGTTGCGCGCGATGACCGCGTTGGCCGTGCTCAGGATGGTCTGCGTCGAGCGGTAGTTCTGCTCGAGCAGGACGACCTTCGCATCCGGAAAATCCTCTTCGAACGCGAGGATGTTGCGGATCGTTGCACCGCGAAACGCATAGACCGACTGGTCCGCGTCCCCGACGACGCACAGCTCGCCCGCGTCCGAACCGGTGCCGACCAGCTCGCGGATGAGGACGTACTGGGCGTGGTTCGTGTCCTGGTATTCGTCGACGAGCACGTGCCGGAATCGGCGGCGGTAGTGCTCGGCAACGTCGGGAAAGAGCTGCAGCAGCGACACGGTGGTCATGATCAGGTCGTCGAAGTCGAGCGCGTTGGCGCGGCGCAGCCGGTCCTGGTAGAGCCCGTAGGCGTCGGCGACCATCCGTTCGAGGTGGTTGTCAGCCTTGTTCTTGGCGGTCTCGAAGTCGATCAGCTCGTTTTTGAGGTTGGACACCTGCGCGCTGACCGACCGAGCCGACAAGCGTTTGGGGTCAACGTCGAGATCCCGGCAGACCGAGGCCATGAGCCGGCGCGAGTCGTCGGCGTCGTAGATCGAAAAGGTCGAGGTGAACCCCAGCCGCTTGGCTTGCGCGCGCAGGATCCGGACGCAGGCGGAGTGGAAGGTCGAGACCCACATCAGCCGCGCCCGGTTGCCGACGAGTGCAGCCACCCGCTCCTTCATCTCGCCGGCGGCCTTGTTGGTGAACGTGATCGCGAGCACCTCGCCGGGCGCAACCCCGCGCTCGCCCAGCAGCCACGCGATCCGGTGGGCGAGGACCCTCGTCTTGCCGGATCCGGCACCCGCGACGATCAGCAGAGGCGGTCCGGCGTGGATCACCGCCTCGCGCTGCTGAGGGTTGAGCCCTTCGAGAAGGGTCTGCGGGTCGATCCGCGTGGACGATCGCGGGGGCAACGCGTCGGTCGCGACGGGATCGGAGCGGTCGTCGAAGAGTGTCATGGGCGCGCTCGTCAGCGTACGTGCGGATAGGCCGCACTAGTGTCGATGCCGTGATGGATGACGCCGAGGTCGAGCGCGCCCTGTGTGTCATGGCGCACCCGGACGACGTCGACTTCGGCCTCGGCGGCACGGTCGCCACCTGGACCGACGCGGGCATCGAGGTCGTTTACTGCGTCGTGACCAGCGGCGATGCGGGCGGATTCGACCCCGACGTTCCGCGCAGCGCCATCGCCGGGATTCGCGAAGCCGAGCAACGGGCGGCCGCGAAGGTCAACGGGGTCGGCGACGTACGGTTCCTCGGATACCCCGACGGGCGTGTGGAGGCCACACTCGACCTGCGGCGGGACCTCGCCCGGATCATCCGCGACGTCCGGCCCCAGCGGCTCGTGGCGCAGTCGCCGGAACGCCACTGGTCTCGGCTTCCGGCATCACATCCGGACCACCGGGCGGCCGGCGCGGCCACGCTCGACGCGATGTATCCCGATGCCCGCAACCCATTCGCATTTGCCGAATCCCTCGGCGATGTTGAGGCATGGGCGGTGGCCGAGACCTGGATCATCGCCTCCGAACGGGTCAACCACTACGTCGACGTCACCGCCCAGTTCGAGCGCAAGAAGGCCGCGCTACTCGAGCACAAGAGCCAGATCACCGATCCCGGGAAGCTGCACGAACTGCTCGCCGGTTGGCTCGGCGGCAACGCGGCGGCCGCTGGCTGGGAACCTGGTCGCTTCGCCGAGGCCTTCTGGGTGATGGAAACGGCGTGACGCCGTTCTGCCCCAGCCGTAACGGCGTGACGCCATAGCGCCCCAGGCCACACGGCGTGACGCCGTTATGGCCAGCGGTCAGAGGTCCAGCAGCATCCGGGTATTTCCCAGGATGTTCGGTTTGACCCGTTCGAGGCCGAGAAACTCCGCGACCCCCTCGTCGTAGGAGCGCAGGAGCTCGTCGTACACCCCGGGCTCGACGGCGGTCGCGGTGAACCGCTTGAACCCGTGCGCCGCGAAGAACGAGACCTCGAAAGTGAGGCAGAAGACCCGCCGTACGCCGATCGCCCGGGCTCGCTCGAGCAGCGTCTCCAAAATCGCGTGACCGATCCCCTTCTGCTTGCACAGCGGGTCCACCGCCACCGTCCGCACCTCGGCCAGGTCCGCCCACAGCACGTGCAGCGCGCCGCATCCGACCGCCTCCCCGTCGAGCTCCGCGACGACGAACTCCTGCACATCCTCGTAGAGCGTCACCGTCGGCTTGTCGAGCAGGATCCCCTTGGCGGCGTAGAAATCCACGAGGCGGCGGATCAGGGGGACGTCATCGGTCCGCGCCGGACGGATGGTGACGTTCAGCTCTGCCGAGCCTGACTGGGCACGATGTCCTCCTCGGCGAGCTCCTCCGCGCGGATCTCCTGGCAGCGCGCGCCGGCGAGCCCACCGAGCGCGTCGGCCAGCGCCGCCTGCTGCTCGGGCGTCAGCCAGTCGAGAAAGTGCTCGCGGACGCCGCGGAGATGAGTCGGGTACGCCGCCTCGAGCTTGGCCATCCCACCGGGAGTGAGGCAGGCGTAGACGACTCGGGCGTCAGCGCCACAGCGCTCCCGCTCGACCCAGCCCTCGCGGACCAGCTTGTCCACCAATCGTGTCAGCCCGCTCGGGGTCAGCACGGCGTGGCGGGCGAGGTCGCTCATGCGTAACCGCTGGGCGGGGGCCTGCGACAGGTGGGCGAGGACCTCATACCCGGGAAGCGTCAGGCCGTGCTCGGCCTCCAGCTCGGCCTCCAGGCGACGGACGACCCGGCTGTGCGCGCGGATGAGGGCGTGCCACGCGCTCATCTCCGCCTCGTCGAGCGGCATCCGGGCGCAGTCGTCGGTGACCGTCATCCATCGAGGATAGAGGTTCGCGAGAGGTATTTGCATCCGCAAGGAATAGTGGTACGGTCCACGTAGGTTATTGCAGTAACAACTATTCCGGAGGCAAGGAAATGACCACCGCGACCGTCACCACCACCCCCATCACCGGCGACTATGACATCGACGCCGCCCACAGCCGGATCGGCTTCGCTGCCAAGCACGCCATGGTCACTACCGTGCGCGGGCAGTTCAGTCGCTACACCGCGACCGTCCACCTCGATCTGGACAACGTGGCGAACACGACCGCGACGGTGGAGATCGACGCCACGAGCATCGAGACCGGCAACAGCCAGCGCGACGACCACGTCCGCAACTCCGACTTCCTCGAGGTCGAGACCTACCCGACGATCACCTTCGTCAGCACTTCCGCCGAGCAGACCGGTGAGGACGAGTTCGTGCTGCATGGCGATCTGACGATCAAGAACACCACCAAGCCGGTGTCGGTGACGTTCGAAAAAACCGGTGCTGCGCAGGACCCGTGGGGTCACTTCCGGGTCGGCTTCGAGGGCAAGGCGAAGATCAACCGCACGGACTGGGGCGTGAGCTTCAACGCGCCGCTCGGTACCGGCGGCCTGCTGATCTCCGAGAACGTCACCCTCGAGTTCGACCTCGCGGCGGTCAAGCGCGCTTGAGGTCCGGCGACGATCGGGTCAACTGATCGACAACCACTGACGGGTGAGGACCGAGCGCGAGCCGGTCCTCACCCGTTCGACTGCGCAGATCGCCCACGGTCACGCAGCCAGCGTGAAAAACTCGCGCCGTGACCTCCGAACTCGTGCTGACCCTCTCGTGCCCGGACCGTCCCGGAATCGTGCACGCGGTGTCGGGGTTCCTGGCCGAGCGGGAGTGCAACATCCTCGACTCCCAGCAATACGGCAGCGCCCGCAGCACTCGCTTCTTCCTGCGGATGCACATCAGCTCGCCCGTGGCGATCGAGGACCTCCAGACCGCGTTCGCGCAGGTGGCTGGAAAGTTCTCGATGCACTGGGAGCTTCACGACAGCTCCCATCGGCCGGCGGTTGTGGTGTTGGTGTCCAAACAAGGTCACTGCCTCAATGACCTTCTCTATCGCTGGCAGAGCGGGTCCCTGCCGTGCGAGATCGCCGCGGTCGCCGCCAACCATCCCGATCTCGCCCCCCTCGCCGCTGCGCACTCGGTGCCGTTCCACCATCTGCCCGTCACCCCCCAGACCCGGGACGCACAAGAAGCGCAGATTCTCGACCTGATCGACCAGACCGGGGCCGAGCTCGTCGTCCTCGCCCGCTACATGCAGGTGCTGACCCCGACGCTGTGCGACGCGATGCCCGGGCGAATCATCAACATCCACCACTCCTTCCTGCCGAGCTTTCGCGGCGGACGGCCCTACGACCAGGCGTTCGAGCACGGGGTCAAGCTGATCGGCGCCACCGCGCACTACGTCACGGCCGATCTCGACGAAGGACCGATCATCGAGCAGGAGACGGCCCGGGTCGGGCACCAGCACGAACCCAGCGACCTTGCCACGATCGGACGCGACCTTGAGAGCGTCGCGCTCGCGCGAGCCGTGCGCTGGCATCTCGAGCATCGGGTGCTTCTCGACGGCGGGCGCACGGTGGTCTTCGCCTGATGGGCGAAGCCGGCGCTCGGGAGCGGCACACCACGGGCTTGGCGACCATTGGCGTGCTCGTCGCCTGGTGCCTCCTGGCGGTCGGTGACAGTCGCCACGAAGGCGAGTTCTCCTCGTTCAGCCTGATCTGCGTGGTCCTCGGTCTCGCCATCGTTGCGGCCGTCGTCGCGGCCGGCGCCGACGTGGCCGTCCCGACCCCACTCATGCTCGCTCTGCCGGCCACCGTCGCGGTGATCGCCGCGATCGCACATCCCGTGGGCCGGTACATGGACATCAGTGCCGACGGCGAGACGGCGGTGAAAGCGCTCGTCGTTGCCACCGCCCTCGTCACGCTGGCCAGCCTCGCGTTTCCCGGCGCGGTCGCGCAGAAGGTGGCGCTCGCGACAATCGCGGCGCTCGCGCTCACCACCGCGGTGGTCGTGATCCGGGCGGCGCCGGCGCCGGCGATCGACGTCTGGGTCTTGCTCCAGCAATCCAGTAGCGGTCTCCTGCACGGCTTGGACATGTACCGCCAGCATTGGCAGAACTCCAACGGACTCCAGGACGTCTACCCCTACCTGCCCGCAACCACCGTGCTGCTCGCCCCGTTCAAGTGGGTCCTCGGCGACGTCCGGTACGGCCTCACTACGGCCGCACTCGTCGGGATGTATCTCACCTATCGCCTTGCGCCGAAGGCACCCGCCGCGCTGGCGGCGCTCATCGTTATCGCCCCGCACTGGGCGTTTCTCATCGACCAGTCGTGGACCGAACCGCTCCTCGTTGCCGCACTGGCAGGCGCCGTCCTGGCGCTGGACCGAGGCCATCCCTGGTACGCCGTGATCGCCCTCGCACTCGCACTGGCTTGCAAGCAGCACATCGCGGTCCTGCTCCCGTTGTTCGCGGTCTGGCCGTCGTTCGGTTTGCGGCGGACGCTCGCGGCCGCCGCCCTCGCGGCGGCGATCGTCGCGCCCTGGATCATCGCCGGAGGGCATGCGCTTTGGCACGACGCGGTCACGGCCAACCTCGACCTGGGAGTCCAGACCCGAGCGCTGAACCTGCCGAGCCTGTTTCTCCGGCACGGGCACCTGGTCGGGTTCTGGTTCTTGCTGGTCGCACTCGCCGGGGCCTACGCGCTGGCGCTCACCCGCCTACCGCGTACGCCGTCTGGTCTCGCGCTCGGCGCCGCGCTCATCATGTGGACCCTCGACGTGGCCAACAAGCAGACCTACTTCAACCACTACACGCTGCCACTCGGACTGCTCGTCGTGTCACTCGCAGCAGCACGACCGGTACACATCACAGCCAACACAGAACGCGGCCGAGAGCGGCAAACACGGACAGAATTCATCCGTTGATAGCGTGGATCAGTGTCATCGACGGCCGCTGACGCCCCGAGCGGGCCAGGTTTTGGCTCGCTGCGGCGGTGGATTTTTCGGGTAGCGATTGCCGTCGGCCTGCTCATCGCGGCCGTGTACGCCGTTCGCGCCTTCGTCACGATCGACACCAACCTGCTGTGGTTCCGATCGGTGCAGAACGAATCGGTCTACACCCGAATGTTCTGGACGCAGGTCGTCTTGTTCGTCATCTTCAGCGCACTGATGGCGCTGTCGCTCACGGCAAGTCTGATCCTCCTCTACCGGTTTCGACCCGACTTTCGCCCGGATCGGGCGAAGCAGCGCTGGCGGTTTCAGTTCCGTCGCTACGAGCGACGCCTGCGAATCTGGCTGCTCGTCGCGGTTGTCGGCTACCTCAGCATCTCGGTCGGCGCACGTGCAGCGGGCGGCTGGCAAACCTGGCTCGCGTGGCACGACGCGACGTCGTTCCACCAGAAGGACCCCACCTTCCATCGCGACGTGTCCTACTTCGTCTTCGACTACCCGTTGCATCGCCTCGTTCTCACCCTGCTCTTCCGGATCGTCGCCACCAACCTGATCGTCGTCCTCATCGCCGGATACGCCTACGGCGCCGTCAAGATCCGGGGCGACCGACCCAAGCTCACCAAACCGGTGCTGGCGCAGATCTCAGTCATCCTCGGGATCTACCTGACACTGAAGGTCTTCGCCTACTGGCTCGACCGGCTCGCGCTCGTCACGTCCAACCGGACCGTCGTGACGGGACCGTCGTACACGGATCTGCATGCGGTCATGCCCGCGAAGATCGTCCTGATGGTTATCGCAGGCGGGTGCGCCATTGCGCTCTTCGTCAATGCCTACCTGCGAAGCGGGCGCGTTGTGATCATGAGCCTCTCGGTGATGGCGGCGGGAGCCTTCCTGCTCGGAATCGCACTGCCCGCGATCGTCCAACAGTTCTGGGTCAAGCCAAGCGCCTCAACCCGCGAGTTGCCCTCGATCAGCCGTTCGATCCCGATGACCACCAAGGCCTACGGCCTCAACAACACCGTCACCACCAAGGCCAACTACGGTGCGACCACCCTGACCGGGAGCGCGCTCGCGAACCAGGCGAAACGCAACGCGCAGGTCCGGCTGCTCGACCCCTATCGCGTGTCCCCGACATTCAACGTCAACCAGCAGATCGAGGCGTTCTACCAGTTCAAGTCCACCCTGGACGTCGACCGGTACCCGATCAACAATCGCTCCACCGACGTGGTCCTCGGCGCTCGCGAGCTGAACATCGCCGGACTACCCGCGTCCAGAAAAACCTGGACGAACACCCACCTCGTCTACACCCACGGCTTCGGGCTGGTCGCCGCACCGACCGACAAGACGACCAACGGCATCCCCAACTTCATCGGCGGCGGGCTACCGCCGACCACCCACACGCCGATCAAGATCAACCAGCCGCGGATCTACTACGGCCAGATGTCTCCGTCGTACTCGATCGTCGGCGCGCCACCCGGCACCCCGGGCAAAGAGTTCGACCTTCCGAGCACCAACGGGAGTGCGAACTCCGCGGGCTACACCCACACAGGTGGCGGCGGCATCCCGATCGGCGGCTTCTTCCACCGGTTGCTCTATGCGATCAAGCTGCACAGCACGAGCGTGCTGTTCTCGAGCGAGATCAACAGCCACTCCCAACTGCTGACGGTGCGCAACCCGCGCACTCGCATCAACGCGGTCGCGCCGTGGCTCACTCTTGACGGCGACACCTACCCAGCCGTCGTGAACGGTCGGATCGTCTGGGTTGTCGACGGATACACCACCTCGAACAACTATCCGGACTCCCAGCAGGTGAACCTTCAGGCCGCGACGTCGAGCACGTTGTCGAAGAGCGGCTCGACGGTCGCTCAGCCGAGCCGATCGATCAACTACATCCGCAACTCGGTCAAGGCAACGGTTGACGCCTACTCCGGGAAGGTGACCCTCTACGCCTGGAACCAGCAAGCCCAGCCGGATCCGGTCCTCGAAACCTGGGAGAAGGCGTTCCCCGGTCTGATCCAACCGCAAAGCCAGATGCCGGCAGCGCTCGTTTCGCACCTGCGCTACCCCCAGGACCTGTTCAACGTCCAGCGATCGATCCTCACCCGCTACCACGTCACGAACGCCAGCGACTTCTACAACGGGAACGACTTCTGGAAGCTCCCGGTCGACTCGAGTGTCGGAGCGACCAGCAGGCTCAACGCCATCGGCAAGGTCGTCACGGTCAGCGCGCCGATTCAGCCGTCGGTGTACATGAGCGTGTCTTCCGACGGGATGTCCGAGGCCAGGTATGCGTTGTCGACGCCGTTCGTGACGCTCAACCGGCGCAACCTGTCCGCGTTCATGAGCGTGGACAGCGAACCCGGGCCGGACTACGGCCGACTCACGCTGCTCGAGATACCCGCGGGCCAGTCGGTGAAAGGGCCGGCGCAGATCTCCAACGACATCGAATCCCTCCCGAGGATCGCGAACAAGCTCACCTTGTTGCGTGGCGGCAATTCCCAGGTCGTGATCGGCAACCTGCTCGCGATGCCACTGGGCGGCAAGTTCCTCTACGTCGAACCGGTCTATACCCAGGCGAAGACCGGCACGAAATTCCCGGTCCTTCGCAGGGTGATCGCCGTCTACGGCAACGGGCTGCCGGCCTACCGGCTCACGCTCGCGGGTGCCATTGCGCAGGCGCTCAAGATGCCGACGGTCAGCTCACACGCTCCGCCCGCGGCGGCGACCAATGCGCTGCCCTCGGCAGGTACGTCGTCCTGACCCAACGGGTCCACCCAGCCTGGGGCTAGGAGCCCACCGACAACTGCCCGAGCGCGGCCTCGATCGCGCCAACGACCTCAGGTGAGTCCGGCTTCACTTTCGACCGGAACCGCCCGATCACCGCTCCGTCGCGACCGATCAGGAACTTCTCGAAGTTCCACTTCACCCGTCCGGCCTTGCCTTTGGCGTCCGGCGTCTTCGTCAACTCGGCGTACAGCGGATGTTGGTCGCGACCGTTGACCTTCAGCTTCTCGAACATCGGAAACGTGACGCCGTACGTCGTCGAGCAGAACTGCTGGATCTGGTCGGCCGACCCGCGCTCCTGGAACATGAACTGATTGCACGGGAACCCGAGCACCTCGAAGCCGCGATCGGAGTAGGTCTCGTAGAGCTGTTCGAGGGCTTCGTACTGCGGCGTGAACCCGCACTTCGACGCGACGTTGACCGCGAGAAGCACCTCGCCATCGAAATCCTTCAGGCTCGTCGCGTTCCCGTCGAGCGTGGTCAACGCAATGTCGTACAAGGACACCGTCGAATCTCCTCATAGCCGGCGAGCACTGAGCCGATCGTCTCATCCGGCCCCGCGCCTCGCCACCGGTCCACCCCGAATGAGCCGCATAGGGTTGCGCGGTGGCGCACCGACCGACCGTCATCCACGGCGCCGACCTCAGCGCCCACCTCGCCGCGTTGCGCGCCGAGTTGCACGTCCCCGGCGAGTTTCCCCCAGCGGTGCTGGCCGACGCTGCGTCGACGTGGTCCCGCGCTCACCGCGAGGACCACACCGCACTCCCCCTCCGCACCCTGGACCCGCCCGGCTCGCGCGACCTCGACCAGGCGTTCCACATCGAGCGAAGCGCCGCCGGATGGCGGGTGCACTACGCGATCGCCGACGTCGCCGCGTTCGTCGACCCGGACGGCCCGGTCGCAGCCGAGGCCAAGGTCCGCGGCGAGACGATCTACCTGCCGGACGGTCGCGCACCTGTGTATCCGCCGGAACTGTCCGAGGGCGCCGCCAGCCTCCTGCCCGATGCGGAACGCCCGGCGGTGCTATGGATCCTCGACCTCGACTCGGCCGGTGAGCTCCGCCGGGTCGATGTCCGGCGGTCGATCGTTCGCAGTCGCGCGCAGCTGGACTACCTGACGCTGGAGGAGACCGACCCGGCGGTCGCGGCCGACCTGCGCCTCATCGGCGAGCTACGCCAGCAGCGGGAGCGAGCGCGCGGCGGAGTGTCACTGAACGTGCCCGAACAGCAGGTCACCTACGCCGACGGCGAGTGGGTCGTGACCTACCGGAGTCCGCAACCGTCGGAGGGCTGGAACGCCCAGCTGTCCTTGCTGACCGGGATGGCGGCCGCATCGATGATGCTCGACGCGAAGATCGGCCTGCTGCGGGTGATGCCCGGACCGCAGCGCAGCACGCTCGGCTCGTTGCGCCGCAGCGCTGCCGCCCTCGATGTGGCCTGGCCGTCCGGAACCCGGTACGCCGATGTCGTCCGCGATCTCGATCCCAACGTCCCCACCCAGGCCGCGATGCTGCGCCTTGCTTCGGTGCTGTTCCGCGGCGCCCGCTACGTCGCATTCAACGGCGAGCAACCACTCCAGCGGATGCACGCCGCAGTCGCCGCGCCGTACGCGCACGCAACCGCGCCGTTGCGGCGGCTCGCGGACCGCTACGTCAGCGAGATCTGCGTGTCGGTCTGCGCACAGCGCCGCGGCGAGGACCATCCGGTGCCGCAGTGGGTGCAGCGGGACCTCCCCGCACTACCGGAGCTGATGGACCACGCCGATCAGCACGCCCATCAACTCGACCGCGCCGTCGTCGACCTCGCGGAGACGATGCTGCTCGCGGACCGAGTCGGTGAGGAGTTCGCCGGCGTGATCGTCGAAGCGGACGACGATCACGGCGAGATCCAGCTGCGAGCGCCCGCCGTCCGGGCGCGGATCGACGGCACCGACCTGCCGCTCGGGCACGACGTTCTGGCGACCCTGACAACCGCGGACGTCGCCACCCGCCGCGTGCGCTTCACCCTCGACGCTCGCCCTGACCCTCCCGCATCGCCCGAGCACGTACCGTCGGGCTGACAGACTCCTCGCCAGAGCCTCGGAAGGAACCAGGTGCACTCCATCGGTGCGGCCCCAGCGCGACCGGACGGCGAGTCCTGGGGGGTCCGCAGCTACGCCCGGCGCGGGTCCCGACTCTCCGCCCGACAGCGCAGCGCTTGGACTGAACACGCCCGGGACTGGGTGATCGCCCCCGAGGTTCAGTACGCCGGAGACTTCCGATTCCCACACGCCTTCGCTCGTCCCGGTCCGCTCGTCGTCGAGATCGGCATCGGCGACGGACAAGCGCTTGCCGCGGCCGCAATCGAGCGAGGGGAATGCAACCTCATCGGACTCGAGGTGTGGCAACCAGGCGTCGCCGACTGCCTCGCCGCCCTCGCCGCCCTCGGCGCGACGAACGTCCGGCTGTCAACCCTCGACGCGGCGTGGGCGTTCGAGCACACCCTCGATCCGGGCAGCCTCGCCGAGCTGTGGACGTTCTTCCCGGACCCGTGGCCCAAGGCCCGCCACCGCAAGCGCCGGCTGGTAGACCCGAGGTTCGCCGGCCTCGCCGCGTCCAGGCTCGCATCCGGCGGCGTGTGGCGGCTCGCGACGGACTGGGCAGACTACGCCGAGCAGATGCGGCAAGCCCTCGACGGCGTACCGATGCTGTCGGGAGGTGTCAGCGACCGGTACGCCGGCCGTCCGATCACCCGCTTCGAGCGCCGGGCTCTCGCCGAGGGTCGGAGGGTTACCGACCTGACCTACACGCGCGTGATCTGACCGCGGTCGCGCGATTCGCCCGGCGTGGGGCGTCGCGCCACTACTCCCACTCGATCGTGCCGGGAGGCTTGCTCGTCACGTCGAGAGTGACCCGGTTGACCTCGCGCACCTCGTTGGTGATCCGGGTCGAGATCCGGGCAAGGACGTCGTAGGGAAGCCGAGTCCAGTCGGCGGTCATCGCGTCCTCGCTCGACACCGGACGGAGTACCACCGGGTGACCGTAGGTGCGCCCGTCACCTTGTACGCCGACCGATCGAACGTCGGCGAGCAGGACGACCGGGCACTGCCAGATCTCGCGGTCAAGACCAGCAGCGGTGAGCTCCTCGCGGGCGATCGCGTCGGCCTCGCGCAGCACGTCGAGACGCTCGCGGGTGACTTCGCCGATGATGCGGATCCCGAGGCCCGGCCCCGGGAACGGCTGGCGCCAGACGATCTCCGGCGGCAGGCCCAACTGCTCGCCGACCCGGCGTACCTCGTCCTTGAACAGGGTCCGAAGCGGCTCCACGAGGCCGAACTGGAGGTCGTCAGGGAGGCCGCCCACGTTGTGGTGGCTCTTGATGTTTGCCGCCCCTTCGCCGCCGCCGGACTCGACGACGTCGGGGTAGAGCGTGCCCTGGACGAGGAACTCGACCGTCTCACCCGACGCCTCGGACTCGGCGACGACCTCGCGAGCGGCCTGCTCGAACACCCGGATGAATTCGCGGCCGATGATCTTGCGCTTGGTTTCGGGGTCGCTTTCGCCCGCGAGGGCGGCGAGGAACCGGTCGGCGGCGTCGACGACCTTCAGCCGTACGCCGGTCGAGGCGACGAAGTCGCGCTCCACCTGGTCGGCCTCACCCTTGCGCAGCAACCCGTGGTCGACGAACACGCAGGTGAGACGGTCGCCGATCGCGCGCTGCACGAGTGCGGCCGCAACCGCCGAGTCCACGCCGCCCGACAACCCGCAGATCGCCCGCTTCCCCCCGACCTGGGCCCGGACCCGGTCGACCTGCTCCTCCACGATGTTGACCATCGTCCACGTCGGCCGGGCCCCGGCGACGTCGTACAGGAAGTGTTCGAGCACCTGCTGGCCGTGCGCGGTGTGCAGGACCTCGGGGTGGAACTGGACGCCGGCGAGGCAGCGGCGCGGGTCCTCGAAGGAGGCAACCACGGTGGTCTCGGTGGTGGAGGTTGTCGTGAATCCGGCCGGGGGCTTGACCACCGCATCGCCGTGCGACATCCAGACCTGCTGCGTGCAAGGGAGCCCGGCGAGCAGGACCCCGCCGTCGCCAGTGACCGTCAGCGTCGTCGGGCCGAACTCGGAGATTCCGGTGCGCTCGACCGTTCCGCCCAGGGCTTGGGCCATCGCCTGGAAGCCGTAGCAGATGCCAAACACCGGGACGCCGGCCTCGAACAGGGCCGGATCGACCTGCGGCGCTCCCTCGGCGTACACCGAGGATGGGCCGCCGGAGAGGATGATCGCCTTCGGGTGTTTGGCGAGCAGGTCAGCGACCGGCATCGACGACGGCACGATCTCGGAGTAGACCCGGCACTCCCGAACGCGGCGGGCGATGAGCTGCGCATACTGCGCGCCGAAGTCGACGACGAGAACCGTGTCGAATCCGTCCGCACCCGCCATCACCCAACTCTAGTGCCGCCCTCGTCCGGCGTTTCAGAGCACATCCGGCCACGCGCGGCCGCGACACGCCGCGCTAGGGGCGCGACACGCCGACGGCGGGGGTTGGTTGTGCTCTGAAACGCCGGGCAACTACGCGGCGATGACCCGGCTCACGAGCTCAACGACGTACTGCGGGTCTTCGACGATGTCCCGCCAGGTCACGATCAGCACTGTCCACCCGGCCCGAACGAGCGCGTTCCAACGTCGGCGATCCGCGTGAAATGCGGCGCGATCGGCGTGGAACTCGTATCCGTCGCACTCGAGCACAAGCCGCTCTCTCACCCAGGCGAAGTCGACGCGTGCGATCCAGCGGTCTCCGTCGTAGATATCGAACTGCGGAAAGGGGGACAAGCCGGCCACCACGACCTCGACGCGAGTCATCGACTCGAACACAGACTCGGCACGTCCGTCGAGCAACTCGGCGACCGCGATCGCGACCCGACGACCCCGGCCCGCAGGTAGCCGAGCGGCGGCCGAGACGGCTTCGTCGTACGTCAGCCGTCCGATCCGGACCAAGCTGTCACCGATCGCGACGGCCTCCCGTAACGGGAGGGAACGCGCGACATCGAGGAGAGTCTGAGCAGGCGAGGTCACCCACACTCCCCCCACCTTGACGACCTCAGCCGAAGCAACCCGGTGCAGACGAATGCCAGGAGCCGCCTCGGCGGGCCGCCCGCGCGAACGCTCAGCGCTCACGTGCATCTGGTCCGGCGCGAACGGCAGATCCGCGCCGAGCCAGGCAGCCGCCGACACATGGCTGAGGGCGACCTTCCACGACCGGCAGATCGCGACCGGGTCGACGGGCGCGAGGACACCGGGGCGGTAGACGCCGCGAGCCACCCGCGCGATCGCGCCGGCGCGCACGAGCTCGGTGAGGCGTTGCCCACGAATCCCGGCCGCAATCGCCTCCTGACGGGTGAACAGCTCACCCTCGAACGCGCGTGGATCCATCTGCATGCACGAATGGCACCCGCCGACCGCCGTCCGCGCCCACCTCGAGTGGCCGGTGTGGACGACCACGCCCGATTCCGGTGACTGTGGAATTCGGCGTTTCAGAGCACATCCGGCAGCGCGCGCCCGCGACACGCCGCGCGAACAGCGTGACACGCCGACGGCGGGGGTCGGTTGTGCTCTGAAACGCCGGGGCGCGGGCGCAGGCGACGGCGTACGTCAGGTACGCGGCGGGTGGATCGGCCCCTCGGTCGCGGACAGCGGTCGCACGTCGGAGAGCCCGTTGCGGGTTGCGATGATCTCGGCGCAGACCGCGACCGCCGTCTCCTCCGGCGTCCGGCCACCGAGCGCGAGCCCGATCGGCGAGTGCAGTCTCGCCAGACCCGCGTCGCCAACCCCCGCCTCGCGCAGGTGCTCGATCCGCTCCCGATGGGTACGCCGACTCCCCATCGCCCCGATGTACCCGGCCTCGGTGCCCAGCGCCGCGACGATCGCGGGTACGTCGAACTTCAGGTCGTGAGTCAGCACGCAGATGGCGTCGCGAGACGTCAGCGTCGTACCGATCGACTCGAGCAGCCGATGCGGCCAGTCGACGATCACCTCGTCCGCGAGCGGGAAGCGCGCCGCGGTAGCGAACACCGACCGGGCGTCGCACACCGTCACGCGGTAACCGAGGAGCTTCGCGACCTTGACCAGTGCCGCGGTGAAGTCGATCGCACCGAAGATCACCATCCGGGGCGGCGGCGCGAAGGACTCGATAAACACCGCGACGTCCTCGCGCAGACCCTCTCCGCACGATCCGTAGCGGCGGATCCGGGTCGACGCGGACGCCAGTTCGCCAAGAGCGTCGCGGGTGACCACCCGATCGAGATCGGGGTTGCCCAGGCTCCCGCGCACCGCACGGTTCGGGCAGACCACGACAGACCGGCCGAGCCCGACGCCACCGACGACGGTCGCGAGCGCGGCCGGGCGGACCGCACGGATCTCGTCCGCGAGCTCGTCGTAGGTCGCCTCGTCGAGCGGCTCGAGGTATATGCCGATGGTGCCGCCACAGGTCAGGCCGACGGCAAACGCGTCGGAGTCGGAGTAGCCGAAGGAGCGCAAGCCGCGCGTCCCGTTCTCGATCACCTCCTGCGCGGCCTCGACGACCGCGCCCTCGACGCACCCGCCCGAGACCGACCCGATGACCTCACCGAGGTCGTTGACCGCCATCGCGGCCCCGGGGTCACGCGGCCCCGACCCGGCCACCTCGACAACCCGCGCGAGCGCGATCCGGCGTCCGTCGCGACGCCACGCGTCCATGCTGTCGAGAAGGTCTCGCATGTCCACAATTCTCGCCGATCGTGCGCCTCGCTGACCAGCGGACCGGCGCGCAGCGGACCGGCGCGCAGCGGACCGGCGCGCAACGGACCGGCGCGCAGCGGACCGGCGCGCAGCGGGTCGGGCTAGGTGGTCACCACGAGTTCGACGCGCTGGAACTCTTTGAGGTCGCTGTAGCCGGCCTTGGCAATCGCCCGCTTCACCCCTCCGAAGAGGTTCACGTAGCCCTCGGCCGACGTCGACGGGCCGAGGAGCACCTCGGACATCGTCCCCAGCGGCCAGCGCTGCGACACCGGGGCGTACCGGCCGCGCGGCAACGACGGATGCGAGGCCGCGACATGCCACCAGGACCCGCGCCCCGGCGCCTCGGCGGCCATCGACAACGGTTCGCCCAACATCACCGCGTCGGCACCACACGCGAGCGCTTTGGCGACATCGCCGCTCGTCTCGATCTCCCCCGCGGCAATGACGTGGACATAGCGGCCACCGGTCTCGTCGAGGTAGTCCCGCCGGGCCGACGCCGCCTCGATGATCGCGGTCGCCATCGGTACCTCGATGCCGAGCACGGCGCCGGTCGTCGACCACTCGTCGGAGGCCGTGCCCACGATCACCCCGGCAGCGCCCGTGCGCATGAGGTGAAGTGCGGTCTGGTAGTTGGTGCAACCGCCAACGATCACCGGTACGTCGAGATCGGCGATGAAGGTCTTGAGGTTCAGGGGCGGCTGGGCCGCCGACCCCGAGACGTGTTCCGCCGAGACGAGCGTGCCCTGGATCACCAGCAGGTCGACGCCGGCCGAGAGGATCGCGGGCGCGCGCTGCAAGGTGTGCTGCGGGGAGACCCGCACCGCGGTGGTCGCCCCGGTGTCCCGAATCTCCTTGATCCGCTGCGTGATCAGCTCCTCGCGCACCGGCTCGGCGTAGATGCGCTGCAGCGCGGCGGTCGCCTCCTCGGGCTCCAGACCGGCGATCTCGGCCAGCAGCGGCTCGGGGTCGTCGTACCTGGTCCAGAGCCCCTCGGCGTCGAGCACGCCAAGCCCACCCGCGGCACCGATCGCGCCCACCGTTGCCGGGGACATCGTCGCGTCGGAGGGCACTGTGACCAACGGCAGGTCGAAACGGTACGCGTCGATCTGCCAGGTCAGCGACACCACATCGATGTCCCGGGTACGCCGTGACGGCACGATTCCGACCTCGGCCAGGCGGTAACCCCGCCGGGCAGATCGCCCGAGACCGATCTCGACGCTGTCCCTCATCACGACGCGCTCATCGCGCTGCGCCCCTGCGCGCTCATCGCGCTGCGCCCCTGCGCGCTCATCGCGCGGTGTAGTTCGGGGCTTCGGTGGTCATCGCCACGTCGTGCGGGTGGCTCTCCTTCAGTCCGGCCGCGGTAATCCGCACGAGCTGGGCGGCCTTGAGATCCTCGATCGTCGCCGCGCCGACATACCCCATCGCCGCCCGCAGGCCGCCGAGCAACTGATGCGCCACCGCCGCCAGCGGCCCGCGGTAGGGCACCTGACCCTCGACCCCTTCGGGCACCAACTTGTCGTCGGAGAGCACGTCGTCCTGGAAGTAGCGATCCTTGGAGTAGGACCGAGCCTGTCCGCGGGACTGCATCGCACCGAGCGAGCCCATGCCGCGGTAGGACTTGAACTGCTTGCCGTTGACGAACATCAACTCGCCGGGCGACTCCTCGCAACCGGCCAGGAGCGAGCCGAGCATCACCGTGTCAGCCCCCGCGGCAATCGCCTTCGCGATGTCTCCGGAGTACTGCATCCCGCCGTCGGCGATGACCGGTACGCCGGCCGGGTCCGCGACCTGCGCGACTTCATAGATCGCCGAGATCTGCGGGACGCCGACCCCGGCGACCACCCGCGTCGTACAGATCGATCCAGGTCCGACACCCACCTTGAGCGCGTCAGCGCCCGCCTCGATCAACGCACGAGCGGCGGCGGCGGTCGCGATGTTGCCGCCAATCACGTCGACGCTGACCGACTTTTTCAGGCGGGCGACCATGTCGAGCACCGAGGCCGAATGCCCGTGCGCGGTGTCGACGACGAGAACGTCAACGCCAGCGTCGATCAGGGCCATCGCCCGCTTGTAGGCGTCCTCGCCCACGCCGACCGCGGCCCCGACGACGAGGCGTCCGGCGGCGTCCTTCGTGGCCTGCGGATATTCCTCGCTCTTGGCGAAGTCCTTGACCGTGATCAAACCGCGCAGCCGGCCCGCAGCGTCGACAATGGGCAGCTTCTCGATCTTGTGGCGCTGGAGCAGTTCCAGCGCGTCATCGTGCGAGACCCCGACCGGTGCGGTCACGAGCGGCATCGCGGTCATGACCTCACGGACGAGCCGTGACCCGTCGCGCTCGAAGCGGATGTCACGGTTGGTGACGATCCCGAGCAGGACGCCGCCGTCGTCGGTCACCGGTACGCCGGAGATCCGGTAGCGGCCCATCAAGGCGTCGGCAGCTTCGATCGTGTCGTCGGGCCCGCAGGTGACCGGCGAGGTGATCATTCCGGCCTCGGAACGCTTGACGATGTCGGCCTGGATCGCCTGGTCCTCGATCGAGAGGTTGCGGTGCAAGATGCCGACGCCGCCCTGGCGGGCCATCGCGATCGCCATCCGGCCTTCGGTCACCGTGTCCATCGCGCTGGACAGCAGCGGGCTCTTCAGCGTGACGTTGCGGGACAGCTTGGTCGCGATGTCGACCTCGCTAGGGACGACGTTGGACGCCGCCGGCAGCAGCAGTACGTCGTCGAACGTCAAACCCAGCGGTGCGAACTTCGCCGGCATCGTCGGGTCCATGACCACCCACTTCGGAAGGTGCGGACTAAAGCGTCATTCTAGGTCCTGCGTCGCGAGTCCGCTCGTCGCGAGGGGCGACCGGGGCAACGGTTCATCATCCGGACAGGGAGCGCGGGCGACCTGCGTTCGCCGTCTGGCTATAGCGTGGTGGGGTGGTTGACGACGTGCCCGACCCGTTCGCCGGGGATCCGGCCGACCCGGCCGCGGAGTTCGGCGAGGCCGACCACGAGGACGAGCCACTCACCGACGCGGAGCGGTTGGACCTGATCGAGGACCTCCAGGACATCGACGCGTTCCAGGCCGTGCTCGAAGGGCGCGGCGTGAAGGGTCTCGTCGTCGACTGCGAGGACTGCCAGGAGCCGCACTTCTTCGCCTGGGAACTTCTTCGGGCCAACCTCCGCAGCCTGCTCGATCTGGGCGCTCCGCACGTCCACGAGCCGGCGTTCAGCCCGGATCCGACCGAGTACGTGAGCTGGGATTACGCCCGCGGGTTCGTCGACGGCGTACTCACGGCCGACGAGGAATAGTCGGGGCTAGCTGACGAACCCGTGCCGGAATCCGGCCGCGACGGCCTGGGCGCGGTCACTCACCTCGAGCTTGCGAAACAGCCGCCGCGCGTGGGTCTTGATGGTGTCCTCGGACAGGTAGAGGTCACGGCCGATCTGGGCGTTGCTCTTGCCGGCCGACATCCCGGCCAGCACCTGGCGTTCGCGCTCGGTGAGCACCGGCGCGTCCGGGTCGAAAGGGCGGATCGACGCCGCGGTGCTGCGCGGATCCGCATCGCCGAGCGCGGACACGGTGAGCGCCGTTGCCAGCGCGGCCGACAGCTCCTCACGCGCGACGTCCTTGTGCAGGAAGCCGCGAGCGCCACTTGCGATCGCGGTCGCGGCCGCCTCGCGGTCCGAGGCCACCGTGAGCATCAAGATGGTGGCCTCCGGATGCTCGCGCACCAGTCGGCGGGTGGTCTCGACCCCGCCGATCCCGGGCATCTGCACATCGAGCAGCACGAGGTCGGGACGCTCGTGCGGCCAGCGGGCGAGGACCTCCTCGCCGCTGGACGCCGTGTCGACCCGCTCTACGCCGGGCAGGGAGGCCACGGATCGGCGCAACCCATCGCGTACGGCAGGCACGTCATCGCAGATCAACACTGTCGTCACAACCAGGTACATCGGCACGAATGCCGGGATACTTCACCGCGGCACGCCGAGAAGAAACCACACCCGGCGGCCGGATAAGTCGGGCAAAAGGGCGTCGGCTACTTCCACTTCAGCGAGTAGGAACCGAATGCGCCCGTGTCGCCGTCAACCGAGATCTTGAACACCTGCCCGGCCTTCGCCTTCAGCTTGATCACGGCGGGCGTCTTCGAGGTCGGGTTGCTCGCGTCCTTGACCAGCTTCATACCGAGATTGCTCGACCCCTTGCCGGAGTACGCCGCGATGAGGGCGGCTCCGGGCTTGCCGGTCTCGACGTCGGCGAGGGTCCCGGTGAAGGTGTAGGTGCCGGCCTTCGGGGCGACGAAGGTGTACCAGACGTCGGCCTTGCCGGAGTAGCCCTTCGGGTTCTTCTCACCGGACTGGAAGGTGGCGAAGTCCGTGGAGCCGGTCACCTTGCCTGCGCCCTTCGACACGGTCTTCTTCTTGCCCTTGATCTTGACCTTGGTCTTGGCGAGCATCGTCGCGTGTGCGAGCGAGTCGTTCGCCGGCTCCGGGCCGAGGTTGAGCCCGAAGGTGTCCTCGGGATAGTTGACCTCCGACGAGCCGTCCACCGCGATGTAGTACGCGCCGCCGGATCCGACCGTCAACGCAAGCCGACTGAACGAGCGGTGCGCGGAGTAATCGTCGTTCTCGGCGACCGAGGTGAACCCCTTCGCCACGCTGCCGCGGAAGACCGCGACGTCGGTGTTGAGCGGGCCGGTCGTGTAGATCACGACGTGACCGGACTTGTCCGGCCGGTACTCGTAGAACACCGAGTGCTGCGGACCATCGTTGAAGTACAACCCGGCGTCGGCTTCGGCCTCGATGGTCGCGGGCGGGTTCGAACCGAGGATGGTGTTGGTCGCACCGACGTTCGTCCCGGTGACCGAACTGATCCCGGTCGGGTTCAGTTTCTGCGCGGCCGAGATGTCGTCGTTGGGGGGCGAGTTCACGAACGTGAAGTCGAGGGTGTACGGCCCGGCCGCGTTGTAGCTCTCCTGGTCGACTTCCAACCCGTCGAGGAACAGGTAGTACGTCGTGCCGTTGACCGCATCCCAGGATCCGCTGGTCGCGGGCGCCGAGCTTCCGGTGGAGTCGAGGAGGTCGTTGCTCGCGCAGTCACCTGCTGACGGCACGCTCGACGTACACACCTCCCACACCAGCGGGAACGATGTGCTTGCCGTCGAGATCGACGCCAAACCGTCGCTCGGCGCGGTGAACTTGTACCAGACCGAGAACATGCTGAGCTGGTCGACGTAGGGATCGACGTTGTCCAGGCTCGCGTCGAGCTCGGGGGTGGCGGCGGTGTTGTCGCCGGTGTAGGTCGAGGTCGAGGTGGTCAACGCAGTCGCGTTCGCGAAATTGTCGTTGGTCGGCGCGGCCGTCCAGGTGATCGAGACGTTGATCGTTCCGGTGGGGGCGCTGCTGTCGTCGCCGACCGAGCCGATCCCCAGGTAGTAGTCGTGGTTGGTGTCCGCGACCCACTCTTTGTCGGTCTGGAACGACATGGTCTCCGAGTCGTCGGTGCCGTTGGTGTAGAGCAGCGTTTGCCCTTCCTGGCCAACCACGCTGTTCTCCACGTTGTCGTCGACGATCTCGCTGAAGCTCGACGTGTTGCCGTTGATCGAGGAATCCTGGGTCGGCGTGATGAGCACGCCCGCTGCGATCTCGGAGATGTCCGACGAGCTGACCGTGATGGAGACCCTGCCCGCGGCGGGCTGGAACTTGTACCAAAGCGTGTGCTGGGCATCGTCGGTGGTGTAGAGGATCGGGTCTGCCCCGTCATCGGCGGCGGTGGCGCCCGCGTTGCTCGGCGACGCGGTGAACGTGGTGCCGCTCGTGAGGGTAACGGCCTGGGCCTGCTTGATCCCGTCGTTGGCGGGCGCGACCGCGTGCGCGGGACGGGCGGTCCCGAGCACCGCGACCAGGGTCGCGCCGACCGTCAGAACAACCAGCGTCGTCGGACGACGCAGCACCGCAGATCTCATGTCCACCCCTCAGCTTTCAACGACCACGCGTGACGGCACGCCCGCAGGGCACCCTAACTCGCCACGCGGACATCGACCGACAACCACGACGTCGAGTCGCACAATCGCTTCCCGGACCAGGGACCGACCCGCCCGGGAAGGCAACGCGGTCAGCCGCCAAGGACGGCGCTGACGTTCGGCTGCGCGAGCCAAGCCTCGCGCAAGGCGACCGGCAGGTCGCCCGCGATCGTCAAGACCGCCGAACGTGCGGTGGCCAGTGAGCGCTTGCCTTCCTCGGTCTCCTCGCCTCCGAGCAGCACGCCGAGCAGTGCGCGCGCCTGCCAGATGAGCGGGACGGTGCCGAGGCCCTCCGCCAGCGTGGCGGCGCGGCGCAGCGTGGCGATTCCTTCCGACGCACCGGACTGCAGCTCGGCGACCCCGTAAAAGAGCAAGCCTTTGGCGACGTGCCGTGGGGCGCGGGCGGCTTCGGCGCCTTCGACCGCGCGCGCTGCCCAACCGATCGCGTCGGCCGGCGAGTCGTCGAGGAGGGCCAGCTCGGCGCGTGCCCAGGACAGCCGCACTTGCTGGCGCCACCAGTCTCCCCCATGACCCTCGACCAGCAGCGTCGCCTTGGCGATCCACGAGCGGGCAGCCTCGGCCTCGGCCGCGCCGATGGCATCGACGGTGAGGCCGAGTACGCAGTCGAAGACGGCCTCCTCCGAACCTTCCGCCAGCGTCAGTCCGCGGGTGTCGAGGACGGCGGCCTCCGCGTGCCGCCCCAGGCCGCGGTGCACGCTCGCCGCGGTCGCCGCAGCGAGCGAGCCGAACAGCCGGATCTCCGGCCGCACCGACGCCTCGTCGGAGGTTTCCGCGGTCTCGAGGACCGGGATCAGGACCGCGAGGCCCCCGCCGTAACGTCCAGAGGCGGACAAGGCAACGCCGAGAAGCCACGCGGCCGCAGCAACCTCCGCATGCCGGCCTTCCCGCTGCGCGAGCCCGACCGCTTGTTCCAGAGCACTGACGGCAGACCCGGGCGCGCCGTGAAAGACCGCGCGCTCGCCGGCGGCCAACAACGTGGCGAGGTCGGGCGGGCCATCAGCGGACCCGACCGCAGCGGCGTCGAGGGTGTCGAGGGCATCGACAGGAGTGGTCACGGGGCATCACTCGGCACGATCGTGGTCGATCTGAATCGTCCAAGCGGGGTGGGCCGAACGCCACGTCCGGTCCCCTTCGACACACAAACGGGACGGGTGAGGCGTCTACTGCCGGAAATGCGGCAATCGAACGCCTCACCCGTCCCGTTTGTGTGTCTGGGGTGACGCCGGGGTCAGTGCGTGTGGCCGCCCGGACCGTGGGAGTGACCGTGTCCGCCCGCGTCGGCCTCGGGCTCCTCCGGCTTGTCGACCACGAGCGTCTCCGTGGTCAACAGCATCCCGGCGATGCTGGCGGCATTCCGCACGGCGGAGCGAGTGACCTTGACCGGATCGACGATGCCGGCGGCGATCAGGTCGCCGTACTCGCCGGTGGCCGCGTTGAGACCGAATCCGGCCTTCTTGCCCTCCTGCACCTTGCTCACCGCGACGTAGCCCTCGATGCCGGCGTTCTGCGCGATCCAGCGCAGGGGCTCGACGAGCGCCTTGCGCACGATGCCCACACCGGTGGCCTCGTCGCCCTCGAGCTCGAGGTCGCCCTTAAGTACGCCGAGAACCGACACGAGCGCCGATCCGCCGCCTGCGACGATGCCTTCCTCGATCGCGGCGCGGGTCGCCGAGATCGCGTCCTCGAGGCGGTGCTTCTTCTCCTTCAGCTCCACCTCGGTGTGTGCACCCACCCGGATCACACCGACCCCGCCGGAGAGCTTGGCGAGCCGCTCCTGGAGCTTTTCGCGGTCCCAGTCCGAGTCGGTGTTGTCGATCTCGCGGCGGATCTGCTTGATCCGGTCCTCGATCTCACGGGCCGCACCGGCCCCGTCGACGATCGTGGTCGTGTCCTTGGTGATCGTAATCCTGCGCGCCTTGCCGAGGACCTCGAGGCCAACGGTGTCCAGCTTGAGGCCGACCTCCTCGGAGACGACCTGAGCGCCGGTGAGCACGGCCATGTCGGCGAGCATCGCCTTGCGCCGGTCACCGAAGCCCGGTGCCTTCACCGCAACCGCGGTGAAGGTGCCACGGATCTTGTTGACGACGATGGTCGACAGCGCCTCGCCCTCGACGTCTTCGGCGATCACCAGCAAGGGCTTGCCGGCCTGGACCACCTTCTCGAGCAACGGCAGGACCTCGGCGACGGCGCTGATCTTGCCCTGCGTCAGCAGGACGTAGGCGTCGTCGAGAACGGCCTCCATGCGCTCGGGGTCGGTCACCATGTACGGCGAGATGTAGCCCTTGTCGAACTGCATGCCCTCGGTGAACTCGAGCTCGAGTCCCATGGTCTGGGACTCCTCGACGGTGATCACGCCGTCCTTGCCGACCTTCGCGAACGCCTCGGCGATCAGCTCGCCGATCGTCGGGTCCTGCGCCGAGATCGCCGCAACGTTGGCCACCTCATCCTGGTCGCCGACCGGCTTGGCGATCTTCAGCAGCTTGGTGTTGATGGCCTCGACCGCCGCTTCGATCCCGCGCTTGAGCGACATCGGGTTGGCGCCGGCGGCCACGTTGCGCAGGCCCTCGCGCACCATCGCCTGGGCAAGCACGGTCGCAGTGGTCGTCCCGTCACCCGCGACGTCGTTGGTCTTGGTCGCGACCTCCTTGGCGAGCTGGGCCCCGAGGTTCTCGTAGGGGTCCTCGAGCTCGACCTCCTTCGCGATGGTCACGCCGTCGTTGGTGATCGTGGGGGCGCCCCACTTCTTGTCGATCACGACGTTGCGGCCGCGCGGGCCGAGGGTCACCTTGACGACATCGGCAAGCTGGTCGACGCCGCGCTGGAGTGCATCCCGGGCATTGCTGTGGAACTCAAG
>Ga0335083_10001996_pt1 | contig 27518 bp, 27 predicted proteins | sample Lox_Sample_42_FD_206716 | JGI IMG/M metagenome (GOLD analysis project Ga0335083, IMG submission 206716) | Soil microbial communities from Loxahatchee National Wildlife Refuge, Florida, United States - Lox_Sample_4.2 | ecosystem: Environmental > Terrestrial > Soil > Wetlands | place: USA...
CGATCTTCTCGCCCTGCAATTCGTTTACCACCGCCTGCACGCGCGAGCCGCGCATGCCGACGCAGGCGCCGACCGGGTCGACGCTCGAATCGCGCGAGATCACCGCGATCTTGGCGCGCGAGCCGGGATCGCGGGCGACCGCCTTCACCTCGACGATGCCGTCGTAGATTTCCGGCACTTCCTGCGCGAACAGCTTGGCCGTGAATTGCGGATGCGTGCGCGACAGGAATATCTGGGGTCCACGCGGCTCGCGGCGCACGTCGTAGATATAGGCGCGCAGCCGGTCGCCGTTGCGGAACACTTCGCGCGGCAGCATCTCGTCGCGGCGCACGATCGCCTCGCCGCGGCCGAGGTCGACCACCACGTTGCCGTATTCGACGCGCTTGACCACGCCGTTGACGATCTCGCCGATGCGATCCTTGTATTCGGCGTATTGCCGGTCGCGCTCGGCCTCGCGCACCTTCTGCACGATGACCTGCTTGGCCGACTGCGCGGCGATGCGGCCGTATTCGAGCGGCGGCAGCGGATCGGCAATGGTGTCGCCGACCTGTGCGGCCGGATGGCGCTTGCGCGCATCCTCGAGCGTGATCTGGTTGGAGGGATTTTCCACCGCCTCGACCACCAGCATGTGACGCGACAGCCGCAGGTCGCCGGTCTTCGGTTCGATCTCGGCGTGCACGTCGGTCTCGGCGCCGTAGCGCGAGCGTGCGGCCTTGGCGATGGCGTCCTCCATCGCGGTGATGACGATTCCGCGGTCGATCGCTTTTTCGCGGGCGACCGCGTCGGCGATTTGCAGCAGTTCAAGCCTGTTGGCGCTGACAGCCATGGGCCCAGTCTCCTCTTTCTAATGTTTGGCGCACGATCATTTCCGAAAACCGGAAACCACTTTCCGTGATCATGCGCTGGCGGCGCGTCCGTGCCGCTTCATTCGTTCCAGTCTCTTCGCCGCCTTGGCCTCGCGCTTGGCGGCCTTCTCGCGCCGCAGAGCCTGCGTCACCAGCTCATCGGTGAGCACTAGCCTTGCCTCATTCATGTCCCGGATCGGCAGGACCACTTCCAGTTCTTCGCCTTCCCCGGCCTCGTCGCGGCGCAGCCGCGCGGCCTCGCCCTCGGTGCCGACCAGGGTGCCGCGAAAACGCTTGCGCCCCTCGATCGGTACTTCGGTCTCGATCTTCACCGCGTGGCCGGCATAGCGGTCGAAATCGGACAGCCGCACCAGCGGCCGGTCGATGCCCGGCGAGGAAATCTCCAGCCGGTAGGCGCGGTCGATCGGATCGGCCATGTCGAGCACCGGCGACAAGGCGCGCGAAACGGTCTCGCAATCCTCGACCGCCATGGTTCCATCCGGCCGCTCGGCCATGATCTGCACGGTGCAGCCATCGGCGCTCGACACGCGAACCCGCACCAGCCGGTAGCCCAAGCCTTCGAGCACGGGCTCGGCGATGGCCGCGACACGCGCCGGCAGGCCCGGCTCGGTGATCAGCCGCGGCTCCATCTCGTCTGCTGCGGCTTCAGCCGCCTGGGTCTGTCGCGCCTCGCTTCCGGCCATTTTGGTAACAAAAAAGAGCGGGCCCCGGGGGACCCACTCTCAAAACCCGTTCGGTTATGAGGGTGTATTGATTTCGAGCGGAATATAGCGATTTCCGCATCCCATGCAAGGGTAACAGGGCCCCCGGCTAACTAACCCTTCTTTCAGAATCTGCCCTTAAGTTTGTGTAAAGCCTCCGCGCCAATCGAATGAACAGGCCGATTGCAGGGTTCGTAATGGGTGCCCCCGCCTCACTGCTTCCCGAACTTGAAGAGGTCGTGCAGCACGGCTCGGCGGAAAAGCGCGCCGAGACGCTGCGGCGGATCACCACGCTATTTCTCGAGGGCTCCGGCAGCTTCAACGAAACCCACGTCGCGCTGTTCGACGACGTCATCGGCTGCCTGATCGAGGAAATCGAAGCAAAGGCGCTGGCCGAGCTTGCGCGCCGCATCGCCCCGATCGCCAACCCGCCCGCGGGCGTGGTGCGGACCTTGGCGCGCAGCGACGACATTGCCGTTGCCGGCCCGGTACTCGAGCAGGCCAAGCTCGAGGAGCCGGACCTCAAATATATCGCCGAAACGAAAAGCCAGGCGCATCTGCTGGCGATGTCGACGCGGCAGGGCATCGGTGAGGCGATCACCGATATTCTCGTGGATCGCGGCAATATCGACGTCGCGCGCAGCCTCGCCACCAATCAGAAGGCGCAGCTGTCGGAAGAGGCGTTCACCGCATTGGTCCAGCGTGCCGAGCAGGACGGCGTCCTGGCGGAAAAAGTCGGCGTTCGCGACGACATCCCGCCGCGGCTGTTCCGTCAGTTGTTGATGCAGGCGACGGAAGTCGTGCGCAAGCGGCTGCTGACGCAGGCCAAGCCCGAGACGCAGGCGGAAATCCGCCGCGTGCTGGCAAAGGTTTCCGACGAAGTCGCCGCCAAGGCGGCGCCCCGCAACTATACCGACGCACTCGCCGCGGTGCGCGTGCTGCACAAGGCGCGCAAGCTCACCGAGGCCGACGTCGCCGAATACGCCAAGTCGGGAAAATATGAAGAGACCATCGCCGCGCTGGCGACGATGTGCGCCGTGCCGGTCGAGGTGGTCGACCGACTGATGAATGGCGAACGCGCCGATCCGGTGCTGATCCTCGCCCGCGCCGCCAATTTCTCATTCGCGACGGTGAAGGCGATCATCGAGGCGCGGCCCGGCAGCAAGCCCTCCGCGCAGGCCATCGAGACAACGCGCGAGAATTTCGACCGGCTGACCGCAGCGACCGCGCAGCGCGTGGTGCGCTTCTGGCAGATCCGCCAGGGCACCGGGGAATAATGCGGACACCTCTCGTCATGGCCGGGCTTTTCCCGACCGTCCACGTCTCTCTCTTGTGGCAAGAAAGACGTGGATGCCCGCGATAAGAGCGGGCATGACGATTTAATTTCTAATTCGTTTCCTTGCGGAAAATGAAATAGGCCGGGGTGCGGCCCTCGCATCTGGCTTTCGCCTCGTAACGCGTACCGGCGAAACCGGCCCAGGGTTTGCGCCAATCCTCGGCGCTTTCGGCGGTCCAGGAAAAATCCTTCGAGTGCAGTACGCGCGCCAGCGTCCATGAGGCGTAGCCGGGGATGTCGGTGGCGAAGCGCAATTCGCCGCCGCGCCTGAGGAGGCGCGCGAGCCGGACGAGGCTCTCGTCCTGGATGAAGCGGCGCTTCCAGTGCCGCCGCTTCGGCCACGGGTCGGGGTAGAGCAGATCGATGCGCGCAAGCGACGCCGCCGGCAGCCAGTCGAGCAGCACGGCGGCGTCGCCGAGATGCAGCCGGATGTTGGCAAACCGTTCGTCGTCGATCGCCACCAGCGCCCTGGCGATTGCGTTGAGGTAACCGTCGCTGCCGATGAAGCCGCTGCGGGGATTGTCTTTGGCCTGTGCGATCAGGTGTTCGGCACCGCCAAAGCCGATTTCGAGGCGCACGTCGTCGACGTTATTGAACAGCGCGCGCAGATCGTGCGGCGCAGGCCGCGTGAGATCGAGCGCGAGCTTCGGCAGCAAAGTGTCGAACAGCGCCGCCTGCCGCGGCTTGAGCGGATGGCCCTTGCGCCGGCCGAAGAAGGCGCGGTGCGCTTGGTCGGTGTCAGTTGCCTTGCTCATGCTGTCATCGTCCGCGAAGGCGGACGATCCAGTAAACGCCGACTCCGCGAGATGGACAACGCGGAGAGTGCTGGATGCCCGCTTTCGCGGGCATGACGGCGGTAGCGGCAGCGCCGCTGTCGCCTACTTCACCGCGCTTTTGATCGCTGCGGCAAGATCCGTCTTCTCCCAGGAGAAGCCGCCGTCCTTGTCCGGGGCGCGGCCGAAATGACCGTAAGCAGCGGTACGGCGGTAGATCGGCCGGTTGAGCTTGAGCGTGCGGCGAATATTGGTCGGGGTCAGACGGAACAGCTCGGGCAGAATTTTCTCGAGCTTCTTTTCTTCCACCTTGCCGGTGCCGTGGGTGTCGACCAGGACCGACATCGGATCGGCGACGCCGATCGCATAAGCGACCTGGATGGTGCAGCGCTCGGCGACGCCAGCGGCGACTACGTTCTTGGCCAGATAGCGCGCGGCGTAAGCTGCCGAGCGGTCGACCTTGGTCGGATCCTTGCCGGAGAAGGCGCCGCCGCCGTGCGGAGCGTAGCCGCCGTAAGTGTCGACGATGATCTTGCGGCCGGTGAGGCCGCAATCGCCATCGGGGCCGCCGATGACGAAGTTGCCGGTCGGGTTGACCAGGAAGTCGGACGGCCTTTGCGGCATCCAGCCCTTCGGCAGCGCCGCAGCGACAGTCTGCTCGATCATGTCCTTGACCATGCCGGGCGTGTACTTCTTGCCGTTGCGGCTCTTCTCGTTGTGCTGCGTCGAAACAACGACCTTGGTGCAGCCGACCGGCTTGCCGTCGACATAGCGCACCGTCACCTGGCTCTTGGCGTCCGGCTGCAGGTCGGGAAGGGCGCTGGAGTGGCGCTTCTCCGACAGAGATCGCAGGATCTTGTGCGCGAAGTAGATCGGCGCCGGCATGAAGGAGTTCTTTTCGTAGACTTCGCTTTCGGTGCAGGCAAAGCCGAACATCATGCCCTGGTCGCCGGCCCCTTCTTCCTCGCCGCTCTTTTTCTTCTTGGCGTCGACGCCCATGGCGATGTCGGGCGACTGGCCGTGCAGCAGCACCTCGATGTCGGCGCCGTAATAGGAGAAGCCGTCCTGATCGTAGCCGATGTCCTTGACCACGCCGCGGGCGATCTCGGAGATTGCCTCGCGATCGACGACCACCTTGTCGCCGTGCTTGCGGAAAAACGGCGCCTGGCCGCGGCCTTCGCCGGCGATGACGATCTTGTTGGTGGTGGCCAGCGTTTCGCAGCCGAGCCGGGTGTTGACCAAGCTATCGTCGGAAATGCCGAGCTTGACGTCATTTTCCAGAAACGCGTCCAGCACCGCATCGGAGATCTGGTCGCAGACCTTGTCCGGATGACCTTCGGAAACCGACTCGCTGGTGAACAAGAAATTCCTGTGAGACACGCTAAACTCCTCCCGCCGCGCGATTTTTGTGCCGCGCCCTGCCACGTCGAGGGTGTTTCTTGCAGTGTACCTTTGACAGGTCAAGATGCGGGCTGAAGTGGGCAATAGCCTCAGGCGACGAGGATCATTGATGGGAAATGCCCGGCGACAATTTCGTGCTGAAATAAATTATTAGAACGAGCCTGAAATTCGCTGCAAAACGCAGCCGACCGCCAAGAGATAAAGCGGCGGCTGTTCAGTCGGTCTCCTCGGCGATCTGCTCGACGAGATCGACGATGCGGCGGCGCAATTTGCTGTTTTTGATGCGCATGAACGCCTTGGTCAGAGACAGGCCATCCGAGGTGGCGAGAAAGTCGGACACATAGGCCGGCGACGGTGCCTCGCTCATGCCGCTTGAATGGCCCGGCATATGCGGCGCGCCTTCGAAGAAGAAAGACACCGGCACCTGTAGAATATTGGAGATTTGCTGCAGCCGGCTGGCGCCGATGCGGTTGGTGCCTTTTTCGTATTTCTGCACTTGCTGAAAAGTGAGGCCCAATGCGTCGCCGAGCTTTTCCTGGCTCATGCTCAGCATCATGCGGCGCATGCGCACACGCGAGCCGACGTGCTTGTCGATCGGGTTCGGCGCCTTCTTAGCCATAAATATCTCCTATACAACTATTGTGCAGCCTAATGTCACGAAAAACGCCCCTTACGCAATCCGTCATTGCCCACAGGTTGGTAAACGGCGCAAAAAAATCGGCGAAAATTTGCCAAAGTTTTCAATGGCATTCCACTTGATGGGAAATCCGCCTTGCAGCCTCAGGATGCAATTTCGGTGGAGCAGCAAACAACTGGTACGGGAGTATTGCCGCATACTGCCCATCTAGGCGTGCAGACGTTTACGCCCGATCATAAGCAAGCTGACTACCAGAAATAGAATCGGGGCGTAATTGCCATAGCGCGCATAGGGCGTTGGCGGGATCGCGCGCGGCAGTTTGGCGTCGACGATGCCTTCGCTACCGAGCGGCAGCGAGGCAATAATGCGACCAAACGGATCGACGACCGCCGAGATTCCGGTGTTTGCTGCGCGCACCAGCGGCAATCCTTCGGCGACCGCGAGCATGCGCGCCTGCTGAAAATGCTGGTAGGGACCGGACGAGATGCCAAACCAGCCGTCGTTGGTGAGGTTCACCAGCCAGCCTGGCCGCTCGCCGCGAGGCACCGCTTCGCCGGGGAAAATGGCTTCGTAACAAATGAGCGGCAGCATCGCCGGTGCGCCCGTCACGCTCATGGCGCGGCGGCGGCTGCCCGAGCGAAAGCCGCCGACTTGCTTGGTGAGCTGGCGCAGCCCCAGTTTCTCGAGCAGGGGTTGGAACGGCAGATATTCGCCGAACGGCACCAGATGCACCTTGTCATAGATGCCGAGGATCGAGCCATCGTGGTCGATCACGTAGACGGAATTATACGCTTCGGCGATGCGGGTGTTGTCCGGCGCCGGGTTGGCGCGCACCGCGCCGGTGATCAGTACCGTCCCCGGCTGCAGCAACTGTACGATCTGCGTCATCACGTCGGGCTCGCGCGCCAGGAAAAATGGAAACGCCGATTCCGGCCAGATCAGGTGCGTGACGTCGTGAATGCCGTTCGACTGCGGGCCGGTGGCGCGGCTGGACAGACGCAGATAGCGCTCCATCACCTGTTGCTTGGCCGTGTAGTTGAATTTCTCGTCCTGCTGCAGATTGGGTTGCATGACGCGCAGCGTGACCTTGTCGACGTAGTCGGTCGGATGCGTCCATAGTCGTGCCGTGCCATAGCCGATGAATGCCGCCAGTACGGCGAGCCCGGCGACGAGCGGACGCCACGGATGCGCGGTGTCGGCGCGGTCGTCGGCAAATAGCGCCGGCGTTGCAAAGATCGCGACGGCAAGAAATGTCAGTCCCCAGATGCCGACGAGCGAAATGCCTTGCGCCAGCGCCAGCGGCTCGGTTAGCGCGTAGCCGAAGGCGTTCCAGGGGAAGCCGGTCAGCGCGTGTCCACGCAGCCATTCGGCGACAGTGAGCGCGGCGGCGAGAGCGAGCACGCGCGTCGGTCCGCGCACCCAGATCAGCCGCGCCGCGGCAAGACCCAAAGCCGTGAACAGCGCGAGATAAGCAGGCAGGCCGGCAACCGCGATCGGCAACAGCCAGCCAAAGGTCTTGGCATCGACCAGAAACGCGCAGCCGATCCAATAGAGCCCGGCGAGAAAATAGCCGAAGCCGAAGCACCAGCCGGCGCCAGCGGCCGCAACCGGACCGCTCCAGCGGCCGGCGGCGGAGCCGTCGACCAGCCATACCAGCACCGGAAAGGTGAGAAACAGAATCGGCCAGGCGTTGATCGGCGCCAGCGCCAGCGCCGAAAACATGCCGGCGGCGAAAGCGATGCCGGCGCGCTGCCAGCCATAGGCCAGCACGACCGTGTTGGCGAGGCGGGAAAGCGTCACGGGCGGCGGCTGGACGATGGGGCTGACGGCTGGCCGCCGTCTTTCTGCGCCGGCGCTTCCTCGACCGGCAGAGCGGGCGGCGTGGTGGCGGCGAGCGCGACATCGGGTTCGCCGCGCTTGCGCTCGCCGCGCGGCCGCTCGCGGCGCTCCTTTAACCGTGTGATGCGCACGCGCTTGATGCGGCGTGGATCGGCATCGAGTACCTCGAATTCGAACAATCCCGGGCCCGGAATCAGTTCGCCGCGCACCGGCAGGCGCCCGGCGCGGGTGACCAGATAGCCGCCGAGCGTGTCAACCTCTTCCGCCGCGTCGCCGGGATCGAAATCGTTGCCGATGACGGAGGCGACGTCTTCAAGTCGCACGCGGGCGTCGGCGATGAACGATCCGTCGTTCTGCCGCGCCACCTGCGGCGTCTCATCCTCGTCGTGCTCGTCGGCGATCTCGCCCACGATCTGCTCTACGATATCCTCGATGGAGACGAGGCCGTCGGTGCCGCCATATTCGTCGACGACCAGCGCGAGATGAATGCGCGTCGCCTGCATGCGCGCGAGCAGGTCCATCACCCGCGCCGACGGCGGCACGAACAGCATCTCGCGGGCGATCTTGGCCGCCGACAGCGGCATGGAAAGATCGATGGCTCTCAAATCGAGGTCGGCCGGCAGCGGCTTCTTGCGCTTCGCGTTCTTTTCCGGCGGCACCGCCGCGCGCGCGGTCATGAAGCCGATGAGATCGCGGATGTGCACCATGCCGACGGGATCGTCGAGCGTGTCGTTGTAGACGACGAGGCGCGAGTGCGCCGCGCCCTCGAACACGCGGATCAATTCGCCGAGCTTGATGTCCTGCTGCACGGCGACGATGTCGGCGCGCGGCACCATCATGTCGCCGATGCGCCGTTCGCGCAGGCCGAGGATGTTCTTGAGCATCCGGCTTTCGTCCGGCGAGAAGCCGGATTCGGCGGGCGTCATCAGGTCGAGCACGTCGTGCAGATCGGCGCGGATGGTGTCGGTCTTGCGGCCGAACAGCGCGCGGAACATGCGCGAGAACCAGGTCTCGCCGTTTTCACGCTTGGGCGCGACGGGCACCGGCAGATGCCGCGGCTCGAAAGGCACAGAACCTTGGTTGTCGCTATCCGGCATGGCGGTCAGCTATTCGCGGTCGCGCGCGCGATAGGGATCGGGCATCGCCATGCGCGCCATGATCTTGCTTTCCAGCGCTTCCATCGCCTCGGCTTCGGTATCGGTTTGATGATCGTAACCGGCGAGATGGAGAAAGCCATGCACCGCGAGATGGGCGAGGTGATGCGGGAAAAGCCGTTCCTCGTCCTCGCATTCGCGCGCCAGTGTCTCGTAGGCGATGACGATATCGCCGAGCATCCCGCCGGCTGCCGCCGCCGCCGGAAACGACAGAACGTTGGTCGGCTTGTCGATGCCGCGCCATTGGCGATTGAGCTGCTGCATGTGCGAATCGTCGGTGAGGACGATACTCACTTCGCCGCCCGCTGTTGAGAGCATATTGGCGGCGGTGAGAATCGCCTGGCGCACGGTGTCTTCAGCGAGCGGCTGCGCGCCCCACCGCGGCGATTGCACCTGAATATCGACCGTCGGCATCTCCCCGCGCCGTTTCGGCGCCGGGGTCATTCTTTCTCCCCGCGGGCGGGGCCGGCGCGGTCATAGGCCGCGACAATACGCGCCACCAGTTCGTGGCGGATCACGTCCTCATGGGTGAAGGCCACATGCCCGACGCCTTCGACGCCTTCGAGCAGGCGCACCGCCTCGGCAAGCCCGGAGGTCTGCCCGCTCGGCAGATCGACCTGGCTCGGGTCGCCGGTGACGATCATGCGGCTGTTCTCGCCCAAGCGCGTGAGGAACATCTTCATCTGCATCGAGGTGGTGTTCTGCGCCTCGTCGAGAATGACCGCAGCATTCGACAGCGTGCGGCCGCGCATGAAGGCGAGCGGTGCGATTTCGATCTCGCCGGACTGCAGCGCGCGTTCGACGATGCGCGCGTCCATCAGGTCGAACAGCGCGTCATAGATCGGGCGCAGATAGGGGTCGACCTTTTCGCGCATGTCGCCGGGCAGAAAGCCAAGGCGCTCGCCGGCTTCCACCGCCGGGCGCGAGAGGATGATGCGGTCGACTTCCTTGCGCTCGAACATCTGGATCGCCTGCGCCACGGCAAGAAAGGTCTTGCCGGTTCCGGCAGGCCCGGTGCCGAACACCAGCGGATGACGCTTGAGCGCGTGGATATAGGCGTCCTGCGCGGCGGTGCGGGCGCGCACCGGGCGCTTGCGAAGATTGATTTCGTCGAAAGCGGAGCGTGTGCTCGCCGCGTCGTAGTCGAACAGCGAGCCTTGTGCGATCGCTTGGCGGATCGCGCCTTCGACGTCGCCCTGGCCGAGCTCGCGGCTTTGGCGGATCTGCTCGTAAAGGCCCTCGAGCACACGGCGCGCCTGCTCACAAGCGCCGCGCGAGCCTTCGATGGTGACGTGATTGCCGCGCTGCTCGGCGACGATGCCGAGGCGGCGCTCGATCAGCGCCAGGTTTTGTCCGTATTGGCCGAACAGCACGGAAGCGAGCCGGTTATCCTCGAAAGCGAGCACGGTCTGCGTGGTCGCGGGTTCCTCCGATGTGGCGGCGGTCGGGATCGCGGGATCCGGTGTGCGCAAGGGTTTATCAGGCTCCTGCTGCGGCCAGCGCCGGTGCGCCGGCGCGCTCAAGCGTTCCAAACAACGTGTTGCTTCCCATTTCGATGACCGCGACCGGCGCCACGGCACCGATCAGCTCGGGCGGCGCCATCACCTGCACTGTCTGCAGATATGGGGTGCGGCCAACCAGTTGCCCAGCCAGCCGGCCCGGCTTTTCCAGCAGGATTTCGACGGTTTTGCCGACGAAGCTGGCGTTGAAGGCGCGCTGATTGGCGGTAATGACCGCCTGCAATCGCTGCAACCGCTCGGATTTTTCGGCCTCGGGGACCTGGTCTTCCAGGTCCGCTGCCGGCGTACCCGGGCGCGGCGAATAGGCAAAGGTGAAGGCGCCGCAAAATCCGGCCTCGTCAACCAGCGACAGCGTGTCGCGGAAATCGGCTTCGCTCTCGCCGGGGAAGCCGACGATAAAATCCGAGGTCAGCGCGATGTCGGGGCGGGCGGCGCGCAGGCGCGCAATCACGTCGAGATAGTCGGCGCGGCTGTGACGGCGGTTCATCAGGCCAAGAATGCGGTCGTTGCCCGACTGCACCGGCAGATGCACATAGGGCATCAGCGCCGGCAATTCGCGATGCGCGGCGATGAGATCGTCGCTCATATCGCGTGGATGGCTGGTGGTGTAGCGCAGGCGCAGGATGCCCGGCACGTCCGCAAGCCGACGCATGAGCTTGCCGAGTGTCGCCGGCGCGCCGTCTGCATCGGCGCCGTGATAGGCATTGACGTTCTGCCCGATCAGCGTCACCTCGCGCACGCCGGCCTGCGCCAGGCGGGTCACTTCGGCGGCGATCTTCTCCACCGGCCGCGACACTTCGACGCCGCGGGTATAAGGCACCACGCAGAAGGTGCAGAACTTGTCACAGCCTTCCTGCACGGTGACGAATGCGGAGACGCCGCGGTGGCGGATAACGTCGCGCGTCGGCGCCGCGAGGGCATCGAATTTGTCCTCGACCGGGAATTCGGTGTCGACGATTCGCTCTCCCTCTTGCGCGCGAGCGACGAGCTCGGGCAGGCGGTGATAGTTCTGCGAGCCGACGATGAGATCGACGGCGCGGGCGCGGTGCATGATTTCGGCGCCTTCGGCCTGGGCGATGCAGCCGGCGACCGCGATCATCATGTCGCGGCCTTCGCTCGCCGCTTCCTCCTTGAGTATGCGGATGCGGCCGATCTCGGAATAGACCTTTTCCACCGCCTTTTCGCGGATGTGGCAAGTGTTGAGGATGACGAGGTCGGCTTCGCGCGGCTCAGCGGTTTCGATGTATCCGGCCGGCGCCAGGGTGTCCGCCATACGATGCGAATCGTAGACGTTCATCTGGCAGCCAAAGGATTTGACGTGGACTTTGCGGGGTCTGTTCATGCCGCTCGAATTCGAACCAGGCGCCAATGTAACCCGTCACGGCGCGATTTGTCGCCTCCATCCATACAGTTGATTTTGTTGCGGTTTTAAGACGCCGCCGCGGTAACGGCGGGCGCCGCCTGGGCGCGGCCGCGCAGGGCGGCGGCGGTCAGCGTGCGCACGGTGCCTTCCAGCGTCTTGGCCATCGCCTTGCGGTCGGTCGAGCCGTCGGCCATCAGCGGCTCGCCGAAGGTGACCACGGCGTCAACCGCGCCGGTGCTCATCAGCGCCTTGACGTGCGGCACGAAGTCGAGATCGCCGTACCAGGCGATCAGCGGCCGGTATTGCCGGCCCATGGGAATGCCGTTGAGGCCGGTGTAGCAGACCGACATCGGCTGGATGAGAATGCCGCTTTCCGAGCGGGCGCCGGCTTCCTTGACCGCGCCGACCAGCGCCGAGCGGAACGGCAGCACGCGATTCCCGTCGCTCGAAGTGCCTTCGGCGAACAGCACCACCGTGGTGCCGGAGGCGAGCCGCTCGACGATCTCGGCGATGGCGTCGCCGGTCTGCTGCCGTCTGGCGCGGTCGACGAAGACCGTGCGCTGGATCCTGGCGGTGATGCCGACCAGCGGCCATTTGGCGACCTCGCTTTTGGCGATGAAGGCGACCGGTGCGATCGAGCCGATCACCATGATGTCGGCCCACGACACGTGGTTCGACACCAGCAGCACCGCGCGGTCGCGCACCATCTCGCCGGAAACGCGCACGCGAATGCCGACCACCCGGAGCAGCACGCGGTAATAATTCGTGTTGATGAAGCCCCAGCCGGGCAGATGCAATTTGCCGAGCACCCACTGCAGGGAGATCAGGATCGGCGTCATGGTGAAGAACAACGCGGCGGTGAATAGCGCGCGGATCATCCCTCAACCGTTCGTTCCCGCGGATGCGGGAACCCAGACTTTGCCATGGTTACGCGCTGCTCCCGGGTCCCCGCTTTCGCGGGGACGAACGGCGTATGTGGCTCGCCGCTGCGTGCATAAGAGACTATTTCTTTTTCTCATTCTCGAGCGGCACGGCGTAAAGCTCAAGCCGGTGATCGACCAGTTTGTAGCCGAGCTTGCGCGCGACCTCGGCCTGCAGCCGCTCGATTTCTTCCGACTGGAACTCGATGACCTCTCCGTTGCGCAGGTTGATGAGATGATCATGGTGCGCTTCGGGGCTGGTCTCGTAGCGGGCGCGGCCCTCGCGGAAGTCGTGGCGCTCGATGATGCCGGCATCCTCGAACAGGCGCACGGTGCGGTAGACCGTGGAGATCGAGATGCGGTCATCGACCTTGACGCAGCGCCGGTACAATTCCTCGACATCGGGATGATCGTCGGAGGCCGCCAGCACGCGCGCAATGGTGCGCCGCTGCTCGGTCATGCGCATGCCCTTGGCGGCGCAGAGCGCCTCGATATTCGCCCGATCGTGCATGCGTCGTTCCGGCGTGGCCACGTCTTCATCCTCCGCCCGCTCTTCCTATCACAGGATGCGGGCCGCTTTCATGTCCATTAATCGAGGTCGCGGCGCAACACCAGCGCGGCCGCGGATTTGCCGCCGGCGCCGGAGTAATAATTGGCGCGGCGCGAAACCTCGCGGAAGCCGGCGCGCCGATAAAGCCTGATCGCCGCGGCGTTGTTTTCGTCGACTTCGAGGAAAATGGCGCGGCAGCCCAATCCGGCAAGCCGCCGCAGATGCAGGTCGAGCAGCTTGCGCGCGAGCCCGCGGCCCTGGGCTGCGCTGGCGACCGCGACCGAGAGGATCTCCGCTTCGTCAGAGGCAAGCCGCGACATGATGAAGCCGCGGAGCGCGCGGCCATCCACGGCGCGGTGAACGATCACATTGCGTTCGGCGATCAGGCGCTCGACCTCGTCCTCGCTCCAGCCGCGGCGGAACGAGGCGACATGCAGCGTCGCGATACTCGCGGCATCGCGCGCGCTTGCTTCCGACAATGCCGCGTCGCCGCGCGAAAAGATTCGCCGCCAGATCATCGCCGCGCCAACTGGCCGGCGTCCTGCGGTTGCGCGTCCGGCGCGCGCAGGTAGAACGGCTTCGGCGGCGAGCCCGTTTCCGTCGTGGCACTGCCCAGCCGCGCCACCCAGTCGATGTCGGGCGCCGCGTGCTGCTCGACCGCCGTGGGCGGGCGTTCGCCTTCGGGCCAGGCAGCGGCGAGAAGCCTGGCGGCGTTTCCGACGAGGCGCGGCTCGCCGCTGCCGCAGATGCTGGAAGCTTTCACGATCGAGACCAGGCCCGGCGCCACCAGCGTGCGGCCGCCGGGTCCGAACACCTGCAGGTAGACATGATCATGGCGCGCATCGATGGCTGCGGCCACCGGTTTACTGCTGTCCGGGCCGATCAAGGGCGCGGCATAGGCCGACAGCGTGGTCAAACCCACCGCCGGCTTGCCGGCGGCAAGCGCGATGCCGCGCGCAGCGGCGACGCCTACACGCAAGCCGGTGAAGCTGCCGGGCCCGGTGGTGACGGCGATGCGGTCGAGCGCGGTGAAGTCGAGCAACGCGCGCTCCATCACCCGCGCGACCAGCGGCATCAAGGCCTCGGCGTGGCCACGCAGCATTGGCAGCGATTCATGTGCGACGACCATGCCCAGCGCGCTGTCGAACACAGCCGCCGCGCAGGCCCCGAGCGCAGTGTCGATGGCGAGAACGCGCATAACGTAAACCTATCACCGCCATGGCCGGGCTTGTCCCGGCCGTCCAAGCCTTACTTCTAATGCGAGACGTGGATGCCCGGCACAAGGCGGGGCACGACGACGATTGGTGCCGCAGTCGCTGGCTTACATCGGGCGCACTTCGACCACGTCGGGCACGAAGTGGCGCAGCAGGTTCTGGATGCCGTGCTGCAGCGTCGCCGTCGAGGACGGGCAACCGGAGCAGGCCCCTTTCATGGCGAGGAAGACGACGCCATCCTTGTAGCCGCGGAAGGTGATGTCGCCGCCGTCGCTGGCAACCGCGGGCCGCACGCGCGTCTCGATCAGGTCCTTGATGGTGGCGACGGTATCGGCGTCCGCGGCGTCGAAGAATTCGTCGCTCGCCGCCGCCGGCTGCGCCTCGCCGGCAAGAAGCGGCTCACCGGTCATGAAATACTCCATGATGGCACCGAGCACCGCTGGCTTGATCTGCTGCCATTCGCCGCCGGTCTTGGTCACGGCGATGAAATCGGCGCCGAACATAACGCCGCCCACATGGGTAACATCGAACAGCCGCTCGGCGAGCGGCGACTGCCTGGCGGCGTCACGATTCGGCATGTCGAGAGTGCCGTTTTCGAGAACGGCGCGGCCGGGCAGGAATTTCAGCGTCGCCGGATTAGGCGTGGTTTCGGTCTGGATAAACATCGCTTTTTGCTCCTCAAACAGGTTCAAGGCCTGCGGGCAATGGAACTTGTAGCATACATGGGCGCTGGCCGCAGCACGGTCAACCTCGCAACCAGGACGACCGCCTAGGAACTCGCGTCGATATCCTCGTCGCTCAGATGCCCCGGCACGATGGCCAGCGGAATCGGGAAGGTGCCGGCGGATTTGCCTATGGTGCTGACCAGGGGGCCGGGACCTTCGGTGCCGAGACCCGCGGCCAGCACCAGGATGCCGATATCGGCGTCTTCATCGATGAGCTTGAGGATTTGCTCGGAGGTCATGCCTTCGCGAATGACGAGGTCGACCTTGACCTTGGCGATCGCCTGCGCGCGCTGGGCATATTTGTCGAGCAACGCCTTCGCCGCGTCCATCTGCTCTGCCATCATCAGGTCGGCGACGCCGAGCCATTGCTGATTGCGGTCACCGGGCTCGATGACGCGCAACATGACCACGCCCGACCTGGTGCGGCCGGCGCGCCGCGCCGCCCAGTAAACGGCGCGGTCGCATTCCTCGGTGTCGTCGATGACCACGAGATATTTGCGCCGGTGGCCGGCCTCGTAGCTGCGGCGTTTGCTGCTCATGGCCGCCCCCTGAGCATGATCCGGAAAAATGGGACCCGGTATTCGGACAAGATCATGATCACAAAAAAGTCTTTTGCGATCACATGCGGATGCACAGGCAACAAGCGTGGCACGACCGCCGGCGTGCCGACAAGCGGAGAAATTCTACCGCCGCACGAAGCCGACGATATCCTTGACCGCCTTCATGGTTTCGGCGGCGATCGCCTGCGCACGCGCCGAACCTTCGGCGAGCACGCCGTCGATATAGACCGAATCCTGCACCAGCCGTTTCATCTCAGAGCCGATCGGCCCGAGCCTGGCGACGGCAAGATCGACGAGCGCGCTCTTGAAGGTGGAGAATTGCCCGCCGCCGAACTCGGCGAGCACCTGCGCCTTGCTGACGCCCTGCAGCGCCGCATAGATGCCGACAAGGTTTTCCGCCTCGGGCCGCGACTCCAACCCCTTCTCTTCACTCGGCAAGGCATGCGGGTCGGTCTTGGCGCGGCGAATCTTCAGCGCGATGGCGTCGGCATCGTCGGTTAAGTTGATGCGCGATTGGTCGGAGGCGTCCGACTTCGACATCTTCTTCGAGCCATCGCGCAAACTCATTACCCGCGTCGCCGGCCCCTGGATCATCGGCTCCGGCAGCGGGAAGAAAGCGTCGCCGAAGCCGTGGGCGTGGATCGACGGCGCGAAGTCGTTGTTGAACTTCTGCGCGATGTCGCGCGCGAGTTCGACATGCTGCTTCTGGTCTTCGCCGACCGGCACGTGCGTCGCGCGATAGAGCAGAATGTCCGCGGCCATCAGGCTCGGATAGACAAACAGGCCGACAGAAGCGTTTTCGCGGTCCTTGCCGACCTTCTCCTTGAACTGGGTCATGCGGTTGAGCCAGCCAATCCGGGCGACGCAGTTGAACACCCAGGCAAGCTCGGCGTGCTCGGCCACCTGGCTCTGGTTGAAGATGATGTTCTTCTTCGGATCGATACCGCAGGCGATGTAAGCCGCGGTCACCTCGCGCGTCGCCTTGGGAAGCTCGGCCGGGTCCTGCCACACGGTGATGGCGTGCAGGTCGACCACGCAATAGATGCAATCGTACTTTTCCTGCAGCGCCACGAACTTGACGATAGCGCCGAGATAGTTGCCGAGGTGCAGATTGCCGGTCGGCTGCACGCCGGAAAACACCCGTTCCTTGAACGCCATTAGCCCGATCCTGTCGTTGCGGGGGCCACATTCCACAAGCCCCGGCGCGATGCAAGCGCGCGTCGCAGCCTGCGGCACAGGGCTCCATTGCCAGCGCCGGGCTTGACCTGGCGATCTCGATTGGGTGAGCACAATCGCGGCCATCGGCGAGGTCGCCGGACCGAGCCGGGCAAAGCGGAGGCTGCAGGCACCATGTCGAAATCCGGACCGCCGGCCAGTCCGTCCGCAATCGCGCCCTTCGATCCCGCGGCCGCCGGCTGGGAGCTCTATCAGGACGAGGGCTTCGTCGGCCTGGTCGGCCCGTTCTGGACGCGGCAGGAAGGCGGCAAGCATCTCTATGCCTTCAAGGCCGAGCCCAAGCACCATAACCGCCGCGGTGTCGTCCAGGGCGGCATGTTGATGACCTTCGCCGACCGCGCCATGGGCATGACCTGCTGGTACGCCAACGAACAGCAGCCGCAGGCGACGGTGCATCTCGATGTGCACTTCGTCGATGCCGTTCACATCGGCGAGTTCGTCGAGGCCAAGTGCACGGTGGTGCGCCGCACGCGCGCCTTGATCTTCATGAACGCCGATCTTGTGGTCGGCGCGCGCGTTGTCGCCACCGCCACCGGCGTCTGGAAGACGCTCAGCAAACGTTGACCGGGGCGGCGGCCCATGTGCCGGCGGGCGCCGAGGCGCATATGACCGCCTGCGAAGCGGCGCATTGTTTCAGCGAGCAATGCCGATATAGTGCCCGCCTCATCAACGAGGCAACGACATGACCGCTACCCGCTACGACGTGCTCGGCATCGGCAACGCCATCGTCGACATCATCGCCAACACCGAGGACGATTTTCTGGTCGCGCAAGGCATGCACAAGGGCGGCATGGCGCTGATCGACGAGCCACGCGCGCGCACGATCTACGACGCCATGGGCCCGGCGATCCGCGCGTCGGGGGGCTCGGCGGCCAATACCATTGTCGGCGTCGCCAGCCTCGGCGCCCGCGCCGCCTTCGTCGGCAAGGTCAAGGAAGACCAGCTCGGCCGCGTCTTCATCCACGACATTCGCGCCGCCGGCGTCTCTTTCCATACCGAGCCGGCGCGTGAGGGACCCTCCACCGCGCGCTGCTACATCATGGTGACGCCGGACGGCGAGCGCACCATGAACACGTTCCTCGGCGCCGCGCAGGATTTGGAGCCCGGCGACATCGACGAGGACGCCATCGCCAACGCCGCCGTCACCTATCTCGAAGGCTATCTGTGGGATCCGCCGAAGGCGAAGGAGGCCTTCGTCAAGGCGGCAACGATTGCGCACAAGGCGAAACGGCAGGTGGCGCTGACGCTGTCGGATGCCTTCTGCGTCGACCGTTATCGATCCGAATTCCTCGAGCTCATCAGGAAGGGCACCGTCGACATCATCTTCGCCAATGAGCGCGAGCTGCACAGTCTCTATCAGACCGCCGATTTCGACACCGCGGTGACGATGCTGCGTGCGGACGCGCGGCTCGCCGTGGTTACGCGCAGCGAGAAAGGCTGCGTCGTCGTCACTAAGGGCAACACCGTCGCCGTGCCGGCGGCGGAAGTGGAGAAGGTGGTGGATGTGACCGGCGCCGGCGACCTGTTCGCCGCCGGATTCCTCGTCGGCCTCGCACGCGGCAAGGACAACCGCACCGCCGCGCGCCTCGGCGCGCTCTGCGCCGCGGAAGTGATCCAGCACATCGGCGCGCGGCCGGCGGTGTCGCTCAAGGCGCTGGCGGAGGCGAACGGTCTTCTGGCGGAGACTGGCCCGGGGGCCTGATACGCCGCGTCTCTCCCGATTGGTAACCGATTGGTAACCGAACGTGGTTACCGATTGGTGTACGCCAAATCGGGGACCGGCCATGGCCAAGCGGAAACCCATCGAGCAGACCAGCAACACCGATATTCCGGCGCCGCCGAAGGCTGAGCTGCCGTTCGTCGAATCGCCGTCGCTGTTGCCGATCGAGCCGGAGCCGGCGAGCAAGCCGTCCGAGCCGCCGATCGCGGACATCGCACCGACGCCCGCCGCCAAGCCGCGCGTCAAATGGACGCCGCGCCACAACCGCACCGCGCTTCTTGTCGCCTCGGTGACGTTTGCCGCCGCGCTCGGCGCCGTCATTGGCGCGGTGTCGAGCCATGGCTTTGCCGCGGCCAAGCCGCCGGCCGATGCCGCGAGCCTGGAAGAAAACAAGGCGGTGCAGCAGTCGATCGCGCATTTATCGAAGCAGGTTGCCTCGCTGAAACTGAGCCTCGATGCTGCGCATAAGGCGGCGCAGAATTTTGCCGCGAAAGCCGCCGACCGCCTCGCAGCGGTCGACGACATCACCGGCTCGATCGCTTCGCCGCCGGCCGCATCTCCGGAGCAGCCGGCCGCCACGCCGCTGCCGCCGCCGCGCCCGGCGCAACGCGGGGACCTCGCCGTCGCGATGCCGCCGGCGCCCGCGCCGCGCCCGCCGCTGGTGCCGGACTGGTCGATCCGCTCCGCGCAAGAGGGCATGGCCTATGTCGAAGGACATGGCCAGATCTATCAGGCCGTGCTCGGTGCGGTGCTGCCCGGCCTCGGCCCGGTGCAGACGATCAAGCGCGAAGGCGGACGCTGGATGGTGCTGACACCACGCGGCATCATCGTCTCTGCGCGCGACCGGCATTTCTTCGAAGCGGCATTCTGACAATTTCGATAATGGCGATGGCGGCGCCTGACCGGGCGCCGCTTTTCATTTGTGCGTGAGGCCGGTAGCGGGCCCAACAAAACCGTGTCAAGTTTGCCGTCGCCGGTAGCGTTGCGGGTGATGGTATGCGCGATACCTCGCTGAAAGTTCTCGGTGCGGCGATCGTCTTCGGCCTGATCGCCGCCGGTCCCGCCGCCGCGCAAGGCGCGGCGCCTGCTCAACCCAAGCCGGAAGTCACGCAAAGCTGTCCCGGCCTTGTCGCCGAGCGGGCGCCATTTGCGGCGCCGGCGCGGTTCCAGCTGACCGCGCTCGAAGCCGACCAGGTGCGGCTGACCTTTATCGGCCACGCCACCTTCCTGATCGAGAGCCCGCAGCTCGTGCGCATCGCCACCGACTACAACAATTATGTGCGGCCGCCGGTGCTGCCCGACATCGCCACCATGAACCACGCGCACACCACGCACTACACCGATCATCCCGATCCGGGTATCAAATACGTGCTGCGCGGCTGGGCCGATGACGACAAGCCGGCGCGCATCGACATGACCTACAGGGACGTGCGCGTTCGCAACGTGCCGACCAATATCCGCACCTTCGACGGCGGCACCGAGAAAAACGGCAATTCGATCTTCATCTTCGAGATCGCCAATCTGTGCATCATCCATCTCGGCCATCTGCACCACACGCTTACCCAGCAGCAGCTCGACGAGATCGGCCGCCCCGACGTGGTGCTGGTGCCCGTCGACGGCAACTACACGCTCGACCTCGACGGCATGATCGAGGTGCTGCATGCGCTCAAGGCGCCGCTGATGATCCCGATGCACTATTTCAGCGTCTACACCCTCGACCGCTTCCTGAGCCGGGTGCGGCAGGAGTGGGAGGTTGCACTGTCCGAGGTGCCCTCGGTGGTCGTGTCCAGGACCAGCCTGCCGGACAAGCAAAAGATCCTCGTGCTGCCGGGTCCCTGACAATGCGGGCGCTAGTCGGCCGATCGGGTGTTATTCCCGCTGTTCTTGCGCCCTGCCGGGCGTTCAGGGGTGCTTTTCCACATTCGGCCATTGACCCATCCGCATCAGTGATTAGTTCTCGCGTTCACACGGGTGGCAACGCGAGGGACCCCGATGGTGCAGGCTTGGAGTGGCTGGAAACGCTTTCCCGACGCGGCCAGCGGCGACAATGTCGAAGCTCCAATTGGTCCGGGAGTATATGAGGTTCGCCATACACTTACCGGGCGCTTGATCGCCTTTGGTCATGCCGCCAATGTCGCCCACGCGATCACCGAATTGAAGGTCGACCGCGGCAATCCCATTACCCGGTTGTTCAAGCCGGCGTCGCTGACCTCGCGCGTTGCCGATCTCGAGTACCGCACCTTTGCCGCCGCGAGCCGCGCCGATGCCAAGACCGCGGCGCAACGCCTGAAGGGCCTGCGGCAGGTCGCCTGGCGCCGGCGCCTGGATGCGCGAGGGGCGGCCCGCCCGCCACACTGAATCCCCCACGCTTTCGGTCGACCCATGATCATCGTATAAGGCCGGCGGTCAGTATGATGACGCCGGAATAAGTCATTGCCGTTCGCGATTACCCCCGACAAGGTGCGCCTCTACTATGAAGAGGTCGGGCAGGGCACGCCGATCCTGTTCGTGCACGAATTCGCTTCCGATCACCGCGGCTGGGAGCCGCAGGTGCGCGAATTCGGCAAGCGCTACCGCTGCATCGCTTATTCCGCGCGGGGCTATGCACCGTCCGACGTGCCCGCCGACAAGAATGCCTACAGCTACCAGCACGTGATGCGCGACTGCATCGCCGTGCTCGATCATCTCGGCATCGACAAGGCGCATCTCGTCGGCCTGTCGATGGGTGGTTACACCGCCTTGCAGGCCGGCCTCAATCATCCGGGCCGGGTGCGCTCGATGACCCTCGCCGGCGCCGGCTCCGGCAGCGAACGCTGGTACACGGATGAATTCCACAAGGCTTCGCGCGCGCTCGCCGACCAGTTCGAGCGTGAAGGCTCTGCGGCGGTGGCCAGGACTTATGGGCTGAGCCCGGCCCGCATTCTATTTCTGGTCAAGGACCCGCGCGGCTTTGCCGAATTCTCCCGCATGCTCGCCGAGCACGACGCGCAGGGCTCAGCCAATACCTCGCGCGGCTTCCAGGGCGCGCGGCCGTCGCTTTACGACTTCGAAATCGACATCAGGAGACTGGCAATCCCGGCATTGATCGTCGTCGGCGACGAGGACGACCGCTGCATCGAGCCGAGCCTGTTTCTCAAGCAGACGATTCCGGCCTCGGGCCTGGTCGTGCTGCCGAAAACCGGCCACGTGGTTAATTTGGAAGAGCCCGACCTGTTCAATCTGGTGCTCGGCGACTTTCTCGCTCGCGTCGATGCCGGGCGCTGGCCGGTGCGCGATCCAAGATCGATATCGCCGAAGATGTGATGGAACCGGCCTCGGCCGCGTCTATTATGCCTGGACAGCGTTACGGGAGCCTTGCGATGCTCAAATGGGCCGTCGTGTTTCTACTGATCGCCATTATGGCCGGCCTGTTCGGCTTTACCGGCGTCGAGCAGGCTTCCGCCAGCATCGCAAAAATCCTGTTCGGAATATTCCTGGTGCTGTTTATCGGTGCGCTGGCGATCGGGCTCGCCATCGGCTCCCGGCTGATGTCTTAAGAAACGCGTTAATTGTAGATTTATGTTACCGGCGGCTGGCGTGGCATCGCTGAAGAAATTCAGCTATATTTTTGACCGGGAGGAGCCTGGTCATCAGGCCTGTGGCGTGCTTCGAAGGAGTCCAGTTATGTTGCGTATCGCAGTCGCCGCCGCGAGCTTGAGTGCATTGTTCGCGCTCGGCGCCCTCACAAACCCCGCTCACGCCGGCTACCGTTATTACGGCAACCACTATTACGGCAATCACTATTACGGCGACCGCTACTTCGGTGGCGGGAATTATGTCGGCGGCGGCTGTTGCGGCCGGGCCTATTACGGCGCGCCGGCTCAATATGTTTATAGCCCGCCGCCGCCCTATGTGGAGGCCCCGCTGAGCTATACGGTCGTCTACCCCTACGATCCGTGTGCTCCGCGTCCGCTTGCCGATGGATACGGCGGCTGGGTGTTGAGCGTGAAGGCGGGCTGCAACTAGGCCTTGACGGGAAAAGGCGCGCGCCGCGAGTTGCGGCGCGCCGCGTTATCAGACGTCGACGCTGGCGGTCAGCGCGTTGTCCTGGATGAACTGGCGGCGCGGCTCGACCACGTCGCCCATCAGCTGGTCGAACAGCACGCTCGCTTCGTCTACTTCCTTGATCTTCACCTGCAGAAGCGAGCGCGCATTGACGTCGAGCGTCGTCTCCCAGAGCTGCTCCGGGTTCATCTCGCCGAGACCTTTGTAGCGCTGCAGCGCGATGCCTTTCCGCCCGGTGTTCGTGATCGCCTCGAAGAGCCCGACCGGCCCGTAAATGGCGATGGTTTCGTCCTTGCGCCGAAGCATGGCTGGCGGCGTCGGCCGCGGATAAACGCTCTGCAGGGTTGCGGCATATTCGTCGAGCTTGCGTGCATCGGCCGAGCCGAGTAGCGCCTGGTCGATGATCGCTGCTTCCTTGACGCCGCGCACCGTGCGCTCGAAATGGAAGCCGTGCTCGTCGAACGTGCCCTTCCAGCCGCGTTCGGTTTCGTCCTCGAGGGCGTCGAGCCGCTTGGCGATGTAATCGGCCGCCGCGGTGCCGGTCTTGGCATCGTTGGTGACGGCCGGATTTAGCACGCCTGCGATCGCCGCCTGCTCGATGACCTTGCGGTTGTAGCGGCTGTGCAGGCCGTGGAGGATATTGCGGATCTGCCGCGCGTCCTCGACCAGCAGGCGCAGATCGAGACCGGTGCGCTCCTCGCCGGAGGCAAGTCGCAGCACCGCGTCTTCGAGGCCCGTCGAGATGAGGTAGTCCTCGAGCGCGCGCTCGTCCTTGAGATACTGCTCGGACTTGCCGCGGCTCACTTTATAAAGCGGCGGCTGCGCAATGTAGATGTAGCCGCGATTGATCAGCTCCTCCATCTGCCGGAAGAAGAAGGTGAGCAGCAGCGTGCGGATGTGACTGCCGTCCACGTCGGCGTCGGTCATGATGATGATCTTGTGGTAGCGTAGCTTCTCCGGATTGAACTCGTCGCGGCCGATGCCGGTGCCGAGCGCGGTGATCAGCGTGCCGATCTCCTGGCTGGAGAGCATCTTGTCGAAGCGCGCGCGCTCGACGTTCAGAATCTTGCCCCGGAGGGGCAAGACGGCCTGGAATTCGCGGTTGCGGCCCTGCTTGGCCGAGCCGCCGGCCGAGTCGCCCTCGACGATGAACAATTCGGCCTTGGCCGGATCGCGCTCTTGGCAGTCGGCGAGCTTGCCCGGCAATGAATTGACGTCGAGCGCGCCCTTGCGGCGCGTCAGTTCGCGCGCCTTGCGCGCCGCTTCACGCGCGGCGGCGGCCTCCACCACCTTGCCGACGATGACCTTGGCTTCCTGCGGGTGGATCTCGAACCAGTCCTGCAGCGCCTGATTGATCACATTCTCGACCACCGGCCGCACTTCCGAGGAGACGAGCTTGTCCTTGGTCTGAGAGGAGAATTTCGGGTCCGGCACCTTCACCGACAGCACCGAGGTCAAGCCCTCGCGGCAGTCATCCCCGGTGAGCGCGACCTTTTCCTTGCGCGTGGTGCCGACGGTTTCGGCATATTGCGTGATCTGCCGCGTCAGTGCGCCGCGAAAACCGGCGAGATGGGTGCCGCCGTCGCGCTGCGGGATGTTGTTGGTGAAGCAAAGCACGCTCTCGTGATAGCCGTCGTTCCACCACAGCGCACATTCGACGGTGATGCCCTCGCGCTCGGCCTTGATCATGATCGGATTGGGAATAAGCGGCGTCTTGTTGCGATCGAGGAACTTGACGAAAGCCTCGACGCCGCCCTCGTATTTCATTTCCTCGCGCTTTTCCACGGCATGGCGCATGTCGGAGAGCACGATACTAATGCCGGAATTGAGGAAGGCGAGTTCGCGCAGCCGGTGCTCCAGCGTGGCGAAGTCGAATTCGACCATGGTGAAGGTCTTGGGCGAGGCGAGGAAGGTTACTTCCGTGCCGCGCTTGCCCTGCGCGTCACCGACCACCTTGAGCGGAGCGACCGCGACGCCGTCGCGGAATTCCATGAAGTGTTCCTTGCCGTCGCGCCAGATGGTGAGCTTGAGCCGGCTCGAGAGCGCGTTGACCACGGAGACGCCGACGCCGTGCAGGCCGCCGGAGACCTTGTAGGAGTTCTGGTCGAATTTCCCGCCGGCATGGAGCTGGGTCATGATGACCTCGGCCGCCGAAATGCCTTCGCCCTTGTGGATGTCGGTCGGGATGCCGCGCCCGTTGTCGCGCACGGTCACCGAGCCGTCCGGGTTGAGCGTCGTCACCACTTCGGTGGCGTAACCCGCGAGCGCCTCGTCGATGGCGTTGTCCACCACCTCGTAGACCATGTGGTGCAGGCCGGAGCCGTCATCGGTATCGCCGATATACATGCCCGGCCGCTTGCGCACGGCGTCGAGGCCTTTGAGGACCTTGATCGACTCGGCACCGTAGTCGGACGGAAGATTGCGGGCTGGTTCAGCCATCGGTGTCGCTCTCAAAACGGATCGAAAATTGAGTCGGAATCGAGAATTGGTGTGACACGAAAAACAGGCCCCGTACAGGACAAAGACGGCACGCTTAATATGTTGATTTGGAAGGAATTTTTAAAGAGTCGGGGTGGATAAATTTGGCGAATTTTTGCCGCCTAAACGGGCTCAAATTCGACCGTTTTTGAGCGACTGAAACAGTTGTCATTGAAGCATCTTTTTATGCCGCGAATGATGCCCGCACTTGTGCCGGCGCGCCTGTTGTCCTCTAAGCAAGGTCACTCTTGCCCGTCTGATTTTTCCCATGCGCTGGTTCAGCCCGAGTTTGAGAGTTCCCGACCGCTGGCCATTTGAAGTTCCGCACCGTCTGCGCGCCATCGTGCGCGCCCGGGAGTCGAGCGTCATCGTGCTGGCGGCGGTGGTCGGCTGCGTTGCCGGCCTAGTGGTGGCGGCGATGGGCGAAGTCGTCGCCCTCATGCACGTGATTTTTTTTGGCCTCGACTACGGCGAGCGTCTGTCCGGGCGCGTCGTGCTCAATCCGATCTATGCCTTCTTGACGCCGACGATCGGCGGCCTGCTGTTCGGGCTGGTCACGGCCTATATCACCCGCCGGCGCGGCACCGAGGTCGATCCGATCGAAGCCAACGCGCTGCATGGCGGGCGCATGTCCATGCGCGGCAGTTTCATCGTCGCAGCGCAGACGGTGTGGTCGAGCGGCATCGGCGCTTCGGTCGGACTGGAAGCTGGCTATACCCAGCTCGCCAGCGGCATCGCCTCCTGGCTCGGCCGCGCCTTTCGCCTGCGCCGCAGCGACATGCGCATCCTGGTCGGCTGCGGCGCGGCGGCGGCGATCTCCGGCGCCTTCGGCGCGCCGCTCGGCGGCGCCTTCTACGGCTTCGAACTGATTATCGGCAGCTATTCGACCGCGAGCCTGGCGCCGGTCGGGATGGCGTCGCTGCTCGGCTATCTCACCGCACAAGCCTTTACGCCCGCCGAGCTCGGCATCGAGCCCGGCAGCGTATCCAATCTTGCCGTCCATGACGTGGCGATCGCCGGCCTGCTCGGCTTGTTCGCCGCGATATTCGGCATTGCGGTGATGCGCGGCGTCGCCGCCTGCGAATTGCTGTTTGCGCGGCTGCGGGTGAGGCCGGCGCTGCGGCCCATGGTCGGCGGTGCGATCGTCGGCCTTCTGGCCATGGTATCGCCGCAGGTCATGTCGTCCGGCCACGGCGCGCTGCATCTGACCGGCATATTCAAGCTGCCGATCGAGATGATCGCGACGATCTTCGTGCTCAAGACGATCGCTTCCATGGTCTCGCTGGGCAGCGGCTTTCGCGGCGGCTTGTTCTTTGCCTCGCTTCTGCTCGGCGCACTCGGCGGGCAGCTGTTTGCGGTGGGGCTGTTGACCGTGTGGCCGGGATCGCATGCCAATCCTGACGCCTACGCGATCATCGGCCTGTCCGCCTTGTCGGTATCGGTGATCGGCGGGCCGCTGACCATGGCCTTCATCGCGCTGGAGTCGACCGGCGACCTCTGGCTCACCACGGCGGTGCTGATTGCGGTGATCATCTCCATGCAGGTGACGCGCGAATTCTTCGGCTATTCCTTCACCACCTGGCGCTTCCATCTGCGCGGCGAGACCATCCGCAGCGCCGCCGATGTCGGCTGGATCCGGGATTTGACCGTGGGGCAGATGATGCGCGCCGATGTGCGCACGGTGCCGGCGGAGACGCAGATTTCGGCGTTTCGTGAGGCCTTTCCGTTGGGCTCGACTAGTCAGGTGATCGCCGTCGACGAAGATGGCCGCTACGCCGGCATGGTGCTGCTGCCGGAAGCCCATGCCGCCGATCTCGCCGCGACCGCTTCGGTGCGCGACATCCTGCATTATGTCGACAACGTCCTGCTGCCGCAGATGACGGCGCAGGAAGCAATCGCCGCCTTCGACCGCACTGAAGCGGAGGCGCTCGCCGTGGTCGACACCGCGGAGCGCCGCCAAGTGATCGGGCTGTTGAGCGAAGCGCACGCGCTGCGCCGTTATTCCGACGCCTCCGAGCGTCAGCGACGGGAACTGCTGGGCGAAGTCTAGCTTCGGCGCGGCGCCACCGTGCCGGGGCGGACTTCGAATACCTCGGCGCGGGTGACGATATCGCCGAAGGCGGCAGGATCGGCGCCGGTCATCCACACTTGCGCGCCGAGGCTCGCGAGCGCGTCGTGGAGCGCGGCCCGCCGCTCGGGGTCGAGATGGGCGACGATTTCATCGAGCAGCAGGATCGGTGCGAAACCGGTCATATCCTTGATCAGTCCGGCATGGGCCAGCACGAGGCGGATCAGCAGCGCCTTCTGCTCGCCGGTCGAGGCCTCGCGCGCCGGGATGCCCTTGCCGGCGTGGGTGACGGCGAGGTCGGAGAGGTGGGGGCCGTCGAGCGTGCGCCCGGCAGCGGCATCGCGGGCGCGGTTCTCTTTCAGCAATGCGCGGTAGCGGTCTTCGATTTCAGTGGCGCTATGCGAGGGCAGCAG
>Ga0335083_10001997_pt1 | contig 27507 bp, 21 predicted proteins | sample Lox_Sample_42_FD_206716 | JGI IMG/M metagenome (GOLD analysis project Ga0335083, IMG submission 206716) | Soil microbial communities from Loxahatchee National Wildlife Refuge, Florida, United States - Lox_Sample_4.2 | ecosystem: Environmental > Terrestrial > Soil > Wetlands | place: USA...
ACCGCCACGGCTTGCTTGAGCAGTGGGAACGACGACGCCTTCAGGTCGGCCGAGTTGCGCCGGAAGTTGATCCCCTTGACGACGCCCGTGAACTTCTTGACCGGGGCCGGCACCTCATCGGGGCAGCCGTCCTCGTCCTGATAGCCGTTCTTGGTCTCCGGCTCGTTCGGGCACTTGTCCTCGGTGTCGGGGATGCCGTCCTTGTCGTTGTCCGGGTCGGGGCAGCCGTCCTCGTCCTCGAAGCCGTCCTTGTCCTCGGCGTCGTTCGGGCACTTGTCCTTGGAGTCGACGATGCCATCCTTGTCGGAGTCCTCCTCGGGGCACCCGTTGCGCTCGGGCGGCCCGGCCTTGTCGGGGCACTTGTCCAGGCGGTCGACGACGCCGTCGCCGTCGGTGTCCTTGTCGGGGCAGCCGCCGTTCTCCTTGGGGCCGGCCTCGTGCGGGCACTTGTCCTGGTCATCGGGGATGCCGTCGCGATCGCTGTCGCGCACCAGCGCCGCGACCGGCGCCATCGGCGGGGCCGCCGGGTGTCCGCCCAGCGTCACGCCGAAGCCGAGCAGCACCTCCCACTCGGGCGAGAAGCCGTCCTTCTTGGTGTTGGGCGCCGCCAGCGCGATCCCGTCCAGGCGGACGTGCAGCAGGTTGGTGAACGCGTACTTGAGGCCCAGGCCGCCGAAGAAGTTGAAGTCGGTGTCGCCCGACTTGATGGCGTCGTACCCGCCGCCGCCCGAGCTGGAGAGCACGCTGGTGCCGCCGACGCCGGCCAGGATGAAGGGCGTCAGGGCGCCGCCGGCGATCGCGCCGGGGGCGATGTTGAACCGCAGCTGGATCCGCTCGGCGCTGATGAAGGCGCTCTTGCCCAGCTGGTTGTCCGACGTGGGCATCCCCAGGGCCATGCCTTCGATCACGAGCATCGGGTGAACGACCAGGCCGACGCGCAAGCCGAACGCGGCCGAAGGCTTGGGGCTGGGAAGGGTGGGGTCGTCGGCGACGCCGAGCTCGAGGTTGTTCGCGAAGTGGTGGTACCCGCCGACCAGATCCAGCTCCACCTTGACGCCTTCGCGGTCTTCCTGAGCTCTGGCCTTGCCTGCCGCCACCGTCGCGAGCAAGCCCACCAACAGCATCGTCCCGACCCTCATTCTCCTCCCGAGACTTTTTGCCATGACGCACCACTATAAACTGGTTGTTTCACTGCCGAAAGTTTGGGTGCCTGGGCGACGCCGACGGCGTGGCCCAGACACGGACCTGTTTTCTTCACGGGGGTGTTGTTTGCGCTGTGTCGCGCGCGCTATAAGTTCGGTCGCCCTCGCCCGTCCCTTGAAGGGACCCCTGATTTTCTCCAACCAGGAGACCCCCCGATGATGCGTCTCACCGCCCAACTCGCAGCCGCCGCTCTGCTCGTCGCCACTCTGGCCATCGGGGCCGCTCGCGCCGGAGACGATGCCAAGTGCACGATTGCCACCAAGCCCGACACGGAGACGGGGAAGGCGTGCGCAAAGGGCGGGCGGGCGGAGGCGAAGAAGGTGATGAAGGAGATGGTGAAGAAGGCCAAGGCGAACGGCCAGAAATTCACCTGCGACGGCTGCCACAAGGATCTGGACAACTACACCCTGACCGCGAATGGCCAGGACGACTACAAGAAGCTCGAGGCCGCCCAGAAGTAGCGTCTCGGCGCCCCGCGCGGCGGTGGCGTTCGTGGCTTCCGCTCCTAGAAGAAAACAGCATGAAAACCGTCACCGAGTTCTCCGGGATCGTCCTGCGCGAGGCTGCCCAAGTCCGGCGCGCCCATCGACCTCAGAAGCAGCCGCAAAAGGCGCCCCCGAACGGCGAGGCTCACGCGGAGGCGGCGCCGCCTGAAGAGGCGGAGGCTGCCGCTCCGGCGGAGGCCGTCGAGGCGACCCCGCCGGCCGAAGGGGCCGAGGCCGAAGCGGCCGGCGCCGAGACCGTCGCGGAAGCGCCCGCGGAGGCGCCTGCCGAGCCGGAGGCGCCCGCCGAGGCGGAGGCGCCCGCCGAGCCCGAGGCACCCGCCGAAGTGGAGGCGTCCGCCGAGGGAGCTCCCGCCGCGGCGGCGGAGGGTGAGGCGGCGCCGGCGGAACCGGCGGCCGAGGCCGACCCGGGGGCCGCGCTGGCCGCCGCGGAGCTCGAGGCCAAGCTGGGCATCAAGGGCGACCGCCTGGCTCGCTTGATGGAGGCGCTCGACGTCATTCGCGACCGCGCCGACAACGTGCGCCTGGTCCGGGTGATGAGCGGGGAAGACCCGCCGCCAGCGGCCAAGAAGCAGGGCGATTTCTACTACCTGGTCGACCTGATGCCGCGGCCCGAGCCCCGTCACGATCGTGGCCGGCGCGGTGGACGCGATGATCATGATGGCCGTCGCGGGCCTCGTCGCGACGGACGCGGTCCGGGCGGCGGTGGTCCGGGTGGCCCCGGCGGCGATCGGCCTCGGCGCGACGCCGGCGGACCTGGCGGCGGGCGTGGGCCCGGCGGACCTGGCGGCGGGCGCGGGCCCGGCGGACCTGGCGGCGGGCGCGGACCCGGCGGTGGGCGGCCGGGCGGTGGCCCGGGCGGTGGCCCCGGCGGCGGCCCCGGTGGTTTCGGTCGCGACCGCGATCGCCCGGGAACGGGCGGAACCCCTTCGGCCGGCCCGGGCTGGTCGGTGACCCGAGCTCCGGGCGGCGGTCCCGGCGGCGGTCCAGGCGGCGAGCGGCGAGATCGCCGTCCGGGTGGGCGTGGCCCCGGCGGCGGACCTGGCGGCAACCGTCCGGGTGGTGGTGGTCCCGGCGGCGGTGGTCCTGGCGGCGGACGTGGACCGGGTGGTGGTGGCGGTGGCGGTCCCGGGGGCGATCGGCGCGGTCCGCGGCGTCCGGGCGGCGGCGGCGGCGGTCCACGCGGCGGCGCGTTCGCGCGTGGCGGCCAGGGACCTCGACCGGGCGGCGAAGGCGGGCACGGCGGCCCGAGGCGCGACTCCAAGGGTTGGCCCGTTGCGGACACGGAGGCCTCGACCGAGACCGATCTCGCGCCACCGCCCCTGCGACCCGCTCCTCCAAAGCCGCCCGAGGCGGCACCCTCACCCGCGCCGGACACCGAGCCCGGCAAGTAGCGGGCGATGGGGCGACGGGCGGTCTGGGGAAGCGCCTATGCCCTCGGCATCACTGCGGTCGTCGGCGTGACCGTGGCTGCGCCGGCCACACCGCCGCCCAAGCTGGTGGCGGAGGCGGCCGTCGCCTACGACGTGCGGGACGCCAAGACGGGCAAGCCGATGCCCTGCAAGTTGACCTTCGTCGGCGTCGACGGCACACGCGATCCCGAGTTCACCCACGTCGACATCGCCCGCCAGGAGGGTGACGGCGCCATCGCCGCGTTCAACCGCGTGATGTCGATCGCCGGCGTGGGCGTGGCGCGCGTGCCGCTGGGCACCTACGACGTGATCGTGAGCCGCGGGCCGGAATGGGAGATCGCGACGACCAAGCGGCTGAAGCTGACGGCGCGCGGGGCGACGATCGCGGCCCGCCTGAACCACGTCGTCGACGCTCGTGGCTGGTTGTCGGCCGATTTCCACGTGCACGCGGCCCGTTCGTCCGACTCGCGCGTTCCGATGCACGACCGGATCTTCGAGTTCGTGGCCGACGACGTGCAGATGATCACCGCGACCGACCACAACGTCATCTCGGACTACGACCCCTACATCCGCGAGCTGGACGCCGGCCGCTACATCACCAGCGCCGTCGGCGACGAGCTGACGACCAACGGGTGGGGACACTTCGGCGCGTTCCCGCTCCCGCGCGACGCCGAGCGGGCGGGCGAGGGGGCGGTGCTGGTCCACGGACGCGTGCCCGAGGACTTCTTCCAGGACGTCCGTCGCGAAGCGCCCGGCGCCATCATCAACGTCCACCACCCCCGCATCGACGCCGAGATCGGCTACTTCGACCTGGGACAGTTCGACGCGCGCAACGACCGGGCCGGGCGCCCCGGCTTCTCGTTCGACTTCGACGCCATCGAGGTGATGAACGGCTACCAGGACCCGGTCCGGCGGAGCGTCGACCGGATCGTCGACGACTGGTTCGGCCTGCTCAATCACGAGCACCTGGTGACCGCCACCGGCAACTCCGACACCCACCACCTGACCTACAACATCGGCGGCTACCCGCGGAACTACGTGAAGCTCCGCGAGGCCCGCCCCGAGAGCGCCGACCCCAAGCAGATCGCCGAGGCGGTGCGCTTCCACCACGTCTTCTTCACCACCGGCCCGTTCGTCAGCTTGACGGTGAACGGCGGCACCATCGGCGACCTGGTCCCGGCGCGCGGCGGGAAGGCGCACGCCGAGGTGAACGTGCAGGCGGCCCCGTGGGTTTCGGTGAGCCGGGTGACGCTGTACTTGAACGGCCAGGAGGTCCAGCGCTGGGCCGTTCCACCGGGCGAGGATCCGGCCCGCTTTCACGGGGCGCTGGACCTGACCACGCCGCGCGACGGGTACGTGGTGGTCCGGGTCGACGGCGACAAGTCGCTTTCACCCGTGGTCGGCGACGGCAAGACCTTCACAGCCTATCCGTTCGCGCTCACCAACCCGGTGTTCCTGGACGTGGACGGCGACGGCAAGTACCGCACCGGGCTGCCCCACAATCACGGTCCGGGGGCAGCCGCCGCGACGCCCGCGGCTCACCCCCCCGCCAAGCTGTCGAGGTGACGAACGACCGCCCGCACGGCGATCGCGCGGGTGAAGATGTACAGCGCGGCGGTGGGCGATTCGTCGAGCAGCGCCTCGCTGACCCGCAGGGTCTTGCTGGCGGCGAACAGGATCCGCTGGGGTAGGCCGGCGCGCACCAGGTCGATGCGGCGGAACACCGCCTCGCGGCTCCAGAATCCCAGCAGCTCGAAGAACACCCGCGCGCCATCGGACGCGCGCTCGAACGCCAGGTCGGGGACGCACAGCCCGGCGCCGGGAAGGTCCAGCACGGCGGGCTCGCGGTCGATCCGCCAGCCGGTCTCGGCTCGCTCGAATGCGTCCACGAAGGCCGCCAGCTCGTCGGGCAGCGCGGGCTGCAGTCCCGGTCCGGCGGCCGCGTGCCCCGACAGGCGGAATCGGGCCGGGCGCCGCTCGGCGCCCCAGCGGACGTCGGCCTCGATCGCCCAGGCGTCGCAGGCCGCGACGGCGGGCAGCGCCAGCGCCAGCTGCAGGCCGTACTTGGCGCCGGCCTGGAACAGGCTGAGCGGGCCGTCGATCTCGATGGTGTAGCCGTGAGCCTCCGCGCCGCGGGTGATGACCGGCAGCAGGCGGAGGAACTTGAGCGACCGAAACAGGTGGCGGTAGCTGGCGGCGTCGGCGGCGTGGACATGGGCGACCACCTTGGTCGCCCGCAGCAGGACCGCCTGCGCTTCGGCCAGCGTGAAGCGATCGGCCAGGGCGGCGGGCGACGGCGACTCGACGGCCAGCAGGCGCTGGGCGCCCGGACGGTCCGCGAACAGCGTCTCCTCGACGGCCGCGGCCGTCACGCCGCGGCCTTCGGCGGTCTGGTCGATCACGGCCGCGCGGTCGAACCCGCCGGCGCGTCGCGCCTGGGCCGCGCGCTGGAACAGATCGCGCCGCAGGTCGGCGGACAGCGCCGGGTCCGACTGCTGGAACTGCAGCCCGTCGCGCACCAGCTTGCCCACGGCGGCGGTCAGGCGGCGATCGTCGGCGAACGCATCCTGGGTCTCACGCAGCGCGCTCTCGACGTCGTCGCGTGACCGGCCCACCAGCGCGCGGGCCTCGTCCAGCAGGGCCGAGGCGACCGTCCGGATGAGCGCGCGCCGGTCCTCGTCGGTGGCCAGCAGCCGCAGCTCGTCGCCGCGGCGGCGCACGGTGACCAGGTCAGCGGTAAGCACTGTGGTCCCTCCGCCGCGCGCTGGTGAAGGTCTCGCTGGTCCCGGCCGTGACCAGCTCGTAAAGGCGTGCCCGCTTGCCGGCCCGGGCACGCAGGATCCGGCCCAGGCGCTGCACGTGCTCGCGCACCGAGGCGCTCCCCGAGACCACGACCGCGACGTTCGCGTCCGGGATGTCGACCCCCTCGTTCAGCACCTTGGAGGTGACCACCGCGCCGTAGTCGCCGCCGGCCAGGCCGGCCAGGATGCCGCTCCGCTCGCGGACCCGCGTCTCGTGCGTGATGATCGGGATCAGGAACCGCCGCGCCAGCGCGTAGGCCGTCGCGTTGTCCTGGGTGAACAGCAGGGTTCGATCCTCGCGGTGTCGGTCCAGCAGCAGCCCGACGTAGTCCAGCTTGGCCGGCGCGGCGAAGGCGATCTCGCGCTGGCGGCGGTAGGCGGCCATGGCGCGGCGGCCGTCCTCGCCGCGGGCCGCGCGGATCACGAAGTCGGACCACCCCGACGGGCTGGACATCCGGATCCCGTTGCGCGCCAGGAAGTCCCGGTAGATGCCGCGGGCCTCCTCGTAGGCGCGCCGATCCTCGGCCCCCAGCTCCACGGTCAGGCGTTCGGTCTCGTAGGGGGCCAGGTAGCCGCCCGACAGATCGACGATGTCCTTGCGGTAGACGATCGGTCCGCACAGCTCGTCGAGGTCCGCGTGGCGCCCGTCGGCTCGCTCGGGCGTGGCGGTCAGCCCCAGCCGGAAAGGCGCCACCGCGGCCCGCGCCGCCAGCGCGTAGGCGGGCCCGGGCAGGTGGTGGCACTCGTCGAACACCAGCAGGCCGAACCGGTCCCCCAGGTGGTCCATGTGCAGGTAGGCCGAGTCGTAGGTCGAAACCGTGAGCGCCTCGACGCCGTACTCGCCGCCGCCGATCACGCCCACCGGCACGCCGAAGCTGGCCCGCAGCACGTCGTACCACTGGCGGACCAGGTCCAGCGTGGGGGCCAGGACCAGCGTGCTGCGGCGCCGGTCGTCGATGGCCAGGCACGCGACGTGGGTCTTGCCGGCGCCGGTCGGCAGCACGACCACCCCACGCCCCTGGGCGTCGCGCCAGGCCGACAGCGCCTCGGCCTGGTAGGGGCGGGGCGTGGGGCGTACCCGGATCCCGTCGTCCAGCTCGGCATACCGGCGCGCCTGGTCGTCCACCGGGTGCCCGTCCCGGGCCAGCGCGCGCCGGACCCGGGCGTACGCGGCGGCCGGCGCCCGGAAGCAGGCCGTGCGGGCATCCCAGACGCAGCCGGGCGGGGCCGTCGACCCGGCCGGCAGGCCGGCGAGCTCCAGCGTGCCGCCCCGGAAGGCCAGGGTCAGCGGCGCGAGCGTGGTGGGTGCGTCCAGCGCGATTCCCGAGTTGTAACGCCGGCCGAAAGCCGATCCAACCCCTTCGCGCTACGCTGTGCTCATGATCGCCCCCGAGGTGCAGGTTCGCGCGTCGGCCAGCCCCACCCGAGCCGGGGACTGGGCTCTGGTGCTGGCGGCGGCCGGGATCCCGTATCGCCTGGACGAGCGGGAGGGGGCCTTCTCGCTGGTGGTCGCCGCGGCCGATCAGGAGGCCGCGACGGCGGCGCTGGATGGCTACGACGCCGAGACGCCGGCCCGTCCGGCGCCGGCCGCCCCGGACGCCGGGCCCAGCTCGCTGGGCGTCGTGCTGGGGCTGGTGTTCGCGGGGATGTTCCTGATGACGGGGGCGGCGGGGCCGGCCTCACGCTGGTACCAGGGGGGCGCCGCCGACGCGTCTGCGATCCTCCATGGCCAGTGGTGGCGCGCGGTGACGGCGCTCACCCTGCACGCCGACATCCTGCACCTGGTGGGCAACGTCGTCGCCTCCGTCATCTTCGGCGCGGCGGTGGGGCGCTGGCTGGGAGCGGGCGCAGGCGGCCTGGCGATCCTGGCGTGCGCCTTCGTCGCGAACCTGCTGACGGCCGCCGCTCGTCGAACCGACTTCGTGTCGATCGGCGCGTCGACCGCGACGTTCGCGGCGCTGGGACTGGTGGTGGGGCTGCAGGTGGCACGGCGATGGCGCGGCGACGCCCCCCGCAAGTATGCGTGGGTGCCGCTGGGCGCGGGCCTGGCCCTCTATGCGATGGTCGGCGTCGGCGACCCCAACACCGACAGGTACGCGCACCTGTTCGGCCTGGGGGTAGGTGCCGTCGTGGGGGCCGCGCTCGCCTTCAAGAAGGCGCGCGCACCCCGAGCGCTGGCGCAGGCGGTCCTGGCGGTCCTGACGGCGACCGCCCTGGCGGGCTGCTGGGCGTTAGCCCTTCGCTAGCGACCGGAGAGGGCCTCCGGCCTCCGACTTCCGGCTTCCGGCTTCCGGATCTGATTTCTGACCCGGATGCCGGAGGCCGGAGGCCCTCCGGGTTCTGCACCCGGGGGCTATTCGGCGTCCTTGCCGACCGCCGCTGCTGTGCGGGCCGCCACAGGGTGCGACACGTGCCCAGCTCGCTCGATGGCGAGCTTGTCGACGTCCGCACGCCGAAACAGGCGGCGTCCGCCAACCGTACGCATGGCCGGCAGCCGGCCATTGTCGGACAGAACGCGGACCGAGTCCGCCGAGAGTCCGAGGACGCGGGCCGCGTCGCTCGGGGTGAGCAAGTCATTCGGATCGAGCTGCATGTGTGACCTCCGGTTCCTGGATGCGGCCGTTGGGCGCAAATAAGCCAGTTAAGCACCAGGTAACCGGATGCAAGAGGTGGCTCCAGGAAATTAGGGCCGGGAGAGCAATTGCCATCCCCAGACTTGCAGGGTGCACCTGAGGCGGGGATTGTGACGCGCGTCGCTGGGCGGCTTCACCGACGGGGACGGCGCGCGGCCGAGGGGCGCCCGCGGCTGGAACCGATTTTGGAAATCATGATAGAAGGTTAGCTCAGCTTGGGCCTTCCCTTCTCCCCCCTCGCCGAGGCAAGAGTCGCATGACCACTGGCGCGTGGACCCGTTCTTTCGCGCGCGCTCTGGTCGCGCTCATCGTGCTGTCGCTCGCGTCACGGGCGGGCGCCCAGAGCGCCGATGACGCAGTCGCGAAGATGACCCAGATGAATCGCGACGCGGTCGCCGCCTACCAGGCCAAGAAATTCGAGGATGCAAAGAAGATCCTGAAACAGGCGCTGGACCTTGCGGATGCGAACGGTCTAGAGCAGCACCCCATCACCGCCCGCACGCACATCCACATGGGGGTCGTCATCATCGGCGGCTTCCACCAGCGGGACCTGGGGATCAAGCAGTTCAAGAAGGCGCTCGAGATCGAGGCCACCATCAACCTGACCAAGGCGCTGGTCACCCCGGAGATGAGCGACGCGTTCGCCGAGGCCAAGTCGGCCGCGGGCGGCGCTGCCCCGCCCGCCGAGGCGACCAGCCCGCCGCCGGAAGCGCCCAGCGAGCCGGCCGCGCCGCCGCCACCCCCGCCGGTCGAGGCGCCGGCGCCCGAGAGCACGGGCTCGGGGCTGACGCACGAGCCGGTGACGCAGTCCAAGCAGGGGAGCGCCATCTCGATCACGGTCGGCGTCTCGCCCGACCTGAAGTTCGACCGGATCGTCCTGGCCTACCGCCCGGAGTTCGCGGCCGAGTTCCTGGGGCGCGAGATGAAGAGCGTGGCCGAGGGGCGCTACGGGGCCGAGATCCCGACCAGCGCCACCGGCGGCAACACGGTCGCCTACTACATCGAGGCGCAGGACGCCGAGGGGAACTCGGTGGCGTCCAAGGGGACCGTGGACGCCCCCATGGTCATCACCCTCTCCAGCAGCCGGGCCGCCGCGGTCCGCAAGCCGGCAGAGCCGGAGCGGAACGAGGAAGAAGAAGAGGCCCCCAATTACCGCTACTTCGCCGCCTTGCTGTTCGGCACCGGCTTCGGCTGGGCGACCGGGGTCGGAGACGTCAACCACGACGTCTCGATCAACCCGGCGGGGATGGCGCTGGCCGGGCTGGGGCAGATCGCGCCCGAGTTCGGCTACTGGATGAGCTCGTCGCTGATGCTCTCCCTCCAGCTCCGGTACCAGTTCGTGACCGGGACGACCGACGTCTACGCCAACAACCACGTCTACCACGCGGCCAACTACGCCTTCGCCGCGTTCGCCAAGGCCACCTGGCGCTGGGGCGACGAGAAGTGGCACCCGTTCTTCTCGCTGGCGGCCGGCGGTGGGCAGATCCGCCACGTCGTCACGTACGGGTCCAAGCTGATCCCGCCCACCTGCGGGCCGCAGGGGAACCAGACCTGCGTCGACACGATAGCCGCCGGTCCCGTCCTGATCGGCCCGGGGGGCGGAATCACGTACGATCTGATGGACCGTTTCGCCCTGGTCGCCCAGGCCAACAGCGTGCTGGGGTTCCCGAACTTCACGTTCAACATCGACCTGAACATCGGCGTCGCCGTCGGCTTCTAGCCACGGGTATATTTGGCGCCGAGTGCGACCCCAAGACACGACGCCCGACAGCCACGCCCGACAGCTGGAGGTCTACCGGCGTCTCGGACCCACCCGACGGGTCGGCATCGCCGCGCGTCTGTCCGCGGACATCCGGCGGCTCGCGCGCGACGGGATTCGGTCCCGGCACCCCGAGTACTCCGAGCTCCAGCTGGATGGCGCGCTCCGACGCTTGCTCTACGGGAACGAGCTCTGCCAGCGTGCCTGGCCTGGCAGTCCCCTGCCCGCGCCATGAGCGGCGACGACCTGGGCGAATTCCTGGCCCGGCTCTCCGGCAAGCTGGCAGACGCGGGCGTGCCCTACATGGTGGTCGGCTCATTTGCGAGCTCGTTCCACGGCGTCCCACGCGCGAGCCAAGACCTCGATCTGGTGATCGACCCAAATCGTGCGTCGCTACAGCGTTTTCTGGACAGTCTCCCGGCCGCCCAATACTACGCGGACGTCGACAGCGCCCGCGGCGCGCTCCGCGATCGCGGACGGTTCAACATCATCGACGCCGCCGGAATTCTCGAAGTTCGCGCCGAGGCGCTCGATCTGGCCTACATCGATCGCTGGGTGCGCGAGCTCGGGCTCGAAGACCTCTGGGAGAAGATCAAAGCGTCTGGGCGATGGGTCGGGCTTCCTGCACGCGCCGTCGCACGTTGGCGACGTGGTCGCGCAGCACGTAGACCTGGTCGCCGAACGAGGCGGGGGCGCGCAGCTCGTTCACAGCGTGGGCGATCTCTTCCAGCTGCTTCAGCAGATCGGCCCGCGTCTCGGGCACCGTCTCGCGCTGCAGTTCGCGCTCGAGGCGCATCAGGGCGCCGTACCAGCGGTAGATGCGCGATCGGATGCGCCAGCGATAGAGCGCGGGGAGCAGCCGGGTCACCGGGATGATCGCGACGAACAGCGGGACCAGCAGCACGAGCAGGCGATCGACCAGGCTGGCCAGCCAGAACGGCAGGCGCTTGTACAGGAACTGCTCGCCCGACTTGTAGTAGCGCTCGGCGTCGTGGCTCAACGGAAAGTCGCGCGCCAGGGGCGCCGGGAACTCGCCGGCGCTGCGGAACAGCCCCGCGCCGCCGTGGACCTCCTTGGCGGCGGAGATCAGCAGGTCCGAGAGCGCGGGGTGCAGGGTGTCGCGGGCGATCAGCTCGACGGTCGGCCCCACCAGCTGCACGGGCTGGGGCGGGTAGTCGCGGTCCAGGTCCAGCGCCCCCTCGGGCAACGTCAGCTTGGAGAGGAACGGGAACTTGCGCGTGTAGGCGTCCGCCAGGCGGAAGCTCATCAGGTGCACGTCGGGCAGCTCGCGCATCCGCTTGGACAGCGCCGGCGTGAACGCGTCTCCCATCACGAAGATGGCGTCGACCGACCCGTCGCTCAGCGCTTGCGCCGCCGCTTCGCCGGACAGGTCGGCCAGCGCCGTGGGCGGTCCGGTCATGTTGCTGGCGGCCAGCAGCCTGAGCGCCAGGGAGTGTGCGCCGGTCCCGGGCGCCCCGATCGCCAGCCGCTTGCCCTGGAGCTCGGTGAGTCGCTCGTACTCGCGCGCCCCGCGCGTGTAGACCATCAGCGGCTGCTCGGCCAGGCTGCCCAGCGACATCAGGCCCGGGAGCTCGCCCTCTTTCAGCCCGCTCTGCACGAACCCCACGTCGACCCGGACCGACCGATCGGACAGCCGCTGCAGGTTCTGGATGGCGCCCGCCGACGCCAGGATCTCGACCTTGATGCCGTAGCGCTCGATGATCTCCTTGTAGCGGTCGGCGAAGCGCTGGTAGCTGCTCCCCGCGGGGCCGCTGGTGATGCGGATGCGGCGGGGCGGCGCCAGCCGGATCGACTTCACCGTCAGCCAGCCAGCCGCGGCCACCAGCATCAGGATCGGGATGACGATCAGCGCGACGTCGCGCCGGCTGAAGGCCTGCCACTTCGCTCTCATCCGGCCATCGTAAACCGGAGAAGGTCTGTCTCAGATCTTGGCCAGCTCGATGAGGGCGGACAGCGGGATCATCACGGTCTCGACACATCGCTCGAGCTCGTCGCCCAGCTCGTAGAACGCGCGTCGCATCAGGTGCGTGTCCAGGATCAGCGGGCGATCCTCCGGGGTCGCCATGAAGGACGCGTCGTCGACCGAGGCCAGGTAGGCGCGCAGGAACTCGGCGGAGACCCAGCGGTACCAGGCGTCGGCCCAGGGCTGGGCGACCGGGCGGTCCTCCAGCCGCACCACCGTGCTCTCGAGCAGCGCCGTGAACGCCGCGTAGTGGAAGGAGCGGATCAGGCCCGCCACGTCGCGCAGGCACTCGTGCTTGCGGCGCCGCTCGGCCAGGGTCTCGACGGGCGGACCCTCGAAGTCGATGATGACGAAGTCCTTGCCGGTGTAGAGCACCTGCTCCAGGTGGAAGTCCCCGTGGGTGCGGATCCGCATCCCGCTCCAGCGCCGGTGCAGGAACGGCTCGAACAGCTGCAGCAGCCGGTCGTAGCTGTGCGTCAGCCGGGTGGCTGGCTCGACCGCGTCGGGCGGCATGCGCGACAGCGAGTTGTGCAGCTGCCGCAGCGTCCGCCCCACGATGTTCCGCATCGACTGGTACTTCGAGCGGCGATCCAGCGCGCTGTAGGGCTCGGGCGCCATCGACGGGTCGTCGGTCGCCGACGCCAGCGCCCGGTGCATCGCCGCCGTCTGGCGGCCCAGCATGGCGGCCAGGTCCAGGTAAGCCCCGATCGCCTCGCGCGCCGCCGGCGGTGTCTCGCGCGCCGCCAGATCCAGGAACGACCCGGAGGGGCGCTCGGGCGGCGGGTCCTGCCGGTGGCGGGTCAAAGTCCGCTCGAAGTAGCGGCGAAGTTCTTCGCGCGCGTGCCCCCAGGCCGTCCCCTCGTTGGCGACGAACGCTTGCAGGACCGCCATCGTGCTCGGTTCGTGGCGGTGCCGGCGGTACTCGATGGCGCCGACCACCGCCGGGACCACGCCGGGGATACGCGCGTCCAGGAAGCGGGGCAGCTCCAGCTCGGGGCTGATCCCCTCTTCCAGGCGCCGCATCACCTTGAGCAGGTAGCGGTCTCCGTAGCGGATGGCGGCGGCGGCGTGGGCGGCGCTGATGTTGGTGGAATCGCCAGGGGGGATCTCGATCGGCGTGTAGGCCCGCGCCTCGACGACGCCCGCGTCCCCCACGGCCCGCGTGTGGTTCGCGATGGTGCTCAGCACCGCGCGCGCCATGGCCGGCTGTTCCAGGGCGTCCACCAGCACGGCGTCTCCGGCGGGCAGGCGCAGCGACGCGACCAGCGCCTGCGGGCCCACGGAAGCGGACGCGGGGACGACCGCCAGCGGCAGGATGTAGCGTTCGGCGTCGTGGTCGGCGTAGTCGGCGCGCGCCACCACGAAGTACGCCTCGCCCAGATGGGCGGCCTCCTCGATGCGGACGCCGGTCATCCGGAAGGCGCGGCCGCCGAACCAGTGCCGCGTCTCGAGAAACGCCGGCAACGCGTCCTCCAGCGCCACCCGGTCCTCGCCCCGGATCAGGCTGTCGGCGCTGGCGCAGCTCAGCGTGGGCGGCGCGTATCCGGCCACCAGATCGGCGGCCCGGTCCGAGGGGGGCGGCTCGATCGAGAACCAGTGAAAGGCGTAGCCGCTCAGGGTCAGCAGGTAAGGCAGCTCCCCGATCATCGGGAACCGGGTGTGCCCGAAGAGCTCGACCGGGCGCATCCCCTTCCATTTGCTCAGGTCCAGCTCGACGTACTGGGGGAAGCGCGACAGGTTCGCCACGACCAGGATCGTCTCGTCGCCGTGGTGGCGCATGAACGCCAGCACCCGGTAGTTGGCGGCCAGCAGGATCTCCATCGTGCCCCGCCCGAACGCCTGGAACTGCTTGCGCAGCGCGATCAGTCGCTTGGACCACCAGAGCAGCGAGTTGGGGTTGTTCTGCTGGGCCTCGACGTTGATCGCCTCGTAGGCGTACTCGGGGTCGTTGGTGATGGGCAGGACCAGGCGCTGCGGGTTGGCGCGCGAGAAGCCCGCGTTCCGGTCGGAGCTCCATTGCATCGGCGTCCGGACGCCGTTGCGGTCGCCCAGGTAGACGTTGTCGCCCATCCCGATCTCGTCGCCGTAGTACAGGACCGGCGTTCCGGGCAGCGAGAACAGTAGGCCGTGCAACAGCTCCATCTTGCGGCGGTCGTTGCCGACCAGGGGGGCCAGGCGGCGCCGGATCCCCAGGTTGATCCGCATCTCGGTCGCGTGGGCGTAGGCGCGGTACATGTAGTCCCGCTCCTCGTCGGTCACCATCTCCAGCGTCAGCTCGTCGTGGTTGCGCAGGAACAGCGCCCACTGGCAGTTGGGCGGGATCTGCGGCGTCTGGGCCAGGATGTCGAGGATCGGGAAGCGATCCTCCATGTGAATCGCCATGAACATCCGCGGCATGATCGGGAAGTGGAAGTTCATGTGGCACTCGTCGCCCTCGCCGAAGTAGGCCGCGGCGTCCTCGGGCCACTGGTTGGCTTCCGCCAGCAACATCCGATCGGCGAAGCGGGCGTCGATGTGCGCGCGCAGCTTCTTGATGAAGGTGTGCGTGGTGGGGAGGTTCTCGCAGTTGGTCCCTTCGGCCTCGTACAGGTAGGGGACGGCGTCCAGCCGCAGACCGTCGACCCCCTTGGCGAACCAGAAGTCGACGACCCCCAGCAGCGCCTCGTGGACCGCGGGGTTCTCGAAGTTCAGGTCGGGCTGGTGGGCGTAGAAGCGGTGCCAGAAATAGGCGCCGGCCTGGTGATCGAAGGACCAGTTCGAGTGCTCGAAGTCCTTGAAGATGATGCGCGCCTCGCGGTAGCCGTCGGGCGTGTCGCTCCAGACGTAGAAGTCGCGCTCGACCGACCCCTTGGGCGCGCGCCGCGCGCGCTGGAACCAGGGGTGCTGGTCAGAGGTGTGGTTCAGCACCAGCTCGGTGATGATGCGCAGCCCGCGGCGGTGGGCCTCGGCCAGCAGCTGGTCGAAGTCGGCCAGCGTGCCCAGGTCGGGGTGGACGTCGGTGTAGTCGGCGATGTCGTAGCCGTCGTCCCGCTGCGGCGACGGGTAGAACGGCAGCAGCCAGATCGCGGTGACCCCCAGGTCCTGCAGGTAGTCGAGCTTGCTGGTGAGGCCGGCGAAGTCGCCGATGCCGTCGCCATTGCTGTCGTAGAACGATCGGACGCGCGCCTCGTAGATGACGGCGTCCTTGAACCAGAGTGGGTCGCCTTCCAGCGGTACGCTTCGGTGGGGATGACTGATGAGGTGTCGTCTCACTCGCTCGGCCTCCGGCGGCCGTAGGTCTCGGTCATGTCGAGCAGGCGATCGGCGATGGCCGGCGTCAGCTGGCCCGGCTTCAGGCGGTAACCCCAGTTCCCTTCGGCGGTGCCGGGCAGGTTCATCCGCTGATCGGAGCCCAGCCCCAAGAGGTCCTGCACCGGAACCATGGCGACGTTGGCCACCGACATCATGATGGCCCGGATCAGCGTCCAGTGGATCTCCCGGCCGTCGTCGCCCTGCGGAATGCCCAGGTAATGGAAGGTGTTCCGGCGCTCGATGGCGGTCTGCTCGCAGCTGCGCGAGCCGCTGCCGGGGTCGTGAAACCAGCCGTAGGTCGTGTCGTTGTCGTGCGTGCCGGTGTAGGCGACCGCGTCGCGCGGGTAGTTGTGGGGCAGGAAGGACCGGGCCTGCGGGTCGGTGCCGAACGCGAACTGCAGCACCTTCAGCCCCGGGAACTTGAAGCGCACGCGCAGCGCCTCGACCTGCGGCGTGACCACCCCCAGATCCTCGGCGATGAAGGGCAGGTGGCCCAGCGCCGCGCCCACCGCCTGGAAGAGCGCCGTGCCCGGCCCCTTGCGCCACTTGCCGTACCTGGCCGTCGGCTGGTCGCCCGGCACCTCCCAGTAGCGCGCGAACCCGATGAAGTGGTCCAGGCGGACCGCATCGAACACGGAGAGCGCCGCCCGAAACCGCGCGATCCACCAGGTGAACCCGGTCTGGCGCATCTTGTCCCAGCGGTAGATCGGGTTCCCCCAGCGCTGGCCGTCCTCGCTGAAGTAGTCGGGCGGCACGCCCGAGACCACGGTGGGCATCCCGCCGTCGTCCAGGAAGAACTGGTCCCGGTGCTGCCAGACGTCCGCGCTGTCGTGCGCCACGAAGATGGGCAGGTCGCCCATGAGGGCGATCCCCAGCTTGTGCGCGTGATGCCGCAGCGCGCGCCAGTCGCGGAAGAAGCGCCACTGGACGAACCGCTCGAGCGCGACTTCGTCCGCCAGCTCTGCGCGCGCCCGGTCCAGGGCGGCCGGATCGCGACCCCGGATGTCGGCCGGCCAGTCCCACCAGGCGCCCCCGCCGTGCCGGCGTTTGAGGGCCCAGAAGAGCGCGAAGTCGTCCAGCCAGTCGCCGTTCCCCTCGACGAAGTTGGCGAAGTCCTCGTCCCCGCTCCCGAACGCCCGGAACGCCGCCCGCCAGCGGTCGTCGGAAGGCAGATCACGCTCGGATTTCGTGAGCAGGCCGTCATCGACCAGCCGGTCGGCGCTGACCAGAGCCGGGCTGCCCGCGAACGCCGACTGGGCGCTGTAGGGCGAATTTCCCAGTCCCGGCGGGTTGATGGGCAGCATCTGCCACCAGCTCTGGCCGGCGGCCGCCAGGAAATCGACCATGTCGTGGGCGCTGGGGCCCAGGTCGCCGCCGGGGAGGCTGGTCGCGTGCATGAGCACCCCCGCCGCGCGTTCGGACAGGGTAGGGACCCGCGGTGTCGTCATTGCGGTTTTGCGTCCGAGCTTAAGAATCGATCCCGAGATCTCAAGGGGCTCGGCCCAAACGGGACGGTTAGATCAGGAACCCTGAGAACGGTTCCTTGGACCTCCCGCGACGACTCCAAACCACCCCGCGAAGGCGGACCTTCGCGGGGACCCCGGGCTGGGCAAAGCCCAGCTCCGTCCACGCGCCCTGATTTCGCCTGCTATAGTCAACCCATGGGTCGCGTCATTCTCGGCCTCCTCAAGGGTGGTGTCGTCGGGGCCGCGCTTGGCGCCGGAGCGTTCAAGCTCGGCATCGCGGGTGGTTTTCTTGCAGTGGTGACTTACGCAGTCATCGGTGGCGTGGTTGGAATGTTGTGTGGGCGTCCGCCCTGGCGGCAGGACACCTTCTGGACCACCGCGCTCAAGGGGATCTTCGGCGCCGTCATCGGCGGGGTCCTCTACTGGGGGGCCGGCAAGCTCTTCGGCGGGATGCACATGGGCTTCGTGACCAAGCTCGGCGCCCCCGCGGACCGACCGCTGGTCGACATCCCGCTGCTGCTGGGCCCGGCCATCGGCGCCCTGTGGGGCATCTTCGTCGAGGTGGACGACGGCGGCTCTGCGGACAAGAAGGCCAGCAAGAAGGCCGCGCCAGCCGAGCGGCGCTAGCTCAGGGTGCGGTCGAGGACCGCCTCGAGGGAGCGTGGGCCGAGCCCGCGCGAGGTCATCGCGGGGGGGCAACGGGACCCTCCCAGGGTCCCGTTAGGGCCCGTCAAGGATCGAAAGCGCCCAGCTCGCGCAGGACGTCGTCGTCTCCCAGGTCATCCGTCGGCTGATTCTTCTCGCGCTGCTTGTTCCGGTACTGGCGGCGCATGATGAGCAGCGTCTCGGCCAGCCCCAGCACGATATACGCGCTCACCAGCACCAGGAAGATGAGCGCCTTGTCGACGCCGTTCAGTGCGACCAGGATCCAGCAGGCGACGATCAAGATCGCCAGCTCCACCGTCCGCCGGTTGAGACGTAGGTCCTTGAACGAGCGGAACTTGATCCGCGAGACCATCAGGTACGAGAGGACCAGCACGACCGCGGCCAGCACGCTGTCGCTGACCATGCGGTAGCGGCCCAGGTTGTGGGCAGCCACGACCATGAAAACCAGGACGCTGGCGGCCGGTGGAATCGAGAGGCCCACGGTGTACTTGCCGGGGCTCTTCTGGCCGGCCGCTGACTCGCGTCGCGACAGGACGTTGAAGCGTGCCAGCCGCATCACGCCGGCGCAGACGAACAGCCCGGCCACGAAGATCCCGAGGCGGCCGAAGCTGGTCAGCCCCCACTTGTAGACCATCAGGGCGGGGGCGACGCCGAAGGTGATGGCGTCGGCCAGCGAGTCCAGGTCGCGGCCCAGGTCCGTCTGCGTCTTGGTGAGCCGGGCGACGCGCCCGTCGGCTGTGTCGAAGAAGAAACCGAAACAGATCGCCAGCGCCGCCTGGTAGAGGTCGCTTCCTGTTTCACCCGCCGACGCCGACAGCGCGATCGACACGAAGCCGCACATGACGCTGGAAAGCGTGAACAGGTTCGGAAGAATGTAGTAGGTCTTCCGGAAGTCCACGCGGCAAAGATAGCATGGCTCCCCTTCCTTCATGATTCGCGCGGTTCTCTCCCTGGTCTCGTTCGTGGTGGCGACCCTGATGGGCTCGCTGCTCGCGCTTCCGGCTGGACTCATCGATTCCAGTGGCGACCTGGTGCTCTGGCTGGCGCGCCTGTGGGCCCGCGTGCTGCTGGGCGCTCCCGGCGTGAAGGTCGAGGTCGTGCAGCACGCGCCCCTCGATCCCAAGCGCCCCTACGTCTTCATGGCCAACCACGAGTCGATGATCGACATCTGGGCGGTCTTCGTGGGCGTGCCCGTCCCGCTGCGGTTCATCGCGAAGAAGCAGCTGGGGGCGATCCCGTTGTTCGGCTGGGCCATGCGCGCCGGTCGCTTCATCTTCATCGACCGGCAGAACGCCGCTTCCGCGCGCCGGAGCATCCACGAGGCCGCGCGACGGATCAAATCCGGCCAGTCGGTCGTCATCTTCCCGGAGGGGACGCGCACGCGCGACGGTTCGCTGGGGGCCTTCAAGAAGGGGGGCTTTCACCTGGCCATCGATTCGTCGGCCGACATCGTCCCGGTGGCGATCCACGGTTCGCGGGGGCTGATGCCGCGCGGCTCGGCCTTGATCCGGGCCGGCCACGTCCGTCTGGAGCTCGGCGAGCCGATCTCGACCGCCGGCCTGGGCCCCTCCGACCGCGAGGCGCTGGTCACCCGCGTTCGCGGCAAGGTCGCCGAGATGCTGGGCCAGGTCGAGGCAACTAGTAAATCACCCGCAGCAGGGTGAGGCCGCAGGCGGGGGCGGTCATGCCGCCGGCGGTGCGGTCGCCGGTCTCGAGCATGCGGGCGACGGTGGCGGGCTCGACGCGGCCGCGGCCGACGTCGACCAGCGTCCCGACCAGGATGCGCACCATGTTCTTCAGGAAGGCAGTCGCTTCGACCTCGAAGGTGATGATCGGCCCCTGGCGATCGACGTCCAGGCGGCGGACGATCCGGCGCGTGGTGCGGCGATCGCAGTCGGAGGCGCGGAAGGCGCGGAAGTCGTGCTCGCCCACCAGCAGCGCGGCGGTCTGGCGGATGGCCTCCATGTCCACCGTCTGGCGCACGTGCCAGGCGGTGCGGGCGCGGCGCGGCGAGCGCACGAAGTGGTTCCAGACCGTGTAGCGGTAGACCTTGCCGCGCGCCGAGAAGCGCGCGTCGAAGTCCGGCGCGGCGTGCCCCGCCTCGACCAGCGCCACGTCGCGCGGCAGGATCGAGTTGAGCCCCCGCAGCATCCCGTGCGGCGGGATCACCTGCCCCAGGTCGAAGCTGGCCACCTGGCCGTCGGCGTGGACGCCCGCGTCGGTGCGCCCGGCGGCCCGGACGAACACCGACTCGCCGATCATCTGGCGGATGGCGTCCTCGATGACCAACTGGACGGTGCGCTGCCCGTCCTGGCGCTGCCAGCCGGAAAAGTCGGTGCCGTCATACTCGACGACGATCCGCCAGCGTTGGGGCTCCTTGCTCAAAACTCCAGCAGCAGGCCCAGCGTCCAGTTGTTGTCGCCGACGTGCAGCCGGTTCGACTGGCCCAGGCCGGAGATGTCGGCGTGGTAGTACTCGAAGGTGATCGCGGTGTGGTTCACGCCCAGGTCCTCGTCGAAGTCGTGCGCGGCGTCGGGATCGAGGAAGTCGATCACCAGCGCCGCGCCGGCGGCGACGTGCCAGCCAGGGGTCCCGCCGCGGGCATGGCCGCCGCTGCTGTCGATGGCGATGTTGCCGTTGCCGTCGCTGATCGACCAGTACGCGTAGTCCAGGCCGACCTTGCCGAACGGGACCAGCGGGAACTTGGCCGTCTGCAGGAAGTAGTCGAACCGATAGATGGCCGACAGGCTGAACGGCACGACCTTCAGGGTCGACTGGTCGCCGCTGGGCAGGCCGCTGCCGTCGGCGACCGGCGCCGTGCCGGTCACCGTGAAGTACCCGACGCCCAGCCCGGCGGCCAGCGTGCCGAAGCGGTGGAAGAACTGATACTCGAGCGCGAAGTGCGTCATCAGGTTCTGGCCGCTGCCGAAATAGGCGTTGTACGGGTCGCGCTTGCCGTTGAACTCGCTGTCGACGTCGGGGCGGTAGGGGCCGAACGTCAGCTCGGCGCCGAAGCGCTGGGCCGACCGGTATTTGTGCGTTAGGCCTCCCTCGACCAGCTCGGCTTCGGTCTCGAACTCCTGGCCCCAGGCCGGGCGGGCGGCCGCCAGCCCGGCTGCCAGGAGCCCGGCCGCCAGCGCAGCGGCCAGCGATCTCTTCATCGACGCCTCCGCCGCCGGCGCGCCAGCGTCACGCCCGTCACGACGATGCCAAGGCCGGCCAGCGCCACGCCCGTCGACTGCCAGCGGGTCCGCCGCGCGGCGACCGCGCAGAATCCCCCGGTGGCCGCGCCCGGATCGGACGTGTTGGTGTCGGTCGAATCACTGTAGCCGTCCCGGTAGACGTCATAGAAGCTGAGCGTCCGCACCGGCTTGCCGTAGAGCACCTGGGGCGGGCTGCTCGGGTTGCCGCTGTTGTCGACCGACACGACCGCCGCCGCGTAGTAGATGCCATTCTGCAAGGTCTCGACCCGGAACGAGGTCGCCGCGGGCGAGAGCAGCCCCGAGCAGACGAAGGTCGGGTTCAGCGTCTCGACGCCGTCGGTGGCGATGGCGCCGCCGTCCACGGTGTCCACGACCTGATTCGCGGGGCAGGTCTCGAAGCCCGAAGAAAATGGGCCGTTGGATCCGCCGCCGTCGACCCACGTCTCGTTGAAGACCTGATACTTGTCGGCGCGGCTGCAGAGGATCTGGTAGCCGACCAGGTCGGTGTTCGTCGCCTGGTCGACCTGGTCCCACTTCACGACCAGCGCCTGGTTGCCCCCCTCGACGGTCACGTTCGTCGGCGCCGCGGGACCCAGCAGGTCGACGTTGATCGAGTCGCTGATAGTCAGGTCCGAGGTCCCATCGCCGTTCGTATCGATGACGATCCAGACGTTCTGCCCGAACGATCCGGTCGGCGCGGTGCAGGTGGCGGCCGTCCCCGTGGTGACCGTGGTGGTCCCGCCGTCCGCTATCGTCGTTGACGTCCCCAGGTACGTGCTCATGGTGCGCGCGTCGGTGGGGATGGTCCACGACCCCTGGTTCAAGAAGGTCAGCAGCGGTTCATGCGCGATCTCTCTGCAGATTCCCAGGGCCTGATTCCCGGCGTAGTCGCACCCTTGCGGTCCCAGCCAGACCGATATCTGGCCCGTGTTGCCGGTCCCCGAGATGGCCGTGCTCCGCTTGGCAAACCCGCTGGGCAGGAGCGCGATGAACAGCCAGACCGGTGTCGCGCACTGGCAGCGGGCGATGTCGAAGAACCGAGCGGCGTCGAAGGTGCTCAGGTTCACGTTCTGGACCGCCTGGACGCCGGTGAAGAAGTCGCTGCTCGCGAGCGTGGTCCCCGTGCCACTGGTTCCGGTGAGCCCGCCGGTTCCGAAGATGCCGGTTGTGCCGCCGGTCCCCAGCTGGGCGGCGGCCTGGCGGCTCCCCGCGCAGACCAGCAGCAGGGCGACCGGGAGCACGAAGGTAAGTAACGACCTATGGCGCATGGGGTGACTGCTCCGCTGGAGCGCTCTGCAAGGAGGATGCCCTGCCCGGGGCACGGCGGCCAGAAAGGGTCGCGGCCAGTCGCTTGCCGCTCTGGCGACCCGCCGCCGGCCGGCGCGCCATTTTGGCAAACACTGAAACCGCGTGAGCTTGCGCGGGCCGTGTCCGCGCGAGCTCATCGCGGGGGGCGCGGGACCCTTTTGAGGGGCCCGAGTCAATGAACGCGACGCACCTGCGCAAGCGCTGCGGCGACCGTGCGACCAAGGGTGGCGGTGGTCCTGTTGTCCGGCGGGCGGCTTCCGAACCGGGCGGCCGTGTACTGGTCGGTGAGCTCCTGGAACGGTCCGCCGCTTTCCAGGACCTGGGCCTCACGCAGCCGGGCCAGGTACTCGTGCGGGGTCTCGTTGATCATCCGCGGCCACCCCCGCTTCCGGAGCCGGTCGACCGAGCGCCGGTACAGTCGCTCGATCGGCGCCGATCCTTCGATCCGCGGCACGGCGACGGTGATCGCGCTCCGCCCATCGGCCCGGCGGGGCAGGTATCGCCAGACCCGCCGCAGCAGCAAACCCAACCCGACCAGGAGCAGCGCCCCCCCCAGGATCTCTCCGGCGCGCGCCAGCGACGACGTCCCGCCCGGACGCCCCAGGCCAATCCAGGCACGGCGCAGGATCGCGCGCTGCCGGCCCAGGTCGTACCCGACGATCCAGCGGTTCCACAGGAAGTCGAGCGCGTCGCCCACCAGCGCCAGCCGGTTGGATTCGGGGGCGCCAGCCACGGCCGGCGTGGCGTCCACGCGCGTCCAGCCGCGGCCCGGAACGAACGCCTCCGCCCAGGCGTGGGCGCGCTCGCCGCGGACGGCGACATAGCCGCCCAGCGGGTTCCACTCGCCCCCGCGGAAGCCGGTGACGTAGCGGGCGGGGACCCCGGTCGCCCGTAACAGGAGAACCGCCGCCGATGCGAAGTACTCGCAGTGGCCTGCCGTCTCCGCGAACAGGAAGTCGGCCACCGGATCGACCCCGGGCGGCGGGGTCGCCGGGGTCGCCGTGTAGCCGTGGCCGGCTCGCAGCCAGGCGACGATCGCCGTGATGCGCGCCGGGGCATCGGGTGCCGCCCCGAGGCGCGCCGCCAGCGCCTGCAGCCCGGGCAGCCCATCGGGCACCTCCAGGTCGTCCCGTCGGACCGTCGCGTCCAGCGGCGCGAGTGCGTCGCCGCCGGCCCGGGAGTAAGCGGTGTAATGGGCGTGAGCGAGCGTGACCAGCGCGTCCGGGTTCTCGCCGCCGATGCGCAGAGCCACCTCGCCGGACCAGCGCGGGGCGATCCGCACCGTTCCAGCCGCACCCAGCCGCCCGGCCGGCAGCTCGAACGCGACAGGGCGATCGATCGCCATCAGCGCGGTGGCCGGGATGCCAACCGCCTCGACCTCCTGGCGCTCGGCGCCGGCCAGCGCGTCGGGCGACGCGGCGCCGGCGCTGGCGCGGGCGATCGACGGCTCGCCCGCCTCCGTCACATAAGTGCGGCGGCCCACCTCTTCGATGACCGTGCGCAGCTCGGGACGTCGGCTGCGAATCCAGCGCCCCCCTTCGTACACGTCATAGACGGCGCCCCGGAAATAGAGCTGCTCGGCCGCCGCCGCCTGCCCGGCCGGATCCTCGAGATCGGCGATGCGCGGCACGACCACCCGCAGGACGACCGATCGCCGGGCCGAGGCCGCCGTTCCGTAGCGGCCGATGGCGACGTCGTCGGCCAGGCCCAGCACCGGGACGCTGGCGTGCCCGCCCAGCACGAACCCTGCCCCCAGCCGCGGCACCGACGCGAACACGGTCACCGCGCCCAGGAACACCGCCACCGCGACCAGAAAGGTGGCGCCGAAGAAGTCGCGCCCGACCACCCGCCGCGAGCCGAGGATGCGGGCGATACCGACCTTCTGGCTGGGCGCCTGGGCCGAGTGGCGGACCAGGTAGTTCTCTTCCATCTCGCGCCGCAGGTGGAACAGGATCAGCGCCCAGGTCGCCAGCACCACGTAGAGCGCGAACGCCGCCACGAACAGAAACGTCGCGGTCACGGTCGACGCGACCAGGACCAGCAGCAACGTCAGCGCGTAGATCTGTACGTAGTCGCGGTGGCTGCGGCGGAACAGCAGCTTGTACCCCAGGACGGCCAGCACCAGGTCGAAGGCCGGCGCCAGGTCGGCGTCCGGCATGCGCCGCCAGATCCGCCAGACGATCAGGACCAGCAGCGCGCCCGTCACCGCCCGCAGCCAGCGGCCGGCGCGATCGACGGCGGCCGCCGCCCGCTCTCCGGGATCCACAAAATAAGAGAGCGCACAGACCGCCAGGAAGGCCGCGGCGCTGGCCGATCCCAGCGCGCGGGTCGTGGCCAGCGCCGCGATCGACGAGAGGACCAGCAGGTACGTGACCAGCTTGTGGGCTGCCTGGAACCTCATGCGTGCTCCGCCTGGCGGGGCGCCGGGACGCCGGGGAGCTCGATCTGCGCGTCGCCGCGCACGCGAACCAGCGGCCGGCAGCGCGAGCGGGCGCGCGGGCCAGCGTCGGGGGCGACGAAGGCCAGCAGGCGCAGCAGGCGGGCCAGGTGATCGGGACCGGCGCCCGGTGGAATCTCCGCGGCGCGGGTGAGCAGGCCGACCGCGAGGCCGCGCCGGGCCAGCTCCACGCACAGGGTCGCCGCGCGGGAGACGGCCAGCTCGAATTCTTGCGCGCCTGCGCCGGCGTGGTTGTCCAGCTCGACCAGCGCCTCGTGCCCGAGGTCATCCTCGTGCTCGCGAACGAAGAGGACCCCGCGGCGCGCGCTGGTGCGCCAGTGGATGTCGCGCGGGTCGTCGCCCGGGCGGAACAGCCGTAGCCCAGCCAGGTCGCCATGGCGGCTGGCCCCTTTCTCGCGCGAGGCCTGCGATCGGGGCGCGGGGAGCGCGCGCAGGACAGCCGGCGGCAGCGCCGCCAGCGCCGGGTAGACCACCAGCTCGAGCGGCGCCGTCACCTGCTTGGCCCGGACCATCAGCCCGAACGGGAACTTCGTGGCCAGCCGGAAGCCGGACAGCCGGTGGCGACCGCGCCGCGAGATCACGTGCCGGTAGGAGGTCTCCTGGGACCGGCCGGCCGGCAGCTTCAGGAAGTAGCAGCGTTTCTCGATCGGCCGGCCGTCGACCAGATCCTCCACCTCGACAGAGAAGGAAGGGAGTCGCCGCTTCCGGTTGGTCAGCGAGATCCCCATCAAGTACGGCGTGCCCGCGTGGATGACGGGCGGCGGGATGCGCTGGATCCGCAGGCCGGCCAGCGCGATCGTCGAGAGCGCCCCGCTGGCCACCAGCAAGCAGGCCATCATCCCGAAGGAAAGGAAGAACAGGTTCAGCCCGGCGTCGACCGCCACCGCCCCGACCACCACCGTGGCCAGCAGGAACCACCACCCCTCGCGGGTCGGCGGCAGCTTGCGCCTCATCAGGCCCGGCCCCTTCCCCGGCCCATCGGCCTCACCCGGGCGAGGGGAGGCGGTCCAGAATTTCGGCCAGCACGCGCTCGACCTCCTGCCGCGAGCGCGCGATGGCTTCGACCGGGGATGCGGGGATCACCCGATGGGCTAGCACGGCACCGGCCAGCGACTTCAGATCGTCGGGCAGCACGTAGTCGCGGGCCTCGGCCATCGCCGCGGCCCGGGCGGCGTTGCGCCAGGCCAGCGCCCCGCGCGGCGAGACGCCGACCGCCAGGTGGGGCGAACGGCGGGTCTCGCGAGCCACGGCCACCACGTAGTCGGCCAGCTCGGCCGAGAAGTGCACGCGCTCGGCCGCCTCCTGCATCCGGCGGACGTCGGCGATCGTCAGCACCGCGTCCAGGCGCGCCAGCTCTTCCTCGGGGCGTCCCGGGGCTTCCAGCAGGATCCGCCGCTCGTCTTCCGGCGCCGGGTAGTCGATCCGCAGCCGCAACAGGAACCGGTCCATCTGCGACTCTGGAAGAGGATAGGTGCCGTAGTGCTCTTCCGAGTTCTGGGTCGCCATCACCAAAAACGGCGCCTCCAGCGGGTGACAGCGCCCATCGACCGAGACCTGTCCGTCGTTCATCGCCTCGAGCAGAGCGCTCTGGGTGCGGGGAGGTGTGCGGTTAATCTCGTCCGCCAGCAAGAGGTTCGCAAAAATGGGCCCCGGCTTGAATTCGAACTCCCCTGTCTTTGGATCCAGGACGGAAACGCCGAGAACATCTGAAGGAAGTAGATCGCTGGTGAACTGCAGGCGATGGAAGGTACCGCCGATGGATCGCGCCAGCGCGCGAGCCAGCGTCGTTTTGCCCACACCAGGAACATCCTCTATGAGCAGGTGCCCACGCGCGCAAAGGGCGATCACGGCGTGGCGGATGACTGCCGGCTTGCCGCGCAAGACACGGCCGACGTTCGCCTCGAGCGCCGCGAACAGCTCGGCCGGTGGGGCGACACGCTCGCGAGGCAATGCCGTGGTGCTCATCGACTCTTCGATTATATCAGCCGGCCTGCCTCACCGGGGCTAGCCGGCAATTTCAAAAGAAATTCAGCTCAGGGGCCGCTTTCTATATAGTTTCTTCTGAGTTCCTTCGCTCACACAAGGTATCCGGAGACGTTCATGGGGGATATTCGTTCGCGTCTGGCTTCGTTTTCGCTTTCGACGTCGTTGCTGGTGATGGTCGGGCTGTCGGCCGGGTGTGGTGACAACACGCCAAAGGCAACGGGCGGCGCGGGAACCAGCGGGGGCACTGGCGGCATGGCCGGTGGCGAGGCAGGCAGCGGCGGCGAGGCCGGAACCGGCGGGCTCGCCGGTTCCGACGCTGGCGTCGGCGGCCTGGGCGGTCTTGGAGGCACGACCGACGCCGGGAACACGGATGCCGCGATCCCCTGTTACACGACGGCGTTCACCACGCCCGTGCCGGGGAACACCAACACGAACCTGTCCGTCTCCGACGACAACGACCACAACTGTGGCGACGGCTTCCAGTACACGGTCGCGATCTCCAGCGACGCGCCGGACGGCACGCTGGTGGCGCTGTACGACGCCAACACCCTGTTGAGGACGGTCTCGGTGACCAGCCACGTCGCGAGCTTCGACGTGCAGCTCGCGACCGGCAGTGCGCAGGCGCTGTCGATCCAGTACCCGAACACGTCCATGTGCAACGTCGTCACCACGGTGAACGTGAGCTGCGACGCCACGGCGCCGAGCTGTTCGATCACGCAGCCCAAGATCAGCGCGACCCACCCCGACCTGAACGGCGTCCAGGCGCCCGCCGGCGACCGCACCAGCTCGGCCGGGTCGGCCTATCAGGCGACGTTCGTGGTCAACACGAGCGCC
>Ga0335083_10001998_pt1 | contig 27507 bp, 21 predicted proteins | sample Lox_Sample_42_FD_206716 | JGI IMG/M metagenome (GOLD analysis project Ga0335083, IMG submission 206716) | Soil microbial communities from Loxahatchee National Wildlife Refuge, Florida, United States - Lox_Sample_4.2 | ecosystem: Environmental > Terrestrial > Soil > Wetlands | place: USA...
CGCGCGATCTCGAGGTCCGGGCTGGTCGGGCGTCGAGCACGCCATCGTGCCGCGACGACGAATGGTACGCTCAGGAAATGCGAGTCAGGACGGTTTGGGTCGCCGTGCTCGTGGCCGGAGCAGCGAGCGCCGGGCCCAACGAGGACGTCACGGCGCTCGTGCGGCGCAATCTCGACGGGATCACGAAGCGCTGCCACCAACCGATCGATTGCGCGATCGACGCGAAGACGAAAGCGTTCGCGCCGCTGGGGCTGGAGTGGAGCTGGAAGCAAGAGGACGCCGTCTTCTGGTCCGACATCCTGTTTCCCGGCTTCGACGGCGCCGTCCAGCTCGCACCGAAGGCAGGAATCGTCAGCGCTGACGGGAACGTTGCGTGGTTTCAGATCCCGTACACGGCCATCACGACACCCGCACCCGCGCCCCAAGACGTGGGTCAGATGCCGATGCGCACCGGCGGCATCGCGTTGAAGCAAAGCGACGGCTGGCACCTGGCGGCGATCGGATACACCGGTCTGATCTCCGATCACGAGCTATTCACGCAGCGCCCGCATCCAGACTGGTTCGACGCGAAGGACTTCACGACGGTAGACGTGAAGGGCGACGACAAGCTCGCGCGCGAGGTCGTCGCGAGCTGGTTCTCGACGGGTTTCGCCGCACACGCCGGCCCGACCGACCGCCTGATCGTTAGCGGCTCGTCCGAGCCCGAGCACGCCCGCGGCGCCGCCGCGCTGAGCCTGGTAAAGAGGTGGGACAAGCTCGGAATCCGACCATGGCAGATCGATGCCGAGCGAATCGGCGACGGCAAGCTCGCGTTCGTCGCCGCCACGGTGTTGTTGCCGATCAAAGGGCCGAGCCACAGCGCACCGCTCGTGTTGTTCGCCGTGCTCGTACAAGAGGGTGATGGCTGGCGTTGGGTCTCGCTGCAGTACGGCGCCACCGATCGCTAGGCCGACGTCGGTCCGGCGGCGCTCGAGCCCGCACCTGAGGCTCTGAGACGGCTGTCGCACCCACACACGGTTGTTTGCACCACGATGTCCCAGCGCGCGCACCGCGTGTCCTCGGTCGGTTTGGGGCTCCGGTGACGCTGGTACGGGAGATGCTGAGGTGGCCGAGCATGAGGACACTCGCGCTCGCATCGCTCGGCATGCTCGCCGGTTGCGTCGTCGGTCAGATCGAGGAGGCGCCGCCGGAGAACGATCCCGGCAACAACGACCTCGGCGAGAGCGACGGGATCACCCCGGATCTCGCCCCGATCTCGGGATGCTCCGAAGTGACGGAGGTCGTCCTGTACTCCGAGGGTGTCTACGATCTGCAGCTACCGAATGCGTTCGCGGCGAACGCCGACCCGTGCACGCGCTACTGGGTGACGCTGCCGGCGCTCGACTCCGACAAGACGCAGCCGCGTCCGGGCGCCGCCAACGTGCACGCGCTCGGCGCGAACTTCCATGCGATGGCCGAGTTCAACTGGGGCGCGTGGTCCGCTTCACTGGGGCAGTCACCCACCGCGAGCGAGTGGGAAAGCGCCGGTCAGCAGTTTCGCAGCCGGATGGCAGCCGCGGGCTACGATGTCTCGGGCGGCGACACCTGGGCCATCAACGAGTTTCCGAACGCGACGCACAGTGGCGACAACGGCGTGTGGACGAACGAGGCAGCCGCGGTCAAAGGACTCTACGAAGGCGACGGCACGCAATCGACGCGGGGCACCGTGTACATCTCCGGCATCGGCCAGACGCTCGCCGATTTCTCCGTGTACAAGCCGAACGCCGAGAACTGGCTGCGAGCGGACGCGTTCTGGACCGCGATGATGGACCATGTGCAGTGGTTCTCGCTCGAGGTCTACGCCGATCCGCACGACGATTGCGTTCGCGGCGACAGCGTCTCCAACGACGCCGACCATGTTTCGGCATACGTCGAGCACCTCCCGCGCCTCGCCAAGCAAGGTGGCTCGCAGACGGCGAGCGCAGCCCGATACCTCAGCCATCATTACTTACCGCTGCTCAACGCGGCGTGGAACTCGAACGTCGGCTTCGGCGACAACCTCGTCGATCTCGACAACTTCGTGCGCTTCTCGCGACTGCAGGTATACGCGGCCCACTACTGGGCCTCGTCGCACGGCTACCCGGGCCGCCGCATCGGGTTCGCGTGGGCACCGAAGAACGCGACGCAGGCCCAGACCGATTCACTCGCCGACGTGATCGCGAAATCGGTCACGCGCGCGTATCCCGCGAACAAGTTCTACAACTACGGCAAGTACGCGTGCAGCACCGACGGCTCGCTCGACGGCTGCGGCTGCCAGGTCGATGGCGCGTCGTACAACAGCGGCTGGGATGCGTTCTCGAGCTGGTAGTGGGCCGCGGGATCGTCTCGTATTGGCTCGTTGCAGCGGATGCGCCTCCGGGCATCCCCTGCGAGGGGCTCGCCCCGACGTGCGGGCCGACCGGTTGTGCGCGCTTCGTAGCAGCTTGTCCGCCCGCGGCGATCGCGGAAAACCAGACCCTCCGCGCGGCGTGCGCGCGGCGAGATCTGCTCTGCTCACGATCGTTCGTCGAGCTTGAAGTACGTCCTGGTGTAGGCGGCAATCTGGCCATCGGTTGGGTGATCGACGGTCTCGACTCCGACGACTCGCGACGCGAGTGCGTGTTCGTGTTTGTGCAGGTAACGAATGAAGTCGAGCTTGGCCGTCGAAGGGCCGACGACCAGAATTTGCTCGGAGCCTTCGAGCGATCGCGCCACCTCGTGGAAGAACCGCTGGGCATCGGCCGGGTGCTCCCTCGCGCCTGACTCCCCTTTGGGATGTCTGCGGTGGATATGCTGAGGCACGGCAACGGTCACCTCGTCGAACTTGTCGGACGAGACGTGGAAGAGCCTGGCTTCACGATGATCGATCCAGACCGTGGTGCGCGTTGTCATGCCTCATGCCTCCGGAGTCGGCGAGCATCTGATCGACCTCCGCGAGCGCGATCTCGATGTCGGTGCGCGCGCGGCTCTCAGGGTGGGAAGCACGAAGCGTGCCCCCGCTTGCGTGCAGGAACCGGGCGCGTGCAGCCTGATCCGCGCAATCGGTGCATTCGCGACGCTCGCCCCAGAATATGGCGCGAGGCGACGAAGCCCGGGACCATCGGCAGCCAGAACGACAGGCCGCGATAGATGAGGGTCGCAGACAGGGCCGCGGCGGTCGGCACACCGATCGCGCGAAGTGTGAGCACCGAAGCCGCCTCGAACGAGCCGAGTCCGCCCGGCAGGATGCCGAGCGTACGAAACACCGACGAGATCATGTAGCTCGCAAACACGCCGGCGAGCGAGACGCCGGATCCCATCGCGTGAACGAGCACGACGACCGTGGCTGCATCGAGGACGATGATCCCGAGTTGCAGCATCGTCGCAGCCCTCCGCGTGTGCCGATCGTGAACGAGAGCGCGGTCGGCCTTGCGCACGATGTCGAACGTCCGGCGCACGAAGCCGGCGCGCTGCAGTACTCGCACGGTGGGAGGTCGCCCATCGGCGAGGCGGAGGATCGTCACGACCGCCGCGATCGCGAACGCGGCGACCGCGATCGCGGCGGCGGCGATCAACAGACTGGCGTGACCCGCGCCGGCCGCGAGCAACATGGCCGCCGCGAGCGCGATGAGGAACGCGAGGTAATACGTGACCGTGTCGATCACTACGGTCGCGATCGCGGCCGCCTCCGTCATGCCTCGGTTCTGCAGAGCCTGCGCGATCGTCACGGCTCCACTCAGCCCTCCCGACGGCAGCGCCTGGTCGATGAACAGCTTGACCAGACTGAGCTCGGTCGCCGCGACGATCGAGAGCCGCGTGCCGCTGCGTCGCCCCACGACGCGCCAGACCTCGCCCTGGACAACATACGTTCCCAGCTGCAACACGCAGCCGAGCGCGACCCACCAGGGTCGTGCATGCTCGACGATCCGCGCGAACGCCACCACTTGCGACGACTCGACGACTCCGACGACGAGCGCCACCACGGCAGCGGTGCCGAACAACCACGGTAACCATCGCCGCCGATGCGCGTTTCCCGAGTCGGGATTCTCCATGCGACCCTGCGAGATTCGGTGCATCGCGCGTGCCCCGGTCGCTCCCCGATCTTCGACGGGCACGATCCTTGCGAGGAGCTATGACTGTGGTCCGAGACTATCGAGTGGATCCAGCGCGCGCGGCGGCTCGTGCCCGCCGAAGATCGCGCGATCCTGCTGTCTCCACCGCGCCTTGTCGCACGATTTGCGAGCTTTGCCGTGCGACGCATGCTCGGCGTGGCGGGGGGGAGCACCTCGGACGACCTCGCTGCACGAGATCCCGAGCTCGTGACGGTGTTGCTCGACCTCTGGCGCGTGCTCGCCCGCTACTACTTGCATGCGCGCGTCGAGGGCATCGATCACGTCCCGGAGCGCGGTCCGGTGCTGTTCGTCGGCAATCACAGCGGCGGGTTGTGGCCGAGCGAAGGCTTTCTGACCGCGCTCGCGATCCACGACCGGTTCGGACCCGATCGCGCAGTGTACGCGCTCGCGCACGACTTCCTGTTCGAGGATCCCACACTGCGCCGCTACGCGGGGCGGCTCGGGATGCTTCGCGCGAGTCACGACAGCGCCCGCCATGCGTTCGCCGCCGGTGCGTGCGTGCTCGTCTATCCCGGATCGGACATGGACACGTTCCGGCCGTTCCGCGATCGCAACCGCATCGTGCTCGCGGGACGCAAGGGGTTCTTGCGGCTCGCATTGCGCGAGCGGGTCCCGATCGTGCCGATCGTCAGCGCGGGCAATCACGAGCAGTTCGTCGTGCTTGCGCGCGGCGAGCGACTCGCGCGCTGGACGCACGCCCACGCGTGGGCGCGCAGCGAGGTCCTGCCGATCGTCCTGTCGCTGCCGTGGGGCCTGACGTCCGGGTTTCTCCCCTACTTGCCGCTGCCCGCGCAGACCACGCTCTCGTTCCTGCCTGCGATGTCCTGGCCCGAGCTCGGCCCCGAGCACGCCGACGACCCTGTCGCGCTCGCGCGCTGTTACGGCGAGGTCGAGTCCGCGATGCAGACCGAGCTCGACCGCCTCGCGCGCGGGCGGCATTTCCTGCGCGGCGTCAGGCGACCGCGCGAAGCGCCCATACGTCGTCGAGAAACGCCGCCAGCTCGCGATCGAGGCGCGCCGGACGCAGCCGCCACTCCAGGATCGAGCTCGCCGTGACCAGCCGAGCGCGCGGCAGCTCGCGTGCGATCCGATCGGCATCGCTGAACGGGTGGATCGGATCCGACGGGTGGCCGATCACCAGAGTCGGATGCTGCATCGCGCGGCGATCCTCCATCGGCGGCGCGACGCGGCCGAAGATCAGCCCGTCGAGCACGGCCAGCGAGGCCGCCGGATCGCGGCGCAGGAAGTCGATCATCACGTCCACGAGGTAGCTCGTACGCGGAATCTTGCGCGTGATCGCGGCGATCGCGCGCATGATCGGCAGACTGCTCCGCAAGGCCAGCGCGAGCGGGACGAACGCCGCGGCGGCAGCCGGTAGCGCGTTCTCGAGCACGGGCATCTCGAGCACGAGTGCGCGCACGCGCGCTGGTGCGGCGACCGCTGCTTCGAGCGCGACGTTCGCGCCGAGCGACGCGCCGCCGACGACGGCCTGCGTCAACTGCAGATGATCGAGTAAAGCGATCACGTCGCGGCCGAACTGCGGCATCGAGTACGCGGTCATGTCGTGAGGCTGATCCGACTCGCCATGGCCGAGCATGTCGACCGTGATCACGCGGTTTCCCGCGTCGGCGAGCGCGGGCGCGAGCCGCGTGTACATCCGGCTGTCCATGAGCAGCCCGTGCGTCAGGACGGTCACCCTCGAGCCGCTGCCGTGGTCGCGGTAGCTGATCCGGCGGCCACGATACGAAAAGCTCGCTAACTCAGAGCGTACGGACGACATCTGTTCTCACATCGTACCAGTCGCGGCGCGAAATATGCGTCGATCGGCGAGAGCCGCGCGACGCAAGCGATGCGTGAAATGCCAAGCGCCACGCCAACGATAAAGGGCGTGGTTCTTGCTGCGATCTCGTTCGTGCTCGAAGTTCGCGCTGCCACCGAGATCGCTGCCGCTGCTCCGGCGGTGTGGGCCGTGCTGACCGATCTGCGATCGTTCGCCGCCTGGAATCCGTTCATTCGCGAAGCCCGCGGCTCGACCGAGGTGGGCGGCACCGTGCACGTGCGCGTGCGCTCGGCGCTGGGAGTTCCGCTCGCGTTCCACGCGAAGGTGATCGCCAGCGACGCCGAGCACGAGCTGCACTGGTGCGGCCATGTCCTCGCGCCGTGGCTGGCGCGCGGCGAGCACTGGTTCACGATCGAGCCGCTGGGCGATCGGCGCGTGCGGTTCGAGCAGCGCGAGCGATTTTCCGGCCTGCTACCGTGGCTGGCCAGGCGCCTGCTCGCGCGCGAAGCGCGATGCGGCTTCGCTGCGATGAACGAGGCACTCGCGGCCCGCGCCGAGGAGGCACAATGGTAGCCGCAACCTCGTGGATGCTCGCGGATGCGATGCGCGACGCGCGCACGCCGTTCGTGGCGCGCATCGAGAGCGTCGGGGCGAGTCTGCCCGAGCGCCGCGTGACGAGCCAGGAGCTGATGGCGAGCGCGCGCCACCACACGCGCATCGATCTCGAGCGGCTTACCGGCATTCGCGAGCACCGCATGTGCGGGTCGGGCGAGACCTCGCTGTCGCTCGCGATCGCGGCCGCGCGCGACTGTCTCGCACGCTCGCGCTACTCCGGCACCGACCTCGACATGGTGATCGACGCGAGCATCACGCGCTACGTCGACGACTCGACGCACCGGTTCGAGCCCCCGCTGAGCGCCTCGGTGAAGCAGGCGATCGGCGCCAATCGCGCGACGAGCTTCGATCTCGGCAACGCGTGCGCCGGCATGCTGACGGGCGTGCTCGTGCTGAACCGCTTCATCCGTCGCGGCGCGATCCGTCGTGGCATGGTCGTCAGCGGCGAGCGCATCACGGGCCTCGGCACCAACGCGGCGCGATCGATCCGCAGCATCTTCAGCCTGCAACTCGCGTCGCTGACGCTCGGCGACGCAGGCGCGGCGGTGATCGTCGAACGCGCACCGGAAGGCCACGACGGCATCGTGCTCGCCGGCTTCACGACGCTCGCCGAGCACAGCCGGCTGTGCGTAGGACTACCCGCGCGTCATCACCCCGGTGCGCAGATGTTCACACGCGCGCGCAAGATCCACGAGGTCGCGATGGCCGACGGGCCGCCGCTGATCGCGGACATCCTCGCCCGCGCGGGAATGCAGCTCGGCGAGATCGACTGGCTGATCCCGCACCAGACGTCGGTGCGCGCGATTCGCGCGGGCGAGCGAGTGCTCGGCGAACAACTCGGCGAACATCCGAAGCACCTCGTCGTCACGGTGGACGAGTACGGCAATACGGCATCGACCACGTTGTTCCTCGCGCTCCATCGCTACCTCGACGATCACCGTTTCCACGCCGGCGACAAGGTCATGCTGCTGTCGGTCGCGTCCGGTCTCGAGGTGGGAGTCGTGGTGTTCGTGATGGACGAGCTGGAGATCGATCATGGGCACGTTCATTGATGCAGCCGTGACCTCGCTCGGAGGTGGCCACGTGTTCGGCCGCGGTGCGCTTCACCTCGCCGATGCGGCGGCGCGAGCGTGTCTCGAGCGTGCTCGGCATCCCGCCGACGAGCTCGATCTGCTCGTCCACGTCGGCGTCTACAAGGATTTCGAGATCGCCGAGCCCGCACTCGCGTCGATCATCCAGGAAGATATCGATGCGAACCTCGGCAGCCCGCCGCGCCTCGGTCATCACGGCACGTTTTCGTTCGACGTGTCGAACGGCGGCTGCGGTGTGATCACGGCCGCGCAGCTCGTCGACTCGTTCGTCGCCGATGGCGGCGCGCGGCGCGGAATGATCGTCGCCGCCGACGCGGACCCATCGCCGCACACGACGCAGGACTTTCCATTCGCGCCTGCCGGCGGCGCGCTGCTGATCTCGCATGTCGACGACGAAGGCGGTTTCGAGCGGTTCGACACGCGCACGTTCCCCGAGCACGCTGGTCAGTTCGAGACGCAGCTGCGCTGGGAGCCGCATGCCGGGCGTACGCATCGCGGCCGCAACGTGCTCGAGCTCTTCGAGGCACCGGCGTTCGCGGCCACGTGCATCGAAGCCGGCACGCTGGTCGCGCGCGAGCTGTTGGCCGCGACCGAAACGCCTGCCGGCTCGATCGATCTGCTGATCGCCAGCCAGTATCCGCCGACGTTCGCGCGCGAGCTCGGCCGCGCGCTGGGCATCGCCGACGACCGCGTGCCGCGCGTCGCACCCGAGCTCGCTCGCACGCACACCGCGGGGCCGATCGCCGCGCTCGAGGCCGCGATCGCATCACATCGCTTCGCGGTCGCGCGCCGCGTGCTGTTCGTGACCTGCGGTGCCGGGCTCACGATCGGCGCGGCGCTGTTCCGCACGCCACCCGCCACGTCGTTCTTCGCCGGCTGATCACCACGCCCGCCAGCTCTTGACCGACTACGCCGAGATCCTCGCGGCGGCGACACGGTGGCCGCGCTCGCGGCGAAGGCGCAGGTATCCGACGACGACATCGCGCCGGCCAAGGACCTGCTTCAGCGCGTGAACGGACCGTAGCTGATGATCGCGTCCTCTTGCGACGCGAGATCGTACGCGATCCACGCCGCGTCGCGCGCGACGTTCTCGATGCGGATCTCGTCGACCGCGCCGTTCACGAAATCGATGTCGGGGACGCCGACGGGTGTCGTACCACCGGAGTTGTTGCGATCGGCACCGATGTACACCGGGTCGCCGCTGTCCGCGATCGGTCCGCTCGCCACGAGGGGCGCGCCCGGTGTGGTGCCGGCGTAGCTGAGCATGCGCGCGCCGTCGTACGTGAACACGACATGCGTCCATTGCCGGAGCTGCAGCATCGGGCCGGTGATGGCGTCGGGCACCCCGTTGGCGCCTGCTCCGCCATACGCCAACTGACTCATGGTGCCGAGGTAGAGCTCGTCGCCGCCTCCATCATCGAGCTCGCGCGTGACCATCCCGTAGTAGCCACTGGCCTCGTCGCTCGCCATGTCGATCCAGCCCGACATCGTGAGCTCCGGCGGCTGGATCGATGCGCCATCGGCGACGCCGATCCACTCTTCCTTGGCCCCATCGAACGCGCGCGCCGTCGCGATCTGGCCGGCGACTTCGGTCGTGCCGGTCGCGACGCCATCGCGATGATGTGTCGTCGAGTCGACGAGCGGACCACTTCCGGTCATGTGCCACACCGCTTCATAGGCGTCGCTCCAGGCCGTGCCCGGCGCGCGCGCGAGCCCCGGCACGCCGTAGCTCGCCGTGATCGTCGCGGTCGCATCGGCCACGTACGGGATGCGCACCCACGCGACGAGCGGCGCGCCGCCCGCCGCGCCGACCCGCTCGATCTCGAACGCGAGCGGCGTGCCGTCGGCCGCAGAGAACCGCAGGTCCGACGCGTCGGGTTCCATGACCGTGCGATTCGCGCGCGTGTCGTCGAGGATCACGAGCAGCGGGAAGTCCGTCACCGGCTCGCCGGGCACGGCGCGGTCGAGGCTGAGCTGCGAATGCGTCGGAGTGCCGGCGTCGAAGCCGATCCGACCGCAAGCGGCCAGAGCGAGCAGCACGACACCGCGCATCTCGCGCAGCGTACTATGGCCGCAGCGCGGCGATGCCCGCGCGTAGGACATTCAGGCGAGGTTTCGTGGCGACGGGACGAACGGCGGGTACTGTGCATCACAGTGACTCGCGTGCGGTGGGCGGCCATCGACCTACGTGCGATCGCCACGCTCCGATCCACCGTGTCCGCTGTCCGGACCGCGGCACGTCGTCAGCCAGAGATTCACAGTCCGCAACGCGCACGCAACATCGGTGCACCATGCGGTGACTACGTACACGGCATGAGGCTGTGGCCGCTTGTCATCGTGCTGTCATCCGCCGCCGCGCACGCGCAGTCCCCCGGCAACGTGCGCGTCACCGCCACGTGCGCCAGTTACTTCGTCGCGCCCAGAGACGGGCTGCAGCTTCGCGTCGACGGTGTCGTGCAGCCGTCGCTCGGCATCAACTGGAGCGCCTCCTGGCATCACGGCGCGCTCCAGCCAGATCACGAGACTGACGTCGGGTATCTCGTCGCGCCGGGCCATCATCATCTCGATCTGAGCACGCCCGATTGCGTGGGCTCGACCGATGTCGACGTGCTCGGCGCGAGTCCGAGCTACGTGGAGGGCTCGCTCGCGATCGCCAACGACGCGCTGCGCGGCACGGTGACCGCGCCGAACGGTCTCGGCCTCGTGATCGGCGGCTTCTACGCGGCGCGTCCGGCGCGCGTGGCCACCGATCCGATCGTGGGCACCGCCTACGATCTCGACGGCACGACGCAAGCCGGCGCGCAGGTCACGGTGACCGCCACGTATCAGCACTTCGTGCTCGCGTTCGATCAGCGCTACACGACCGAAGGCGTCAACGGCACCACCGGGCCGCGGTCCACCGACGCGTTCACCGGCAGCGCGTTCGATACCGGCTTCGTCGGGCGATTCGGCCCGCGCTGGACGCTTCACGACGTCGAGCTCTCCGCCGGCGGCGGCATCGGCGGCGACATCCTGCACGGCGGCGGCGAGATCGCAGACACGCAGACCAACCTCAGCCGGTTCTTCCTGCCGGCTTGGGCGACGCTGACGTACAAGCCGACCTGCGACTGGGGCGTGCAGGCGATGGCGAGCTACGAATATCACCCGACGTCTTCCGACGACAACACGATGACGTACGGTGTGGGGCTCTTGTATCAGCCGTCGAGCTCGTGCTCCGACCCGCCGCACCTCGACGTGCACTGACGGCTAGAACGCGTGTGACTGCGCGCGCTGACGCGACGAACGCGACCGCATCGCGACCGCGAGCGTGCCGTCGGGACCTGCATGCCGCACGAATGCGAGCCCGAGCAGAACCGTTCGCGTCTTCACGGTCGACTCGACAGCGCCGCGATCGCGTCGCGACGATCCAAAGGCTGAACGTCGAGGCGGTCGGGGACCTGAAGGCCGGGCGTGCCGGGTTGGATGACGAAGACGCCGGTCTCGCCATCGACGAGCTTGGGCCGGTTCACCCAGGCGACGTCCTCGCTCGGCGAGAAGTACACGTCGACGGCCTTGCGCGCGGTTCCTTTCAGCGTCTCGCCGACGGCGATCGTCGCGATCTTCCAGCCGGCCGCATGCTCGCTCACCGGCTCTCTGATCCCGGCCGGCTTGATCGCGATCACCTTGCCCGCGACGACGAGCTCCGCGCTCGCGAGCCGCGCGCCGAGGTCGGGTGCGCCGCCCAGCCCGCACTGGAAGCTCGCGGTGGCCGAGACGAGGCCTGCCGTCGAGCTGAAGCTCGGTGGCGCGAGCAGCAGCGGGTCGCGCGACTCGGCGCCGGTCAACCACGGCGCGCATCGCAAGTACGCCTCGCGCCACAGCTCGGACTCCGCGAGTTGCTGCGCGCGCGCTCGCGGAACCGTCGCGGTGACGGCCTGCGACGAACGAACTCCGAATCCGGGCGCTGCGGTCGCGACGCTCGCGCAAAGCAGAGAAGCAACTAGTGTCTTGTACATGCTCGGTTCTGACGTACGCACCGAGCCGCCGGTCTGCGCTGAATGTTGCTTCCGCGAGGCATCCGCGGATCTCGGCAAACTACAGGCAACTCAGGTCGCTACAGGTCGGCGTGTGCTTGGCCGGCGGTCGCACGACATGCTTCGGTGGCGCACGCTTCGCAACCGGAGCGGGTGCCGGCGCTTGAACGGGAGGAGCCGGTGTCGGCGCGATCTCGGCCGGCGTGGTGTTCACCGGCACCGCGGCAGGCGGCGTCACGGCCGGTTGCTGCGGCGGCGCGGGCGGCGCGACCGGCGCGGACGGCGCGACCGGCGCGGGCGGCGTTGCGATCGCGACCGGCACGGGAACCGTGACCACGGTCGTGGTCGTGGTCGGTGCCAGCTCCGGCCGACCCGTGAATCCGCCGACCGCGCCGAGCGCGATACCGATCACGAGAGTGGCGGCGAACGCCAGCCGTCGCGGGCGTGGCTTGGCGATGACGATCACCGGCTCGGCGGCGGGCGCTTCGACGGGTGGCGGAGGTGCCACCGCGACCGGCACGGACTCCGGCGCGTCGAAACCCGCCGAAGCATGCTCGACGTGGGGTTCCAGCTCGACAGCGACGGGGATCTCCGGCTCGGGCTCGACGGCGACCGGAATCTCCGGCTCCAGCTCGACGGGAACCGGCACCGCCTCCACGGCGCGCTCGACCGGCACGGGCGGCGGCGGCGTCACCGGCGGCGGCTGCGTCACCGGCGGCGGCTGCGGCGACCTCGGCGCTTCCGCTTCGACGGCCACGACCGGTGCGACCGGCGCGGGTGCGAGAGGCTTCGCGTCGGCGACGCGCGGCGACGGCGGCGGCAACGCCTGGTCGTTGCGCGGCCTGGTGATCGGCTTGATCACCGGGACCGCGAAGCTCCCGAGCGCGACCATCGGCCGCGTCAGGCGATCCTGAACCACCACCGGCTTCGCTTCGATCTGGCCGGCGGTGGTCTTCCCCGCGGCCAGCATGCGATCGAACAACTGGCGGCTCTCCGCGGTCAGCTGCTTGAACCCGATCCGCACACCTGGGCGGCGGAATCGGTTCGCGCCGGTCGGCCACGCATCGAGCACGGTGCAATATCCGCGCAGCATCGGCCGGCCATCGGCGAGATTGATCGAGAACGCGGTCTCGCGCCCAACCGGTCGCATCGCGCGCGTCGCGATGAAGAACGACGCCGGCTCGCAGCAGGTGTGGAACGTCTCGATGAAGTTGTCGACGCTCGTGGACGGGGTCGTGATCCGCATCCCCTTCGTCTGCTTGACCCCGCTCGAGCTCTCGACGTCGATCTCGACCGGGCCGGGCCGCGCCGGCAGCGGCGGTAGCGGCCGCGCGAGCCCGAGCTCGATGACGCCCGGCGGCGGCATCGACATGCGCTCGGTCGGTCCGTCCTGCGCCGGCTGTGTCCCCACGATCTCGCCGGGCACGCGCACGATCGGGAACCCGATCATCGTGCGGCGGATCTCCGGCGGCTTCTTGGCGACCGGCTTGGTGCTCGCGCGTGCGGCGAGCAGCCGCTCGAAGATTTCCTGACTCGAATCGGTGAGCTGCTCGAGCGAGATCCTGATGCCGGCCCGGCCGTACGGGTTGTCGCCATCGGTCCACGCTTCGAGGACGGTGCACGCGCCGCGCATGACGGGCGTCTTGTCGGCGAGCAGGATGATGAACGGCGACGCGTGACCGATCGCGCGCGTGCCGGGGGTCGCGACAAACATCGACGTCTCGTCGCAGCACGCCTGGAACTTCGCGATGAAGTCTTCGACATCCGTGCACCGCGTCGCGATGCAGAGCCCCTTGTTCTCGGGATGTCCGATCGGCTCGCTCGGTGCTGTCGTTGACGTCGCCATCCCCACCTTAATCATACGGTGCGACGCGGCGAGATCCGGCCCAACCCAGCAGGCATAACCGGATGCTACCCAGACGCCACGTGTGTGCGGCTGTGGGAGTCTGATCACCGCCAGTGAGTGCGAAGCTGCTCGGACTGCGCGCCCGAACCGCCACAGGTGCGCACCGGTAAACGCGCGCAGCCGCGCTCGATGTCAGCGAAGCCTTCGCCACTGCACAGTGCCGTATGATGGATCGATGCGGGTCGCGCTGGCACTCCTTTTGGGCCTCGTATGCTCCGCATGCCTGAAGTCGGATCTCGTGCAGTGTGGCGACGTCGTCTGTCCGCCGGGCGCGAGCTGCGTGAACGGAGCGCAATGCGCGACTGCCGACCAGCTCGCCGCGTGCGACGGCATCGCCGAGGGCGCCGAGTGCATGCTGAACGGTGCGAACGGGCTATGCGAATCGAACGTGTGCACGCTGGCTCGCTGCGGGGATGGCGTGATCGAACCCGGCGAGGGCTGCGACGGCTCGGTTCCCGCCGATATCACCTGCAGCTACTTCGGCTATTACCGCGGTGAAGTCACGTGCTCGAACACGTGTCAGTTGTTGCCGTCGAGCTGCGCCGGCCGGTGCGGCGACGGCGTCACCGATCTCGATCAGGGCGAGTACTGCGACGGTGCGCTGCCGGCGAGCGCTAGCTGTCTCGACTTCGGCTACGATCTCGGCACGCTCGCGTGCGGCCAGTCGTGCGGGCCGAACCTCGCCGCCTGCCATCACCTGACCTGGCAGGCCGCCGTGCCGGAGCAAGGAACCGTGACGTCGTTGTGGGGTGGAAGCGGATGGCTGGGCGTGGTGTTCGGCAGCGGCGACGCGGCGGCCGTGATCGGCAGTACGCTCGTGACCGCGCCGAGCTCCGGCTACCAGCAAGTCGCCGGGTCGACGACCGCGATCTGGGCTGCCGGCCAGGCGGTGCTCGCCCGCTGGACACCCTCCGGCGGTTGGGTCGCGGTCACTCCGCCGTGGGCCAGCAGCGTGACGGGCCTGTGGGTCTCCGACGCGCTCGGCCTGTTCGTCGCGACCTCCTCCGACGCGGCGCTGTGGCACTACGACGGCGCAGCGTGGTCGCAGATCACCGGACCGTGGACCGCGGGCGCGTCGTTCGGCCGCGCGTCGTCCACGCTGTACGTGATCTGGTACGAAGGCGGCTCCTTGGTCGCGACCTGGGACGGCACGAAGGCGACGCCATTCTTCGTACCCGACCCGTACGACTCGTCGATCCCGCCCAACACGATCGGCAACATCGTCGAAGACGAACAGGGCCGGGTCTGGGTCGACTGCGTCTACGAGGGCGTGATCTACCTCGATGGCGGCACGTGGAGCGGCGTGATCAACGAGTTGAGCGGGCGCTCGATCACCCAATCGGCGATCGCGGCGGTCCCCGGCGGCGTCGCGATCGGCCAGGTCAGCAACACGCCGCCCGCCGAGGTGGCGATGCTCGCCGTGATCGGCAGGTCACCGAAGGCAGTCAGCTACGACGGCGGGCTGATCGCATCCGACGGCGCGAGCATCTTCTTCGGCGAGATGTACGGCGTCCGGAGCGCGCTCCAGACCCTGTACGGCGACTGGACGGTGGACGGCAGCGCCGGCACCTACCCGGTTGTCACCGACTACATCGCCGGCGGCCCGATCGTGATGTCGAGCTGGTATCAGTCGTTCGAGGAGCTTCAGCCGGACGGAACGTGGGCGATGCTGCCACTGACCTGCGACCGGCTCGCGATCAGCGCCGCCGGGCACGAGTACTGCGCATTGGGAACCACGTTGACCGACGGCGCGAACGACGTCGCGATCGGCTCGATCGCCGCGTTGTGGGCCGCCGCCGACGACTCGGCCGCGGCCACGGTCGGCGATCACGTGTTCGCGTGGCGCGGTACGGGCGGGTGGACGATCGACGCGCCACCGGTGGCGTTCAGCGAGCTCGGCGGCCTCGCCGCCAACAACCTGTACGCGATCGGCGTCGGTGATGGCCACAGCGATCCGCAGCTGTGGCACTACGACGGCACGTGGCATGCGGTCACGTCGGACGAGGCGGGTCTCGCGAACCTGGTCGTCACGCCGGACGCGGTGTTCGCGCTTTCCGGCGGCCAGCTCGTGACGTACGTGGCCGCGACCGGCACGATCTCGGTGACCGGCGATCCTGGATCGTTGAGCGCGTTGACGGGCAGCGGCGTCGATTCCGACCTGTTCGCGCTCGGCGGTGAGACCGGCTTGCTTCACTTCGACGGGACGACGTGGTCACCGGTGACTGCGCCCACATTCATCGTCTTCTTCCACGCCTTCGGCGATCAGCTGGTCGTGCTGACTGCCGGCTACCACGACACCGTGCTCCAGCGGCTCGCCCGCTGGCACACGTGGTGAGCTCGCACGTTCAAGACTGGATGATTCGTTCGCGAGCGTCGAGCGGCGCCGTGTCGTAAGAGTACCCACATCATGGGGCGCACCCGAGCGCGGTATGATCTAGCGGGTGGTAAAGCCGCAAGCTCCAGAGGGCCGAGCGCAGACCTCTGCGACCGAGGTTCTCCCGGCAAGCCGCACGCTTGTCAGACCAGGGCCGCGTCCAGAACCGCGGCCGAAAAACGACACGCGGCAGCCGCTCGTGTTCGCCGACAACGAGCAGGTCGGACGGTTCGGGCTCATTCGCGAGATCGCGCGCGGTGGCATGGGCCAGGTGTTTCTCGCGCGCGACACCAAGCTCGGGCGCCGCGTCGCGATCAAGTTCCTGCTGCAGAACGATCCGAGCTTCGTGAGCCGGTTCCTCGTCGAGGCGCGCGCGACGGCGCGCTGCACGCACGAGAACATCGTGACCATCCACGAGGTCGGCGAGCACGGCGGGCTGCCGTACATGGTGCTCGAGTACCTCGAGGGCAAGACGCTGCAGGACGTGCTGCGCTCGCCGATCACCGCGGCGCAGCTGGTCGAGCTCCTGATCCCGGTCGTGCGTGCGCTCGAACGCGCGCACGAGCACGGCATCGTCCACCGCGATCTCAAGCCGAGCAACGTGTTCGTGACCGATCGCGGGCAGGTCAAGGTGCTCGACTTCGGCGTCGCGCGCGTGTTCGACACCCCCGAGCAGCGGATCGAGCGCGGCAGCGCCGCGATGCCCGCGGTCGACGAGGCGATCACGCACGAGACCGACGGCTCGCTCGTCGGCACGCTGCCGTACATGTCGCCCGAGCAGTGGGGCGCCGACGAGATCGATCACCTGTCCGATATCTGGGCGGTCGGCATCCTGTTCTGGCGCGCGCTCGCCGGCGTACATCCGGCCGGCACGGCGGATCCGAATCAGCTGCGCACCGTCATGCTCGACCTCGACCGGCCGATGCCGAGCATCGCGGCGCGCGTGCCTGCCATGCCGCCGGCGCTGGTCGCGATCGTCGACCGCTGCCTGCAGAAGCGCAAAGCCAGGCGCTACCAGTCGGCGACCGACGTCGCGCGCGATCTGCAGGCGTTCGCGGCGCGCCGCACCGACCACGCGAGCGCCGACGAGTGCCCGTATCGCGGGCTCGCCGCGTTCGACGAAGGCGACGCGAAGTTCTTCTTCGGCCGCTCCGGCGAGATCCGCAGCGCGGTCGCGCAGCTCGAGACGTGGCCGCTACTCGCGGTCGTCGGCCCGTCGGGCGTCGGCAAGTCGTCGTTCGTCCACGCCGGCCTCGTGCCCGCGGTGCGAGCGACCGGCAACGACTGGCAGGTGTGCGTCGTGCGACCCGGGCGCGCGCCGCTGCAGCGCCTCGCGGTCGTCCTCGACGACGTGGTCGCGACCGGCGACACGCCGCACGATCCGGCGGCGCTGCGCGACGCGCCCGGTTTGTTCGGCAACCTCCTGCGCCAGCACGCCATGCGGCGCAGGCAGCGCGTGCTGATCGTGATCGATCAGCTCGAGGAGCTGTTCACGCTGTGCGATCGCGACGAGGAACGCTCGACGTTCTTCGCGGCGCTGTCGGCGGCGGCCGACGACGCGAGCGCGCCCGTGCGCGTCGTGCTGTCGATGCGCGCCGACTTCCTCGACCGGCTCGCCGGCCACAAGCAGTTTCTCGCCGACCTGTCGCGCGGCCTGTTCTTCCTGTCGGCGCCCGATCGCGACAACCTGCGCGAAGCGATCGTGCGGCCCGCCGAGCTCGCCGGCTACACGTTCGAGGACGCCTGGATCGTCGACGACATGCTGCAGGTCGCGACCAGCCGCGGCGCGCTGCCGCTGTTGTCGTTCGCGGCGAGCCGGCTGTGGGACGCGCGCGATCGCGCGGGCTCGACGCTCACGGTTGCCGCGTACAACGAGATGGGCGGCGTCGGCGGCGCGTTCGCGCGTCACGCCGACGCCGTCGTCGCCGCGATTCCGCCCACGCAGCACGCGCTGCTGCGCGCGATCGTCACGCGCCTCGTCACGCCCGAAGGCACGCGCGCCGTCGTCGATCAATCCGAGCTGACAACGCTCGGCGACGGCGAGCACGTCGAGCAGATCCTCGATCGGCTCGTGCAAGCGCGGCTCGTCCAGCTGCAGGCCGACCCGACGCACGGCAGCACGGTCGAGATCGTGCACGAGGTGCTGATCGACGAGTGGCCGACCCTCCAGCGCTGGCTCGACGACGGTCAGGCGTTGCGCGGCTTCTTGCAAGAGCTCCGGCAGGCGGCGCGGCAATGGGCGTCGCGCGGCCGGCCGAACGATCTCGTGTGGCGCGATGCGACCGCGCGCGATGCCTTGCGCAACGCCGACCGCAACGTGCTCGAGCTGTCGGCGATCGAGCGCGATTTTCTGCACGCGATGCGAGCGCAGCTGCGGCGCCAGCGCCGCCGCCGCGTGCTCGCGCTCGTCGCGATCAGCGCCGCGCTCGCGCTCGTGTTCGCCGGCGGCGCGGTGTCGCTGGTCCGGATCAGCCAGGCCGAACAAGACGCCCAGCAGAAAGCGATCGATGCCGATCGCGCGGCGGGGATCGCGAAAGCGTCGGAAGCCAAGGCGCACGAGGCCGAGGCGAAGGTTCAGGCTCAGCTCGATGCCGTGCGCGCCGCCGAAGCCTCGCGCGCGGCGGCCGAGCGCGGCGAGCACGAAGCCGAAACCAAAGCGCAAGCGGCCGACGCCGAGGTCGCGCAGTCGAAAGACGAGCTGCAGAAGTCGAACGAAGAGCTCAAGCGCGCGCTCGCCGGCGCGCAACAGGAAAAGGCGAAGGCCGTGGCCGCCGCCGATCTCGCGAAGCGCGCCAGCGACGACGCGAAGACCGCGAACGCGAAGCTCGAAGCCAACCTCGCCAAGGAACGCGAGCACGTCAAACGTCTCGAGGCCGAGAGGCAGAAGATCTACAGCGGAGGCTTGCAATGAAGCACGTCGTGATCGCGTTGATGCTTGCTGTGGTCGCTCGCGCCGCCTATGCCGACGACAAGCCGTGGGCGGCCGGTGTGCCGCAGGCCACGCAGGACAAGGCCAACGCGCTGTTCGCCGAAGCCAACCAGCTGTTCGCCGAGCAAGCTCACGCTGCGGCGCTCGACAAGTATCGCGCCGCGATCGCGCTGTGGGATCACCCGCTGATCCGCTTCAACCTCGCCGTCACGCTGATCCGGCTCGATCGCATCCTCGAGGCCGCCGACGAGCTCGACAGCGCGCTGCGCTACGACGAGAAGCCGTTCTCGAAGGAGCTGTATCAGCAGGCGCTCGATTACAGAAAGCTGCTCAACGGCCGCGTCGGCGATCTCGAAGTCACGTGCGATCAGGCCGGCGCGCACATCCAGCTCGACGGCAAGCCGTGGTTCGAGTGCCCGGGCACGAAGAAGCAGCGCTTGCTCGCGGGCGAGCACATCCTGGTCGGCGATCACGCCGGCGATCTCACCAGCTCGGAGCGCGTGGTCGTCGCGGGCGGCGGCACCGTGACCAAGCACGTCAAGCTCGTGCCGCTCGATGCGGCGATCGTCTACCACTATCCGATGCAGCGCTGGCTGCCGTGGACGGTCGGCGGCGCGGGCGTCGCGATCGCCGCGACCGGCGTCGCGGTGTGGCTCGCGGGCCGCAGCCAGCTCGACCAGTTCTACAACGACGTCGCGACGACGTGCCCGAACGGCTGCAAGCTCGACAGCGAGCCGCTGCTCCACAACGAGGAGTCGAGCGCGTTGTTCAAGGGCAAGCTCGGCGTCGGCTTGATGGTCGGCGGCGGCGCGGCCGCGGCGGTCGGCGCCGTGCTCGTGATCCTCAACCGACCGACGCGATTCTTGCCGAATGTCGAGGTCCAGCCGACCCAAGGCGGCATCGCTGCGGGCTGGCTCGGGCACTTCTAGATCGTGGTCATGAGCAACTGACGCTCAGATCGGGACGACCGTCTTGCACGTCGCTGCGATCGCGTGTGCCTCGCTGTCGAGCTCGGCGTCGGTGACGTGCTTGTCGTTGGCCTTCTCGCGGACGATCGCAGCACCGCACGCGAGCTTCGCGGCGACGCGATAGCAGTCGACGTCAAAGCTCTGGCCGCCGGCCGAGGCGCCGCCGACGATCTGCCACCAGCCGTCGGGATCGTGGTCGGCCGCGACGAGCTTGGCCGTCGTGTACTTCTCCGGCGTGTCGTCGCCCTTGTGAGCGGTATGGCAGATCAGCTGCTGGCCGCTCTTGTACGTGATGGTGATGTCATAGTCGGCTCCGGTCGCGTCGCTCAGGTCCTCGAGCTCGGCGGTCGCCCCGTCGGGCACGAGCACCTTGGCGTGCACCTTGTCGAACGACTGGTACGTCCCGGTTGGCGGCGCCGCCGGAGCCGGTGCCGCAACGGCCGCGGGCGCCGCGGGCTTCGCGACCTCCGGCGCCGGAGCGGGTGCCTCGTTCGGCTTGGCCGACGGCGCGAGATCCGCGGTCGGCGCCTTGTCGTGCGACTTGCACGCCGCGAGCGCGAGCGTGACGACGAACAGCGAGCTGATACGCTTCATGTCGCGATTGCTTAGCGTCGGCGCGCGCGCGATCACAAGTTACAAACTCGAGGTTCGCGAAATCATGATCGCGATCGGCGTGCTGTTCGCCGTCTGGCCGTACATCGTATGAGTCAACGCGATCGAAGCGCCGAGAAGTCCTCGGGCTTCGAGACGAGCGCGACGAAACCGTGCTCGTGCGAGAGGTCGACCTCGATGCGGCCGCCGCCGAGCGGGTGTTCGACTTCGTCGCCGCGACGGCCGACGAGCGCGAGCCGACCGTCGTTCGAGGCCGCGAGCGCGGTCAGCTCGAGCTTCGGCTTCACAGGGACCGCGATCGTCGCGAGCGTGACGGTGCGCGCCGCGAACTGCTGCTCGACCACGAGCGCACCCGGCGTCGGGCGCACCGATACGAGCTCGCCACCGACGATCGCGGCGGTCGGCGCGTCGGCGTCGCGCACGGTCACGTTGCCGGCGACGACGCGCGCGATGAACGGATGAGGAGCGCCGGTCTGGACGTCCTCGTCGCCGCCGCGCACGATCAGCGTGCCGTCCGCGAGCGTCGCGACGCCCTCGATCCTCGCAGAGTCGCGTTGGCCGAGCTCGAGCGCGGAGAGTGACGCGCCATTCGGCGCGTAGATCGCGACGAACCCACGCAGCGGGTTGGCCAAGCGCTTGTGCGCGGCCTCGTCCGGGCCGACGAGGTGCACGGTCCCGAACGTCGCACGCGCGCCGACCGTACCGACCACGGCGATGTCGCCCGACGGCAGCGTCGCGCATGCAGTCGCGCGGTCGTCTTCGTCGCCGCCGCCGGTCGCGAACCAGTCGAGCTTGCCGTCGGGGGTCATCCGCGCGACGAACACGTCGTCGGTCGGCACCTTGCCGGGCCAGCCGATGGTGCTTTGAACCTCCGTAGTGTTGAACGTCGCGGTGCCGGCGAACGCGCCGCACGCGACGATCGCATCGCCCGCGAACGTTACGCCGTTCGTCCACGATCGATCGGACGACGCGAAGTCGCGCTTCCAGCGCAGCTTGCCGTCGGCCGCGAGCAACGCCAGCGTGGCGCCGTAGCGGTAATGGGTCGCAGGCCCGTCCGCCTTGCCGACGATCGAGCTCGTCGAGCCCGCGACCGCGATCGCGCCGTCCGGACCGATCGCGATCGCGCTGACATCGTCGCCGGTCGCGCTCGCCAGCCACGTTACCTTGCCTGCGCGATCGATGCGCGCGACGAATCCGTCCTGCCAATCGGCGCGCCGCGCCGCCAGCCGTGTCTTGCCGACGACGAGCTTTCCGAAGAAAGTGCCGCCAACGACGAGCGTCCCGTCGTCCGCGAACGCCGCGGCCGTCACGGTCGTCTGACTATCCGATGCGAGCTCGACCACGTGCGGCGGCTCGCCGTTCGCCGCGACCGGTGCGCTTGCTGCGGCGCACACCAACGCGATCAGGGCGGCCTTCACGCCGGTCCGACGCACGACGAGAGGGTAACACGCATACACGGTGAGACAGCGAGTGGGCAATGACGCGGTCGAGCTCGTGCGGTCGTCGCCAGCCATCGCCACGGATCCCGACTCAGGGCTCCGCCGAGTCGGTCGGCCAGCCTCCGTATTCGGTCGGCAGCGGGCCGAGGTGCGAATAGAGCGTACCGCCCATGAACACGACGGAGAGCGCCCCGTCCGAGTGAGACCAGATGGCGGCATCGGACGTGGCCGCGAAGCCACGCTCGCGGAGGAGCTGCTCCTGTTGCTCGAACTCGTCGCCTCGCCGCCACTCGAGGCGCGCGATCCGTCCGTGCTCGTGGGACCACCCGACACCCATCGACTTGAGCTCCGCCAGCGACTCGAAGCCCGCGAGTGGCGCCATTCCTTCGACGCTACGCAGCCAGAGGGCGATCGCGTCGTCGCTCGCAGGTTCTTGCCCTTCGCTCACGTCGCCCTCGCCGTGATCGGGCGCGAAGGCGACCGCGCGTGCGGCGCCCAGGTTGCGCACGAGCGAGCCCGAGCGCGGGTCCTCGATCCATCCGCGCGCCAGGAGGGCGACGCGGCGCGCGTCGCGATCCGGCGCGACGCGGAAGCGCACGAAGTCCTTGGCCGCGTCCCCTTTCGCGACGACCTCGTAGAGGAGCATCGTCAACCGCGCGCCCGCACAGAGCTCCTCGAGGGCCGGCCAGCGTCGTCGAAACGCTTCGGGGAGCGCGCGCGTCGCATCGGAGACGGCTTGCCATAACGGCAACGGGTCCGGTCGCACTCCGGTGCTGACGGTACACGAGTGCCGTGGATCTCGCCCGCGCAAGACGAGCCCGATCGCCGTCTTCATCGAACCGGCGAGGGCCGAGGCGGTGGGATGTGAACGCCAGGATCCTCTCTTTTCTCAACCGGGGAACGTGTGCCAGGCGCGCGGCGCTCCTAGCGAAATGTCGAGGAACGTGAGGATCCCGGGCCCGATGGCGAGGGCCAGGCCCGGCTGTGGCCACGCCACACCGCGGACGTCGGGCACTTCCCCGAGCGTGCACATTCGACGCGGCGCGCCCGCGAGATCCCAGAGCTCCAACGTGCCACCCGGCCGCAAGACCAATCCTTCGCGGCCGTCGGGAGAGAAGCAGAACGGGAGCCCGTCGGCGAATCGTAACCAGTCGCGCTTTTCCAACGGGCCCTCGATCCGGCCGATCGGCCGGCCGTGCTCGAAGAGCGCGATCCAATCAGGCGCGCCGATCGATAACGCACGATTGGAGCCGATCGCGGCCCATCGGTGCTCCGACGCGGCAATGGCGAAGCCGGCGATGTTCGTGAGGCGGTCATCTTCGAATACGCGGACACCAGTATCGAGATCGAGCACGTGCGTTCCCGGGAGCGTCGGCTTGCCACTGGCGCGGTCGATCGCCGATGCGAACAAGTAGCGCCCCGACGGCGACGGCGTGAGGGTCAGGAACCCCTCGGCGTCCGGCCGGGCGCCGAGGAACAGCGGCAGCGTGCGCACCACCGCCCCGCGACGCACATCGAGGGAGATCAGCTCGTGCGTTTCGGTCACGCCGTGGACGACACCGCTGCGAAACGAAACGGCGGACAGGTGGCCACGTCCACTGCCGCCGGGGACGCACGCGGGCTTGTGGACCACGCCGCCGCGCGCGGGCGCGATCAGGCCGACCGAATCATCGCTGCAGTGGTCGCCGCCCCACCCAAAGAAGAGCTGCCGGTCATCATCGGAGATGCAGTACGTCGGCGCGAAATCCCAACCCATCGAGTCCCATTCGAGCACCAGCTGACCGGTCGCGACGTCGATCGCGCCGACCGCGCAGGTGTGGAAGTTCACTCCCAAGAGCTCGCCGCTCGACGAGAACTGGAGTCCACGCTTGAGCTGGTCGCTGAGCCCGACACCGCCGCGAACCGGCACCCGGTGTTGCACGGTCAGGCTCGACAGATCCCACAGCACCACGCCCACGGTCGGTGCGTCGTAGTCGGTTTCGAAGCTGGCTTCCGAGCCGGTGGCGAGCGTCCGCCCGTCACGCGACACGGCGAACGACACCAGCGGCTGGGGATGGGGGCTCCGCATCAGATCGACTGCACCGCGCCGAGATCGATCTGGGGGCCGCGCGGACGACCCCAGTAGTCAGCGGCAGGTGCGTGGGCCGGGTCGCCGGCACCGCGAGCGGGTGACAGCGCGGACAGGCCCGGCGGCGACGCCGCATCGAGGAGTGGATTCGCCGTCAGGTAGCTCGGCCCGGCGGTCGCGGTGCCGCCGTAGTTGGTGGCGTTGTCGTACAGCAGGTTGTTGCCGCAGCTCGCAGGCCCCACGGCCGACACCGCGACGCTGGAACCGACGAACAGGTTGTTGAAGTAGAGCGCCTGGAGGTTGTCGTAGTAGAGCGCGAGCTCGACGCAGGTGATCGTGTTGTTCTCGACCGTCAGCTCGACGTGCTCGCCGTTGCGGGTATCGGCGGTGATGCCGGCGCTGCAGTCGTGGAAGGACGAATTCGTAATCGACATCGCGACGTCGCCCGTCGCCGCGTCGGACTTGCTGTCCACGTTGACGCCGGTGGCGGACGTGCCGGTGAGCTCCACGCCGTCGAGGGTGATCGACGTGAACCCGGTCACGACCCTGACGTCGAGCGCGGCCGCGATCTGCACGGTCGCGAGCTTCGTCGCGCGGATCGCCACGCTCGAGGTCGTCGCGGGCGCCGGGCTTTGGATCAGCAAGCCGTACCCTTCCGGGCTCTGGGTCGTGTCACACGTGATCGCGCTGTTCTCGATCACGAACTGACTCGACGCGAGCACGATGTCCGATGGCTTCGTGGTCGAGATGCCGCGGATCGAGACGTCGGCGGTCTGCTCGAGGTGGATCGCGTCGAGCGCGGTCCGGGTCGCCGACACGCCCTGGATCACCAATGGCTTCGTGGACTGCACGATCACGTCCTCGGGAAACGTTCCGGCGGCGATGCAGATCGTACCGCCGAGACCACCGATCGCGTCGACCGCGCTCTGCACGGTCGCGTAGTCGCCGGGCACGGTCACTCCAGCACACGTCGGGTACTGGCACGCGCCGGCGACGCAAGCTTGCCCGAACCTGCACGTGCCGGCACCGCAGTCGACGACCTGATCGGGACCCGCGTCCGTGGCCATCGCCGCATCGCCGTGGCCGTCGCCACCGCCCGAGCCACCAGCATCGGACGCGCTCATCGCTCCGCGCGCGCAGCCAGCCAACAAGCCAGCCGCGAGGATGTAACAACCGGGGATGTGCGCCATGCCCTTGGACGCAGCGAGTCGGGCGACCGTCTCATCGAGGACGAGGCGCTCGAATTGGACGAACCGGGCTGCGCGACGATCCGCCGAAAATCTCCGCCAACCCGACGAAGCTACACCGATGGTGGTGAAAGCTGAACGTTTGCGGCACGTGGCGACCCCGCTCGCGGCTGGCCCACCGGTTGCTCAGGCATTCCCTCCATGCACACCGTCTCGATCGCGCTCGCCGCTGCCGCCACCGTCGCCGTGTTGCCCTCGCTCGCCCGTGCCGATGCACCGGGTTCCGTTACGGCCAGCACCTCCGCACCCGCGCCTGACCTGCACATGTTCGTCGCTGGCGGCGGCGGCATCGTCGAGGGCGGCGGGAAAGCAGTCTTCGCCGAAGCCGCGATCGAGGTCGGCCAGGGCCCGCTGTGGTTGCACGGTATGCTGGCCGAGCTCGGGCCGGGGGAGATGTCCACGCTCGAGTGGTTTCCGCGCGCCGGCTTCGAGCTGCGCGAGTGCAAGGACAAGAGCCAGTGCGCGATCTTCGCAGCCGACCTGGGCGCGGTCGACGGCATCGCCATCGTCACGCCACGCTTCGGGTTCGATGTGGGCGGCGACCACCTGCGCGTGCGCGCGATCGGCGAAGTCGACCTGCTCGACGCGCAGGTCGCCGTGCCAGCGGCTACGGTGTCCTTGGCTTACCTGCGCTGACTCGACCGCAGTGTCTATCCGATCACGTTGCCGTTCACGATCGAATGATCTCTGATGGCGACGAAGTTATGATTGGGTGTGCGAGCCGGGGTCACCGTCTTGATGATGTGTGGCTGCGGGCATCTCGGTTTCAGCGACGGGGGCGACGGCGGCACGTCGCTCGACGCGACGATCTCCACGCTGCCCGGTGCGACGATCATGTCGCTCGACGCGCGCCTCGCGTTTGCCACGCTCGATCCAGGCGCGCTCTATGCGATGCCGGCCGATGGTGGCACGCCCACGTTGCCCACGGATGCCGTGTTCCCGCTTCCGGACGTGTCGGGGTCGCTGACGATCACGCTCGATGCGGCCGACACGCGCTACCGCGAGCTGACGGCGAGCGCGACCGTCGACATCGTCGCCGGCCAGCGACAGACCGTCGCGCTGGTGATCGGCGATGATCTTCCGGCGAGCTGCCTCGATGGCGTGACCGATGGCGGCGAAAGCGATACCGACTGTGGCGGTCCGTGCCCGGCGTGCGCGGTGGGCAGCGACTGCCTCGTGAGCACGGACTGCCTGACCGGGAGCTGCATCGGCGAGGTCTGCGAGCCCGCGACGGGACCACCGAGCTGGCTACCCATCCACGACATGCCGCTTCAACGCATCGGGCTTGCCGCGGTGCTCGCCGGCGATGATCGGATCTACGTGTTCGGCGGCAGCCTCGCCGACGACACCACGGAGTACGCCGAGGTCGATGTGTACGATCCTTCGCGCGATCTGTGGGGCACAGCACCCGCGCTTCCCACGCCCCGCGAGCGCATCGCCGGCGCGATCGACGGCGCGGGCATCCTGTACGCGATCGGCGGCCACGACATCAACAATGTGTTCCTCACCACGGTCGAGAGCTTCATGCCCGGCCAGACGCAATGGAACGCCGCACCGTCGTTGCCGACGCCGCGTGGCTTCGTCGGTGCGGCCACCGATGCCAACGGCACGGTGTTCGCAACCGGCGGCGTGAGCGCGATCGGCACGCAGATCTCGAACAACGACTCGCTCGGCGCGACGTGGACCGCGCGTGCCGCGCTGCCGGCCGTACGCGGCGACCACGCCGCGGCGCGCGCGAGCGACGGCATCCTGTATGCGATCGGGGGCGCCATCGCGAGCAGGACCGCGTCGGTGGTTGGCTACGATCCGACGGCCGACGCGTGGATCACGCTCGCGACCATGCAGCACGTGCGTAGCGATCTCGCGGCAGCGACGGGCCCCGACGGCCGCGTCTACGCGATCGGCGGTTTCGACGGAACGCAGGCCGTGATGTTCGTCGAGGCGGTTCGGCCGAGCGCGAGCTGGATCGATGTGGCGCCACTGTCCACCGGCCGCGACTCGTGCGCGGCCGCGGTCGGTCCAGACGGCCGCATCTTCGTGTTCGGCGGCCGCGTGAACGTCGACGGCCAGAGCTCGGCCGAGGCCTACGGGCCGAGGTTCCAGATCGGGGCCGCTGCGGGTGCGGTCGGCGACTCGCTCGTCGTGACCGGCGCGAACTTCGCCGCGAACGCGACCGTCGTCATCTACTTCGACAACGTGCCGGTCGAGCGGGTGACGACCGACCCGAGTGGCAACTTCGCGGCGACGTCGGTCACGGTCCCCGCACTCGCGTCGGGCGAGCACGGCGTGCAGGCGATCGATGATCACGCCAGCTACCCGATCACGCTGCCGTTCA